>SXGQ01465579.1_pt1 | contig 35553 bp, 22 predicted proteins | sample 3178371 | NCBI WGS metagenome assembly SXGQ01 (sample SAMN11356859, study PRJNA531348) | freshwater metagenome | isolation source: freshwater sample F1-20 | place: China: Fuxian Lake, Yuxi | collected 2017-12-25 | reverse complement strand
GTCGCACAGGACCCGGAATACCTGCCAGCCAAAAGAGTGCTCGGCACAGCTCAGTACTACCTCGCCACCGCCCACCAGCTGCAGCAGCAAAACAACGAAGCGCTGGCTATGTTTGAACGCTCGCGTCTTAATCGTGTCGCCATTCTGGCGGCCGGTGAATCCGTTGCCAGCCAGGTCGATCTGATGCTCAGTCAGGCACAACTTGGCCTGCAGGCTGACTGTGAAACTCTGATTCAGAAATTGTCCGCCCTGGACGTGCAGAATCCGGACCTCCGCATCGACGTGGCACGCTCGTTGTGCCTGCTGGCTGACAGCTCCGCTGAACCTGCAGGGAAAGAGCAGCTCCGGCAGAGGTGCCTTGCCGAGTTGCAGCGAGCGGTGGCGGAAGGGCTGCAGGACAGCTGGATCATTCAAACACAGCTCGATTTCCGCGGAGTCCGCAATTTGCCCGAATTTGCTCAGATCCTGCAGCAGATGCAGAATGCAAAACCTCAGGACAACAAATAGGCCAGTCGGAAGACTGACGCCATGCCCCCGCCTGACCGCTGCGTACCCATGCAGCGGCACCAGGCCCCCGCGCTGCTGCTTCTGCATCAGGGGATGCCGCGAATTCTGAAGGACAGTACTCGGGCTACAGCCCAGGCCGCGATCTGTCCCCCGCGCTCCCCCTGGCAAGCACCACGCTCCTGCCACAAAAACCGCAGAAATCGCCTGAATTCCGCCGCGAAACGGCCGGATTATGCTTGATTTTCGGGAAGTTGCTGTTCCCCGAAGGTCGGCATGTTGACGCAATCGACCCGGCTGCGGACACTTCCCGCTGCAACCACAGTCCCTCCGATCCCACTCTGCAGAACTGTCGCATGCCCCGCAAGATCCTCGTCACCGCTGCACTGCCCTACGCCAATGGACACATCCATATCGGGCACCTGGTGGAATACATCCAGACCGATATCTGGGTCCGATTCCAGAAGCTGCGCGGACATCACTGCGTGTTCGTCTGTGCCGATGACACGCACGGCACGGCTATCATGATTCGAGCTCGTCGCGAAGGAAGGTCGGAAGAGGCGGTCATTGCCGACATGCGGGCCGCCCATATGCGGGACTTCGCCGGCTTCCAGATTCAGTTCGATAACTACGGCAGCACCAACAGTCCGGATAACCGCGAGGCCTGCCACGAAATCTGGGCTGCCATCCGTGCCGCCGGTCTCGTCAAAATTCGCAGCGTCGAACAGCTCTTCGACCCCGTCGCCGGCACATTCCTTGCCGACCGCTTCGTCCGCGGCACCTGCCCCAAATGCGGTGCGGCGGATCAGCCGGGTGACAACTGCAGCGTCTGCGGGGCCGCCTACACACCCGCCGATCTCCGCGATCCCCGCAGTATTCTTTCCAATGCCATCCCCGAACTGCGATCTGCCGATCACCTGTTCATCGAACTGGAACAGCTGCGTCCGTTTCTGGAAGACTGGTCCCAGAATGGAGGTCACCTGCAGCCCGAAGTTGCTCGCTACCTCAAAGGCAATTTTCTGGGAGACCCGCTGCGCGACTGGGACGTCTCCCGACCGGCCCCCTACTTCGGATTTGAAATCCCGGATCACCCCGGCAATTACTGGTACGTCTGGTTTGACGCGCCGATCGGCTACCTCGCGTCCACTCGCGAATGGTGCCGTCAGCAGGGTGAACAGCCTTCAGAATGGTGGGGCCCGGATTCCACAGCCGAAATTCATCATTTCATCGGCAAGGACATCACCTACTTTCACACGCTGTTCTGGCCCGGCATGCTGCACACAGCCGGACTGAACCTGCCGAAAAAAGTGCACGTGCATGGCTTTCTGACAGTGGATGGCGAGAAGATGTCCAAGTCGAAGGGCACCTTCCTGATGGCCTCCACCTGGCTGCGGCATCTGCCCCCGGCAGGACTCCGCTACTACTACGCCACCAAGCTGGGCCCCAGCCTCGACGATATCGATCTGAACGTCGAGGAATTTGTTGCGCGCGTCAATACGGATCTGGTCAACAAAGTCGTCAACCTGGCATCTCGCTGCGCCGGCTTTCTGGCCGGGCAGACTCTGGCCGATGTGTACCCGGACGATGGTGGCCTGTTTGCCGAAGCCGCAGCCCGCGGTGACGCCATCGCCGCATTCTACGAAGACTGCAACTACAACGCAGCCACCCGCGAAATCATGGCACTGGCCGATAAGGCCAACAAGTACGTCGATGAACAGCAGCCGTGGGTCATCCGCAAGGATCCGACTCGCGCGGCCGAACTTCGCGACGTTTGCAGTGTCACATTGAATCTGTTCCGTCAGATCGTGGTCTATCTGTCACCAGTCCTGCCGGGACTGGCACAGCAGACTGTCGAGCTGCTGAATCAGCCGATTACGTCATGGGACGAAACCGCCCGCCCCCTCACCGGGACACTGGTCAGTCCGTTCCAGCACCTCATGAAACGCCTTGAAATGAAACAGGTCCAGGTCATGGTTGAAGAAAGCCGTCAGGAAAACGCTGCTGAACAGTCCGCCGCCACCGCACCCGCTGCTGAAACTGCAGCTCCGGCCGGCCCGGCGTTTCACCCGGCCGATCGCTGGCAGGATTCGGGCGCTGCCCTGCAGAACGAACCGCTGGCCTCCGAGTGCACTATTGACGACTTCACGAAAGTGGATCTGCGGGTCGCCCGAGTCCTGGAGGCGAATCATGTGGAAGGTGCCAACAAACTGCTGCAGCTGACGCTGTCACTGGGTGGCGGTGAAGTCCGCAATGTCTTTGCCGGCATCAAAGCGGCCTACAAACCCGAAGATCTGGTTGGCCGACTGGTGATCTGCGTGGCCAACCTGAAACCGCGGCAGATGAAGTTCGGACTCAGCCAGGGGATGATCTGTGCCAGCGGTGCCGGTGGCACGGAAGTGTTTTTGCTGTCACCGGACACCGGAGCAGTCCCGGGACACCGCGTGCACTGAGGCTTGCCGAGTCACGATTTCAGCAGCGGCGATAAAATCGGAAAACAGCAGAGTCAGTGGCGGAGTGTCACCACTCTGACCGCTGACCGCTCAATCCTCCCCTCGCCCACGGAACGGAGAAGAGGGGCCGGGGGTGAGGGGGCACATGCACCCTAAAACACCGCTGCAGATCGTACTTGCGGGTGATCCCTCAGGACAGAACTCGGGCTAAAGCCCGAGCTACGAATAATGCCCCGCGCCCGCCAATCCCGAGCCACCTGCATTCGTATCCATTCGTGGTTCAGAACCACACCCCTCGCGTTGCCCCCGCAGCTCCATGCGGCTATGCCAGCAGCTCCTGCACCACCTGACCATGCACGTCCGTCAGCCGGTAATCCCGACCTGCATGGCGATAGGTCAGCTGCTCATGATCAAATCCCATCAGCCGCAAAATCGTGGCGTGAAAATCATGCACATGCACCCGGTTCACGCTGGCTCGCAAGCCATGCTCGTCCGTCTCACCCCACGTGATCCCCGCCTTCACACCGCCGCCAGCCAGCCATGAACTGAAGGCCCACGGATGATGCTCACGCCCAGGCGCATCCGCGGTGTTGTTGAACGGAGTCCGCCCAAACTCCGTCGTCCACACGACGAGGGTCTCCTCAAGCATGCCACGCTGCTTCAGATCCTTCAGCAGACCTGCAATCGGACGATCCACGTTCCGCGCCAACGGAACATGCGACAGCATGTCGCCGTGAGCATCCCAGTTGCCGGACGAGCCGGTGTCAATCAGCTCCACAAACCGCACGCCACGCTCCACCAGCCGACGCGCTGCCAGACACTGCCAGCCAAACCCGCTGGTCTGCCCCGGCTGCAGTCCGTACAACGACAGAGTTCCCTCCGTTTCACCGGAAAAATCAAAAGCATCCGGAACCGCCAGCTGCATGCCCGCCGCCGTCTCAAATGAACGCAGCCGGGATGTCAGAGCCGCATCCGCCGGTCGCTGCTGCAAATGCCGCTCATTCAGCCGCCGCAAGGCCGCCAGTTCCAGCTGCTGACGGTCCCGCGGAACCCGAGGACGCACATTTGCTATCGGCTCCGCACCGGGCACCACCAGCGTCCCCTGATGACTGGCCGGCAGAAAGTCGCTGGAGTACACCTGAGTCCCGGCGTAGGTCTGCTGCGGAGCAATCACCACGAATCCGGGTAAATTGCGGTTCTCTGTCCCCAACCCATAACTCATCCAACTGCCAATACTGGGGCGTGAAAACGCGAATGACCCCGTGTGCATGCCCAGCGTGGCGTTGTAATGATTCGAATGCGACGTGTGCATCGAGCGAATCACAGCAATGTCATCAACACACCCCGCCACCTCCGGAAACAACTCGCTCACTTCCGTTCCGCACTGCCCGTGAGGCCGGAAACGCCACTGCGGACGCTTCAGAAAAATCCGCTCATAGCCCGGCCGGTCCTTAATCTCAGGATGATCCGCCTGAATCTCCTTGCCATGATCCCGCGTCAGTGCCGGCTTCGGGTCAAAGGTGTCAACATGCGAAACACCTCCGGTCATAAACAAAAAGATCACCCGCTTCGCTCGCACCGGAAAAGGAGCCTCACGAGCCACGAGGGGGTCGCCGGAATCCGCCAGCAACTGTTTCACGACGCCGGAAAACAGCAGGGACCCGGCAGACGCCGATCGCACAAAACCGCGACGATGCAAATTCCACGAGTCCGTCATAACGCCACCCTCCGCATTGCCTCAGTCCACAAACGAAAATTCGCTGGCTGACATCAGTACCCGCACCCACGCCGCTCGACGCTCCGCCACCGTCCCCGGATACCCCGCCAGAAATTCCACCGCGAGCGCCTGTTCGTCTGCTTCCGGTCGCCGCTGCAGCAGCAACTGGTACAACTGCTGCACCGCCACACCATCATCCCCCGACAACTCCGCTCGCTCCGCTATCCGCTGGGCCTGCTGATGAAAGAAGGCGTCGTTCAGAAAGTACAGGGCCTGAGTCGGTACGGTGGTGGACTGTCGCTGCGCCGTGCTGGAATTCGGGTCTGCACCGTCGAACAACGCCAGATACGGATGCCGCCGCTGTCGCTGCACCATCAGAAAGGCACTGCGATGCGGACTGTCATACACCGCGTTAAACGGAGCATGCTGCGAAAATGTCCACGTCGATTCCGGCGGAAACGGATGCCCCTCAGGCACATCCGGATTCAGCCCGCCCGATGCCGCCAGCACTGCATCACGCAGCTCCTCCGCCGTCAGTCGACGACGACTGAACCGCGCCTGATACTGATTCTCAGAATCCCGCAGGTCAGCAGCACCCGCAGTCCGCAAACTCAGCCGCCACGCGTCGGTGCTGAGTATCAGTCGGTGCAGATCCTTCAGACGATAGCCACCCGCCACAAAGTCCGCAGCCAGCAGGTCCAGCAACTGCACATCCAGAGGCGCTGCACCACGGGAACCGAAGTCATTCGCCGAAGCCACCAGACCTCGACCAAAGTGCCACTGCCACACGCGATTGACGATCACTCGCGCAAACAGCGGCTGACGCACCACAGCCTCAGCCAGCTGCACCCGACCACTGCCACCCGCGGCATCAGTCAGCAGCCCGCCACCAAATGTTGTCAGCCAGCGCCGCGGAACTTCGGCTCCCGGCTGCTCCGGATCACCCCGCAAATGCACGCGGGCGTTCTTCCCTGACGACTCAAATACAGCATAAGCCACGGGGAATACCGGCGGAGACGGACGGGGCTCAGCAGGCACCGCAACAGCCTGCCCCAAAGCGACAAGGGCCGTTCCAATTTCCGGATTCGCAAAATGCTCAAATCGAAAACTGACGCCGTCCAGCGCGGCCGGATGAGCATCCTCAACGAGGCCCTGCACCTGATACAATCCGTCCTCCGGGCACACCCACGCAATCGCCACTGGCCGATCAGGACCGGGGTGCACAAATACGGTCCGGGCAGGCAGGCGAGTCCATACGTCGACCTGCTGGTTCGCCTGATTCACGAATACCGCCGGGTTGTCACCCCGGGCCCACGCACTCAGCTCCTGCCGCCCCTCAACCGCCGGTTTGCCATCCGTCAAAAACTGCGGACCATCGGTAACCTCCAGAAAACACCACGCCGCATCCCGCTGCTGACGCAGCGGCCCCCCCTGCGCGAAGCCGTCGATCAGATCCTGCAAGGACCATGTCGCCGGCTGCGAACCGGACGTACGCCGAATCTCCAGCTGCACTCGAGTCGTATCAGCACCGTAATTGCCGTTCGGCAGAATCGCCAGCTGCAGCACCTCACCACGCTTCAGCAACAGTGATTCCAGGCCCCCCGGCTGACCCTGCGGAACAGCAGTCTGCAAAGTCACCGTCTGACCTTCACCCACCGCTGCACCCGCCAGAATTCGATGACTGGCTGCAGCCAGTTGTCTGACAGCCAGCCGACCAGCATCCCGCTGCTGCTGCCGCTGCTCAAACGCCGCCAGACGCTGCTGGTAATCCTGCTGCGCCTGAGCCACGACTGCGGCGTCGGCCAGCGGCACCAGATCTTTCGGCTGCCCCTTCGGCTCGCACCCCGGAAAAGAAAACTTCGTACTGTCAAACACTCCATACAACGCGTAATAGTCTTCCGCCGTGATCGGATCGTACTTGTGATCATGGCAACGAGCACACCCCAGCGTCAGTCCCAGAAAATTCTTGCCCAGATTGTCAATGACATCCTCATACATCAGATGGATGTCCTTGTCGATGTCATGGCCGAATCGACGGGCAATCGCAAGATAACCGGTGGCCACAATGCCGTCTGCCCTCGACTGGCCAGGCCCTTCCGGCAGCAGGTCACCCGCCAGTTGCAGCCGAGCAAACTGATCGAATGGCAGATCTGCATTCAGGGACTGCATCACCCAGTTGCGATAACGCCAGGCATGCGGCAGCGGACGGTCGGTGTTTTCACCGGCGGTGTCGGCATACCGTACCACATCCAGCCAGTGCCGGCCCCAGTGCACGCCATATTGCGGCGACTGCAGCAGTCGCTCGATCTGCGCCTGCCATGCAGCCGCTGAAGGCTCAGCTGCAAAGGCATCAACATCGTGCATGGCCGGAGCCAGCCCGGTGAGGTCATAATGCAGTCTGCGAAGCAGGGTGCGAGCATCTGCGGGGGGAGCCGGACTGAGCCCCTGTTGCTGCCAAAGACGCTGCAGGGCGCGATCAAGATCGGCCGGCTGCAGCCGCGCATGCAGCAGGGGCAGTGGCTGGAAGGCCCACCACGTCCGAGCCTGCTCGGGAGACATTCCGCCCAGCTGCGCTGACGGAACACGCGGATCCACAGCCCCGGTGCGAACCCATTCCTCCAGCAGTCGAATCTCTGCATCCGGAAGTTTGCCCCCTTTGCTTTGCGGCGGCATCTGTGGGCCGTCTTCAGCGTAGCGCACCGCCTGAATCAACAGACTGGCATCCGGCTGACCCGGAATGATTGCCGTACCGCTGTCGCCGCCCTTTGACCAGCCCTCGCGGTGATCCAGCAGTAAACCACCGCCGGCTTTCCCGGCAGTGCGGGAATGACAGCCTTCGCAACGCTGCACCAGAATCGGGCGAATTCGCTGTTCAAAGAATTCCTCACCGGCCGCCTGCTGCTGCCCGCAGCAGACGGACATGCCGGCCATGAACCAAACACCGGCTGACATCAGTATGACTGTTCGGAGCAGCGAACCGATCATGAGCAGAATCCTGAAACAGCGGTGGCGACGCGAACGGCGAACGTTCGCGGGGAGGGGAGGCCAGTATACCGCGTTGCACAGGGCATGTCAGCACAGCGTCCGCGGAAAAACGGTGACGGCCGATTTGTGCAGACGGTGGTGGCACCCGGCAGCAATCACGCACAACCCGCAGCCCGCATCAGTGAAGGGTGCACCGCGGCACGCGCCCGGGCAGATCTCGAGCCAAAGCACGAGCTACGCAAAACAACCCCGCATTCGTGCCCATTCGTGCCCATTCGTGTCCATTCGTGGTTCAAAAAACACCCCTCGCGAAGCCTCTTCAGGACAAATCTCGGGCTGGAAAGCCCGAGCTACATGAATTCGTGTCCATTCGTGTTCATTCGTGGTTCAAAACCGCAGGCGGGCAACCTCCGCACATAAGTCAACTTTTTTCAGTTGACCGAACGGCTGTAGCTGCGTGCTTCCGGGCCGGCCGGCTGGGCTTCCGGGCCGGCGGGCAGTCCCTGAAACACCCGCTGCTCGGCCGCTCGACGCGGCCCCGAACGCGGCCGGTCAAATCCCCGCGGAACAGATTCTGACGCAGGCCCAAGATCCGGTTCGGAAAACGGGTAGTGGTGTTCCCAGGCGCGAGTTTCCTGGGAGGGCTGAGCAGCCAGACACTGCGGCAGACGAGCAAAATTGGGGTTCAGGCAGCCGCCACAGCCCAGACACACGGCGACCACAGCCGTGACGCGCCAAACCGCGCTGCACAGCCGGGGGACTTCAGAATTTTCAAGGTGGCTGATCCTCACAAACTGTCTCCTGTCGGCAGACTACCAGCAATTTCTGCCGATCGACAAGACCAGTTTCCACTGAGCTGCTCACGGTCGGCAGGCATTTTCTGAACCGGCAACGACGAAAATCCGCGGAATTTCTGGCCTGCGACGCCCCGAAAATCTGCTACACTCCCCCGCCGCGCCTCGGACCTTTCGAGGCCTCTGTTACCTCTGCTCAGCTGGAACCTGATTCATGGAAGCCGGAATTGTCGGCCTGCCGAATGTCGGCAAAAGCACCCTGTTCAACGCTCTGACCTGCTCCACTGCTGCTCAAAGCGCCAACTACCCGTTCTGCACGATTGAGCCGAACGAGGGGATCGTCAGCGTTCCGGACCAGCGACTGCACCGAATCACGAAGTACATTCCGCCGCAGAAAGTCATTCCGGCCGCTCTGAAACTGGTGGACATTGCCGGGATCGTCAAAGGTGCCAGTGAAGGTGAGGGTCTGGGCAATAAATTCCTCAGTCACATCCGCGAAGTGGACGCCATCATGCAGGTGGTTCGCTGCTTCGTGGACGACGACATCACTCATGTCGGTGGTGGAGTAAATCCGCTTTCGGACATTGAGACGATTGAAACTGAACTGTTGCTGGCCGACATGCAGACCCTTGAAAACTCGCTGCCCAAAGCACAGCGATCCGCCAAAAGTGGTGACAAGGAAGCCAAACTGCGAGCCACGGTGATGGAGAAGTGTCAGGCGTGGGTCAACGAAGGCAAACCGCTGCGAACCTGCAGCTTCACTGACGAAGAAAAAGCCGTCGTCAGGGCCATTGGCCTGATGACTGCCAAGCCGGTGCTGTTCGTTGCCAACGTTGCAGAAGATGACCTGGATGGTCAGGGAACGCTGGTGCAGCAGGTCCGTCAGTACGCCACCACGAACGGGGCCAATGTGGTGCCGATCTGTGCCAAACTGGAAGCTGAACTGGCCGAACTGGATGAAGCCGATCGCAACGAGATGCTGCAGTCGGTGGGTCTGACGGAACCAGGACTTGGCCCTCTGGCGCGGGCGGCCTACAAGACACTGGGCCTGCAGAGCTATTTCACTGCGGGTGAGAAGGAAGTACGGGCGTGGACGATTCCGGTCGGTGCCACTGCCCCGCAGGCCGCCGGAGTCATTCACAGCGACTTCGAAAAAGGTTTCATTCGCTGCGAAGTCTACTCACTGGAAGATCTGGAAACGTACAAATCGGAAAAGGAAATCCGGGCAGCCGGCAAGCTGCGAGTTGAAGGGAAGGCATACGTGATGCAGGACGGCGACATCTGCCACTTCCTGTTCAATACCTGAACTGATCTCTCAGAACGCCCACGTGACCTGCAGATACAACGGATACCGGCATCAGACACCGATTCCGGCACGTGGACAAAACATCGCCCACCACTTCCTGTCAGCGAGGTCGTGGTGATCAGATGCCGCTGGTCCACGCAAAGCCGCGGCAGCACGAAAATGAACAACAGCGACAGGTTCGCTGCAAACAGGCAGCCGACAAACCCTCACGCGAAGCCGCCAGGGAAACCAACTGGCAACTCCAATCCTCCCCTCGCCCCCGCAGGGGGACAACTTCCCAGGCCGATTTATCATTCCCCCCAGACTGCACACTGCCACGTCTCCCTTTTCAGGAGCGATCGTTAACAGTCGCCCGCATCCGCGACTCCCGCAGCAGCAATCCCAGCAGTACAGCCAGTGTCCCTGCACTCAACAGCAGCCCCAGTCGGAAGCTGCCGGAGTCATACGTCCAGATCACTCGGTGAATCCCGGCCGGCACAGTGACACTGCGATGATAATCGTCTTCCTCGACAGGCTTTGCCTCAGGGGCATTCAACAACACGCCATCCTGATTCAGAACCTGCACCGACCAGCCCGGGAAACTCAGATCCGCCAGCCGCAGCACACAGTCGGCTGTCGTGGTCACTTGAAATTCGACCCGTGCCGGCTGCCGCTGCAGCCAGCGAACCTGCTGCAGCGCATCAGCAGGCTCAGACTGCAGTCGCCCGGCACTGCCGTTGATTCGATACAGAAAACAGGGCTCCACACCACGCCCCCAGACGCGATTCAGAAAGGCATCCGGTGCAGAGCGCAGCAGCTGCAGTCCGACGGCAGGTCGAGCGATCGGTTCTGTCGTCAGCAGATGCGTCACACCGAGTCGATCAAGCTGCACGGCCTGAGCTGTACCTGGGTAATCCTCAGCATCGGTGGCCATGGCAAATGCAGCCTGAAATTCTGTTCGAAAATAGGCAGCCGGGCCCAGTCCCAGATACTGCGGCACACTGCTCACACCGCACAAATTCACTATGTTGGCCCCCGGCGCAAACACTCGTACTGGACTCAGGCGATCCTCCGACTGCAGTGTCTGAGCCAGCCAGCTGTCCGGCAGTGATTTCAGCGGGGGATTTGCAATGACGACGGCGTCACTGACCGCCAGTGCAGACCACTGCAGGTCCACCATCGTGATCCCGGCCACTGCTGCTGAAACTCCCACACGCAGCACCGCGCTGCGACGCCGCAGTATCACATCCAGCACCAGTCCGGCCAGCAGCGCAAGCCCCAGCTGACTGACAATCGAATAACGTCCGGGGCCCATGAAGAATCCAAATCCCGGCAAACGCCCCAGCACCGGTACCAGCCAGCCGGTCGCATAAATCAGAGCGGCGGCGGACAGCAGCAGCCAGATCTTCCAGCCGGATCCGGGCAGCTGCCGACGAATCCGGCGGTTCAAAGCCAGCAGACAAAGTCCGAGGGGCAGCAATCCAAGATACAGATGAGCCTCCACGGCGTTGGTATCAGCGCCGCAGGCACCCGGCGTCCTCAGCATGGCTCGCGATTGCACCACTTCAGGCGAATGCCAGTACCACCAGGAAGCAGCCAGCTGCGTCACATAAAGTGGCGGCAGGTGCCCGTACGCAGGATTGAAGGCCACCGTGCGATCAGCCTCCGATCGAATCCCGTCGCGCTGACTGGCCCGCCGCAGCTCCAGCGTCGGCAGCAACTGGACAGAGGACAGCAGCAGGCCGGTCAGCAATGCGACGCTGCACCAGCCGAGGCCAGTGCGAGCTGCCCGCCAACGCTCCGCCACCGACAGTGACGGCACCACCAGCACATGGCACACTGGAACCGCCAGACAAGTCAGCTGCGTGATGAACGCCAGTGCAAAGTGGCCGGCCAGCAGATGCAGGGCAAAGGCCGCAGCCAGCAGGCTCAGTCGACGCAGACCTGGATTTTCCAGCAGCCGAGTGGTTTGCCAGAGACACACCGGAAACCAGACACCCCCGATGATGCTCCACTCCAGCGATGATCGAGCAGGAAACCAGCCGTAGACAAACACCAGTGCCGCCAGCAGCGCTGACCACTGCCGCAAACCCTGACTGCGAGCATATCTCCATGCAGCCACATAAGCGGCCCAGTAGTGCAGCAGAAGACTGACGTGCCAGGCCGCGTGGACCGACAACAGGCGGTACAGCACCTGCGTCAGCGGATAAAAAATTCCGCCCTGACTTTCCGCCAGCAGCGGATAACCGAGTGCGGTGCGGTCATGCCACAGCGGAATCCGCCCGGCCGCAAATTCCTCAGACAGCAGTTGCTTTTGCGGAAAAAAGTACGGGTAGGTGTCGCCACCAACCAACCCACCACCGGTCAGCAGCCCGGTCCATTGCCAGCACAGCAGCAGCAGACCCAGACAGATTGCCAGCAGCCACTCGGAGGTCCGCGGAATTCGATGACTGACGACTTCCTCGGCCCCCATGGTTTGCCCGCTCCACCCATCAGAGACTCAGGTGACGTCCGCGTCAAAGACTCGTACCTGCGCCCACTTGTCACGGTTTTCTTCGATGAACCTCACATGATCTGCAGCGGTCTGATAGATGTCATGAGACGCCCGTGAATCGAACACCACGTTCAGACAAACATGAAAGGCCCGGTCGTTGACGGGTCGAGCATACTCGGGGGCCAGTTCGCCGGCAAAAAACGCTGCGACACCGGGATGATTCTTCAGGTACCGATGACAGGCGGCTACCATCGCGGAAATGTTTTCCGGCGAGCCATTCTTCAGGGTGAAGAAGACGACGTGGGACAGTTTCTTGTCTGACATGCGGCACTCGCTGTTGTGGCCTCAGGAGCCGGTTTTTGTTTCTTCTTCACGACGATTGGCGGCGAACAGATCATTCTGTACGGGAATCAGACAATCAAGAATCGCCCGCAGTACTTCCGCCGGTGAACCGTTGGCATCCACTTCATGAATGATCGAACTGTCGTAATTCTGCAATACGGGTTCGGTCACTTCCCGATAGACCCGAAAGCGATGACGCATCACCTCTTCGTTGGCATCGTCAATCCGGTTTTCGCGGATGGCACGACGACGAATGCGGTGGATCATGCCCTCTTCGTCCGAGCACTTCAGGTAGATCACCTTGCGGATGTCCAGGTATTCCTTGACCAATTCCACCTGATGCACGTTACGCGGCATCCCGTCAAGAATCAGCAGGTCTTCCCGAGGCTTGAACCAGCTGAGCGCCACGTAGGCTTCGACAGCCTTTCGCCAGATCTTGATGGTCAGATCGTCGGGTACCAGTTGGCCCCGCGAAATGTGCTTGTAGACTTCCCGACCGTTGTCCGAACCGATATCAATCGATCGAAACACGTCACCCACCGACAGATGAAAGAACCCCGGGATGGTGGCCAGAATCTTGCCCTGAGTCCCCTTGCCGACGCCCGGCGGACCAAAAAGCGGCACACATAAAAAACGCTGTTTCATTCTGCAGGTTCCTACTTGCGCCGCAGGTGACACGGGAAAAGGACGAGAGCTTCATCTCTGAGAGCTTTTCGGATTATGTCATGGCGAACGACGCGCAGCCAGCAGCGAATTCCGGGTTCCTGAACCCACAGCGGTGTTCTCAGACTCGCAAAACGGCAAAAACTGCCGGTTTTGACGAATTGCCGGCCACTTCCCCGGATCGACATGCCACGGTATCCTCCGGACCTTGCCTGCCGCTGCCTTCAGCAGCAGGGCATTTCGGGAGTTCTGAAATGGGCCGAATCGAAGTTCATAAACCCGGCGTTTGCAGTCAGCGGCCACGGCTGCTCGCTCCGGCATTATGGTTACTGGCCCTGTCGCCCCTGATCGCGGATGATCCGCCGGTGAGGTCAGTCCGTGACACCGTTGTGGACCAGATGCTGCTGCAGGATGGCACCAGACTCAAGGGTGTGGCCGTCGCCAGAAAACCGCCACAACTGCTGGTACGCACCAGCTGGCTCAAACAGCATGCTCCCGATTTCCTCGAGCGATCCGTGCGCCCGGTCGCTCGCACATCCCTGCAAGCCAATGCACAGCGGCTGAAGGTCCTGCTGACGGAGGCCGCAGCGAAACAGCCAGTTGGTGAACAAGAATCCGATCCGCCTGGAAATCTGGCCCGCACCACACTGCTGCAGGAAGTTCTGCAGCGACTGGAACCGGATGAAGACATGCTGCCGACGCATGTGGTCGTCGAATCGCTGCGATCATCCTTCCGGACAGCGGATCTGCGCACGGATGCACAGCGAATGCTGGGACTGCGTGCCATGGCAGCCGACATCACAGATTTTGAACAGATGCACTGGAAAGCCGTGGCAGCCCGGCTGCAGCAGTCCGCAGCCGCCGCGCCTGGCATGGCGGAACCTGCTGCGGACATGAGCGAAGCACAACTGCAGCAGGTCGCCTGGTGCATCCGCGCAGCCATCGACGTACGCACAAATGAAGCCCTGAAACTGGTGCGTTCAGGTACTGCATTTATCGACGAGGCCAGTCGCCCGGATCCCGCTCAACTGCTGCAGGTGGCTGCCGGCCAAAGCACTCGCGGACTGTTGCAGGACCTGCTGGATGAAGCATCAGGACAGCCAGTCAGACTGAACGCCGGCAAAGACTCAATTACCGGAGTCCTGGAAACTCTGCCGACGGCCGCCGCAGACATGGCTCGAGCCCGGCAGAAACGCACTGTCGTGGTATCCGAATTCACAACGGATCTGAATTCCGGCGAGGCTGCCGTTCGGCGTTCCCTGTGGTACCAGGCCGCGGACGAAAAATGGCACCTCACTGCGGCAGCCACGGGTACAGCGACCGCCGGTGAAAATCAGGCGAGCGATCTCGCAGCACTGCAGAACGATCCCCAGGTACAGCAGATCGCCGAACTGTCAGCCGCCCTCGGACTGCAGCAGCAACTGCAGTCCGCACTGGGCATGGGAGCTGTCGTGCAGCGGGCGCTGCAGAACGCTGCCACGCAATTTGAAGACCTGCTGCAACAGGCTCTGACTGCTCGACTGCTGACCGGAAAACACCGCCCACTGCTGATCAGGGAGACCGCCGTAAAATCTTCCACCGCTGCAAAGCCTCGCCCCTGATCAGATTCCGTCAGCGGAATTCCGTTGCAGACGAATATCGCTCAGCGTTCTGAACCCGTTGACTTTCAAACTGTTAACGTGGTGATACACCGGGCCCCGCAGACCTCAGATTCCACTGTGCCGAACCTGACAGGGATCGGAAAAAGTGATCCGGAAAACTCCCATTTGACTTTTCCAGTTACAACGATCCTGCGGATTAGTGAAACCCCCAGGCCTCGCTGTTCCCGCACGGATGACTACTCACACCCCGTCCCGTGCGTCACAGCCGCGAATGTGTGGCACGACAGTTGCTTACCGGCGAACCACTGCGACAAGGTCATCAGCCTGCCATTTCTCGTCACGATCTGCAGGGAAAATGCAAACACGAACAACCAGCCGGGGGCCACTTGCCATGTTCAGCCGTTCCAGAATCCACGAATGCAGTTACTCCGGCAAGTCACGCAACCAGAACTCAGACAAATCTCTGCGAGCTGTTCTGACTCGCGCGTTGCACTGGCTGCTGTGGTTCTGAGCATGAAACACTGCAGTTCAGCCGAGCGAACAGGCTGTAAATAGTTTGTACAGTTTCATTAACACCTGTCGAGGGACCATGTTGAGCTGCTACTGTTGTGACGATTGCACGGATCTCACCGGTCGCGCCGATTCCTGCGATCATTTCGGCTGTGAGGAACAGGTTTTGCATCTCAGTGAAGTCGTTGGTCGCAGCTTTTCTTCATGCAATCGAAATCCTGGCGGAACGCTCATGTCCGAACGCTCACGATCTCAAAGCGGATCTACTTCGCACAAGTCGCTGCGAACCGTGCTGGGCCAGGTGATTCACTGGCTGCTGTGGTTCTGACGCCGGCCACGCCGCGCTGCGTAAGTCCCCGTCCAGCCGTTCCCGTCTGCTGCTGCCGCGCCGGCAACAGTTCCTCGAATCAATTCCCCTGCGGCAGCGGATGCAGAAAGCCCGGAGCTTTCTGAGCAGGCTGGGACCGGTCCGACGAGACCAGTCACAGCACACTCAGAAAGCTCCGGGCATTGTTCACTTCACTCATACTCAATTCCCTGAAAGAGCACTCCATCAACCCCATTCAGTCAGCCGCGAACAATCCCTGTTCGCTGACCGCCGACCGAATCTGCCAGCCCATGCATCAGTGCACCGCAGTGCGACCACCAACCGGATCCGCGATACTATCCAGTGCGGCGGAGCGAGGTTTCGCGGGATCCGCCGGACGCACTCGGGCCGCAGAACGAGCCATCGACAGCAGTTCTGTGCTGCCCGCCAGACGCTCCGCTTCCAGCAGCATTCGATCTCCGTTGGCCACCCCGTCCCGATCCGACACTTCCACATCCGGATTCACTCCTTCTCCCGCCATCCGTCGACCATTCGGGGAATAAAACAGTGCAGTCGTGATCCGCAGGTCACCGGCAATCGAATTGAGTGGGAAGTGCGTCTGCACAGACCCCTTGCCATACGACTTCACACCCACCACCACACCTCGTCGATTCTCCTGAATGGCTGCAGCAAAAATTTCACTCGCGGATGCACTGTCGCCGTCAATCAGCACCACCAGCGGCATGGACCAGGTCCGAGCAAACGTGGCCTTTTCGACCATGTTGTCAGCAGGCAGTCGGCCACGAGTTGAGACGATGGTTCCGACCGGCAGAAATCTGTCAGCTATTTCAACACAGGTCGTCAGCAGTCCGCCCGGGTTGCCACGCAGGTCCAGCACCAGCGACTTCATGCCGCGCGAATACAGCGACTCCAGTGCCGCATCCAGTTCAGCCGTCGATCCCGCCGAAAACCGGCTGAGACTCAGATAGGCGGTGCCTGTCGAGTTCAGCATTCGCACATCGTTGACTGTCCAGATCCGCACCTTTCGACGCAGAATTGTGAAAGTCCGCTCACTGCCGTCTTCACGAGTCACTGCCAGAACGATGCGAGTGCCGGCGGTTCCCTTCATCAGGTCAGAGCTTTCCGTCATCTTCAAGCCGGCGATCTTGCGGCCGTCAATCGCCGTCACCACATCGCCGGCTCGCAGGCCCGCTTCGGCGGCCGGACTGCCCTTCAGCGGCTTTACCACCAGCAGTCCATCAGCATGCTCACGAACCTCCACACCAATTCCCACAATCTCCTCGTCCAAAGCTGCTGTCTGCCAGCCATCTGCTTCCGCCCCCCGACGCACGTCGGGGTCCGCGGGGTCCAGACCAGAGAACTTATCGAGCGTGTCGAGGCTGGCCAGAGCAAACTCCCACGCCACTACGCTGGCCGTCAATCCCGATACTCGCTCTGATTCCTTCATCACCGAATTCATGACAGCCACCGCATCACTGCGATTGCGAACCGTCATGCGACCGGCCAGCCGGCCCAGCGATTCCCGAAAAGCATCAGTTCGAAAACTGTCGCTGGAAATCCGCAACCCTCTGATGAAGGCTTCGTTATCCAGAGCCAAGCCGAGATTCCGCAGCGCCCGCCGCACCCGCACGTCGTAACTCGTCGGCTCCAGCGATCGCTCGTCAATTTTGCTGGACACTTCCGCGAACAACTCACTCGCCTGACGTCCGGACAGAGCCCGCACAGCCCGCACAGTCGCCGGATTACTGTATCGCCCGGTCAGGACCACCTTAATCCGCTCGCTTTCGTCATCCACCACCGCCCTCGGGGTCGGAGCTGGTATGAAGGGGTCCAGCCCCTCTTCACGCACTACAGGCTCCCGACGAAAATCGTCGTCGCTGTCACTCAGCGGAACCACACGATTCGAAGTCGCCCCGCGTCGACGAGTCGGAAACGCCGGAAACTCCGCCGCTCCGCTCCGCGACAACTCCATTCGATGCGGATACTCCGAGCGGAACGTCGCCTCATCATCCGCCTGCAATGACACAGACACCAGTGACAACATCCCGGCCACACACAGCTTCAATGCACGTTTCATAACCCAAACTCCCTTTCAGTTTTCAGTTTTCAGTGAATGACAGCGTTTTCAGGCAGAGACCCGGAACTGTTCAGGAGCCAGCGGGACGAGGCTGGCTGCCACCGGCGGATTCCCCGTCGCTCCGTCCGGCATCCGCTTCAATTCTCCCCGCAGCACCGATACGTCCGGTGGAGCTTCAATCCCCAGACTGACCTGCTGGCGACCAACCCGATTGACTCGGATCACGATGTTGTCACCAATTCGTATGGTCTCTGACGTACGTCGTGTAAGCACTAACATGACTTCTGCCTCCTGCTGTTTGAACCGTCCTGATCCGTCCTGCCAGACTCACCTCGAGCCGGCCATTGACATCACAATGAAACAGATATTGCGAGAACTGTGCCAATTGCGCAGCAATCCGATCACGCGTGTCTCATTTGTTCGCAACTCAATGCAGGTCAAGCACTTACAACCAGTGGCAGGATCTGCCGATTTGTAAATCCTATAAAGCCCGGGGGGTTGTACCGTGTAGGATTTGCATTCGGCCGAAAAACCCGGATGCGGGTGTTGTCACTTTGACAATTCTGTGTACTCGACACGACTTTGACTGAAGTGTTGTAAATCCGGGCTGCAGCAGTGATGATGCGCCGAGTGTCGCGTGACATCCCTGCTTCTGCTGATGACCTCCTGCCCCACAAGGAATCCGTCTGATGCCACTGAATCTGCTGTCTCATCTGCGTCGTCTGTTCGCCGCTCCGGTACTCGGTCTGCTGCTGTCCGCCGGAATCCCGTCGGCACCCGCCTGCGGTCAGCAGGCCACTGCTTCGAAGTTTGTGGACTGCTCCCTGATGGTGGCCCCGGAATACCCCGTCACGTGGCCCACTCATCCATTTCCCCGGTTTCAGCTGATTCACGAACAGACCATTGGTCCGGCCAGTGCCTTCAACATCGATGTTCTGCTGATGGACGGCAACACGGGAACTCAGATGGACGTACCTCCGCACTCGGTGCTGCGTCCCGAACTGAAACGAGAGAAATCCGGCCCATACGGTCTGGCATGGACCGACAAAATCGAAGCGTGGCAATTCGGCGGTGAAGCCTGCGTCGTGGATTGTCGACGGCTGCTGGATCAGGCACCCAACGGCGTCAGTCCGCTGGTCATGCCGGGGGACATTGAGGCATTTGAGCGTCAGCATCGCCGAGTGGGTTTCGGTGACGTGGTGCTGTTCCGCAGCGACTATTCCGATCGCTACTATCGCCCATTCCCGGAAGGCAGTCGGTACATTGCCGACGTCATCGACCGACTGGCTCCGGGGTATCCTGATCCGGGTCCGGAGGCGATGGAGTTTCTGGGACAGCGTGGCGTACTGACAGTCGGTACCGATAGTGCCAGCATGGGGCCGCTGCCAAATCTGGCCGAACCAACACACTACGCCGGCCTGAAATACGGTATGATCTGGACGGAAGGTGCGACTCAGCTCTCGCAGCTGCCGGCGACCGGAGCCTTCTATGTGATGCTGTCGCCTCGACATGCGAATGGCATGTATGCCGAGGCACGAGCCCTGGCAATCACAGGTGGCGAATTGCCGCAGCGGCTGATCGCTGCCGCTCGCAACAAACGAGCTGCCGACCTGTCACCTGTCCTGGATATGAAAAACCCGGTTACCAACCCGGGACGTCTGGCGGGCCGTCATCGGCAGGTCTACGTCAAAGTCGACTTTCTGTACTCACCAGACCTCGACCTTTGGCATCACACTCATCTGATGGATGCCACCGCCGGAACTCACCTGATCACCCCGTCGTTTGCGCTGCCCGCGCCCGGAACCACTCCTGAATACTCCCCGGAAGTGCGGGGCTGGCTGCAGGAGTATGAGGCGGCATATGGTCCGCGAGGCTTCAGTGATCGTACCACGGAAAAGGTTCCACTCGACTGGACCTGCGGCGATGTGCGGATTGTCGATGTCCGCGCACTGGCCGGTTCCCTGCCGAATTCCGATCAGCCGCGTTCCCCGGAAATCACGGCAGCGCACCTCGAGGCGGATGAAAAGAAGCATGGTGCATTCAGAGCAGGTCAGATCGTGATCTTCCGCACGGGACATCTTGATCGACACTTCAAACCAGCCCCGGACGACAAAGGAGTCTGGCTGGACCCACTGGCCGGTCGCAGCGAAGGCTGGGCTGCTCCAGGCCCGGCCGCGATCCGTTATCTGCATAAAAAAGGGATTCGTTGTGTGGCCACGGATGCGCCGGATATCGCCGGAGTGGAACCGAAACGCGGATTGATGACGTACTGGGCACTGGGCAGTGCGGACATGGTGGCAGTCGAATTCCTGCACAATCTCGAAGCGGTTCCGGCGAACGGCTATTTTCTGTTTGCCCCAATTCGCATCCGCGGTTGTCACAGCGGCCCCGGCCGAGCCATCGCGATGTGGTGACAGCGACAGGCAAAATCGCCGTCAGCAGCAGCCTGCAACATGGCTGTGATCCGGAGTGCCTCAGGGTTGATCAAAATCGCGGTGTTTTGCTTCGCGGTGTCGCCACGGTCGAACCAGTGCCATGGGGTTGGGGAACATGCGTGTTTCCTTAACCACAGACGCAAGGAGAGCACCGAGGAGACGCAGTGGGGGCGACACGGGGTGATTAGTTGTCAGTGCAGGGCAATGACGATCGTGGGTTTGCGTGAGGTCAACCATCTCTGACGAGCAGAACAGCAGACCTGAGCAAAAGCACTCATGCAGATCGGCACGCCGCAGTTTCCTGGCAGACGATTCAGTGGGTCACGCCCGCGGCCGCGAATGCTGCCATCAGACTGTCAATCGCCGGGTCAGACTGCGACACGGGAATCTCACCGGGCCCAAACCGGGCTGCAGGATTTTCAGACTGCGGTGCCACGGGCACCGCCGGTTGCTCAACCGGCACGTCGACCGGAATCTCTTCCTGCTGAGGCTGTGGCGGCACCGGACGCGGCTGACGGCGACGAAGTCCTGGATTCAGCAATTCAAGTTCTGGCACGGATTCAGCCGGCTGCACATGAATCTCTGTTGTCAGGTTCAGTGATGAAAACTCAAGCACCGCAGCGGCTTCGGTGTCCTTTGAATCGTCACCCGACTCGGAAAACACTCGCCCAACCGATGTCGGCACGGCCGCCGCAATCGCAGATACCCGCGACAGTGTATCGTCCGCTGCGGGCGCCATCGAAACGTCACGCACCAGATCCGACATCGGCTGGCGTGCTCGAGCCAGCCACATCTGGCTGATCGCTTCACGCACAACATCACGCCGTGTCGTCGCCATTGTCTGCAGGTCCTCGCCGACAACTCCACCGCCGAAGGCAAACACCGGCACGTCCACTCCACCAGCAAACTTCACCGAGTCGCCAAAGCTTTGCAACACATCCGGACGCACCGGACCGTCAGCGACCGCGGTCAGCACTTCGCCGAACTGAACCTCCGGAGTCCCCACGCTGACGGACCCGCGAGAGTACATGTAGACGGGGTAATCCACGAACAGCGCAGTGCCGGGCGTACTGATCTCAAGATCCTCGCCACCTTCGTCCGCCGCTGTCAGTCGCACCACACAGCTTAAACCTGTCTGCTCCGTCAGTCGACCGGCCAACTGCAGCACGTCGTAGCCGGTTCCCGGTGCAATCTGCAGCAGACGAGTCTGTGCATCCAGCACATCCACCGAGATAATCTTCGTGTCCAAACCGGCTGACCACTGCGAGTCCTGCAGCAGCAGATCCAACTGATCAATCGCCTCGCCAAAAACCGTCAGGGTCTGTGGAGACTGATAACGCACCCCGGTCGCCACATCCACCAGCAGACCGGCAGAGATCAACTGACCCGCGTCGTCCCACAGCGGACCTTCCGATACCTCCAGGGTCCCATTGAAAGCACCGCTGGCCTGAATCTGCACGGACGAATTCTGCCATCCGGTCGGCCAGATCGGGTCCGTCCAGCTGGATTCATAACTTACGCTGATCTGGGATTCCGGCAGAGAAATCAGCAGCGGAGCCGCATCCTGACCGTCCACCGGCTGCAGCCACAACTCAGCCCGCACTGTCTGGTCCGCGAGCAGTCCCGTCGCCAGATTGAACAGCTCGACTCCATACTCGGGACTGACCGGAATCTGCCACACTCCCTGCTCGTCAGCACTGTAGTCCGTGATTCCGTAGTTCTGCAGCAGTTCTGTCAGGTCAGTCGAAGACTGCAGAGTCACCTGTTTGGGCTGCCAGTACTGAATGCCGGAGAGCCGGTCATGAAGAACGGCCGGGACCGTCAGATTTCCATCCTGGTCATACTGCGGCGAACCGGCCAGCTCAATCTCAGCCGTCACCGCGCCCGAAACCATGGCGACCGGATTGGTCATCTGAATGTACTGAGCCATCCGGCCGGCGGTGCCCACCAGGCCCGAACTGGCTGCCAGCAGCAGAGGTTCCTGGGAATCGTCAGCTTCTGCCCCCTGGGATTGTTCTGCTGCTGTTTCTTCAGAGACCGAACCGACCTGCCACTCATGCGCTTCCGGAACGTAGCGTGGATCGTAAGGTTCGCAAATCACTACCTGCGGCATTTCAAAGGGAATTCCGTAACCCTCAGGAACGAATCCGCATTCGGCGATCGTCACCAGAGCACCGTCGTCAGGCTCTGCAAACACCGACACGTCCGCCGACGCTGGATCGATGGCAATTTCAGGTTCCGCAAACTGCTGCTGAATCTGACCGTCGGCGTCCACGTCTTCGCAGGGCTGGAAACCATCGGCGGGCACGCCTTCCGGAACTGCGTCAGACATCAACATCGCGGGTTCAGCGGAAAGCAACACGCGGACTTCAACAGAATCCGCAGCAGTGCCCAGTACGGACGATCCACCAGCACGCTGAATGTTGCGACGACGCATGTTGCGGGCTCCGCAGAGAAAAATCGGTCGGCGACTGCAGCCCAAAAATCGCAGCAGCATGCACCGGGAATGAACCGGAAACAGTCAGATCGGGCTGAACTTACTCCGGCAAAGGACAAAAAATTAACAGTTAACCCCGATGAAAAGCAAGATCTTCGGGTCCTGCGACGGGAATATACGGGGTTTTCACAATCCAGAGCAGACAGCAAAGACGAATTTCACGGCAAAACTGGCTGAAAATCCGCGAGCATCGCCGGATTGGCCTGAAAATCTGCCTGTTTCGTTGATCGGCCGATCGCCCGAACGGCATTGACGTATGTCCTTAAGGACCCAGGTTTCCTGCCCTGAAACCAGGACGTCAGCCTCAATCTCAGCCACCACGGCACCCGCTGCCGTTCCCTTGCCGGGCCTTCACAGACAGTCCCAGTTCAGGGGCTCAGGAAAACCCATCGCTGTGACTGAAAACAGTTCAGCAGCGCATTCCCTGTAAAAAATGCCTCAAATACGTACTTTTTTCGGGGCATCTGAGCTGAGGATGCTGGCTTGCATCGGCGGTTTCAGCCTGAAAGAATCCAGGGCACGATCGCCCTGTTCCTCGCCCGGAGTGCATCAAATGCCCACAGATCGGCTGCTTTCACGTCGCCAAAGCCTGCTGCTGGCCCCGGTTTCTGCCGCTGCGGTACTGTCCACCGGATGGTCAGCCCCCCGGCTCCCGGCTGCAGCCACCGCCCTGCCGGCCGTGCAAGTGTCAGGCGTGCGGCGAGCGTTCTGGAACGGCGAACACAATGCGTTCACCGACCTGTGCTGGTTCCGCAACCGCATCTGGCTGACCTTCCGCAGCTGCCCCGACGGTCACATGGTGCACCCCACCTCCTGCATCATTGTGCTTTGCAGCGAGGATCTGGGAGTTACCTGGCAGGAAATGCACCGATTCAGCGTGCCGCTTCGTGATACTCGCGACCCCCACTTTCTCGTATTCCGCGACCGGCTGTTCGTTTACACGGGCACCTGGTACAGCGGCAAAACGACCCTGCCACGTGGCGATTACGACCTGAACCAGCATTTGGGATACGCGGCCTTCACAGATGACGGATCAGCCTGGCACAGTCCGGTCATGCTGGAAGGCACTTTCGGACATTACATCTGGCGAGCCGCAGCAACCGGCAACAAAGCCTGGCTGTGCGGTCGCCGCAAACCGGGGTTTGAAGTGCTGGCCAGGGGAGAACCTCGCGAAACGGAATCGCTGATACTGGAAAGTGATGACGGGCTGGTGTGGCGGCGAGGTGGCCAGTTTCAGTCTGAGGCGGGTGATGAAACGGCGTTTCAGTTTGCGTCGGACGGCAGTGGCCTCGCAATTGCTCGTCACGGCGCAGGCCTCGCGGCCGGGCTCCTGCAGGCACCCGCTCCCGGAGGCCCGTGGACTCGCACCGACCTCGGTCAGCCGATCGGCGGTCCGCTGCTGACGCGCTGGCAAAACCGCTGGGTCGTGGCCGGTCGCCGGACCGTCCCGGATACGAGCCCGCGCACCGCGTTCTGGTGGCTGACCGACGGCCGGCTGGAACCGATGGTGGAATTGCCCAGCGGCGGTGATAATTCCTACCCAGGCCTTGTGGAACTGCCGGACGGTCGAGCCCTGATTTCGTGGTACTCAAGCCACGAACTGACCGACCAGGGCCAGCCGATGACAGCAATCTATCTGGCAGAGCTGAAAGCCAGGGGGTAGGGAACGAGGAACGAGGGGCGAAGGGCGAAGGGGCGAGACAGAAAGGTTCCTGCCCCGCGCTGCCACGGCTCCGGACCGCCGGACGCGTTCAGATTCCATTCGTGCTCAGCCTGGGGACCCGCAGCGCGAAAAATCACGCACCTCGTGAGTCTCCGCGTGTCTCCGCGGCAAACAGCACATCCTTGTGCATTCATCGCTCGGTTCACTCGGGACGCACGTACACCTCGTCACGTCCTTCCACCACCTGCAGCGTGACATCGGATGGTATCCCCGTCAGCCGCTGCACAGCTCCTCCCGGCCAGTCGATCCGCAGCGACGAGGGACCGGACTGCGCCCCCAGTCCGAAGTGCAGCGTTCGCTCGTTTGTGCACTGATACCCGTCACCCGCCGACACAAACTGCCAGACACTGCGCTGGCCGGTTGTCAGTTGCGCGGCAGCGGCCGAGGCGTCGCGAGCTGATCGTGTGCCGTGCAGCTGAACACGCAGCCAGCCTCCGACCGCACTGCGATTCTCTGCCAGCACCGCCGGACTGCCAATACAACTCACCACGAAATCCCGAGCCCCATCCTGGTTCCAGTCCAGGACCGCCAGGGCCCGCCCAAGTCGCTCTGCGGCAAACACATCGCCCGCCTCCGCAGCCGTCTGCAACGACAGCTCGCCGGCTGCGTTGCGAAACAACTGCAGTGGCATGCGGTACTGTTCACCCGGCTGACCAAAGTCGGCCACATGCCCGTTCGCGACTGCCAGGTCCAGGTCCCCGTCGTTGTCTGCATCCAGCCACTGAGTCCCCCAGCCAACATACGGGATGCCCGGCTGAAACAGCCCCGTCCCCTGTATGGCATCCTCGAAATAACCATCCAGTCGCTGCAGATACAGACAGTTGGCTTCCGCTTCGAAATTGGTGACGAACAGATCCCGCCGACCATCATTGTTCAGATCCCCACAGGCCACTCCCATGCAGGCTGTCGGACGGCCCAGATAGTTCACAGCCAGTCCGCGTGGCAGTGCTTCGTCCCGCCAGGTGCCGTCGGAATTCGGCAGCAGAAAGAAATTGGGCACCTGATCATTGGCGATAAACAGGGCCGGACGGGAATCGCCGGGGAGCGGGACAGCCACGATCCCAAGCCCCTTGGGGGTCACAGTGGGCGTGGCCGCCGGAATCCGCCGAAAACCACCGCTGCCGTCAGCCAGCAGCACGTCGTCGGGTGCCCCGTCAAAGTACAGCACTGAACAGCGGTTTTCGCCGCACTCCACCCGAAACACCGACTCACCCTGCAGGTAGTTTACGTCGTACAGATCGGGGTGACCATCGGCGTTCAGATCCAGCACGAGGCAGCTGGTGGTCCACGCCGACTGCGTCAGACCAGCCTGTTCCGTCACATCCGAAAAGGTGCCATCGCCATTGTTCTGCAGCAGCCGATTGCGTCCAATGGCGGCGACGTACAGGTCCGGGAAACCGTCGTTGTTAAAATCGGCAGCGCAGCAGCCCTGGCCATAACTTTCATCCGGATCGACCATGGCCGCAGCCGTCACATCCGTCAGCCTGCCACGGTGCGAGCGAAACAGTCGATCGTTCAGCTCGGGCGATGGCTGCGGCGCATCAGCCCCGGCAGGCCAGGGTTCCCCCTGCGTGAAAAACAGATCGCTGCGACCATCAAGATCAAGATCCAGCACTGACACTCCGCCACCCGTTGATTCAAAAACGCGAATCGATCCGGGGCGACCGGTGCTGCCGGAGTTCCAGGTAAAGTCCAGTCCGGCGATCGACGCCACATCCGCGAACTGTACCGGCTGATTCAGTTCGGCAACGAGGCTGCCACCGGCAGACCGCTGCAGGTCAGCCACCTGCTGCAGCCAGTCCGGCAGCGGCAGTGCGGACAGATCGAAACGCGAAGTCAGATCGGCAGCAGGCTCGCAACGGGACATGCTGCCCTGAGGCAGTTCGTTTAACCGCTGCCGGACGAGGGGACTGAGCTGCAGCCGGCCATGCCGATTGTTGTCCATCCGCAGCCACGCGGCAGCTTCGGCAACACGACCGGATTCGGCCAGAATTGTGATCATCAGAGTAAAGCCGGCCACATCCTGACCGGCCGCATTCAGTACGCGCTCCATCCTGCCGGAATACTCCAGAAACGCATCGGCTCGCAGCTGAAACGCCGCCGCGGCTTCCGGCTGCACCGGCCCCAGCAGCTGTCCCAGCTGGAACATCGCGCGGCGATGCAGCGGTTCCTGACGGACAGCTTCCCACATGGCTCGAGTGGCTGCTTCTGTCCGGCCGCTGCGGCGCGCCAGCAGGCCACGCAGATACCACAAACCGGCCGTTTCCTGCAGGCTGGCCGGAACCTGCTGCATCCAGCCCAGCACGGCCTGATTGTCCGCCGTATCCAGCAGCAGCTCGCCCAGCAAGGTCTGACAGGGCAGGGATTCAGGGTGTGCTGCCACCGCCTGCCGCAGACGGCGAATGGCCGACTCAGCATCGCCGGCTTCCGCATCGACTGCGGCAAGGGCATACAGTGTGAGGGGATCGGAGCCGCTGTAGTCGGAACACTGCAGCAGATGCTGAGTTTCCGGGGGCTGACGTTCCCGCTGTGTCAGCATGATCAGGTCCTTTAGACTGATGCGATTGGCCACCAGCAGTTCCATCAGCACCCGATCGGCTCTGGTGCGTTCTCCGCCAATGACCAGCAGTGAGGCCAGAAAGGATTTCAGAACCGTGTCGTCGGGACTGCTGGCCACCAGGTATTCATAGCAGGTCGCGGCATCGGTCAGGCTGCAGAATTTCATGTGCAGCTCCGCTTCCAGCTGTGCGGCAGCGAGCGAACTGGCGGAACCATCGCGAGGTACCTCGCGAAAGTATGTAATGGCGGCGGACCAATCGCGGCGTTTCGACGCAAGGCGTCCCAGCTGCAGCCGCGCTGCCGGCCACGCCAGGTCTGCCGCGTCGATCGACTCGAGTTTTTCCTGAGCTTCCCGGAGCTGACCGCGGACGATTTGTCGTTCAACGTCTTTCAGCGTGCTCGAGGAATCGCGAGGGCCGCAGCCGGGGACCAGCAACCACACCAGCAGGCTTGCCACCGACCAGCACCACGGTCGCCCGTGGGCGGCAACGAATCTCCTGGACAGGCCGAATGGTCGAGAAAACATAACGCGGGTTTCTGCGAACAGAGACGGGGACAAGTCGAGCAGGGGCATGAGTGGCAGTGAAAGGCCGGACTTCGGCCGAAAACAGTGGCGGAATGCAGGAATCCGCCGCAGCCCGGGGAAGCCCCCGGCTTTACTCAGATCCCTGCGGGTCTTAAATTAAACCGCGTTTGCGAAAAAAGCCACTCGCCTGCCGTCGAATTGGACTGCCATGACCGTGGATGCTCAGTTTTCCCAACCTGACCCAGTCGACTCCGGGCACCTCGTGCCGGCCGAGGTTGCCCTCAGGCCCCGGTACCGCAGGCTGGCCCTGATCTGTGCAATGCTGACGCTGCTGGCCGGACTGGGCTGCGGAACAGCCTGGCTGCTTGAAATCAGGACTCGCGGACAGTTTCAGTCGCGCTGCGATCAGGCGAAACGTGAGGGTCTGTGGGCCGAACTGCGGGTTGCGGCGGACGAATGGTCCGCCTGGGATCCGGCAGATTCGCGACCGCGATGGCTGGCGGCCGAAGCGGCACAGGAGCAGGACGAGTTTCAGGATCTTGCTGACTGCCTGGCGCGGATCCCGGCCAGTGACCCCAACTATGCTTTTGCGCTGGCAGAAAAAGCGAATGTCGAATGGACGGCTCTGAACAGGCCTTTGCTGGCCCTTGAGACAAGTGAACAGGCGGTCCGGCTGGAACCTCGACTCACGGATACTCATTCGCGCATCATCTCGTTCTATGCCATGACGGGCCAGCGAATTGCCATGCTGAAGGCGATTCGTGCCGCACTCAGGGCGGGTGCCGAACCGCGGGAAGCCTGGACTTACCTCGTCATGGCCGACGTCCTGTCATTTTCGAATGGCAGCGAGCTGAATGAAAAGTGGATTCAAAGCAGCCCGGACGAAGTGCGGTTCAAAATCAGTCTCGCCGTCAACACAGCGATGCAGCTGGCGATGAATCAGGACACGTCGCCCACGCCCGAGATTCAGGAATTGAATCAGCAGGCAAAGCAGCAGCTTGGCTGGTTCCTGGAAAAGTACCCGCACGATCCTGTGCTGCTGTCCTACCTGATGCATCAGGCGTACCGCACCGGAGATGTTCAGGGAATGGCGGGACTGCTGCAGAGCGTGGATGACAGTGCTGCTGCGGACCACATGGTCTGGGTGTATCGTGGCTGGTACCACATTCAAATGCAGGAATACCCGGAAGCGGAGAAATCCCTGCAGGAAGCGATCCGCATTCACCCGCTCAGTCCGCTTGCGCACCACGAGTATGCCAGTTTACTGCGCGTTCAGCAGCGTCCTGAACTGGCACGGGAACAGCAGCTGGCGACTTACGGTCGAGACCTGCGCAGTGAAATCCTGCTGCTGCCGTCGGCAGTCGACCTGACTCCCATACTGCTGGTGAAAATCCAGAGTTACGCTGAGAGCTGCGGTGATCAGGAGGCGGCAGCAGGGCTGGCAAAACGGCTGGAACGCTGACTGGCTGCAAGGCGGTTTTCTGTACAGCAGTGGCTACCAAATTGACTGTTTCCCACGCGCAATTACCGATTTTGTGAAGATTTCAGCAACTTTACCCTCAGTTTTCTCGTGTTTTCATCAAATGCAACTTGAAGGGCGCCGATTCATCGCTTACAAACATAGCACAGGTGGTTCCAGCATGCGCGTCTCGGGCAAGGCAAGTGAACATTTAGACACACTAGGTGACTGAACCTGAAGAAGCGTGCGAGCTGTGTTGAAGGTGCCTGCGGGCACTTTACGGGCTTCTGACATCTGTTACGTTTCTCGAAGGCGATTGCTGGATAAATCTGACACAAATTGGCAACCTGGCTCTAAAACTGTGAATCATCGAAGAAAACCTGCTATGTCCTGCATTCTTCTGACTCGCCGATCTCTGTCCGTACTGGCACTGCTGGCGGCATTTGCGACTGCTGGCTGCGGTGAGTCCGGACCGGCATTGTCTTCAGTTTCCGGCAAGGTCACGAAGGCCGGTAAGCCGCTGGCCAACATCAACGTGACCTTCACTCCTGCTGCGGGCGGTCCGGCATCGGCAGGGCGCACTGACGCCGACGGCAAGTTTGCTCTGATTTGCCAGAACGGAAAGGCCGGCGCTGTTCCCGGCAAGCATAAGGTGGTTCTGCAGACCGTTCAGGAAGCAGCAGTCGACAGCAACTCTGACCCCAAAGCTGCGATGGAAGCCTACATGAAAATGCGTGGTGGCAGCGGCAAGAAGAACACCGCTCCGTCCAACGATCCTTCCGGCGGAGCATTTCCGAAGGAATACAGCGACGCCTCGAAAACCCCGCTGCAGTACGAAGTTGGGACCTCCGGCAACGAATTCGATATTGTCATCCCCTAAGCAGCAGTCCTAAGCATGTCAAGCCGATTACCGCTGCAGGCGCGGTGGCTGCTTCAATAGTTTGGTCGTGTTTGTTCTTTTCCTTATTTGGAGTTCGTTATGAAGAAGAGTTCGCTGAAGCGCGGATTCACGCTTATCGAACTGCTGGTTGTAATCGCGATTATCGCGATTCTGGTGGCATTGCTGCTGCCAGCCGTCCAGCAGGCGCGTGAAGCTGCCCGTCGTACCCAGTGCAAGAACAACCTGAAACAGCTGGGCCTCGCGTGTCACAACTACCATGACACGTACAACCAGTTTCCGATGAACTGGTTCAACGGTGACAACCAGAACCAGCCGGACCCGAACAACCCGCGGTACCCGAACGGCTCATGGCCGTGGACTGTGATGGCGTTGCCCTACATGGAGCAGGCTCCCCTGTACCAGCAGATTTCTGCTTACTTCAGTGTTGCAAATGGAACTCTGCCAAACATTGGCATGGGTTTCACCGGTTCAGTGAACGGTCTGCCTTCTCCTCGCAAGATGGCTGAGCAGGTGATTCCGGTCTTCATCTGTCCGTCGAATGATCAGACCAAGGTCCGTCGCGATCAGTTGATGGAAATCGACAACGGTGGCTGGGGCACTGCTCCATATCAGGGTCCGGCTGGCGGTCTGGACTATGTTGGCAACATGGGTCACATTTGGGCGGGCTGGAAGGATTGTCCGACCGTACCGGACTTCCCCAGCACCAACGGGCGATTTGTTCGTGGTTCCGCTGGAACTCCGTGGATCAGCGAACGCTGGAACAATGACAATCCGAACATCAATGGCGTGTTCATGTTCCGCGGTTCCCGCGGTATCCATGAGATTTCCGACGGGACCTCCAACACCGTCATGCTGTTCGAATCAATGCACTGGCGTGCCAGCAGCAACGGTCTGAACCGCGAGCCCAAGTTTGATGCCAACTGGGCGTCTCCGCTGGCTGCCGTGAACACGATGCGAAATCCCATCAACCTGACCAACCGCGCATGGTTGCCGGGCGACGAGTGGGACCCACGCTGCTCATCACCTTCCAGCAACCACACCGGTGGCTGCCAGGTTGTGTTGTGCGACGGTTCGGTTCGCTTCCTCAGCGAAACCATCGACAACAACATCCGTTACAACCTTTCACATCGCCGCGACGGCAACGTGATCGGCGAGTTCTGATTGCGGCTGTCGCGGACGCGAATTTCTGCTCCGCGTGATGCTGCTGATCAGTTCCTGTGTATGATACTGCATGGCAAGTCATTGCCATGCGGTTTTTTGTTGGCTGAAACTCCTGCAAAACGGTCGGCAAATCGTCCGGAGACGGGTATGCAGTGTCGGGCACGACGAGTCTTCGCTGAACTCACAGTTTCGAGTTTCACGGGCAACGGGTGCAGTCTCGGCCTGCTGTTGGTCAGTCTGCTGATTGCTGGCTGCAATTCGCAGAAAGATTCGGGGGCGGATGCTGCCAAATTGATCAAGGCAGACTCATCCGGGGGCTTGCCTGAAAGCCGCCCAAAATTTGATTTTCGCCCGAAAGACGTGCCCCGGAAAACGCCTCCGGTGACCGCTGCAACACAGATCGCCTTCCCGGATCTCGTGGATGTCGCCGCAGCGGTCGGTATTCGCCACGTTTACGACAACGGCGCCAGTCCGCGAGCATTGATGGTGGAATCAACCGGTGGTGGCTGCGGCTGGCTGGACTTTGATCGAGATGGCCTGGTGGACCTGTACCTGACTCAGGGTGGCGACCCGTGTCCGCCCGCGGACGCCCGCTGGGTACCCGATTCCCTGTATCGTCAAACCGTGGGTGGTCAGTTCATCGACGTCTTCGCCCCCTCAGCCCTGCAGGACGAAGGCTTCGGACATGGTGTTGCAGCCGGCGACTGGAACAACGACGGTTTTGATGACCTGTTTATCGCGAATGCCGGGGTCAGTCGATTGTTTCTGAATCTGGGTGACGGCACGTGGCAGGACGCCGGGATGGCTCTGGTCGGAGCGCGCCCGGTCTGGAGCTCGACCCCCGCATGGGGGGATCCGGACCGCGATGGTGACCTGGATCTGTACGTTTGCAACTATGCCATTTACGACCCCTGCAACCCGATCCCCTGCCTCGATAAGGATGGCATTCCTTCCATCTGTCACCCTCGAAATGTTGAACCTGAACCTGACCTGTAGTTCCGGAACGAGGGTGATGGACGCCTTGTCGAATGCGCACGGGAACTGGGATTGTTTGGGCGTGGCAACAAGGCTTTGGGTGTGGTAATTGCCGACATGAACGGCGACCGCTGGCCCGACATCTACGTGGCCAATGACACGACGGCCAACTTCCTGTTCATCAACAACGGCGCGGGGACAGCTTTCACCGAAAGCGCGCAGTTGCTGGGGGGCGCGTTCAGCTCCACAGGCGAGCCGCAGGCCAGTATGGGGGTTGCATTTGGTGACTATGACCGCAATGGCTGGCCTGACCTGCTGCTGACGCACTTCACCGGTGAATCAAACACCCTGTATCAGAACCGGGGCGCTCAGGGGCTGCACGACGTCAGCAATCTGACCGGGCTGCGGGAACCTTCGCTGCCCAAACTGGGATTCGGAACGATCATGGATGACCTCAACTCGGACGGCCATATGGATCTGTTTGTGACGAATGGCCACATTGATCCCCGGTATGAAGAGAGCGAGGGCTACGAGATGGTACCTCAGCTGTTTTCCTTTGACGGTCAGCGCTGGCGTGAGCGACCGGCGGTGTCCGGCGAATTTTTTGCGAGAGAACTGGTGGGGAGAGCAGCAGGCACCGGCGACATGGATCGTGACGGTGATCTGGATCTGTGCGTAGTTCATCACAATTCGCCCGCCGCCCTGCTGCGAAATGATTCTCGCAGTGGTCGCAGTCTGGTGGTGCGGCTGACAGGAAGAACCAGTAATCGCAGTGCCGTGAATGCTCACGTCACCCTGCGGTGTGCCGATGAGACTCTGGTGCAGGAACTGGCGGGCGGAACCAGTTACGCCGCATCCCATGAGCGAGTGCTGCATTTTGGGCTTGGAGCTCTGCAGGGCAGTCTGCAACTGACCGTTGCATGGCCGGCGGGAACTGAACAGTCGTTTGAGATTCCGGCAGAGCAATTGTCGGTGCAGATTGTGGAAGGCGTGGGGTTGGTGCAGGGAAATTGATGTGGAGTTTCGACAGATGATGTCAGTCCCGCAAAACCGAATTTCGCTGATCGCTCCAGCGGGGCTGGTGCTGCTGGTGTGGCTGTGTGCCGGCTGCAGCCGCGGTCCTGAATCATCGTCTGAAGCTACGTCGTCTTCGACCGCAACAACATCTGCCGACGGTGCCGAACAGGTCAGCTCATCAAGCGGCTGGCTTGGCAGCACAGCCTGCCGGGAATGCCACAGTCAGATCTTTGAGCGTTACACGGGCCATCCAATGTGGCACACACTGGCCAAAACAGACAAGGCGACCGCAATTGAAAACTTCTCGCAGACGAGTTTTTCTGGTCCTGCGGGCCTTGAGTATCGGGTTGAGGTCAACGAAGGGTTCCCTGCCGGCAGCCCGAGCACTTCTTCAATGCCCGCTGATTCAGGTTCGAGGCAGCCTGTTCAGTGGCATCACGAGTTGAGACGGGCATCCGACGGCAGTGTGCTCTATGATCAGCGAGTGCCGTTTGAAATTGCCGTCGGCTCGGGGGCGCATGGCCGATCGTGGCTGCGGAATGTGGAGGGGCGGTTGTATCAGTCACCGATCACGTGGTATTCGGAGGATGGGCACTGGGGTTTGTCGCCGGGGTATGCTCCGGAATTTCACGATCGTTTTGAACGCCGGGTGACACATGCCTGTCTCTCCTGCCATGCGGGTCGAGCGATACCACTGGCGGGTGAACCTGATCGGTTTCAGGACCCGCTGTTTGCGGAGGAGTCTATTGGCTGCGAGCGTTGCCACGGCCCGGGGGAGCAGCACGTGCAGTGGCACAGGAACATTGCCGCTGCAGGCTCCGCTGCGAGCGTGGGTTCCGGAAATCCCGCTGCTGACCCAATCGTTAATCCGGGGCATTTTCAGGATGCTCGACTGGATGCGGTCTGCAACCAGTGTCACCTGGCTGGACAACGGCGTGTGCTGAAGAATGGGTACTCAGAGTTTGATTTCCGTCCGGGGATGCGGGTCAGTGATCTTTGGACGGTGTTTGTCAAAACGAAGGGTACGACGGCGGGAACTGAGGATCCGGCAGGGGCGGTCAGTCATGTGGAACAGATGCATGCCAGCCGCTGCTATCAGCAGACCAGTGGTGGCCTGAACTGCATCAGTTGTCATGATCCCCATGAGGTCCCCGCAGCGGGGCAGGAGTCCGCGTTTTACCGCGCAAAGTGCCTCGAATGTCATTCGGCGGGTCGAGTGGAGTGCAGTGAACTGCCGGAGCGACGCGCGAATGATGGCCGCGGAGATTCGTGCATCATCTGCCACATGCCGGCTTACCCGGCGGCTGACGTGCATTCAGCACAGACGGATCACCGTGTGCTGCGACGACCGCTGGTGTCTGAGGCAGCAGCGGTGATGGCGACCAATCCGGAGGCGGGACAGCCCCTGCAGCGGGACGAGCGATCGCTGGTTGCCTGGCGGGAACCGGGCGTGCCGGAGGAGGCGGGCGAACTGACGCGAGCCAGCGGAATCTATCTGTCTGAGCTGGCCTATTTCGGAGGCAGCAATGAAGCGGCCGCACGAGCTGTGGTGCTGCTGGATGAGTCCCTTGCCAGGGAAGCGGTTGATGTCGAGGCTCTGCTGGCGCGCGGCCGGGCACTGATCCAGCTGGGCCGACTTCCGGAGGCGGTAAAATCGCTGGAGGCCCTTTTGAAGCTGTCACCGAAGCACGAGACAGCGCTGGAGGTGCTGGCCTCGGCACAGCACGAATCAGGCCGCATCCGTTCTGCTCGCACTACCTATGAAAAATTACTGGAGGTGAATCCTCATCGATCCCGCTACCACGGTCGGTACGCACATGTCCTGGGGCAACTGCAGGACTATAGTCGAGGAGTGCAGGCGGCGGAAAAAGCTTTGGAACTGGATCCTTCGCTGGTGCAGGCACATCAGTGGCTGCAGATGACGTGGGAGCACCGGGGGATGGCGGACCGGGCCGACTATCATCGGCAGATGGCCGAGCAGATGCTGGGTGGAGGAACCGCGGGCCGGAAGCAGAGGTAGTGGGGGGCGCGTGCCCTGCGTAAGTCACAACAGCTTGAGTGTCAGCCTTGAAAGGAAAAAAACCAGCCGGGACATTTGCGAGCGAGGTCCGTGACCACCTCGCTTAACTGCTCTGTGCTGCAGGCTGCCAGTTGATGTTCAGAAAAAACCGACTGATTCAGAAGTTGCTGCAGCAGGATAACCTGTCCGCGGAGTTTCCCAGGTTCGATGCCCCGGGGCCATGCCAATCTCGAAGCCCTGCTGATAACCGTACAGGATACGAGCCTTCGTCGCGCCGGACATTCAGGCGATCGTGGGAATCGTGGAGTTGTTTGCAGGTCCGGGCAATCATTTCCAAACTTCCGGCACCAGCGCCCGACATCTCGATCTTTGTGCAGAACCAGCGGCAGCCCAAGGCCGGATTGACTGAGCTACTGATTGAAGGGGCCACTAAGTTCCAGGCGGTGCCTAAGGTCCGCGACGACCTTGCTTAGCTGCTCTGCACTGCAGGCTGCCAGCTGGTCATTCGAAAAAACCGGCTGCTTCAAAAG
>SXGQ01230422.1_pt1 | contig 35599 bp, 55 predicted proteins | sample 3178371 | NCBI WGS metagenome assembly SXGQ01 (sample SAMN11356859, study PRJNA531348) | freshwater metagenome | isolation source: freshwater sample F1-20 | place: China: Fuxian Lake, Yuxi | collected 2017-12-25 | reverse complement strand
ATCTTCCTGGTTTATAACCTCTTGCTTTTTGCTGTAAAAATATGCTGAGTTGGTTGGTTGAGGCGCCTATGCTCGGTCAGGAACGCGATCCGGTCGGACTCTTTTTCCCTGGCTTTGCGTGCGGGCTGGTGTTCGGTGTCTGTCTGGCTTATCTGGACGGATCCAAACAATCGCAAGTGCCGAACAGGCCCACACCTCAGCAGGTGCGTGACAGGTGGGCAGAGGAAGATGATCCGGATTCATCACCGGCCGAGGGCAGTCTGCAGTGATTCCAGCGGGCTGCGCGTGCGTGTCACTCCGTCCGTGATGTTTTGAGGTGTGTATTTCTGCGCTACAGGGAATAAGCGTTATGCCGATCTCTGAGATTCTTCAGCGGCAATCCATTCGTCAATCTGTCGAAAATACTCATCGTGATCAACAGACATGTTTACGCGGTGAGCAACGATAGCCCAGTGATTGCTGGAAACACCACCGGAGATTCCGGAGAACCCATTGTGCCGTTGAATCTCGCTCGCAATATGTCGCAATTCTCTTACGACATCATCTATTGAGTCTGCACCGATTCGAATGCCGCACTCGATATGACGCGACGGCATAACAAAGGCATGCACCGGAGCCGATGCACCCGTGTTTTCAGTTCCTTCAGTCATTCGTATACCTCGCCTTTTGTCGGCACTGGTGATGCCTGTCGTTATTTGGAAGCCCCGACGATCTGGTTCCGCACGTCGGCAACTTCCTCTGAAATCGGCATACCGTGCATAATAGCATCGGTGATGATTGCCATCGCTCGCTTGTTCATTTCCGTCAACTGGATAATCGCTGCCTTTAACCGCGATTCCTCATCCAGCCCGAAATATTTGGCAGCATCGTAGCCACGACGAGCTGGCACGTTATTTTGCATGCACTCGCGAAATTTGCATTCCAGTTCTTCCTCGTACTGAGGTTCTTCCCGTGGCATATTAAACGACATTCGCAATCTCCAAATAACAAAAAAATGCACCGGAGTTGCCGACCGGCTGCTTCCTCATTGTGACTCACCGGCGGCAACCCGGTGATTTTGTGCGTTATCGTGACTTAAAATCGCCCGTCGACATCACTGTTTCGCGGAATGATGCCTGACGGTTTTAACGATGCGTCACGCTCACCCTGCAATGATTCGTCGCACACATTAACAGTCACATCGCCCGCCTCACGTAACAGCATTTCAACGAATGTACTCAATGAATCGGCAGCAATTAAAAACTCCCGGCGCTGCTGTTCCGTCAATGCGTCAAACCATTCCAACGATTTCTTCGTTCGTGAACACGGTCGCTTTGAGATTGGAAACGTATCTTTGATTCTCTGTGCGTATCGGGCATAGCCAGCCAGCATTGCAATTGAAATTCGCATAAAAACCCTTGCGCGATAACCAAGCATTCCACCGGAGTGTGCGTCCGGCGTTGTCAGAAATCACGTCACCGGCGCACACCCGGTGAATGCCGTCGTTATGCCGACATTAAAAATAACACCGGCCCCACTCTTCGTGCCTCGGCCCATTGCCGGATTTCACAAACTCCACAACCTGCTGCATGCTCAATCCATAGTTGCCGCCGCGAGACACCTTCTGGTTTAGAAAGCGTCGGACCGCTTTTGCTGACCGCAAATCACTGAACCCGATGCCCCAGTCAACGCCCCATCCAAAATGTGGATTCCAAGCATGCCAGCAAATACACCACCCCTTCGACGGTGTGTGCCGTCGCACCCAGAAATACCCTCGCAAAAATGGCTTCCATGCTGGCAAGTCGCGTGGCACAAGCGGCATAACAAGGCGTTGCACCGGAGTTTTCGATTCCGTCGGTTCTGAATTCATTGTCGTTCCCTCAAACCCTGTGAACGCTGTCGTTATGCCTGATGCCTTGTATTCCATCGCTTCAAAAGCTTTGCTTCTGCCTCTTCACGAATCAAAACCGTGCCCCTACCTCGTTCCCATTTCTCCGCGTCTTCGTGAAAAGCTATGCCACATGGGGCGCATCGGATCATCAAGCCATCTGAACTGTAACCGCATTCCCCAGGCCGAAACTCTACTTTCACTGTGCCGCCACAAAACGGACACGGCATAACAAAGGCATGCACCGGAGCCGATTCAGCCTGTTTGTTCGTTCCTTCAGTCATTCGTTTACCTCGCCTTTCGTCGGCACCGGTGATGCCTGTCGTTGTGCTGACAGAACACGGCATCCTGCCTACCTGTCTAGCAATTCACAAAACGGCGTCCTGCCGTTTTGTAGTGACTCACTTTGCTGCGAGACTTCCCAAATACCCTGCCAGATCGGAGGCACTGATGAACGTGTCTCCAACAACGATCCCGTGTCGACGCCTATCAATCATCACAGGGCTTGCAGACACTGCCGGTTTTTGTACCAGTTGTGATCGCTCAATCAGCCACGCGGCTTGCTGCGAATCGTTCCGAATGTGATCGCTGGCAAAAACCTGCTGTGCTTGCTCACGGGTCATATCCTCGACCCGCAACAGCATGTGATCCCCGCCAGGCAAAATCACTTTCACAGGCTTTCCGTCAGAAATTCTTCTCTGATCCAATAAAGGAAGATTAGCCACTTTGCGAAGCACAATCGGAGCGCCTATTAAACTCACAAACAACTCTGGCACCATTTTCCCATGTGCCACCTTGCGAAAGTAATTCAGGTTTGGCAGTCGCAACGACTCTATATCGAAGCCAAGTTCGTCAAGCCGACGAATAATAGCCCCGATTTTCACAATAGCCTGCACCGTAACTGCCATGCAGGCGGTAAGCTCCGCAACAAGCCTTTGCGGGTCACTTTCATCACCAATCCGCGACAACTCACAGTTCTCGGTATCGTTGCTTGAAATCATCGTAGCACTACTCATGTCTATTCTCCTCATCAAGTTTCGTCAGAACCACCAATGCTTTCATAACTGTGCCAGTAAACGCTTCCGCGTTACGCCTGCGAACACTGTCACGTTTCAACTTATTCATTCTGGCACGTCGAATAGGATCAGCAGCATATCGCCGCATTTCTTCCCGATCTTTCCTTCGCGCTTCAGCAAGTTCATCGGGCGTCATTTCGCTTCGCTGCTTATTTCTTCTCGCTTGCGAGTCTCGCACCTGTTCTCGATGCCGTCGCATCAGTTCAGCGTCTGCTTTTCTGCGTTCTCTTCGCATCCGATCCAGCTCGCGGCTTTTTGCCCGCTCTTCCATTGCGTAGCGTTCATCCGCTGATAGCTTTGCGAGTCTCCGAATTTTATACTCTCGCTGTGACTTACGCACACGTTCTCTGTTTTCTGGCATTGAGATCCATTTTTTATACGTCTCCCTTGCGCACGTTCTTGCTCGTTTTCTGTTTGTTTGCCTCGTAAGTTCTACGCTGCACTGCTCACTGCAGGTTTTCTTCGTGCCATAAACAGGAAACATCTTTTCGCAAATCACGCATTGCTTGCGACTAGCCGTTCCTCGCTTCTGTCGCTGTCTGTTGTTCGTTGTTTGCCGTTCTCGCACTTTGCTGCACTTAGCGCCGCACGTCAAAACTGTTCCGCTGAATGCCCTGAACAACACACCGCAGACAACACACGCCTTCATTTTCGGCGGGCGTTTCACTTTGGGAATGCTCTTTATCCTTTCAGCACGCAATCGAGCAGAGCAATCCGGGCTGCACGTTTTTGCGTTGTTGACCGCGTAAAACGCTCCGTGGCACACACGACACGTCTTGCGTGGCATGCTTAAGGCTCCTTAAAACGCAGCACAACAATGGCTTGAACGCGAGGCCGAAACAGTCGGTGATTAACGCGGGAGTCGCTTGCGGCCCGCGTTAAGCCAAGCGTTATGCCTACGAATCCCACTCATCGCAGACATCATCTGAGTCAACTATTCGTTCTGCCCATACTTTGCTGTATGCGTCACCTTCAATCATCCCAACATCCTCTTGCGTCTCGACCATCCAAACATGATCGGAATCGACCGGGTAATGCGACTGACCGTAAATCTGAATCACGTCGCCGTGAAAACACAAAAGGTCGTGCTTGTACGCAACCAACTTCGCAAACCTGCAATTTCCGCAACATCGTTCGTGCGGTTGAGCGCGATGGGAACTAGGCCGAGGCATAACAACCACATGCACGCGGAGCCGCCGTCCGCGTCTTTCTTTAAGGTCAGGCCGATTGGCGGCGGCCCGGTGATGTGGAACGTTCACACGACTCTAGCAATGAGTTCTTTCGCCTGTCGAATCCGATGCCTGTAGTCTTCGTGATCCATGTGTGATACTGTCAGCGTTACCGTGTCCGGCGTGAAGTCGTCATCAGCCTCTGGCAGTTCGCCATGTGCCAGTCTGCGAAGTAGTTCCAGCATCTCGGGAGCCGCCGCGATCAGTCGTGCGTTCGCTTGCCCGTAGTCGTCGGGACTTGTCGCCACCTTGCACACCTCCGTGAACGCTGGCCTCTCTGTGTCTATTACCACGGAAGGATCGCCATGAACGCTGAAGTAGGCATACCACGGACCCGGCGTGTGAACGCTATTTTGCACCGGAGCAACCGGCGAAGCGTTTTCTGACATTGAAATTCCTTTCCCGGTTGCCCGGTGAAAATAGCGTTAAACCTCAATTCCCCACGCCTTCGCCATTCGGACCAGTTCCACCAAACATCACAGGCTTCTTCCCGTCGTGCGTTTCCTGCAGTTTGTCCGCTAACTGCTTCGGGTCGAGATCATGCAGGAACACTAACGACAAATGCCGTTCAATCATCGCTGCCTGCTCGCCGTCAATCGCTTTTACCGGCGACGACGCACCACGAAGTTCAAAAAAACCCTGTAACCAATAGCAAAACTCTGATGCCTTCATCTCACCACCACCCGGTGAATGCCGTCGTTTTGCTACCCAATCACAATTTCATAATCACGACAAACAGCCTCCCATGATAGGCTGCGCTCATTTCCGCTGTACTCTTTCGCAATCACCATCGGAGCGTCCCCACCGTCGAGCCATTTCACAAGCAACGCACCGACGGTATCTATCTCATTCAATGGGACCAAAAACACCGCCTGAGTATAGTCTTGTTTGTAAATCACCTCACGAACTTGTTCCGCTGTCAAGGCCATGCTCCACCTCCAAACGCAAAATAACAAGGCGATCAACACGGAGCCTTCGAGACTCCGCAAAATAAATTCACGTCACACGCTCAGGCCCGGTTATCGCCGGGCGTTAAACCTCAATTCCCCACGCCTTCGCCAGCCCTTGCATATTCCAATTTCTGTTGTTTTCCACGCCTCGACAAAACAGCCCAGAGAATCGGATTTCGTCGCCGCACTCTTTCCATGATTTCTTCCCGCTGCTCTGGCGTTATTGGCTCGGGAACGTCCAGCCTCATTTCGTGCTGGTTGAATTTCGGTAGTTGTCGGCCTTCTGGATGCTGTTCACGCCGATTATTCAGCCAAATCCCGCGACTGCATTTGCACGCTGCTGGCCCGCGATTGTCTGGCAATGGACATCCGCCTTCCGTGAATCTCGGATGAAAAAACACGACTGAGACGATTCCCGTGCCGTTGCACAGTTCGCACCTGATGATGTTCAGCGGCTGCACACTGTTCGCCAGTGCTTTCGGCTTAAACCGTCCCTGCAACCAATCCAGATGCTCGTTGAAAAACTTCGGACGCGACTCTGCACCGAACATTGTGCGACTTGCTGCCCGTGCCTGTTCTAAGGAAACATCCTTCAATAACTCAATCCACAGCTGAGCACGCTGACGGACTGATTCCCCGTCACCTGACTCAATCCATGCCTGGAAGCCCGGAAACGCGGCGTCATGCGTTTTTATCCATTGCGAAAATTCAGTTCGATTCACTTTCGTCCCCCCAGTCAATTGAGTCTAACGGTGTTCGGAGTTTAGGTTTGCCGCCGGACGCCCCTACAGCCCTCGCTGCTGGCGGCTCGTGCAACGTCATGAACCCTTCGCTGCTGGAATGCCAGATCGCCGCTACGAGCCTCTCTGGGCCTAACGCTGACCACTTGTGCCAAAGTGCCTGCATCTGCGGGCTGTCAGCCTGTGGAACCTTCAGCGGGTCTTTGCTTTCCAGATGCGTCAGCCAGTGCGATACGGCCTGCTGCACTTCCGGCGTTTGCATTTTCTTCGGGACGACAATCGCGGATCCTGAAAAACTAAAAGATGTATTTGCTTCTGCATCTGTATCTGTATGTGAAAACTGGCGTGACTTGTCACACCCCGTAACGCTTTTTGCGTCACGCGTGACGGTCTCAGCGTCACGCGTGACGGTTACACAGTTACGTTTCAGCCGCTCGCGATACCTATGTTGCCTCTGTGCCGCCTTTCTCTTAGTGTCGCTATCCGACGCCAAATCCCGGTACTTCTCATGGTTAAGCACACTCCAGCCTCCGTCGATCTCCTCAATCCTTCTACCCTCATCTGTTTTTGTTCTTGAATATGGATCCGGAGATAAAAACAACGAAATTGCTGCCTCACAAGCCTCGAGCGGCACGCGTGCCACATTCGCGAGACCTGGTATAGATGCCTGCACTTCCCCGTTTTTGTCGCACATCGCAAGCAAAGTTAGCCACACTATTCGAGTTTGGTCGGACTCCATCCATACAGTGGACGTCAAAATTGAATTAGCTAACTTCGTGTACATCCATGATCTCCGAAACGTGGCGTTACTGCGCGTCACGCGTTACGTTACGTGACGTCACCGCAGGTTACGTGACGCACAGTATCCGTCAAGAAGTTTCTTGCTCGCTGACAACTTCCTGCATGAGCAACCCATAACACAACGGACACAACTCAGAAGGAGGCACAAATTTGACGAACGGCAAACAACGATGAACCAGGTTCCCGCACTTCGTCCGCAGTCGTCCAGTATCCGCTACGCAATATTCCCCACGTTCTGCTGAAGGTGGATGCGGATGCCCGTCTAGCTCATCTTCAGCGATGTCGCCTTTTCTCTTCGTGGATCCCTTCCGCCACGCCTCGCAGTACGTCAGCATCCGTGCAGCTCCCTAGATTAACTACGGTAAAAGCCCATTTCGTATTCACACGGTTTCACTGACACGACGTCGATGAACCGCACGCCCTCGTGTCTCAGTTGAGCCTTTAGCCTGCCGACGCCTTCAGTGGTCTGCAGTGCGTCAATCACCTCCGTCGTCAGATCAAAACGAGCGGTCTCCAGAACGCCCATGCAATCGCGTCTGATAAGCCTGCTAAACGCACCCCACAGATAACCTCGTGCGGAGTCCTCACGAGGAACCAACAGCGTCACATCACACTCTATAAATTCGTGGTCGTCACACTTTGTCACTTCAAAAGCTCCTTTACATCCTTGACGAAAAAACCGTCCTGCATTTGCGTCGGTGTGTACCGCAGCACTCGCCAGCCGAGCACAGTTGCCCGGTTGTATTTTTCCATATCTGCAATAAACCCGGTGCCACGTGTGTGACGGCCTCTGGTGTATGCCCCGCCTTCCACCTCGATGGCGATACGTTCCGCGACTCCAGCAAAATCGAATCTCCATTTTCTTTCGCTGTCAAATCGATGCTCTGCGACCCAGCCTGACGGAACGGGACAAAAAGCGTTTAAAACCTGCCTCCAGTGCAGTTCTGTGGATTTCATTCGTCCGCGTCCACATCATTTATCTTGCAGCAGCGAATCCACGGCAGTGGCCGCCCTGACTCGAACACCTGACGAATCACACGCAGCACAATCAGCGGTTTACCAGACTCCTGTACAAACACCGTCGCACGTGGATTCGGCACAACGTCGCTGTGCAGTTCCAGGCTTTGCCAATCGCCTGCAGCGTCCTTGTAACGGCACTCCAGAATCATGCGACACCTGCCGGCTGAGCGTTAAACTGAGCCTCAAGAAAAACAAGGTAATGTTTCAGCTTGTCATAGGTTCGCTGGTCGATGTCTTTCTGAGCCTTTGCGGCGTCTGCCTCAATGGCTGCAGCCTGCAGCAGTTCGATAGATGGTGCCTGACGCATAGCACGAGCTATGGCAACGCCTGCAGCGTTGTTACCGTGCTGTTTCGCGTATTCTCGCCATGTGCCGTCCCACGCATCAGCGCCGTTTTGCTGTGATGGCTGTTCAATAACCTTGACCGGCTCAACCGTCACCGTTGCCGCTGGCTGCTCTTCCTCGTAATCATCCATGCCGACATTGACAACCTTCCGCCACAACAGCTGCAGCAGCCTTCGCTGAGCCTTTGCACTAATGCCAGCGACGTTGTCCGAGTCGTAGCCTGGAATGCCGATTGCGAATTCTCCCACACGTTCCACGTTGTAGGGCTCATTGTTTCGCTTGCACGATGCCTTGCCGCTTACTCTCCAGACCTTCTTTCCGTTCCCAAGGTCCGTGAACACAGGGTGCCCTGTCTGCACATCCGGGGCAGTGCAGCCCGCCAGCTTCGCGAATAGCTTCCGGTATCCATTTTCCTTGATGTAAAGCTTCGCACCACCCTTGCCGCCGAACACTGCGAAATCGTCGTTACCTGGAACTAAACCAGTTAGAATCGCCATTGCCGTGATTCTGACTTTCTCCTCATCAGTCGGGTTATTGACGACCTCGACCATCTGGAGTTTCGGGTCACAGAACCGCAGCAAATACGCTGCGATCATTTCGTCCAATGACTCCAGCAGTGCAAGCTTTGCCTCTGCCTCTGCAAACGCAATCCGCAACCTGTCATCGCTGTTGATGGCCGCCGCCCACATCTGCTGAGCGCTCCCGACCTTTGAAAGCCACCCCGTAAGTTGTTCCGTTTTTGTTAGCTCGCCCATTGACTGATAATCCTTGCCGCAGCCTTTATTTCCTTAACGGTCAGCGACTCTGCCAACCGCACTATCCGTTGTCCTGCTTCGTATTCCCGCAACCACTCACGAGCCCTGACAGCCTGCGGATTCGGCGACGTGAGCACCGGGCCGAACCGCTCATATCCACGAGGCAGAAACCGCACACCATGCGACCCGCTGCACCAGTACACAAACGGCCTGTGCTTGTTGTGCGTTGTGTCGCCTGCTCTGCCTGAAGATAGGTCTTCCACGTTGTCACTCCACAAGAATACTGAGACGCACCCAGCGAACCACGAAAGTAGATTCCTTTGCCCCTCACGTGGCTACACGCATCCGCTACTACCGAATGCGCCTCAGTACTTCCTGCCCTTCCTCCTCAAGCTCTTCCCTGAGAATCCGCTGCTCCTTCGGCGCGTCGATGCCGATACGCACGACACCGTTCTTGACGCTCAACACCACAACCCGAATCTCATCACCAATCTTGATGGACTCATTCAGCCTCCTTGAAAGCACAAGCATCCTGCCGCTCCTTTTCCTGTTCAAAAATCCCCCGTCAGTGACGACCGTGTCGGTTGTCCTCCTGACGTTGCTTCAGCCTGAAGCAACTGACGGGGTTTCATTATTCAACAACTCGCAGAATCTTTCTGTCAGGCAGAAACGACACTGCGACCTTGTTTCGTTTGCGGAGATTCGCAACGCAACTAGTGGTACACGTCGCGCCGTCATCGAACCGCCAGCGAAAATCTTCAACAAACGGACCACGTTTTTTGATTGGCTTCGCGCTGTCCTGAAGAATCTGGTAGCAGGTTTCGCCCCTGTGTAACCGCTGCATGATTTCTTCACCGGTCATTGCTTCGACTCCTTCTACACAGGAACTCAGTGACTGCCGCTGACAGTAACCCGCCAGCAATGCAGCATGCGAAAACCACAATTTCAGACATGACTAGCCTCCTGCTGTAAAACAAATCAGTGCCCGGTTAAGCCTCTTCGGTGCCGCTCCGGGCCACTGAGTGCGTCGGGAAGAAACAATCCCCCGACGTGCTGGATCAATTACGTGACCTGAACTGCCAAAAATCAGCCTCGTCACGCTCGTCACCATCGTCAGTCAGGTGTGCCATCAACTGCTGATAATGAGCCCGCAGCGTGTCGATGTGCCGACGCTGCTCAATCAGTGCAAGAAAAAGCCCGCAAGCGAAACCAGAACCAATTGCAAGTGCCATTTCGAGCATGGTCAGAATCCTTATGTGTCAAGCAATCCCTCAATCAGCAAATACAACCCCGTCAACTGCTCTTGTGAAAAATCAGCAATTACTTTTTGAATCACGCACAACGGATTCGCAGCAGAACGCAGAGCTTGAACTGCGACTTCATCAGCACCCTTTGCAACTGCCGCCGCGCGTTTCTTTTCATCACGAATGTCAGCTGCTGCCTGTTTGACTTCGTCATTTGCTACAATTTCCGATTGTTTCTCTTGCGGAAGGTCTGCGACTAACGCTGCTGCTGTTACAGCCACCTCACCGGCCTCTACGGCCTTCTGTAATTCTGGCGTGCCTTTCGTTCGCACCTTCTTTGCAGCATCGGCGAGCTTGCCAGAAACGCCAACCGCTTCGGCAGCTTTGTCGCGTGAATCCTTTGGCGTTTTAGGTTCCGGCAAATTTGCCGGAACCTTCTTGCGCCCGTTGCCAGCCGCCTTGCCGCCTTCGGACTTCGCGACCTTGCCTTCCTCGTCATAAATGCCCCGAACCTTGTCTGCCACCATTGCCAACTGTGACGGTGACAAGTGCCGACGATGTAGATTCAGCGACAACGCCTCAGTGACTGGTTCCTTATCGGCACCTGTTTCCTCAGCGTAAAAGTTCCAATCGATACCGAGTTCTTCGCATGCGCGGATGCGATGCCGTCCATCGATCAGCTGACCACGCCAGAACACGATTGGCGAACGCAGACCGTTCTTTCTGATGTCTTCTTTGAGTGCCTGATATTCCTCAGCACGCATCTCAGGAAATAGGTTTGCAGCCGGATGAAATACTGGAGACTCATGACTCATGTACTGGCTCCTGTGCAGAAAATGCCGACATCATTTCGCCTCGACAAGTCTCAAAAACAAAACCCACACAAGCTTTCAACGGCTCGTGTGGGCGGCAATATTTACAAAGTCGTAAATTAAAGCAAGATCAGGAAGTAACTTTTTTTCGAAATTCCGAAAGTGCCTGAATTTTCAGGATATCCGCCTCGGTAAGAATCCAAGCGTTTCCGTGTTTGCTGCCGATATTTTCGTACTCAATACACAGCTGGCGCACACGTGCATCGGTTACGCCGAGTCTCTCGCCGGCTTCCTTGGAAGTGTAAAATGGTTGTAGCGTTGCCATGTTCATATCCTTACAATTTACGACATTGAAAACGCAGATGCAAGAGAAAAGCTGCAGTCGGTTGAAACCCGGAGACTTTATCGACGGGCATGGAACCTTGCGGATTCCATCAACTGCAGCAATGGACGATATTGGACAACGCAAAGGGAAGACCTATGGAACAACCGGAAGACGTAAATGCCTCCTGTGCATCGCCTTGTTCTACGCTTCCGTGGGGGTTGGAAACGCTGGAGGTAGACGAGGACCTGCAGAAACAGTTACAGTGGGTGTATGAGCAGCGACAACGAAGGAAAGACCAGCGAAAACGGATGACGTCCACGAGCATATGGCGGCATCTGTTGTGTAAGGTAATCGGGCACGCTCCAAGCGGCATCATCTACTGTGGTGACGTTGTGAGTGAGTCAGAATGTGTTCATTGTCATGCCCCGATTCAAGGGAACATGCTTGATGAATGGTGGATCGACAGAGCAGAGCTTGAACGTGTTTGCAATGCGTAGAACGACAGGCTTAACCGGGTTGCGGAGATAAAACTATGATAACAACACGCAACGGATATTCCGAATATCACGCGCTGCAGCTTAAGTCGATGGGTGAACTTCTCTATTGACGACCACCAAAAAATTTATAGTATTTCACCAGCGTACCAAGATGGTGCGTGAGACGAGTGCGTCAATTCCAAAGCTCGGAACGACTGACCAGCAGTGCTGGTTATGCCTGTCGCTTGACGCACCACCAAAATGAACGACTACGTTCAGCCAATCCACACGACCAGATCGGGCGTCACAAAGCGTCCGATTGAGTACGTACCGACAGAAGCAGAGCAGTCGGAAATGGACGCGCGTAGGCTGCAGATACGCCAGGAACACATTGCCAGAGAGACACGCGCGGCCGGGGCAGACCTGCGCGGCTCATATCGGCACCCAAAATATTACAGGTATGTCGGGGACTGACGGAATTCAACGGAGGGGTTGCGGGAGTGAAATGGTATCTATGGCTCGTTATGGCTGGTTTTCTCTGCGGTTTGACAGGCTGCACGGCTGAAGACAAAGCAGGCGTTTCAATCGACCTGACCAACCTGAACTGGCAGACGATCGCGTTACTCGGTGCGGCACTGCTCACGCCGTTTCAGTCGCTGCTAAAGCCATTCATGACAGCGTTGCAGCCGATTATCAGCATTCTGCAGCGGCTCGGGATCCTGAAGGCACCGACCGTACCAGACGACACACCGAATGACTTAACGATTGCTGAGTTTATTGCAATCCTGACTGACTTGCTCAGCAAGACTAGTGATCCAGCGTTGAAAGCTCAGATCCTCGGGCTGATATCAACGGCTGCTGGCGTGTCACCTGACGTCAAGGGGGTGGCCAGTGCCAAAAGCAAGTGAGACACCAGTTCCCGCAGTGAATCCGGTGATGCTGCTGATTCTGATCGTCGCAGCGTTGTGGTATTTCAACCGATCGTCTGGACCGACACCCGCACCGGAACCTGACAAACCGGTCCCCGGACCAGTTGAGCCAATCGTTCCAGCAAAGCCTACTGAAAAGCAGGTATGGGAATCGCTGGCGAAGTTCGTGGAACTTGACCGATTGCCGACGCTGGACACGCACACGCATCAACTTGTAAAGATTGCTGATGAGTTAAAGGCAATGGGGTATCTGGCCGACGTCGCGCGTGTGGACGCATGGCGAACCGCTAAGCGTGAGGAAATCACGGCTGCAAATAAAGCAGCGATTGTCGCAAAATTGCGAGGCTCGCCATGACAGAGCCATACATCGGCCCTATGGGTTGTTTTCTGGATCCAGTCGCCACCGAAGCAGTGCTCGTTTCCATGTCCGTGGATGGCGGCAAACCGATGTTCGGTGATGCTAGGCCATCACTGAAGGGCCACTGGGCACGGCTGAAGGCTCAGGGTGTGACGCATGTGCTAATGCCGCAACTGATGAGTAAATACTTTCCGAATCGTCGGGCAGACCTGCAACGGCGTGGAACTTGCGTTGCACGTGGCACATATCGTGCGGTGATGCTGAGCTATCTAAACGCAATTGACCAGAAACGAATTCTCGGCAGGCCGGTAGTGATTGCGTATGAGCCAATCTATGTTGGTTCGCGTGTCGAGGTTGGAGGCGGACGGCTGAACGGTGATGGTTCGGTTGGTGCATGGGCAGGCAAATGGGTGTCGCTCTGGGGTAACTGTGAACGCAATCGATTCGGTGCAATTGACCTGAGTGTCGACAGCCCCGAAGGGCGTGAGGATTTGGCAGTCAGTTGGCGGTCAGTTCCTGCTGAGGTACGGGCAGCGTGTGCTTTGCACAAGTTTGATGCTCATTACGCTCCAACAGTTGAGGACCAGAAGGATGCACTGGCTGCAGGTTGTGCTGGGGCATATTGCCGAAATCGGCTCAACGGTAATCGTGATGCTGATGGTATTGCTCGGCCTGCTGGCAGCGGGGCACATTGCGAAGCTCTCGTTGGTATCGCTGTAGCGAAAAACGGCGAAGATGTTTTTGTATACCAACAGTCGTGGGGCAATCAGCCCGGCGGGCCATCAATTCTGAAGCTGCGTGATGGGTTTGAATATCAACTTCCGCAGGGTTGCTACGGGCTTTACGAAAGCGATCACAAGGCGTCGATGGGTCAGTGGTCGGAATCGTGGCACTTCGAGTGCCGGGAGGGTTCGCAATGGAACTGACGTCTTACGCTGCGATTGTGGTTATCACTGCTGCGTTACGTGTGGCGTCTCAGTCCGCGCCAGACCTGCCGGATGATTTTGTGAATAAATCCGAACCCTCCGAATCAGAACCAGCGGTTGAGGAGTCTCAGGGGGTCTCACCGCAACCTGCCCCGATCGAAACGACTCCCGCTGGTTCTGATTTTATTCAGCCGATTCCCGAGCCATCGATTACGTTTCAGCCGGTCGTGCAGTCATCCGGGCCACTGGCAACGCTTTACACGTCAGACGGTTCTTTTCGGTGTGGTGGTTGCGAGCAACAAGAAAGAATTCTTTCGACTGCAAATATTCCTGACGAACTGTATCAGGTGGTGCAGGTCAACGGGGAGACCGCTGCGGCAATGGGTGGCGTGCCACGCTGGGAACCGTACGACAAAAGCCGGACATTCGGTGGTGCGATGGCTGCGGAAAAGCTGCGAGCGTGGCTGGACAGTCTGCAGGCTCACCGCGATGCGAGCACGCTTGTGGCGTGTGAAGTGACTGGGGCAGCGGTGACCGTGAAGACCGTTGCCGCTGCTATGGTCGCTCATTTGTCAGAGGAGGCTGCACAACAGCCGTTCGGTAGTTTGTTGAACGTCGACGTTGACACGCCTGACGAAATGACGGCGGCCGTATTCGAAATATTCGAAACGGGCAAATGGTCAAGCGGTGCAGCCGGCATTGCTTTCGAGTGGGCTGCAGAAACCAGAGCCATCAGCGACAAATCTGGAACGATCACGCTGACACCACCGGCAAAAATCAGTCTGAGCAAATGGCGGGCGAAATGGAACGCAACGCTCACCGGTCTGACCTACGACGCTGCGGGGCGGTCGGTCACCCTGATTCTGGGCGGTGCTCCCGACCTGACTGTGAGGTTCCAATGACGGCCGCATTCCTACAGCGTGAGATTCGACAGATCACAGAGGACGCTGAAAGGCATTTCGGTTGTCAAACGATGGCAATGGGTGAACGTGACCGACGAAACAGAGAACGAAAACGCAGGCTCGTAAACGATGTGGCTGACAGGTTTTTTCGTGCGATGCTTTCAGACAATCCACCAAAGACACGGGACGAGGCCGTGCGAATGGCTCTACCGATTGGCTGGCTCATACTTTCACTGATCTGGAAAACGTTAGCTCTCGAAATCGCTCGGTGGCTTTGGGAGCAGACACAGGAACCATAGAGGGGAGGTGATCCCGATCTGATGGTGATTAGCGTCTAAATAAAAAGCCTGCGGCGTCGGGCAAGACAAATCCGCAGGCAAGGAACGTTCCGGACCTCAATCGCATAACACTCCGGAGACCGGACACACAAAATGACAGAATCTGAAAACACGGAACACAAGGAGCAACCAACCCCGCACGAAACCATCAGGTTCGGCAACTGGAATGTTGCTGTGAGTAAGGAAACTATGCGGCAGCTGGTGCCGTACCTGGGCTGGTCATTCTTAATTACGTCAGCCGGGATCGCGCTGGCGGCATTGTACTGGGGAGCGAAGTGAGATGATGAACCTGACGGAATTCGCAATTGTAGTTTCATGGCTGATCGCTGCTGTGGTCGTGTGTCTCACGATGCTGGCTTACAACGAGGGACGCAGTCGGGAATTCAAATGGATGCGATACCATCTGCGAATGGCTGGTCTGCTGGTGATCTGCAACTGTATTGCCACGACTGCGATACTTGCGCAGACACGTCCAGTCAGCTCGACAGTACAGCGGACCAATCTGACGCAGCCAGCGGCTTCAGTGGTGCGGTAAGGGTCGCAGCCGCGACGCACTTATCAAACACCATGGAAAAAGAAAGCTCCTGCCGTGGTAGCAATCACTGTCGAAAAGCCGGCGAGTAAATACGACCGGCACAAGGCGCAGGAGGCGGCACGCAACCGTGCATCCAGTGCGTCTGGTAGAGACATCGGCGACATTCCGCCGGTCGAGGATCTGGAGCTGCGCGCACAGTGCGAAAAGGATCTCCGCACGTTTCTGGAAACCTGCTTTCCTGCGGCGTTCCGGCTGGGGTGGTGCGAAGATCACCTGATGCTGATCGAGCAGCTGCAGGCGGTTATAGAAAAAGGCGGGTTCCGTGCAATCGGGATGCCACGAGGCACAGGCAAAAGCACGATCATCATGCGGGCGATGATCTGGGCTGTGTGCAAAAAGTTGCATCCGTTCGCGATGATTGCGGCCGCGAATTCCGGTAAGGCGGAACGCCTGCTGCGGGATATCGTCGTCGAGGTGTCCCACAATCAGATTCTGCACGATCTGTTTCCGGAGGTGTGTTACCCGTTCCGAAAACTGGAGGGGGTCGCCAACAGAGCCCGGGGCCAGCTGTACCGCGGCGAAACGACTAACATCAGCACCAACAACAAAACAGTGTGTTTCGCGACGCTGAGTGATTATCCGGGTACCGGCGCGATCATCGCGGCCGCCGGGCTGATGGAAGCTGTGCGAGGTGCTCTCCACACGCTACCAGACGGCCGAGTGCTGCGGCCGTCGATGCTGTTGTGTGACGACTTCCAGACGCGCGAGTCTGCCATGTCGCCGTTGCAGTGTTACGGCCGCACGGAAGTTATCCAGAATGACCTCGTCGGGATGGCAGGACCGGATTCATCGTTCTGTGCACTTGTGACATGCACGGTAATCAGGTGCGACGATGCGGCCGACCGCTTGCTAAATCCGGAGCTGCACCCGGACTGGTGCGGTATTCGTCGCAAGTTCCTGCGGTCGATGCCGTCAGACTCGGCCATGTTGCTTTGGTCGCAATATGCCGAGATTCGAGCGAGCAGTTTCTTGAGGCACGGCGACATTAGAGAAGCCACCGCGTTTTACGTGGCGAATCGTGTAGCCATGGATGACGGAGCGGAGGCCAGCTGGACCGCACGCTTCGCGAAGGATCGCGGCGAGGTCTCGGCCATTCAGCACGCCATGGAATGGTATTACCGCTCGCGAACAGGCTTTTTTTCCGAGCTGCAGAACGAGCCGGAATCCGATCAAGGCGACGCTCGGGCATGGCTGTCCGCTCAGGATCTGGCGACTGAACGAAATCTCACGCTGCCGCGTGGAGTGGTGCCGCGTGGATATCACAAGCTCGTCGCAGACTGTGACGTGCAGGGGTCGCTGCTGTACTACACGGTCATGGCGTTGCGTGATGATGGTTCGGGCCATGTCATTCGGTACGGCACCTGGCCGGAGCAGGACGAGCCATATTTTGCGTTGCGAGATGCCAGAAAAACACTGAAGCGAAAATACCAAAGCCGGGGCGACATGGCAGCGCTGGCCCAAGGAATCACGGACCTGGCGGACTGGCTGTTCGCTCAAGAGTGGAAAACGGAGGACGGCGAGGCGGCAAACCTCGATCTGGCGGCCTTCGATGCTCGCTGGAAAACTGACATCGTAAAGCAGGCTCTGACGAGATCGAAGAACGTGAAACGGCTGATCGCCTACATGGGGCAGAGTTACCGTGCAGCCGACAAGCCGATTCATGAACGGAAATTCGATCCGGGCTCCCGGGTTGGAATCGGCTGGGTGATACCACGTCGGAAAAAGGCGGACGACATCAAGACGTTGATGGTCGACGTTAATTTCTGGAAAACCAATCTGCACGATCAGCTGGCAATCAGAATCGGGCACGCCGGGGCGGTCACGTTATACGACGGGAAGCACCGGATGTATGCGGAGCACCTGACGAGTGAATTCGCGACTGAAACACATGGACGCGGTCGGACGGTGATGGAATGGAAACTCAGGCCGGGATCGGAGAACCATTTGTTTGACACAACGACCGGCTGCCTCGCGCTGGGGTCACTGCTCGGGTGCAACGTGCCGGAGATCAGCGACGCGGTTGAACGAAAACGTAAACGACGAGTACGAAGAAAAACGGAGGTGAGGTTATGACGAGCGGGAACACTGATGCAAAATCACGCGGCAAAAAGGCTGGAAGTACAGTGCCTGACAGGCCGACGGTCGACTGGTGTCCGCCGACATGTCCGCATTGCGGCGCCGTAACTGAGCCTACGAATTTGCGATATAAGCGCGAGATTGAGGCGAGCGGCGAATACCGAGGCCGTCCATTCTCAAAGGTCACAATCTGGTCAGCCGATTGTGGAGCCTGTGCGAGTCCGATCACCGTGAGGCAGCAGGAGTATCTCCCGAACACGGCATTTGCAGCGGACGCAAATGATGCATGATCTGATGTGGTCGTGGTGTCGCGAATCGTCAACCATAGGTCCATGGCAACAGAAACGGACGCACAAAAACTGGCGAGACTTCGCACGCTGCTGGAAAGCGGTGTGACGTCGACGTCATTGGACGGCGAGACGACCAGTTTCGATCTCGAGTCCGTGCGACGCGAGATTGCCAGACTCGAAACTAAGACCGGCATCAGACGCAAGCGCGGTCGAATTCTGAACCTCGATATGGGAAGACGCTGATGATCTCCTCGGCGAATCCCACGAGCTCGACTTCGGACAGCACGTATAACGCGCTGAATCCAAAAACTCGCCGGCGGTCCACGACTCATCGCGTGCGTCCTGAGGATGCTCTGCTCACAGATCGACGACGGCAGAAACTGTCTGCCAATTCGCTCGACGTGTGGCGAAACATGGGGCTGTTCGCGTGGGCGATTCGTCGCACGCTCGACTATTGCTGCCTCTGGGATTTTCAGCCGCGAACCGGTGATGATGGGCTGAATCAGGCGCTGAAGGATCTGATGTCGCGAGATATGGAGCCGCAACAAATCGACGTCTATGGTCGCATGGACTGGGACGACATGCGACGCGTTGCTGAGGCTCAGAAGCTGCTGGCGGGCGATTGCTTTTTTATTAAGCTGGCGAATGGAACGTTGCAGCAGATCGAGGGCAGTTTTTGCGTCAACCCTCAGGATAAAACCCGAGAAAAAACGCAGTGGGTCAATGGTGCGAAACTCTCCGGCGGTCGCGTGGTCGCCTGGAATTTTGCTGAGGAAGACTGGCAGGGACAGGTAAATCACCGCAGCGTGCGGGCTGGTAACGTATGGCAACATTGCCAGTTCGAGGGCCGGCCGAATCAAATACGACCGCAGAGTCCTGTCGTCGCCGCGTTGAATGAGTTCCGCGATGTGGACGAAACCTTTGATCACATGCGGGCCAAGGTGAAACTGGATCAGATGTTCGGGCTGGCGTTCGGTCGGAAAGCCGATGCCGAAGCAATGGGCGACCCGATTGACGACGAAGATGGTGCCGAAAAACCGGAAGGTGCCCCGCGTGTCGTGGACTTCGGTGATGGCCCTGCCGTGTTCGACCTCGACGAGGGTGAGGAAGTCACTTCGATTCAGTCGCAGAATCCGGCAAGCAACACGCAGGATTTTCTGAAACTGTGTGTGCAGATCGCTCTGAAGTCGCTCGATCTGCCGTTCAATTTCTTTGACGAGGCGTACACCAACTTTTTCGGCAGTCGTGCTGCGTGGTTGCTGTTTGAGCGAGCATGTTACGCACGCAGAAAAACACAGGAGCGACTCCACAAAAATATGACCGTGTGGCGTCTGTGGAGATGGGTGTTACCGCCTGAAGCTGGTGGCACTGGTGAGTTAAGCCTGCCGTCCGGAATGCTTGTGCAGGATGTGAAGTTTCGGTGGGTTCCACGCGGGATCGCATGGTGGCGGCCGGCCGAGGAGCTGGACACCGCTTTGCGTTCCGTCGCAGCTGGCCTCAAATCCATGCAGGACGTCTGCGATGAACACGGGCTCGGAGATTACCGCGAAAACGTGAGAGAGATCCTCGCCGAACGTGAGGAGCTGTCTCGGATGGGCTTTTTGCAGAAGTGGTCGAACAATGCCATGGTCGCACTCGTCGACAAAGAACCGGCAGGAGCACCAGCATGAATAACGCATCCAGACTGTGGCAAATCGACGCGAGATATCTGCAGTTCATGGCGCTTCGTGCAGCCGGTCTGAGTCCAGACACGATCGACGACTACGTCACGAATTCAGTGGCACAATGGCTGGATGTGGATCCCCGACCGCTTGAATACACGGACGACGGCATAGCCATCGTGACAATCAGCGGGCCTCTGTACACGCGAAAATCTCCGTTCGCGAGCAATTACCGCTCAATCGGCGAGGCGCTGCAGACTCTGATCGATACCCGACCACGGGCGGCAATTCTGAAAATCGACAGCCCCGGCGGAATGGTCAACGGACTGGCCGAGGTGGTCAACCTGGCGAATCAGCTGGCAGAGCAAACTCTGACGGTCGCAGTGGTGTCAGGCTGCTGCTGCTCAGCCGCGTACCGAATTGCCAGCCAGTGCGGAACGATTGTGGCCACTGCCGACAGCGACGTTGGGTCGATAGGGACTTATTGGCAGCTGATCGACTATTCAAAGGCGTTCGCAGACGCTGGATTGAAATCGGTACTCCTGACGACTGGACCGTTCAAGGGTCTCGGGGTGATCGGGGAACCGATCAACGAGGACCAGCAGGCGTTCCTGCAGGAAAACGTAAACAAGACGAATATGGCGATGCTGGCCGACGTGGCCACAGGTCGCCATTTCACAGACGAACAAACGGCAGCCGTATCTGATGGCAGGTTCTGGCTTGCTGAGGATGCTCTGGCTTTGGGGTTAATTGATCAGATCGGGGGGCTGTCAGGAGTTCTGGCAGAAATTCGGTCGCAGACAGAAAAGGAAGAAACTATGGCTAAGCCAACGCTGCGGCCGCCGGCAACCAGCCAGACGACACCGCAGGAGACAAACGAAACACCGGACCAGACCGACGACGTGACCACGCCCTCGGATGAGACACCGGAACCCACAACGACTCCCGAACCACCGGCAGAAGCACCACCGCAGCAAACGCTGTCTGTCTACATGGAGTGCTTCGGTGATGCAGAGGGGGCTCGGATGTTTCGCGATGGTGTGTCGTGGCAGGAGGCCGCCATGCAGACCATCATCGAGCTGCGAGGGCAGCAGCAGGATCTGCGGGCAGAAAACGCAGCCTTGCAAGGCCGTCTCGCAGAACTTGGAAGCGCGATGGCCGGGGAATCTGCTCCCGTCAAGCTGAATTCATTCGGAAAACCAAAGGCGTCGCTGTTCGGCAAACCGAGCTGAAGCGACAGGCAACGATGGCACAGTGAAACGGGCGGGCGAGGAATCCACTCAAATTTCACTATAAGGATTCATACAAATGGCTGACGCCTTTCAGACGCTCGCTCAGCTGGTTACGCTGAACGATCGCAATGCTGCAGATTACGAAATTTACGACGTGCTCAACCGGGCTCCGGTGGTCGCGTCATTGCCTGCAGTGATGGCCAGCAATGGCACATCACACAAGTATGTACGGGACACTGCGGATCCGGCTACCGGATTCCGTGCAGTCAGTGATGGTCTGGAAAACACGAGAACCACCACAAGCCTGGTCACTGTGGATCTCGCGATTCTGGATGCCAGTTTCGCTGTGGATATCGAACTGGCTAAGGCGTACCGTGGCGGCGTGGAGGCGTATCTCGCCCGTGAAACGCAGCGGCACCTGCAGTCCGCGTTTTTCACCGCTGAAAAGCAGGTATTCTATGGTACCGGCACTGGTGGGTCGTCTGCCGGATTCGCAGGACTGGCGAACAATGCTCTGTTCGATGCGGCTGCCGACAGTATGGTCGTGAATGCCACAGGTTCGACCGCGAATACCGGCAGCTCTGCCTGGTTGATTGCGTTCGATCCGAACTACACAGGTGCGGCCATCATTGGCGGCAATGATGCCAACATTGAGGTCGGAGAATATTCCGTCGTGCCCATGGCTGGCAGTTCGACCGGTCGTTACCCGGCATACTATGTGCCGATCAGCGGTCACGTCGGCTTCCAGCTCGGATCGCAGTACGGAATCGTGCGAATTGCGAATCTGACGGCGGATTCAGGCAAGGGGCTGACAGATGCACTGATCGCTCAGGCAATCGAAAAGATTCCCAGCCACATGCGGGCAATGCTGCGACTCGTGATGAATCGCCGCAGTCAGCGTCAGCTGCAGGCAAGCCGCACGGCCACAACGGCCACCGGATCCCCGGCACCATTCCCGGAGGAGTCTTTCGGCGTGCCAGTGATCGTAACGGATGCGATTGTGTCAACTGAGGCTCTGCTGTCTTGATCCTCGCCCGCTCGGCCGGCTGAGGTGTTGCTTTCCACCTCAGTCGGCCTTGTGCGTGTTTTCAGATTTCTACCGATGGGTGTGTCATGGTGTCTCCAATTGCAGCAGCACAACAAGCAGCACTGTCGGCGGGCCTTCTGGTGCGCGGGCAGGCAGTATTGTATTGTCGCGGCAATACGACGCTTGAAATCAATTACGCAACACGAGGTTCCACCAGATGGGACGTCGAACAAATTGACAACGGAGTACACGCAAAAGAGCGATCTGTCGACTGGATTATCACTCTGGCAGATATGACCACCGCAGCGGGTACTGTTCTGGAGCCGCAGCGCGGCGACGAAATCATTGACGAGAACGACGTGGTCTATCGAGTGATGCCGTTCGGACCGGACGAGCAGCTCTGGAGATGGCATGATCGGGATTCACGCGGCTTCTATCGTATCTTCACGAAGGAGCGGACATGAGCCCACATCAGGATTTGGCCGCAAGGCTTGTGTCGGTAATTGATTCATGGGACGCGAAACCATCTGGCTTTGCTGTGGCCCGAGTGTATTCAGTCGAGCAGTACGTGGGCAAATTGCCTCCGGAAACCCCGGGCATGATCTGCGTGCTGGCCTCGGGTGTAGAATCTGAGCGGCAACGATCGACTGACATCGATGACATCACGATCGGCGTGGTGTATTTGGCCAATCTGGCGAACATCGATCTGGCGACCTGCGACACTCATGACACCCATGTGGACAACCTCAGAACACTGCTGCGAAAACAGCAGATCGTCACACTGGCCAGCGGTCAGGGTTGTCATCGGCGATCGACCGGACTGCCGACTCCATACGATTCTGAGCGACTGAGGCAGAACGAATTTTTTGCGGCCGTAATCGCGACCACTTACCACATCGGAATCGAGGTGGTGGCATGAGGGTCGCAGCAGAAATATCAGCACGAGTCACCGGCATCGATCAGGTACTGCAGCAGGTGGCAGCCGTCCGCCGAAGATTCTTCGGCAGAGCTGGTGGTGCAATTCGGCTGACCGCGAAACGATCACTGCGACGAGCAGCACAGAAGCCCCTCAGTGAATTGACCGATGAAGAACTGCAAAAATACAAGGCATCTGTAGCACAGTGGAAGGCGGGCCGAATCGGGAGGAAACCGCGACGGCCGGAACGCATTAGTGAGCCTGGTGATCCGCCGCTGTTGCACATGAAGCCACAAAGCCCGTTGAAATACGGTCTTGCATATGCGGTCACCGAAGACAACATGGATGTGGTCGTCGGTCCGGCGCGAACGAAGAGCAATCTGCAAAAACTGGAAGCCACTCGGCCTTTTATGGCCCCGGCACTCGTGGCGATTCAACCATCACTCCCAAAGTTCCTGCAGTCAGCGGCTGGCTGACAAGTTTCACCACATATAAGGGCTCAAAGCCATGACAGATGTCACACCCGGATCAGCGCTCGGCGATAACGCGAAATTTTATTACGACACAAGCGGCGCGGAAGTCACCGCATGGACCGAGGCGACGGTGGTCATCGACGACACTGATTCACTCGAGTTCGTCACCGCCGAGTCGAACTGCCGAGGCGATGCAGAAAAAACAATGCACGTCGGCAAGCCATCACACAAAGTCAGCGGCACGCTGCTGTTCAAGCATGGCTCCGGAGACGGTGCGAAGTACCGCGCCCTGCGAGATGCAGCACACGCCAAAACAGTGATCGGCGTGGCGATCATGTCGGCCGACATCACACACGTCGGGTCGGAAGGCTGGTTCCGCAATATGCAGTTTTCTAAGTGGGAACTGCAGCGACCAGACGGCGACACGATCAAAGTTTCGTTTGAGTTGGTGGTTGCTGCCGTGGCGGCAGTTGGACAAAGCTCCCGTTACCCAAGCGAATACAACACCATCTGATGTCTGAACACGTAGGACAAACAAGAGAAATCAGGGTCGTGCAGCCGGACGGGACCATCAAGGTGGTCCTCGCAACCTGCCGCATGATCGCACGTCCAAAGGGCTCACAGGAACATGGCACAGTTCATCGATCGGACCGGCAAAACTCACCAGCTGGCGATCACGTACGGGACGGCGACAGCGCTGAAACAATCGTGTGACCTCGATCTGCCGGCGTGTTTGCTGGACCCGGAAAAGCTGGTAGCAATTCTCACGCAATTGCGGGACCCGATTCAGGTGATCGCCTCACTGGCTGTGATTCTGAAAGCCGAAAGCCCGGAGCAGTTACACGAGATATTCGATGGCGATTCTCTGGCGGCGGCTGGAGAGGCTCTGGTCGAGGCAATTATTGATTTTTTCCCGGCAGCTCAGCGGACGATTCTCCAGCGTCTGGTCAAGAGCGTGAAAAAGTATCAGGAGACGACAGTGCAGCGAGCCGTGAGCATGTCGGAAAAAGCCATCGACCAAATGGACTGGTCCATGGTGCTCGCACCGTCAGCGATCCATGGCAATGGATTGAGCGAATCTGTGGTTCTCTCGGGTACGACTGCCGTGACCTGACTCTACGGCAGATTGTCTGGAGGTATCAAGGATTGACATACCAGCAGTTGATGATTCAGGCGTCAGTCAGTGCCGCTATCTTCAATGCACAGCGGATGAAAAAATCGGATCGGTGGTGGACATGGAAGGATTTCCATCCGGAACACAATACAGGCGGCGAAGCACATAACACCGGCGAAGAAATCAATTCACGGATCACAGCAACGTATGAGAACGATCCGAACGTAACTCTGGAAGTCGATCCAAACTGGAAGCGTGATATTCATGGCGAGCAGCAGAGCGATTGAGGCAGCAAAAGCGTTCGTGCGAATTTTCGCCGACGATTCAGCTTTGCGCAAAACGCTCGGCGGACTGCAGGACAGGCTTCGCACAGTCGCAGCCGGGGCCGCAAAGATCGGCGGCGGACTGATGGGTGCATCGGCCGCAGGTCTCGCTCCTCTAACCGCTGCGGTATTCTCATTCTCCGAGGCGGGCAGCCAGTTGGCCGACATGTCGCAGCAGACCGGAGTGGCCGGTGAGACGCTCAGCCAGCTGGGATACGCGGCCAAACTCTCCGGGGGTGATCTGGAGGGACTCGGCAAAGCATTTCTGAACCAAGGCAAGCTGATCAAGGCAGCCCGTGAAAACAGCGTCGGGGCAATTGACACGCTGAACAAACTTGGTCTGACCGTCAGCGACCTTGAGGGATTGTCGCCGGAGCAACATTTTCTGAAGATGGCGGAAGCGATTTCCAGAGTCGACGAGCCTGGAGCACGTGCTGCACTGGCTATGGAAGCATTCGGCAAGTCAGGGGCTCAGCTGCTGCCGATGCTGAATTCCGGGGCTGCCGGCATCACTGACATGATGCGCGAAGCGGACGCACTGGGAGTCACACTGAGTGACGAGCAGGTATCAGCCGCTGACGAATTTGGTGACGCCTGGGACCGAGTGAAATCAGTCGCCGGTGGTGTGGTCAACCAGATCGGCTCGGCACTCGCACCGACGCTCACAATGCTGATGAACGCGGTGGCGAATAACGCGGCGGCGGTTGTACATTGGATTAAAGCGAATACCGGTTTGATCACCGGTTTGGCCACAGGGCTGGTTCTTATCGGAGCACTGGGCGCCGCGTTTGTCGCGGCCGGAGCTGCGATCGCTGGCCTGTCTGCGGGGCTCGGCCTGATCTTCTCGCCGCTGACACTGGTGATCGGACTGGCAGCAGCACTGGGAGCGGTGTTTGTCAGCTCTGCGGGCAACGCATCCGCTGCGCTCCAATGGCTTCAGGAGACTTTCGGGCCGCTGTGGGAGCGAGCGAAACAAGCATTTGATGCGATTAAAAATGCACTGACCGGCGGTGACTGGTCACTGGCGGCGCAGGTGCTGTGGCTGACGCTCAAAAAGGAATTCATGACCGGAACGCAGGGACTCCTCTCTGAATGGTACGTGTGGAAAAAAACGTTCCTCGACGTATTCGCTGATGCGATGTCCGGTATGCGGAAGATGTGGGCCACCGCGCAGAACTCAGTAGCCAGCGGAATCGTGTCCATGATGGGGATGGTCGATTCCTCAATTAACGTCGACGACGTGAAGGCCACGCTGGAGGAGGATTTTCAGCGGCGGATGAAGGCGGCCGCAGCTCAGGACCAGCAGGCGCAGGTGGAACGGGATAAACAATTCGATCAGAACATCACCGGCATTAATACCGATCTGGTGAACGTGCAGAAACAGTGGCAAGAGGCTGTGGCCGCTGCCAATGGTATGGCCCCGGATGGCACAATCGCACCGCCAAGTGATAGATTCGCGCAGCTCATGGAGGAGGCCCAGAGCGGAACGTTCACAAAAATGGCGAGCACCCCGGCGAAGGCTCCGCCAGCTGCCGATCTGCGAAGCCTGTCCGGGCAGTCGCAGATTATGGGAATACTGAACGGCACCGGCACGGTACAGGATCGCCAGTTAAAAACGATGATGCAGGTCCAGCAGGGCATCGCCAGTCTGAACAAGCTCACTGAGCGCGGAGCGCGGGCGGTGAATGTATGACAATCATCAGTGTCCGGCTGAAAAGTCGCGGAAAGTGGAAACAGGCTGAGGACGGCACGGAAAGCGCCACAGACGTCTGGGAGGTGCTGTCGGACACCGACTCGGAAACGCTGAGCGCAGTGGCCCAGGCAGATCTCGGCACGCCTGACAGCAGAATTCCACGCAAAGGAAAACGTCACCCTGAGCGTGACGATGCACTGGTCGTCACTCGCGAGGCGGACCAAAACGAGGACGTTCCGCGTCTGTGGCTTGTCACTGTGGAGTACAGCACGAAGCAGGAGACGCGCGAGGATAAACCGCCACTGCAGCAGAAAACAAAAGGCGGGATGACGAGCTCCACGAAGGAGGTTCCCGCCTATTTCGACGCTCTCGGCCGACCGCTGGTAAATGCTGCTGGTGATCTGTACGAAGGCATCACACGCAAACGGCGAATGCGTACAGTGAACTGCACGCACAATTTCAAGGATGTGCCGAACTGGTTTTTTGAACTCGGGGACACGATCAATGCTTCGACGGTGACAATTTTAAACAAAGATTATCCGCCAGGGACGTGTCTGCTGACCGATATCGATTTTCCTGACGAGCCAACAAAAGGTGTCGGCGGTGAAATCTATTGGCCAGTGACGTACAAAATTGTCATCGATCCGGACGGGTACTTTATTATTTTACCGAACCGGGGGGTTCATGAACTGGTATACCAGACTCGGACCAGTCTGACGGCTGCTTTCAAGGATACCACGTGGGCGCTGTATGACGCCGAAACGAATCCCGCGTTGAAGCGAGTGCAGAAACGCAAGATCAAGACCGACGACGGCGAGGACATCGCGCACGATATCTGGCTGGATGTGCACGGAGTGCCGCAGCGAATCGTAAATTTCAATGACACGCAGCTCGGAACTGGGTCGATGGTGCAGGGGTCCACCACCCTGACGATGACCGGCGGCACATTGGACGAGGATAAACACGTCGGGGCTCTGGTGAAGGTCTACGGAGCCGGGCCGAAAGGCAGACCATTGTCTGCCAAAATAACGAACATCGCGGTCGGTGGCGGATCGTGCACGCTGTCAGTTGCTGCGGGCAAATCCTCCGACGATCGCCCTGTCTGGGTGAGCGGCGCGATCGTCAATTATTTCGTTCTGGAAGAGATTGCTGACTGGACGGACGTCCCGTTGCCAAACAATCATCCGCCGACTCCCCAGCAGCGGGAGATCGACGAGACATGACCAAGGACCTGACACTACGCACGACGACAGATCGAGCCCGCACGCTGAGCAACATGATTGACGAGGAGTCAGTCGTTGAGCGGCAGGGATCGCTGAAATTGAATCGCGTACCAGCATCAGGACAAAGGTCGATCGAGTTCATTCTCGCGGAAACCTTAGCAGCACCGGCGGATCCGCGTGACGCGTGGACCACCGCGCGGGCCTATGTGTACCGCAGAGACTCGGAAGGGATTGCCGTTTACGCGTCTCAGCAACGTGTAGTGAATACCCACATGGAGACCAGCGGGGAGGAGGGTCAATACGGCATCGCCGATCGCATCAACGGACTATGGATAGTTCGCTCGCTGCAGTGTGCTCCGCTGCCTCCTGAAGACCCTGAGCAGGAGGAGCCACGCTCCGGCCGCTGGCGTCGTCCTGCGGAATTGCTGGCGAATGAAGAGCTGGGACCGGGAGACAGCACATGAGCGTGCCACAGATGGGTGGATGCTGCATGTGTGGTCGACCTCCTGTGTCGGCATTGTGCGGACGTCTGATTCGCTACGGTCTTCCGCTCAACGACGACACCACACTCGACGCGCAGGGATTCACGCGCGAATGGAACCCGAATACATCGATGTTGGGACCGGCCGAATGGTCTTTGGTAATCAATTCCGCTGAGGTGGGGGCGGGGCATCATTACACGACAGGTTCCGGAAGCAGTTTGAAGTACTGGCTTTCGTGGAAACTGAGGCCGTATCGCATTCGGCTCGGCATGGACACGACGCAACCGAACGGCCTTTTTTACCGCCCATACGGCAACTTCCACCTAGAACAGTATAACCTCAGTTCATGGGGACTGACGCCCGTTAACCTGCGTCAGTTGGGGCCACCTGCGGCGGGACATTCCGGAAAGGTGATCGCGACGAACCCGGAATTCTTTTCATTATTGGTGTTGAACAGAAGTATTTTTGAGGCGTTCTCACCACAAGACGCAAACACATTGTCGCATTCAATGTTCGTCCGGTATGTGCGATATGTGATCAACGGTGAGGATGTCACGGGACCGCTTCCGATCTCGCATCCAATAAACACCGTGATTTCTCATAGCGGATTTAATGTAATCGGCACACTGCTCGCCGGATCGGTCAGTCATCCGGCGGGTTTAAACATCACTGATGCGACAATCGATATTGATTTGTGGCACGAGGTGGCCGTGGGTGGAGAGTCCATCGGAAATATGAGCGGAGCCGGTGCATCACCCTGGAACGGAGGCGGATCAGCTGAAGGATGGCACGTCGTTTCAATGATGGCCCGAACCTATTACGCCTGGACGGGGGAAGTGTATCCACGAATCGGCCGGGTGATGTTCAGCGGGGGCAATGCGAATAAAAAAATACCACGGAGCAAGGTGTTTCGACTTGAATTCGACCGTCAGGGCCCGGGAGGTGTTCCGGCCCTGCAAATGCAACAACAGCCAGGCTGGACTGGGGACGTATCGTATACAGGCGGGGTGAAACTGGTGCACGGTGCTACCGGTGATTTCGCGGAAGTGGTGTACGGTCAGGAAGTGCCATCGATTGTGATTTACAGGTCCGCCGCAATCGGCGTAATCGGCGGCACGTCGTATCTGGGGCAGGCCCGGTACTACCCAGTCGACACCGATCATTATGACGCTCTCCCAGTTCAGCCGAGTTCGCTTTACACGCAACCAATACGAGGCATGTGGAACCCTGAGCAACCAAACGTGTTTCGGTTGGCTGGCAGGCAGCAGGGAAGCCCGAACAACTTAACGATGGAACCCATCGGTCTCAACGGGTCTTCACGTGATAAAGATTCGGTTTATTATGACGATTTCCCGTATGAAATCACGCTGTCCTTAGTGAGCCCGAGGCGTCTCGAAACAATTGAGTACAAAGAAACGACGGATTGGGTGTGTCCGCCAGGTGTGTTGTCCGTACAGGTACGTTGCTGGGGCGGCGGTGGGGGTGGGGGCGCTAGTGACGATTCGTCTGGGTCTGCCGCTGGCGGTGGTGGTGGTGGCGCATTCGCTCAGCGGGAGGTTACCGTTACACCGGGCACAACGTATCACATCAACGTCGGTCTCGGTGGTCAGGGCGGTTATGACGGGAATATCAATGGAGGTGCGGGTGGGGATTCGTGGTTTAGTACGGTGACAACCGTAAGAGCAAAGGGAGGGTCCGGAGGACAGGGCGCCACCCTCGACGACGATGAAGCAGGTGGAGCTGGAGGCTCTGCTCTGTCTAGTGTTGGAACGTTAAAACGACGTGGCGGCAATGGCGCCAGCGGGCTTTCAGGTAGCTGGGGCGGCGGCGGCGGAGCATCAGCAAGTGATACTGCTGACGGAGCATCATCGACAACGGGGACGGGGGCGTTAGGTGTTAACGGTGGCGGAAACGGTGGTGATGGAACAATTCCTACAGGTGGGGGTGTGCCGGGCGGTGGTGGCGGCGGTGCGAAGGGTGATGGAAGCTCCTCGATGATCCGTCCGGGTGCTGCTGGTGGTGATGGGCTTGTCATACTCCAATTTTTGGGTGCCCCATGACCACCGAAACAATCACCAGCGGAACTACGTGGACATGTCCGTCCGGCGTCACCACGATCACCAAAGCGACCGCTAAAGCAGCGGGGGGCGGTGGTGGCAGTTGTGACAACGATCCGTCATCGAATGCCGGGGGCGGCGGTGGCGGCGCTGTGTCGATCAAGAACAACATCGCCGTTACTCCGGGGAACGTGTATTCGCTCTCGATCGGTGCAGGTGGCGCAGGTGGCGTCGCGGGCGGCGCAAGTGGCAGCAACGGCGGTGATACGTGGTTTATTTCCTCCGGTACGTTGCTGGCGAAGGGCGGTAGCGGTGGCTCGGGGGCCCAGTTAGAGGATGACAACAGCGGCGGCAACGGTGGGCAGGCGTCCGCTGGCGTAGGCGATACCAAATACAGCGGCGGAAATGGTGCCACTGGATCCGACGGCTACGGCGGCGGCGGTGGTGGAAGCGCTGCAGGGGATGCTGCAAACGGAACTGCGGCCACAAACGCCAGCGGGGCCACCGGCCCGACAGGCGGCGGCAACGGCGGGAACGGTGGTGGTGGATCCCCAACCGCTGGAAGTGCTCCTGGTGGTGGTGGAGGTGCGTCCGGGTTTGGGTCCGAGGTCGACGGAGCGACCGGCGGCAACGGTCGCATTATTTTGGAATATACAACACTACCAGTTGGGTACACGCTGACCGTTGATTCTGCCACCGTGACGGTCTCTGCAGCATCTGTGAGCCTGTTGGCGACAAGGTTGTTGCCTGTCGGCACTGCGTCTGCAGTGGTCACAGGCTCGGACATTGGGCTGAGCACAGGGCGGCCGCTGATGATTGACTCACAGTCGATCGTCGTCGACGCGTCCAGTGTGTCACTGACGCACTCACGGGCATTGCAGATCACCTCCAGCGGCGTCAGTGTGACACCCGGAGCGGTTGGGCTGGCAGCTGGTGCTTATCTCTCCGTAAACACCAGAGCTGTGACGGTCGAGGCGAATGCGATAACCCTGAAGGTGACACGATCGTACGAATTGTCGGTAGAGCCACTGAACGTCGTGTTGACATACAACGCGGTCACGCTGACGCGTCGAGTTCTGGACGTGGCGACTCGTGCATACGCGGTGGTTCTGGGATCGGTCGACTTGCGGCTGAATCGAATCAATGTCGCTGACCCGGGCATCGCAATCACTGCGGCTGACGTGGATCTGTTACGCGGCCTGCGATTAAATGTAGACGGCAGCTCAGTTACAGCGACAGCCTCAGCGGTTACTCTCATCGCACCGTACCATCCATTTTTCATGGTCGTATCAGCGGGAACGGTCGCGGTAACTAGTGCTGATGTGACCGTGGCCGGCGCTCGGCTGTGCTCAGTTGATGCGGCGTCAGTCGCGGTGACAAGTGGCGATGTCGGGTTGTGGGTGCCGTACAATCTGCATGTCGACGGTAGCACGATCTCATGTACCGCCGCAGATGTCAGCCTGGAGTGGCATCATCTGCTGACGGTGGATGGAATCAGCAGCACTGTCACCAGTGGTGCTGTGGTGGTCAGAGCCTCGCGCTTTCTCGACCCGGTGTCTGTGGGCGTATTCGTCGCAAACAGTTCAGTCACGCTGCGGACCACCCGCACGGTATCAGTGGCCACTGCACCGGTGCAGTTGTCATTGCTCGGAGTCGATGCGTATCACGGGCGGCGGCTGGTAGTCGCAGCGGGCGAGGTCTCAGTCACGGGTGCGGATGTCGCATTCGGCGAAGGGTACAGTGCGGTGATCCCTGCTGCCGCGGTGGTAGTGTCTGCGGGTGGCGTGTCTCTGCGTCGAGGATACAGGGTAGCGGTAACCAGAGCAGTCGTGGTGGTAAACGCCGCGGCCGTGTCTCTGGGAGTCACTCGTCGGCTGGTGGCGGCACAAATGGCTGTGGCGGTGAATGCGGCGGACGTGACGTTCACGCTGGGTAACCCGCTCCTCGTCAGTACGCAGTCGGTCACGGTGACGGCGGCGGCCGTGACATTTAAACGAGGAATACGGCTGAATGTGACCGCTGGTGCTGTTACGGTGGTTGCCGCTGTGGTGACGCTGCGAATAAGGCGGCTGCCGGTCAATGCAGCGACGGTGGTGGTGACTCCTGCAGAACTCGTGCTGCGTCGCAGTCGGTATGTGTCAGTCTCCGGAGCAGTTACTGTAACTGCAGGAGCGGTCACGATTCGGGTAAACACACCGGTGACAGTCAATGGTCAATCGGTTGTCGTGTCAGCCGGATCCGTCGGGCTCAGGTATGGTCGACGATGTATGGTTTCGGCCGGCACGGTCACAATGACGGCAGGCAGTGTCGCGTTCCGCCAGCAACTGCTCGATGTGACTGCGGCTGCTGTACGCGTGACAGTGGCGTCCATTGGTCTTCGCGCGAGCCGTCGACTGCCCGTCTCCAGCGTCAGCGTTGCGATCACTGCGTCGAATGTCGTAGTTGGTGGTGGTACTACTCTGGTGGTCAGTGCGGCGACAGTCAGTGTCTCACAAGCAACGGTGGCTGTGACTCGAGGCAGGCTGCTTCGACCCGCAGCGGCAGCGATTTCAGTGACGGCTGCGAGTGTCGATCTGCGTCAACGCCGGCTAATTGTCACAGGAGTCGCGGTCGCGGTGACGGCGGGCCGAGTGTCGTTCAAAAATCAGGTGATGTCGGTACGGTCGGCGGCGATCACGGTTACTGCTTCAAATGTGAAACTGCGGGCACCTCGGCGGCTGACTGTGGCCAGTGCTGCGGTGAATGTCTCAGGGCGGACAGTAGCGATCGGCAATCAGCGTGCTTTGTATCTGCCAATCGTCGCGCGGCATATTTCCGCACGACCGGCGGCAGTAGTGTTACGGTACAGCGCAACATGTTGTTGCGCGAGTTCTTGACGATGTTTAGGAGAAGTGCAAATGGCAACGTTCACGAAGGTGTTCCAGTTCGTTGAGGACCTGGCAAAAGGTGTTCACAATCTGTCAACCGGGTCCATGAAGGTCGCATTGACCAACACTGCACCCACGACGGCTTCGGCGGTGCTGGCAGATATCACAGAAATCAGTTACACGAACTGCTCGACGCGAGCAGTCACGGTGACCAGTTGCGAACAGACCAGCGGCACAGCCAATCTGATTCTCGTGGATCTGGTGCTGACCGCGTCTGGTGGTTCGGTAGGTCCATTTCGGTATGTGGTGTTGTACAACGATACGCCGACCTCTCCGGCCGATCCGATTATTGGCTTTGTCGATTATGGATCATCGATCACTCTGGCCAGCGGTGAAACCCTCACAATCGACTGGGCGACCAACGCGCTGACGATCACCTGATTGGCTCAGGTGTGGTACGACTCCGGCGTCATTTGGCGCCGGGGTGCTTTTTTCGTGGTGTTGCTGGTGGAGGTGTGAAACATGGGGGGGCCGTTGGTTTTACCGGCGACGTCATTACGTGGACTGGCGTCAGGCCGGCTGGTCGGGCGATCGTCATCCGGAGAGGGCCGGGCGGAACTGTTGACCGCCGAGCAGGTGCGCAATCTGTGTGGCGTCTACAGCACGTCGCAGGTAGATACTGCTCTCAGCGGCAAGGTAGATTCCTCGGATTCGCGTCTTTCCGATGCGCGGACTCCGACGATTCACAGTCATTCTCAGAGCGATGTCACCGGGCTGGTGTCGGCACTGGCAGCTGTGGTCGATACGGCATCCGCTAACGATCAAGCGTTTTCCGGCACCATTACATGGACTGGTACCACGGCGCCATCCGGCACAGCGACGACTCGATACTCATGGGTGCGTGTGGGCAAACTGGTGTTTTTTGAATTTCGTTTTTCCTGGACGACAAACGGAAGCAGTTTGACGGCAGCCGTGTGGAATTTGCCGGGTGATATGCCGGTACCGGCTTCGCAAACTGGACAGGATCCGAGCGAAGTACTTCTGAATATAGTGGGCTCTGCCTCTTTTGGTCAGTTTGAGATTGCTAACCCGGGGGCCGCAGTGGAATCACGGTTGCAGCTCGATGCCAGCTCAGTGGCTCAGGCACGTGTTAGATTTTCCGGCACCAACCTCGGTTGCTTATCGTGTTCGGGGGTTTACCGATGCGTGTGATTGAATCCACGATTGATACAGACGGAACCGTTACAAACGTACCGCAGCCGTGGACTCGTGACACGCTGGCAGCGGCACTGGCTGAGTATCGATATCAAAAGGAAATCGCCGGAATCAGTGTCAGCGGAATTCCGATCAGCACCGAACGCGGTGATCATCGAACCGTCATGCACACGATTCGAACGGAAGCTCGAGCGAATGCCGAGTTTGTGGCACCGCTTAAAACGTCCGTTGGATTCGTTTCTCTCGATGCGGAGGCGATTCTCTCGGTGACCGATGCGATGCTGTGGTACATCAACGCGTGTTTCGTGCGTGAATCTCAGTTACTCACTGCGATGGCAGCGACCGAAAATCTGGATGCGATCGCTGCACAAATGGAAACCGGCTGGCCTACTCAGGAGTTCTAATCAATGGCGACAATTGCAGTGCACGCACCGGAACTGACCGGCGTGACCGGGTTGACTCTGTACCTGTATTCGCTGGCCGGAAGTTTGGTGAACACCGGCGGCGATGCATTAACGGAAACCCCGTCGAGCTCCGGGCGTTTTGTGGCAGACGTGGCGGAAACCTTGAGCGCGACCACGCATGCGCGAGTGCATGACGCAGCTGGCGTAGTGCGGGAAGGTTGGCTTCCAAACGGAACGACGCTGATTGTCGACACGTATCCAGCAACGAGTGGCGGTGGTGGCTCAGGTGACGCGGAGCAGGCGACGAGTGAAGACATCCTCGATATCGTGACATCAAACGCCACAAAGCTGGACACAATCGCACTAAAAGCGGCACTGATAACCGCTGGTCGTATTCGGGTGTTGTCTCGTGTGGCTGGGTCGGTGATCACCGTAAAGGCAGGCGACGATCATCTAGTGACGGCAGGCAACGCACTGACACTCGAGATAGACGATGATGACTGTGCGATCTATCAATTCCTGCGAGACGCCACGCACACTGCTATAAAGTTCGGAGCGGGGCGAGGCGTGTTACGCGACGAGATCACAGCGAACATCAGCTCAGCGAACATCACACACGTCACCACACAGACATTCGTGCCAATCGAATTGACCAGCGCAGATACGACAGAGCTGGCGGCCGGAGAATACGCGTTTGACATTCAGGTCACAACGGCCGCAGGATACAAGGTGACGAAGCCTCAATTAGAGGGCACGATGATCGTCACAGCCGATCGTAAAAGCTGATAATGGCGCGGCGTGGTAACCAGCGGCAGCAGGCCCCCCGGAAGGTACTATAAACACAACTCCACTAGTCCGT
>SXGQ01732726.1_pt1 | contig 35606 bp, 28 predicted proteins | sample 3178371 | NCBI WGS metagenome assembly SXGQ01 (sample SAMN11356859, study PRJNA531348) | freshwater metagenome | isolation source: freshwater sample F1-20 | place: China: Fuxian Lake, Yuxi | collected 2017-12-25 | reverse complement strand
GATCCGTACATCAACGTTGATCCAGGAACCATGAACCCTTTTGAACATGGCGAAGTTTTTGTCACCGATGACGGCGGGGAAACAGACCTTGACCTCGGACACTATGAGCGCTTCATCGACGAAAATCTTTCACGCAATTCAAACGCCACGACGGGCTCGATTTATCAAACTGTTTTGGCGGCCGAACGGCGTGGGGATTACCTCGGCAAAACGGTGCAAGTCATTCCGCACATCACTGACGAGATCAAGCGTCGTATCCGTCGAATGGCGACTGAAGATGTTGATATCGTCATCACCGAAGTTGGCGGAACCGTCGGCGACATCGAAATTCTCCCGTTTTTAGAAGCTATTCGTCAGTTTCGCAAGGAAGCGGGGCGGGACAATGTGTGCTACATCCATGTCACTTTGGTGCCTTTTATTGGGCCATCTGGTGAGCAAAAGACAAAGCCTACGCAACACTCAGTCACTGAACTACGTAGTCGCGGCATTCAGCCTGATGTGATTGTCTGTCGCAGCGAAGAACCTTTGAGTGCGAGTTTGAAACGCAAGATTTCTAATCTCTGCGACGTTGATGAGCGAGCCGTTGTCAATGCCGCTGATGTGCGAAATATTTATGAGTTGCCCCTCGTCTTACATGAGGAAGGTCTTGACACGGTTATCTGCGACACTCTGCGTCTTGAGGCTCCCATTGATTTATCGTCATGGCAAGATCTCGTTGACAAAGTTGATCATGCGACCAAGCCTGTGCGCATTGGACTCATTGGTAAGTACATCGAACTGCACGACGCTTACTTGTCGGTTGTGGAAAGCATTAAACACGCCGGCTTCCATCACGGTGCAAACGTAGAAATTGATTGGATCCAAGCCGAAGAAGTGGAAGGTCTATTAGCGCAAGGTCGACTCTCAGATCTTGATGGGATTGTCATTCCTGGTGGATTTGGTATTCGTGGTGTCGAAGGAAAAATAGCGGCAGCCGGATTTGCTCGTGAAAACAATCTTCCGTGTCTCGGTTTGTGTCTTGGTATGCAGGTCATGACAATCGAATATGCGCGTCATGTTCTTGGAATGTCGGATGCTCATTCCACTGAATTTGATCCCACGACAAAACATCCTGTGATTGACATTATGAATGATCAGCGTGACATCACCGATAAGGGTGGAACAATGCGACTCGGTGCGTATTACGCAGTTCTACAACCAGGTTCTCAAGTGGCGCAGGCCTACGGTGAGGCAGTAGTGAGTGAGCGTCACCGCCATCGCTATGAGTTCAGTAGCCAATATCGCACACGCTTTGAGGCATCTGGTTTTGTCTGCAGCGGCACCTCGCCAGACAAGCGTCTCGTCGAGTTCATTGAATTAGCTGATCACCCATTTTGGGTGGGAACGCAGGCTCATCCCGAATTCAAGAGTCGTCCAGATAGGCCGCATCCGCTATTTCGCGAGATGGTTCGCTCCGCCTTGGAATATCGCGCTCGTCATCGCCCTGAGGTCATCGTGACCGACGAACAGCATTCAGAGGCACGCTCCGCCTGAGCGGATCATGGGATCTTTCCAACATCTGGGAGACCAGCTGATTCATTCTGGGTATATCTGGAATGTGGTTGTCGGTGAGTTTGTGGCCCCGAACGGAGAAACGTTCACCCGCGACATTGTGCGCTCTCCCGGAGCGGTTGCGGTCGTCCCCATCCGTTATAACGAGCAGGGTGTAGCACAGGTGATCTTGGTCAAGCAGTTCCGCGCTGCGTTCAATTCCGTGATTATCGAAGTCCCTGCGGGCATGCGTGATGTGCCTCATGAATTACCTGAGGAAACTGCGCTTCGCGAATTGATTGAAGAGACGGGTTTCTCTGCCGAAAAAATGGAACTCTTGCATCGCTTTTATCCTTCGACGGGGATGACTGATGCGGTTCTGCATGTATACCTTGCCACTGGATTGACAGAGGTTGGTCGTCAAGCCCACGGACCCGAAGAAGACCATATGGAAATTTTCGAAATTCCTCTAGCGCTCGCTGTCGGCATGGTGGTCAGCGGCGAGATAGCGGACGCTAAATCAACGATTGGTTTGTTACTTGCTGAGCGTCAATTGAACGCTCGTGATGGAGCGGCACCTTGAAATGGGCATTGTGGATATAACAGAATCGCTTCCCCTTGAAGTGGAAGAATTTCTTCTTTGGATGTTGGCTGAGCGGGGTCGTTCAAAAAATACCTTGTCGGCTTACCGTCTTGATCTGACGAACTATTGCGATTGGTTAGTCGTCAAGAAAATGGATTTGGCAACCGTGCAAGCACGTGACATTGATGCGTATGTGGCGGTGCAACGTAGTTCGGGTGCGGCCCCTTCAAGTGTGGCGCGACGGATGGCTGCCGTACGAATGATGCACCGCTTTCTTTTAGCGGAAGGAACTCGCGGCGACGACCCAACAGCAGATTTTGATGGGGTGAAGGTTCCGACTGGTATTCCCAAACCTTTGAGCGAAGAAGAAGTTGAGAGTCTCTTGGCTGCAGTTGTCGGTGAAAATGCAGTGGCGTTCAGAGATCGCGCTTTATTGGAGTTGTTGTATGCCACAGGGGCGCGTATCTCGGAGATTTGTGGACTTTCCATTGGTGATATCGATCTTGATGGGGGACTAGTTCGCTTGTACGGCAAGGGTTCCAAGGAGCGTTTGGTTCCTGTGGGACGATGCGCCCGAGAGGCCGTTGATCGCTGGTTGCAGCAGGGTCGCATCGAGATGGTACCGAAGCGTTGGCTTCGACGCGAAGATTCAGAGGCAATCTTTTTGAATATGCGCGGTGGGCGCCTCGGGCGTCAAGCCGCATGGGCGGTCGTTGCCCGTGCCGGTGAGAAGGCGGGCCTGAAGAGCGTGCTGTCACCTCACGTCTTGCGTCACTCCTGTGCCACGCACATGCTTGACCATGGTGCCGATCTGCGCATCGTGCAAGAAATGTTGGGCCATGTTTCCATCTCGACGACACAGATCTACACCAGCGTTTCACAGGAACGTTTATTGGACCAATATCGCTCTGCACATCCACGAGCTCAAGTTTCCCGAGGGAGTTGACAGTGGAGTCTGGATCATCAACTCGGCATTTAGCGAAACGCTTGTTGACATCACTATCACGACGAGCGTTGAGCGTTGAGCAACTTGCTTGGGTGAGAAAACATTTATTGGAAGATGAGTTTTCTTTGTGGACAAAAATGGCAGTGAGTGATCAGCGTCATGCGCTTATTGTCGCACAAAGATTTGTGACTCTGAAACCAGATGCACAGCGTGATCATGTAGCGGCCGCATTGTTGCACGATGTCGGCAAAATCAACTCCCATTTAGGTATCGCGATGCGTGTGATTGCGACTTTGATCGGATCTCGAACGGAGCGTTTGCGGGCGTATCACGATCACGAAACGATTGGTCTTGCGTTGTGTGTCAAAGCACATTCAACAGCTGAAACATTGCGCGTTTTGCGAGCAGATTCGACGGATGAGATTGCGGCAATGATTCGTCGTGCCGACAACATCTGAATGTCAGTTCGGCGGTAGCAAGCCGATGTTGCTGTAAGCGCGAGCCAGCGTTGCCGAAGCCACGGAGCGTGCCTTGTCGGCGCCAACACGAAGCAGACGCGAAAGTTCGGCTTGATCGCCCATCAGTTCGCGGTAGCGATGCTGAATCGGCGTCAGTACGTCGACAACTGCCTCTCCAGTATCGGCTTTCAGGGGACCGTACTGGGTGTAAGCAGTGGCAGTTTGCTCTGGGGTGCGACCAGTGCAGGCAGCCAAAATCTCCAAGAGATTGGAGATACCTGGCTTTTCGGTGCGATCAAAACGAACCTCACCATCCGAATCAGTGACGGCACGCTTGAACTTCTTAATAATCGCCGAGGGTTCATCAAGTAAGTAAACAATGCCGGAGTCGCCGGCCGCCGATTTGGACATTTTGGCGGTGGGTTCCTGGAGATCGGTGACCTTGGCGCCGGCACGGGGAGTGATAATTTTCGGCACGACAAAGGTTTTTCCGAAACGTCCGTTAAATCTCATGGCAATGTCACGGGTGATCTCAATGTGCTGGCGTTGGTCTTCGCCCACTGGCACCTCATCAGCGTCGTACAGCAAAATGTCGGCAGCCTGCAGGGCGGGATAGGTAAACAATCCAGCCGAGATGAAATCGGCTTCGCGCTTGGCTGACTTGTCCTTAAATTGTGTCATCCGACTGAGTTCGCCGTGAGAAACCGTACATTCCATGACCCAGCCCAATTGAGAGTGCTCGGGCACATGACTCTGCACAAAGACCGTGGCAACGTCAGGGTCGAGTCCCACCGCAAACAGAGTGGCCGCTAATTCGAGGGTGCTCGCGCCGAGTACGCCAGGACGATCGGTCACGGTGAGGGCGTGGAGGTCAACAATGCCGTGAAAAGCATCGCATTCATGTTGACCGCTGACCCACGTGCGTAAGGCCCCGAGGTAGTTGCCAAGATGGACGACGCCCGTGGGCTGGATGCAGGATAAGACTCTTGGCACGGACCAATTCTACTCGTGCACTCACTCATCACGGTCGTTTTTCACCGATTTGCCTGCTCCTGAGACGCGCGGGCGATTAGCCTGAAGGTGATGGCTGTTGATGTCTCCACTCCGGTCTTTGAAGGCCCATTCGATCTTCTGCTGCACCTGATCCTCAAGGAGCAGGTGGATATTTACGAAGTTGACTTGTCCGTGATCGTGAATTCATATGTGGCTGAAATCGCCAATATGGATGTTCTCGATCTGGAATTGGCGACGGAGTTCTTGCTCATTGCGGCCACCCTCGTGGACATCAAAGCTCGACGCTTGCTCCCAGGGCGCGAGGACATTGATATTGACGAGGAACTCGGCATCTGGGAGGAGCGCGACCTCTTGCTGGCGCGCTTGCTTGAATGCAAGACCTTCAAGGATGTCGGTCAGGTATTTGCGCAGTTGGCTAGTGCTGCCGACCGTTCCTATGCGCGTCGTTGTGGTCCCGATGAACGTTTCCTGGAATTGATGCCCGATCTCTTGGAAGGGGTCAAACCGCGCCAGTTCTTGGCCGCCTACATGCGCGCCATGGCACCTAAGTTGGCACCCAAAGTCGACCTTCTCCACGTGGGTGTCATCAAAGCCAACGTTGCCGATGCGCTTGCTGAACTTGTGGATGAGTTGCCGCGTATTGGGCGCATTAGTTTTCGTCACTTGACCGCCGATCTCGTCGATCGCATTGAAGTGATCGTGCGCTTCTTGGCTTTGCTTGAACTTTTCAAACAGGGTTTTGTGGAGTTGCAGCAAAATGAAAAGTTTGGCGATATTCAGATCGTCTGGTTGAGTGACAGGGAATCAGCGATGGCTGGTTCCCTGACTATTGATGATTATGAAGGTTGATGTTCAGGCAAAATTGAAGCAGCGCACTCACGAGTGCGACCTCATGAGGATTGTGAAGAGACAATGAGCGAAGAATTGACAGTCGACACTGAAGTTGCCGCACTCATTGATGCGGAACTCGTGCGCGCCCTGGAGGCAATCATTTTAGTTGCCACCGATCCTGTGCCCGTTGATCTTCTGGCGCAGATTCTTGGACGTCGCGAAGCAGTCGTGGAGAGTCTCTGTGCTTCATTGGCTGCGGCTTACGAAGAAGCCGGTCACGGTTTTCAACTCGTTCGAGTTGCGGGGGGTTTTCGCTATCAGTCCCATCCCGATGTATCGGTCTACGTGGAACGCTTCATCCTTGATGGTCAAAAAGCGCGACTCTCTGGCGCGGCCCTGGAAACATTGGCGATTGTGGCCTATAAGCAACCCATTTCGCGCGCTCAAATTGCTTCAATCCGTGGAGTTGATCCTGACGGTGTACTGCGCACGCTGCAGGGACGTGGATATATCGATCAAGTGGGTCGCGACCCTGGCCCAGGTCAAGCAGTGATGTGGGGGACGACGCCGGCATTCTTAGAGAAGTTGGGTATTAACTCGGTGAATGATTTGCCACCAATCGTTGAATTCATTCCTGGTGCCAACATCGTTGAAGCGCTTGAGGTTGGTTTGCGAATCTCCAAAAATGATGATCTTGAAGTTTCAACACCCGAGCCAGTATCAGTGCCTATTGAGGCAGAACATGACGACTCGGGAACCTGAGCGGCCCCTCTGGGAGCAACTGGCAGCGACATCAAAACTTTTGCCTCAAGGCGATCGTTTGCAAAAAGTTTTGGCTCGGCATGGCTTTGGATCTCGCCGAGTGTGCGAAGACATGATCGCTGAGGGTCGAGTTTCGGTGAATGACGTTGTCGCTGAATTGGGTCGTCGTATTGATATCACCACAGATACTGTCAAGGTTGATGGTGTTGAAATCGGACTGCAACCAGGTTTGGTGTACTACCTGCTCAATAAGCCTGTAGGTGTCGTGACGACTGCGTCTGATCCACAGGGTCGACCAATCGTGATTGACCTTGTGCCCAGTGAACCGCGTGTTTTTTCAATCGGTCGCCTAGATGTTGACACAGAAGGTTTGTTATTGCTGACAAATGATGGACAGTTAGCCAACCATATTGCGCACCCGAGTCATGGCGTGGAAAAGGAATATCTGGCAGAGGTCGCTGGCGGCGAAGTGTCGGGTAGTGCGATACGACGTTTGCGCGATGGTATTGAACTGGAAGATGGAGTCACTGCGCCAGCCAAAGTCACTCAGTCCACCCCTGGGATCTTGCGTATCGTCATTCATGAGGGTCGTAATCGCCAAGTGCGGCGCATGTGTGAAGCCGTTGGACATCCCGTGACGCGTTTGGTACGAACGCGCATTGGACCGTTGAGTGACAGGCGTTTGCGGCCTGGGCAGTGGCGCGAACTGACGTTGCCGGAACTGCGTTTGCTAACTGAGGCAGTCGCCCTTGTCGTGCAAAGATACGATCAAGAGCAATGAGCAGCACAGCGACAACAACGAACCGACGGGCCACAGTCGTTGGACTGGGATTGATTGGTGGATCACTATGTGTCGCCTTGCGTGAGCGCGGTTGGCTCGTCTCAGGCGATGATCAAGATGCCCAACGCCTCACCGAGGCACTTGAGCGAGGCTTAATTTCCGCCGCCGGTATTGACGCAGAGTCGGAGGTGACTTTTGTTGCGGTACCCGTGACCGCAATTTCGTTGCAAGTCCAACGAGCTCTTGATGCCACGAGTGGCATCGTGACTGATGTCGGCAGTGTTAAGGCAGTGGTGACGCAAACGATTACCGATCCACGATTCATCGGTGGTCACCCGATGGCCGGCAGCGAACTTGAGGGACTTGATGGAGCCGATGGGGAACTGTTTACGGGGGCTGTGTGGGTCCTCACACCGACTCCCACGACCTCAGATGAAGCGTTCGCCACGGTTGCAAATATCGTCAATGATCTTGGCGCAGAAGTCGTTGGTCTTGACCCCGTGCGCCACGATGAGTTGGTTGCCATTGTGAGCCATGTGCCGCACCTCACGGCCGCCACTTTGATGGGCGTGGCTGGGTCGCGCGCCACAGAACATGCAGCATTATTGCGTTTGGCAGCCGGTGGTTTTCGTGACATGACGCGCATCGCCTCGGGGCATCCAGCAATTTGGCTGGATATTTGCGCGGAGAATCGTCCCGCCATCATCAGCACTTTGAGTGCTTTGATTGATGGTCTGAGCGATATGAGAACAGCAGTTGACACTGGTGATCGGGCCACGATTCTGCAAAGACTCACGGCGGCACGCGAATCACGCGCCAACTTGCCGAGTCGAATCAAGGCTTTGGCCGATCTTTCAGAGGTACGCATTCCGATACCTGACCGACCAGGTGCCGCTGCTGAGGTGTTCACCTTGGCTGCTGAACTAGGTGTCAACATTCCCAACTTTGAAGTGGTGCACTCGGTTGAAGGAGATCGCGGTATTGCAGTTGTTTTGGTGGAGACGACAAGTGTGGAGTTATTCCGTGGTGGCCTGATGGCGCGTGGATTTAAACCCTCAGTACAGCGTTTGGATTGACGTTCAATGAGTCAACCAATGCTTCTTGAAACGGCACACGGACCACTTTCTAGCGTTGTCTCGGTGCCTGGATCAAAAAGCATCGCCAATCGTGCATTGGTATGTGCGGCGCTGGCTGATGGTCTCAGTACATTGAGCGCTGTTCCGTCGGGAGATGACACATCGGCGATGGTTGACTGTTTGCGAACTTTGGGAGTGCAGATTCAACAGGACGGCGCTACTGCTGATGTCACAGGAGTTGCCGGACAACCTGTTGGTGGTGGCGTGTTGAATTCTCGCCTGGCAGGGACAACCTCGCGTTTTATGACAGCTGTGGCATCTTTGTCCGCAGTGCCTTCGCTGATCACAGGCGACGAAGCACTCTGTCGTCGACCCATGGCGGCGTTACATGATGCGCTCACGTCATTGGGGGCCATCGTACGCCCAGAGTCAGCGACGGGGCATCTTCCTGTGTGGGTGAGTGGGTCAAACCTTGCAGGTGGCTCTGTTGCTATTCCCGGTGACGTCAGTAGCCAGTATGTGACAGCACTGATGCTGATCGCTCCCTACCTTGATCGCGGTCTGCAGATTCAATTGACATCGCCCTTAGTGTCACGTCCATATGTCGCCATCACTGCTTCGGTGATGAGTTCATTCGGGGTGAGCGGTATCGCTATCTCGGACCGCAGTATCGCAGTAGAAGCGGGACGCTATGTCGGCACCGCATATGACATTGAACCCGACGCTTCATCGGCCTCATATCCATGTGCCGCCGCGGCAATTGTCGGGGGATCGGTGACGGTCATCGGATTATTGCAAGATGCTTTGCAAGGCGATGCTGACTTCGTTGAGGTGTTGATGAATATGGGATGCGCCGTTGTGCACGAAGATACGCAAACCACAGTCGTGGGCGCCGATGAACTGATCGGCGTGGAGGTTGATATGGGAGGGATGTCAGACCTCGTGCCCACTCTGGCGGCCGTGGCAATTTTTGCGTCCACTCCCACTCGAATCACTGGAGTCGGTTTCATTCGTCATAAAGAAAGTGATCGAATCGGGGATTTGGTTGAAGGTCTTGTCTCGCTCGGATGCGATGTCATTGAAGAGCAAGATGGTTTATTGATTCGACCTGTAGCCGTTTCAGATTTAGTCGGCACAACCTTGAAGACTCACGACGATCATCGCTTGGCGATGGCGTGGTCGCTGGTAGCGCTGCGAGTCAGTGGGATTGTGCTTGATGAGCCCAATGTCATTTCTAAAAGTTGGCCCGAGTGGTGGGTAGTGCGATCTTCTTTGTTGGCGACCTCGGGACACTAATCTGATCATGTCTATGAATCCAGATGATGCCGTCTCCTCTTTGCACAGATATTCGGTGGCTGCTTTTGATGTGGACAAGACTCTCACAACCAAAGATTGTGTCGTCCCGTTCTTGCGTGAAGTTGCTGGCTGGCGCTGGTACCTTGGCCTGTTATCGCGTTGCGTCCCTTTGACAATCGCTGTCGTACGTCGTGATCGCGATCAGGTCAAAAACTTGGTCACCCAGGCTGCTCTTCGGGGTCGTTCAGCGACTCATGTGGAGACAGTGGCACAACGTTTTGCTGAGCGCGTCTTTCCAGCGTGGCTGCGTTCAGACACTGTGAATCGTTTGCATTGGCATAGAGCTCAAGGGCATCGCGTGGTTTTAGTTTCGGCTTCCTACCGCTTATATCTCGTTCATTTGGCTGCACAATTGGGTTGCACAGCTGTTCTGGCAACCGAATGTGAGATGACGCCGGACGGTCTATTCACTGGTTCATTGCTCGGAGGAAATTGCCGTGGAGTAGAGAAGGAGCGTCGCTTGCGTCACTATTTTGCAACTGAAGGGCTGACGGCAGTCAACCTTTTCGCCTATGGTGATTCGCGGGGCGATGACCAAATGTTGGCAATGGCAAATCACCCTGTGCGTATCAATCATCTGCCAGTGACTGTTTCTCCTGAAATGAGCATGTAATGAAAATGCCAGCGATCCTGCGCGAAGCACGACCCAAGCAGTGGGCGAAAAATGTTTTAGTTCTATCTGCCCCTGGGGCAGCAGGTGTCCTCAATGAATGGGGTAGCGCTTGGCGGACGATTTTGGCTTTTGTGGCGCTGTCATTGGCGGCGAGCGGCACTTATTTCTGGAATGACATTCTTGATGTCGAGGCAGATCGCTCTCACCCGCAGAAGAAGTTTCGTCCCATCGCCGCAGGGCTCGTGAGTTTGCCAACAGCACGAATCGTCGGCACCCTTCTTTTAATTGCTGGAGTCGCTGTCGGATTTGTTCCTGATTGGCGTTGCGGCGTGGCTGTGATCACTTATGTGGTGTTAACGGTGAGTTACTCAACTTTCCTGAAACACCAACCCGTTCTTGACCTCATTGCCGTTGCTGGCGGGTTCGTGATTCGCGCAATCGCAGGAGCAGAAGCAGCGGGTGTGGAGATGAGCACTTGGTTTTTATTGTGCGTCAGTTTCGGTGCGCTATTTATTGTGACGGGGAAGCGCTACGCGGAAATGCGCGATATCGGTGAAGATGTGGCAAGTACCCGTGCCACATTGACCTCCTACAGTTTGGATTATCTACGGACGGTTTTAGCGGTCAGTTTGGGAGCGACCTTAGTGTCATATTGCACCTGGGCTTTTGCGACTAAGGAGATCTCGGGTACGTCTTGGCCGTCCTATGAGTTATCCATCGTTCCGATGCTGGCAGCCTTGATGAGATATCTTTTGGCGCTTGAGCAGGGTCATGGTGCCGCCCCCGAAGAAGTCTTCGCATCCGACCGAACATTGCAGTTTCTTGGTGTGATGTGGATCGTTGTTTTTGGATTAGGTGTGTACGTCGGCTGATCAGCCTTGATTGAACAGAACCTAGAGATCTGCCTGAGTAGGATTCACTTGCTCATGAAATCTGACTATTCACAAGTGCGCCTGACGGGATGGGGTCTGACCTCGCCCAGCCACGCGCGCACCGCCAAAGTCCCCCGCGGCGAAATGGGCGAGCATGTCAAGGACAGCAGCGGGCGAGGCATTGTGATGCGCGGACTCGGTCGTTCGTACGGAGACGCTGCGCAGAATGCTGGTGGAACAGTTCTCACCTTGGCGGACTCTGTGGCACAAGCGGTTCTGGACACTGAGCAGGGAACATTGACCGTCGGAGCTGGGGTCAGTCTTCATGACTTACTGCAGATCATCGTGCCGCGGGGTTTCTTCATTCCAGTTTCTCCGGGAACTCGTTTCGTGACAGTAGGTGGAGCGATTGCCTCGGATATTCACGGCAAGAATCATCACCTTGAAGGCAGTTTCGGTAATCATGTGCGGCGACTTTCTCTGCTTCTTGCTGATGGCACGGTCAAGGAACTTGGCCCAGATCAAGATGCTCCGCTCTTTTGGGCCACCGTTGGCGGAATGGGCCTCACAGGGATCATCTTGGATGCCACATTTTCTCTGATTGGCATTGAGAGTAGTCGTTGCATTGTGAATACCGTTCGTTGTCAAAATATTGATGAACTCTTTGAGGAAATGTCTCACGGTGATGATGAGCATCGTTATTCAGTTGCCTGGGTTGATCTTTTAGCGACTGGTGCCAAACTCGGACGAAGTGTTCTGTGGCGCGGAGATCATGCCCGCCTCTCAGATCTATCCACTAAGGATGCAATTGACCCACTGCATTATGCGCCCAAACATCTCACCACAGTGCCTGCATTGGTGCCATCGTTTGGCCTCGTGAACTCGTGGACTTCGACGATTTTCAATGAACTATGGCTACGCAAGGAGCCTCGTCGAAAAGTAGGCACGATCAAAAATATTCCAGCGTATTTCCACCCTCTGGATGCCATCGGTTCATGGAACCGTTTATATGGTCGGGGTGGTTTTTTGCAGTATCAATTCGTCGTTCCTTTCGGTCAAGAAAAAACTCTGCGACGAATCATTGAAATGGTGGCTATTTCAAAAACGGCCAGTCCGCTTGTTGTTCTCAAGCGCTTTGGACAATCCAATCCTGGCCCAATGAGTTTCCCTATTCCTGGTTGGACATTGACCGTGGATATGTCCTGTGTTGCATCAGGGGTCAGTGAACTGCTGCATAATCTTGACTCGATGGTCGTGGAGGCTGGTGGGCGTCATTATTTGGCTAAGGACGCGCACACGACTCCTTCAGTTATTCGACGGGGGTATCTGCGACTCGATGAATGGAAAGCCATTCAGCGAAGCGTCGATCCGAGTGGAGTATGGCAGAGCGATCTTGCTCGTCGTTTAGAACTTATTTAGCGGTAGAGAAAAAAGGATCATCATGGAAAACGCAGTCGGCGAAGTGCAAAATGTTGTGTTACTCGGTGGTCGTAGTGAGATTGGCGTAGCGATCGTTCGCAAACTTCTCTCGCCGTCTGCGCGTGTTGTGACCTTGGCTTGTCGGCGGCCTGATGAGGCGACAGAGTTGACCCACTCGCTGGGCCGCACCGGTTTAAGCGTTGAAGCGGTCTCCTTCGACGCCGCTGATACAGCGGGGCATAAGGGTTTCTTGGCTGACGTGGTGGCGCGTCACGGTGATATAGATGTTGCAATTTTGGCATTCGGAGTTCTCGGTGATCAGCAAAACTTTGATGAGGATCCGCAGTCCGCAGTCAGCGCGGTTCACACCAACTACACCGCGTCGGTTTCGGCTGCGCTATGCCTCGCGTCGCAATTTCGCCAGCAGGGTCACGGCAAACTCATTGTGCTGTCAAGCGTGGCAGGTGAGCGGGTTCGCAAGGCTAATTTTGTTTACGGTTCAAGTAAGGCCGGCCTTGACGCCTTCTGTCAAGGTCTAGCAGATTCATTGGAGGGTTCGGGAGCGAGTGTGCTAATCGTGCGACCGGGCTTTGTACATTCGGCAATGACGGCGGGGATGAAGCCTGCTCCATTTTCGACGACGCCTGAGGTGGTTGCGAATCTCACCGTCAAGGCTTTGAACGCTGGTCAGCGTATGGTCTGGACGCCGGGAATTTTACGATGGTTGTTTATGGTGTTGCGTCACTTGCCAGGTCCGCTATGGCGTCGCTTGCCGTTGGGCTGACTTCAAGAATTGACGTGTCAATGTTGGCGTAGTCGGGGTTGAATATGCCGCGACATGTAGGTGTGCACGTGCCATCTGGGCGCGGAGTGACTGGCACTAGAACCTCGACTGCATAATCAAAGAGGGGTTCGTAGGGGGCATCGTACGGGCCAATACCATCGCCTATTGAGCACTTTTGATAGAGGCGAACTAAATCATGCTGATATGAACCTCGGAGACAGAAACCGTTTTCAACAACTTGGTTTGGCACGTCAGAACCGAACTTGGTGGACTCATTGGGCTCAATCCATCCCGACCAAAAACGGGTCAAGATTAACCAATCAGCGCTCTGCACATCATCAGCAAGACGTGAATCGGCTCGGTCGGCGAGACCCGGATCCATCTCAATGAAATAGGTTGCTGGAATGAGATCGGGGAAAAGATGATAAAAGAACGCATCACTATAAGAAGTGTTGCGGAGATCTGCGGGGCCGACTAACAGACGCTCGCCAGGATGAGATAACTGATCAAGATCTTTGACTACTTGAAGTGATGCCATATACGGTCTGTCGTCTCCGAGATAGAAGTATCGATCACCGCGAGTCACTTGCAAGACTTCGGTTTTTCCTGAGATGCTGCGCCACGCCAAATCGGTGTAGGTCCGCAGGGTGTAAAACGGTACGAAGACGACGACAACGCAGAGTGTGATTGAAAACGCTGTGACCAAGCGGACAGTCGGATGTGTCCTAGGTGCTCGGTGGCGAATCAATTCAATGAGAGCGATGATCAATACAGGCCAAGATATGCACGAGACCCACAACAAGTGAGCGCTATCCGGCCGCTGTAATGCTTGGGGTAAAAGTCCGATGCCAAACAGGGCGACGATGAAAAGTGTGACGCCGCGCTGTTGTGAGGCGACGGTATCGGAGCGTCTGATGACCCGAAAGGCGATGACGGCTATGAGCACTGCGATCACAGGTAATAGGAAGAACCAAACAAAAAGCTGTTGTGGTGCGCTGAGGTGTGGTACACCCCACCATGGCGCAAACTTTTCAGCAATGACTTGTAATGCGCCTTGCAGATAGTGCCGATTCGGCGGACGAGGTAATTCGCGACCAGGTCTCAGGTGGATGAGTGGATCAAGCACAGCGCCACGAATCATTGCATTTGGCCCCGCCTGGATCAGATGAATCCATAAGGACGTGAGGCCCACGGCTACACCACACATCACCTGGCTGACGATACGTCGTGAACGTTTCCGCAGTGCCCAACCGAAAACGAGCGCCAGTGCTAAAACTAAATCGGGGCGAAAAGTTAGCGCTAGCCCGGCGAGTAAACCGGCAGTGACCCAACTGCCGGGCGTCGGTAAGAGTTGATGTTCGCGGTTGATGGCCCTGGCACAGAAAATGACTGACCACAGTGCAATTCCGACCCCACCGCTCCAGGCCAATGCTTGTAGCCCAATGGGTGTGAGGACAAAGATAGTGGAAATGCATCCCACGAGGGTTGAGGCTTTCTTACCCCAAGGGCGAGTGATGACAACTAAGCCAAAGATCACCAGTAGATGTTGTGCTAAGCCAAATGTTCGTTCTGACATGAGACTGACATCGAAGACGCGGTACCACAATGAAAGTAAGTGCAGAGACCCGGGTCCGTAGAGATGCAAAAAGTCAACATTGGCAACAGCGCCTTTGATGACCCGCTCGGGAAAGACGAGCATGAATCCTTCCTCCATGGACGAGCCGATCGCGCGATAGAGGGCCGGAAGAGTGATGGCAATCGTCAGCGCTACGACACCTAGTGAAGCCCACGTTGCGCGAGCCTGTCTACTTACGATTGAGCGCACATGTATGGTTGCCCCTTGAACAAAACAATTCGCTCGTGTCGTCGCGTGCTCATCATTGTGACGGGGACTGCGTGGCGCGTATCGGGAGCGCAAACGTTGCAGTAACGGGTATCCGCCCACGGCAGCGAGGACGCATAAGGCTGGTTCGGCGGGGACGCGAAAACGAGTGGTGCCATAGGCATATATCGCAGTGAGGGTGACGTTGATGAAGAGTGCTCCAAGAGGTAGCAGACCCGCTCTTCGACGACGGATGAGAACGGCGCCATAGATGGAAGATGCAGCGAGGACGTAGTACATCAACAGTCCAGCGCGAGCAGCATTTTTATTGCGTCCCTCAATGGGAGCAAACTCGGTGTTTTGCCACGGGCGGAACAATTCCCATTGGCGACCAACTCTGGCGGCAACAACTTTAGGTAACTCGGAGATGTGTTCGGTCGCGTAGTCAAAACCCTGTTTCCGCCAAAAGAGGGATTTTTGTGCTTCGTCACCGGTGGCGTCAATACCTTGAGACCGCAGATCTTCTTGGCAGGCAAAGGACCAAAAGCCAATGAATTTTCCGCTATAGGTGGGATCGCAATTGGCATAGACGAAGAGTTCATTGCCGTTAGTTGAGAGTGGAACAAGAACTTCAAATGATCGTGCATTGCGCAGAGTCCATGGGGTGAGCACCAAGATGCAAGCCATGCCAGCAAGGGCGATGTGTTTGAGTCGGGTGCGCCATGAAAGATCGCCCGCACAAAGAATCCAAGGCACGACGAGCAACACAGAAAGCAACAGTCCTTCGCCACGGGTGAGGGCTGCTAGACCCACGAGCAGACCCATCGCCGCGGACCACTTCAAGGTCGGCTTGCCTTTCCAGCGGTAGGCGGCATACACCGTCGCGGTCGTGCACAGAGCCATCAGCCCCTCGGGGAACATCACTCCATCAACGAGCCACAAATTGGGATAAATAGCTCCTAAGAACATCGCCAGAATTGTGATGCGCTGCGCCGATTGGCGCGAGGCAACTTGATGGGCCACGAGTCCGATCATCGCCACGAGGGTGGTACCGATGATCAATGAGAAGACCTTGTGATCAAAATATGTCGTTCCACCAAGTCGTGACATGAACGAAAGTACAAGTGGATAGAGTGGTCCGTGGAGGGCGCTGGCACGCCAATTTTGAAAAGCAATAAAATTTAATGGCTCAGGAAATCCGTGACCAGTGGCGAGAAAGTTCGCCGTTGAATGGTAGAAAAGCGGATCTCCTCCGTCTGTTCGAGTAGGTGCGACAGCGAGAAGTGTGCCTAATCGAACGACGAAGGACAATGCCAGCATCGCCACGAAACTGCTTCTGAAAGAAGGCAGAACCCAACGCTTTTTGTTGATTGTCAGACAAAGTTGGGCGACCCCAAGAAAGATCAGGTAACCCAAAGCGATGGCCGTGAGCGCGGCCCACAAAAAAGTCGTGAGTAATGGACCGATGAGGGTAACGACATTGCCCGATCCGTTGTAGGAAACGCGTTCAACATGTTGGCGAGCAATCAGATCAAGGCTTTGACGGCTACAGAGAAATAAGCCTGGAGCACAATAGGCGAGACAGTTAATGAGTCGACGAATGCTGGAGGATTCGTTCGCCAAGGGAAATGGCAATTCCAGGCTCGGCTGGCGGGACGCAACATGTGCAACGACAAGAAGTGCACATGATGCGATGAGTGCTGGGGCGAGATACGGGCCCAAGAGATTTTGGCTGCCGATAAGAAACAGTCCCGATGCAAGCAAACGACCGGGATCCTTTGCGCCTCCAGTATTGAGGGCGACGCTGGCGAGAAGCGTTGACCACCACATGATGTAAGAAGTCAGTACGACAATCAGGAGGCCTCGGCGGGTACCTGATGTACGAGAGAAAGAAGAGATAGTTCTGTGCCCAATGAGTACCAAGGAACAGGTGATCACCAGCCATAACAGAATGTCTAACCATCGATCGGCCTGCGACCCCTCGTTGAGGCGACTTGTGAGCAGCGCAAGTCGCAAGAGGCAGGCGCTTGCGAGAACAGCGCCTGGTCGACGAATGCGGTGAAAGAGTTCGGACATAGGAATGTGGCAATAATAGGCGGACACACCACTCTGCTAGCGCTCTGTCGCCCGAATCAACGATGGCACGCGCAAGGAGTCCGCAATGGTACTTTTGAGACGTCGTGGATGCTCCTCTCTCGCCCTCTCTGCCTGTCGCAAAATCGCGGCGAGGTCCTTTTTTGCTCGTTGTAGCGGTCTTTGCGGTAGTGCTGTATTGGTGGTGGCCGGGCTTAGCGGGGGCGGGTGATCCTGAAACTGACCCAGATGTTTTAGTGATCGCCAATGGTGCTATCGCCGATGCTCGCGAGGTGGTCAGTAGGCGACTACGTGAAGAGGGCTTTACTGTCGGCTGGAATACACCCCGAGGTGCATGGTGCGATCTGAGGAGTGACATTGACGCACTCAATCTGAATCCAAGTAAGGCAGTGGTGATCTTTCTTGATCCGCTCGCATCTGCGTCAAACTGCGATCTCGGTGATGAAGTTTTGGCTCAAAGAATTCTCTATCAACTACAAGTGCGTTTTGGGGCGAGGGTACTCGTGGTGACTGGGTTGGATGCTCAAACTGATCCAGTCGTGAACTATCTCGGACGCTCGGGAGCGACAGTAGTCAACCCCTCGCCGCTGCTGGGCGAGAGTGGCCTCAGTCATGAACCGCTTGGTTGTTTGTGGTGGGACGATTGTCTCATAGACGCCTCTGGAGTCGGGTACGTCATTGTTCGTGATGAGAACGGATTGACAATGGCTGGTCAGCAACGTGTTGCTCGTGCCATCGTGGCTGGTGTGCAGTGATACAAAAGTTCAGCACACGCCTTTTTGTCGGGGTTCAGAGTCAAGTCGCCGAACGACCTCAGTTGGTACTCGTCTTCTTAGGAGTTTTTATTGCTCTTCCAGGATTCGTGGCTATTGCCTTGCAGATTGGCGAGCGCTGGTATCCCACAGGTGACGTTTCGCATACTGAACTGATGCTGCGAGCGATACCAAACCATTTCCCGCTTATCGGGGTGGCAGCCCGTGTCGGCAATGACCTCAATAATCAAGGGTCAACACCAGGTGCATCAATGGCATATGTGATGTATCCCGTGTACCTGCTTTTTGCACGCACAAGTTTTGGGGTTTTGGTTTCATTGTTGGTCGTCCATGTGCTTGGCATTGTGGCTGCTCTGCATCTGGCGAAGAAATTTGGTGGTCAGGCCTTGGCCATAATTCTGGCGTTGGGGATGGCGGTGATGATTCGTTCTCTATCTCCTCGTTTCTTTCTTGAACCATGGAATGTGTGGGTGCCAGTGTTTACATTCTTTGTTTTCGTGCTCTTGATGTGGGGTCATGTGTTGGGTGTGCACCGTTGTTTGCCAGTGGCGATTGCGGTCGGAAGTTTCTGTGTGCAGACGCACATTTCCTATGTTCCGCTTGTCTTAGGCCTCTTGGTTTTGAGTTTGTTGTGGAGAATCTATGAAGATCGGTCTGCTGCTCCAAGAAGTTGTGCCCCCTTGCGTCATTCTCTGATGTGGTCAGTGCTGATAGGTGCGGTGATGTGGTTGCCTCCTGTGATCGAGCAACTCAGACCAGGTCCGGGAAACCTTCATCGCCTCTGGCAACACTTCACAGACCCACCGTCTGACACTGTTGGATATCGTGCAGCCCTGAAAGCGATGATTGGCGAATTCAATCTTGCTGGGCCATTTGTGACAGGTCCCGGCAAGGCACCCTATGAATCGCCGAATTTTCTTGGCTTTGCCGGATTTTCCCTGATCATCATTATCGGGGCGTGGCTCGCCTTGCGTCGCCGAGATCGACTCGTCCTCTCGTTGCAATCTGTGATGCTGGCGACAACCCTGATTGGTTTAGTGTCAACGGCAAGAATCTTCGGACGTTTTTATGACTATGTCATTCGCTGGATGTGGGCTCTCGCTGTGTTGTGGCTCGTGGCCTCCATTTGGTCAATGTGGCGTGCGATCGGCAGTCGATCCAAGAGAAGTGCCAACGACAAGCGCTTGATGGCGTTGCTGTTTGCCGCTCTCACGATCGCCGTAACAGCCAGTGCAGCAATCGTCTCTGTGGGGGCGAAGCCGCCGTATCGTAACGATTCAAAATTGGTAGGTGGTCTCGCTCCGCAGCTCACTGAAGTTCTGAGTCGGCAAACCGATTACCTGTTGCGCTGGCATGATCCAGCGGCGTTAGGAGGCACAGCATTCGGATTGTTGCTTGAATTAGAGCGTCGTGGTGAACACCTTTTTGTTGACCAGTGGGCAAGCGCTGCAGCCCGCCCGTTTCGTGTGCGGAATGAATCTGAGACCGACTCGGTGTTGTGGTTAGTGACTGGGCAAGAAAATATTGCTACCTTTGCGCTGCGTGATGATGCTGCGCAGTTGGCTTTCTTTGACCCTCGCTCAAATGCTGAGCGTATTGAATCTGACGATTTGCGTATTCAGATCAACAAAGAAATGTTGAGCCTTGGTCATCCAGAATGGGTGACATTGCTTGATTCTCAATATGGGCATATGCAAATCTTATTATTCACCGAAATCCCCGACGATCTTTTTACCAAGGTGGCGCGTTATAGCGAGATCCGGGTGCCAGGCGCCGTATTTGAAGTTCCACTCGGGGCTGATCTATTTCCATGAATGAGATCGCCGATTGCGCTGAGAATCTTTCCCTCATTGAGATGGCTGGTGAAATGCTCAATCGCGGTACTCGTCGGGTGCATGTTTTGGCGTGGCGTGATTTTGATGACAACGAAGCAGGCGGTTCGGAAAATCACGCCGATGAGTTTATGAAGCGTTGGCAAGAAGCTGGTCTTTCGGTTTTACATCGAACATCGCATGCTGCGGGTTTTCCCGCAGTCGCACAACGAAATGGTTACGACGTTGTTCGTCGCGGTGGGCGGATGACCGTTTTCCCACGAGTTATGGGTTCTGAACTCACGCGTCGAATGGGGGTTTATGACGCTCTCGTGGAGATCTGGAATGGGGTGCCATGGATGTCGCCCTTATGGTGTCGTAAACCGCGTATTTTGATCCTTCATCACATTCACGGACCGATGTGGAATCAGATTTTTCCTGCTCCGCTGGCGGCACTTGGGCGGGCCTTAGAAACGAAGTTTGCTCCACCCTTCTATCGGCGCACCCCAACTGTCACGACATCGGATGACTCACAACAAGAACTCATTAAATTGGGTTGGAAGCCAAATCTCGTGACGACGGGACCCGTTGGAGTGGATGCTTTTTTTAGCCCAGGTGGAACTAAGACTGATCATCCGTCAGTCCTTGCGGTGGGCCGGCAAGCACCAGTCAAACGTTTCGTAGAACTCCTTGATCAAGTAGCGATGGCCAGAAGACGAGTTCCGAATCTTTCTTTCACCTTGGTCGGTGATGGACCACAGCGCCCACAAATCAATCAATGGATTGAACACAATGATGCCCGCACGTGGGTTACTCTCGCTGGGCGAGTGTCGCGTGAGGAATTACGCGAGCATTATCGCCGAGCGTGGGTCATGACGAGTGCCTCAATGGCCGAAGGTTGGGGGCTCACGCTCACTGAAGCCGCTGGCTGTGGTACGCCCGCAGTGGCCAGTGATATCAGCGGGCATCGCTGTTCTGTGTTGCATGACGAGACGGGAATCCTCGCTCCGCTTGAATTCTTGGGTCAACGCATCGCCGATATTCTTGTTGATGAGAAGTTGCGTAATGAACTGTCAACCCGTGCCCAAAGTCGGGCTCGGGCCCTGACATGGGATGCCTTGGCTGCTGGCGTGTTGCGCCCTCTTCACGCTCAGGTCGTGCAACGTTCGTCAACGCGGTAAAAGCCGAGTCCCTTTTTTGACGACGCTGAGGAGTCCCTGTTTTGCGGAACGGCGATGTTGAGAGGCACCGAGATCGTCAGTCACCTGACGATTGGCGACAAACCAATCAAAACTCTGCAGAAACATTTCATCGTTAGACCAACGAGGAGCCCAGCCAAGTTGGCTGTGGGCATGTTCCACATCAAACCACATTGATTTTGAATACATAATCCAATGGTATGGAGCAAAAGGGGCGAGGTGCAGTCCCGCCGCCAAGCGCATTGCTAACGACGTGGGGCTAACGGGCAGTGAACGTACACGCGACCCAGTCTTGGCGTAGGCGCATAAGTGTTCTAACGCTTCACGCATTGTTCCAAAGCGATCTGTTCCCGCATTAAAGATATTCGGATCACTTGTTGTTCCTGCCAATAGACAGATCTCGGCTAGGTCTTCAGCGTGCACAAACTGATAGCGATTATCACCCTTTCCGAGAACGAAAGGATCGGCCCCATCAGCAATCCAATCAAAAAGAATTCCAAAAATACCGAGGCGCCCATGTCCGAGAATTGTTCGCGGGCGCACAATAGAAATATCTAGTCCGCTTTGAATTGCTGTGTGACAGAGGTTCTCGGCTTCTAGTTTGGCACGTCCGTAGGCTTCCAAGGGGCGTGGCGCATCATGGGGGAAGACTGGATTTGATGTAGGTATACCGAATATCGCACTGGAGGACGTATGGACAACCTTGCGCACTTTGTGTTCAATGCAGGCATCTAAAAGGATGCGTGTTCCATCAATGTTCACGGTGCGAAGGAGATCTTTGTCTTTGGCGAGTGGAACTTGTGCCACATTATGAAAAACGATGTCCACGCCCTCTGTGGCACTGTGGACATCGCTTGGGTTGCGGATATCCCCACAGACGAATTCAACGGCGGATGGTCTATCGGGGGTGTCATTGAGATCAAGGACGCGAACTTGATGACCCGCTGTTATTAATCGTTGCACCAACAGAGATCCAAAATATCCACTGCCACCGGTCACCAGACTGATTGTCATAATTCAATACCTTGTTGTGCGCACCAACGAATACTGCGCCGCATACCTTCATAGAGATCCACTGCAGGCACATATCCGAGGTCAACGGTGGCTGAAGAGATATCGCAGGCGATGGTCTTATTCATTTCGCCTAAGACATGGAGTTGTTGCACATAGCGTCCAGTCCGTTGGATGAAGCCGTCAGCCGTTTCGGCAACTTGTCCGAGGAGATGGGGTAAACGAAGTCTATTTTTCTTGACGATGTGGCCTTCATCAGTCAAGGCCCGTCCTACGGTCTCAACGATCTCACTGACGCGGTACGCCTGTGTATCAGCAATCCACCAACCCCGTCCTGGCTCGCCCTCCCACGCTCGCGCTCGGCACACACCGTCAACGAGATTGTCAATGAAAACCATCGAGCGGCGTTGCGTGCCGTCGCCGAAGACAGGAAATTTTCCTGACTTCACCATGGAAAAAAAAGTCGTCTGACGCGCTGGCTGAAATGGACCATAAAACCACGGTGGACGCACGATGACAGCATTGAGTCCTTGAGACACAGTTTCCTGCACGGCAATTTCACCACCCATCTTGGACGCTCCGTAAGCGAGGTACGGATTGAATGGTTCATCAGCGCGAAAAGTGTCGTGAGTGTGGGGGTTATTGCCGAATGGACTGTTTGATGAGATGTGTACGACACGGCGAGCACCGCTGTGTAGTGCTCGTTGCATGACATTTTTGGTGGCTGTTTCATTGACCGCAAAAAGTTCAGCGATTTTCTTGGGATGAATAATTCCCGCGGTGTGGACAAGATCAAATGCACTCGGGGATGATGCAAAAAGGCGGTCTATATCTGATGTGTTGGTGACATCACCGGTGATGATCCTAAGGTCAAGTTTGTTGTCTTTCGGGAGAGAAGATTGCACGAGGACTTGTTCCTCGGAGTCGCGTACGAGGGCAATCAGTTGCGAGATGTCGAGACGTTCGGCGTTGAGAGCGACATGGGAGCACAATGCCCGACCGAGCCAACCGGCTGCACCAGTGATGATCAGAGGAGTATTGGTTGAATTGTTAAGCATGGGGGTTTTCCTGTGCAATGAAGTGACGGGCATTGCGAACTGCGATGGCCATCACACTGGCTTGAGGATTGACTCCCGGGGCATCTGGGAGTAGTGAAGCATCGTTGACATAAACATTTTTTGTCTCGTGCACGAGACCGTAACTTCCGGCTCCACATAACTGGCGATTTTCGCCGAAGGGAACCGTTGAACAAAGATGCACAGTCATCACGCTCGCCTTATTCACACTGAAGCGTTTTTGCGCTAGTGCCAGATCTTTGCGCCCACGTATGATCGGTGCTCCACGAAATGAGGGGTAGACCTCTGTAGCGCCAGCCTCAAGCATCAGCAATGAAAGTCGGGACAATCCGCTCCGCAATAGTTCGCGGTCGCGAGCGGTGAGACGGTAGGTGACGACTGGATCAACTAATCCCGGCACGCTCATCACCCGTCCCCGTCCCTCGCTGGTAATGGCCGCATAATAAACAGCCATATTGCGCCAGTCTTCAATGGCGCCCTTAAAATCTGACCACTGATCGAGCAAGGAAAGAGCGATGAGTCCTGCATGACTAGCCGAACCTCCAAAGGAGAGATCGGGGGCAAATTCTTTGACTTGGTGCACCGGAACATCATCAGGCACATTGATGGCGTCGGCAAAACGAGCGGAGAGTTTGACGGTTGGATGTATTGCTAAGGTTTGCCCGATGTTTTTTCGCAATCCAGAACGCTGCAAGATCGCAGGTGTTTGAATTGCGCCACCGCAAACAAAGACGAACTTAAAACTAATTGTTCCTGCTTGACCGTTTGCCAATGAGACATCGGCAGATGTGGCCTTGGCATGCGAAATATTGATTGTGTTGACGCGACATTGGGTCAAGATACGCGCCCCGGCTTTCGCCGCCCGTGGTAAGTAGGTGCGTGTCATTGACTGTCGCTGACCATGCCGCGGGTTGCCATCGGGATAGGTCATCCAGCGCGGACTCTCGTCATGTTTCCAGCCCAGAGCGTCGGCGCCTTGACGAAGAAGTTGACTCGGAACACTGGCGGGTCCAGGTAGATGAGTGACGTGAATATCGGTTTCAACTTCATTGGCAGTCTTCATTAATTCATCGGGGTCAAGATCGCTCACGCCCCAGCGATCTCGCCACCGCTCAACAACTTCAGTGGGTGGCCGTCGATATAAGCCACTATTAACTTCAGTGCCTCCTCCAGCACAACGTCCTTCGGTATAGGCAATACTCGGTAGCCCGAGTGCCACCGTGACACCGCCACCGCGATATTGCTGCTCCATTTGATCTAATGAAAATGGAACGACTGTGCCTTGTTCAACCCATGGACCCTCTTCAACGACGAGGACATCAAAGCCGGCTTCGGCCAAAAGTGCTGCGGTTGGTGATCCGCCTGCACCAGACCCGATGATTAACACCTCGCAGGACATTTTTGACTCGTTGGCGTCATCCCAAATTTGTCGCACGCTGTTCATGTGGGTGATCCATCGGAGCGCGTATCAGGCCATTTTTCCCAGATATAGGCATAGGATAAAGAACGAATCAACCGGAAATACTCGCCCAAAAGCGGAAGGTGAGTCTCGCTCAGCCATAGCAAGCGTGGTTGACCAGCGATTGATGCGAAGAGACGTACAAGCAAAGCGATCACCGCAATGCCAAGGCGCATATGTGCCGCCAGAACACTCAGTCGTCGCACAGTGAAAGTTGCGACTTCGTGCGCGACTGTCTCTGGTAACCCAGGTAGGTCATGCCGCAATACCGTGCATGCAGTGGGGTGCACCAACGAATGAAGAGAAGGTGCCAGCGCCATGCGAGGAAAGTTTACTAGGTGTTGGCTTGTGGGCGAGGTTCATGATGCAACCGTCAGTGAGGCTACGACGAGTAGGGTTTTGACGTGTTTGGATCCTTGCGTCAGCGTTCGCGTGAGTTGAATACGATAGGGGTTGTCACCACGGTTGTCAGTGTGCCCCTGCTGATCGCTGTGGTCACTCTGATCAGTCGGGATCGCTGGTTTCCTGCAGGTGATATGGCTCAGGCCGAATTGCACATGCGTGGCTTTTTCTCGCATCCTCCCTTGGTTGGTGCGGCAGGGCGCATTGTTGGTGACGCAGGGACACAAGGTTCGCATCCTGGTCCAGCACTGTGGGTGGCGATGCTACCGATGTATCTCTTGGGGGCACGTAGTAGCGATGCACTGATGGTGGCCGTCGTCAGCGTGCACATCGTGGCTATTCTCGCGGCAACCTTGTTGGCTTACAGGCGTGGGGGACGGGTGTTAACCGCTCTGACAGGCCTAGTGAGCTTGTGCATTGTGCGATCCTCGGGAACAGACTTCATGATCGAACCATGGAACCCCTGGCTTGCGGTTCTGCCTTTTATGGTTTTTGTGTTGCTCATCGCCGAGGCTGTCGCACCAGTCCCTCATTCGAGTCCGAAAAGACGCGCCACGGTGTTCATCCTTGCGGTTGCGGTCGGGAGTTATTGCGTTCAATGTCACGCGGGATATGTGCCTCTCGTGCTTGCAGCATTATGTGGAGCTTTCGGCGTGCTGATCTATGACGTTCATCGCAAGAGGCTCATTGTGCAAACCGCAGGTATTTCTCTATTAGTTGGTTTAGCGATCTGGAGTCCCGCCATTCTTGATCAGTGGCGCCGTACTCCAGGCAATCTCTCAGTGCTGTGGCAACATTTTGCTTCGCCTTCAGAGCCCACCATTGCCTTTGGTTCGGCTGTACGAGTGATTGCCACACAGATGAACATTCTCGGTCCTTGGTTGACGGGCCCAGGCTCTCACGCTCCATCAGAAACTTGGGCTCGCTACCCGGGTTTCATAGCCTTTGTTGTGCTGATTTTATTCGTCGCATTGTTAGCGCGTCGGCGAGGTCTGTCGGGCATACTGCGGATGCAGATGATGTTCAGCAGTTTTCTCATTGTGGCGATAGTCTCCGTATTGCGAATTTTCGGACCATACTTTGAATACACAATTCGTTGGTTCTGGATTCTTTCTGCCCTCACAATCGCCCATTCGTGTTTCGCGTTGTGTCAAATGTTTACGATTTTGCAGTGGCTCAAGGCTCAGAGACTTTTGACTGCTCTTGCTGTGGCGGTTGTGGGAGCGTTGCTTGTGACGAGTGCTGTACAAGCGCATCAGCGGGTGCATCTTCCTGGTCCAACGGATTCACGGATAGTGGGTGAGCTCATTCCCCAAGCGGTCAAGAGACTTGATCATCAAAGTACCTATCAGTTGCGGATGTATGACCCCTACACCTTGAATGCCACGGGGTTTGGATCGCTCTTGGAACTTGAACGGCAGGGATTTGATGTGGGCGTCGAATCTTTCTTTGCAGCGGCGGCTTTGCCGCACCGAGTAGAGAGCGAGTTGTCGGTCGATGAGATTTTGTGGGTCGTTGTCGGTCCGGCAATCGCTCGCGCGGATCTTGATCAGGCACTCACTAGAATCGCATATGTTGATCCACGTACTGCTCAAGAAGCGATACTTGCTCAACAATTGCTGGATGATATTCGAGAGGGTTTGGTAGCCGCTGATCGCAGTGAATTAGTGCCTTCACTTGACACCCCAGGGGCCTCGTTGTTATTCGTCCAACCCGCCTTGCCCGCTCCCATCGCCGAGATGGTTCGCCAACTCATTCTTTTGGGCCAACCAGTAGCGATGTACGCCGTCACCCCTGGCATCACCGTCACCTCGCTACAGTAAGTAGTCGTGCGTACTGCAGTTGTCCTACCCACCTATAACGAGAGTGAAAATATCGCTCATCTTTTGCGGCAACTACGAGAGGTACTTCCAGAGGGCTTTTTCTTGGTGGTCGACGACAATAGTCCCGATGGTACTGGAGCAATTGCTGATCAATGTGCAGTGGAGTTCGGCAATATTGAGGTACTCCATCGGGCGAGTAAACAAGGTCTCGGTAGTGCCTATCGGCAAGGTTTCACTGTTGCCCTTGACAGGGGAGTCGAGATCATTGTTTCCATGGATGTTGATTTCTCACATGATCCGCACGCCATACCTGCGATGTTGGCATCTATTGCCGCAGGGTCAGATGCAGTGATCGGATCACGCTATGTTGACGGCGGTGGAACTAAGGACTGGCCGATTCATCGTCGATTGCTTTCAAAATGGGGCAATGTTTACACCGCGGCAATACTGGGAGTCCAGGTAAGTGATTGCACCTCGGGTTTTCGCGCGTACCGAGCGACAGCACTCAGGGCGATTGCCCCAGAAACCACGGCTGCTGAGGGTTATGCCTTCTTGACCGAACTGGTCGTGCGATTGTCGCGCAAAGGACTGGTGATCTCTGAGGTCCCGATCATATTCGTTGATCGCGAAAAGGGAACTTCAAAAATGTCTGGTCGCATTATTGTTGAATCTATGCTTTTGGTCACCCGTTGGGGCATTCTCCATCGGCTCGAACAATCTCAAAGAGTGCTGAAATCTTGGTTGCGTCGCGCCGAGAGTTAGCGATTCAAAAAAGGGCTTAACTTGTCGCCAACTTTTGAGTAGCGCACGATGCAGTAAACTGCGCGCACGCCATCGCGCCAGCCGATCTTTTTGCCTTCGTCGTATGTGCGTCCAGAATAAGAAATCCCGACCTCGTAAATTCTCAGGTGCAGTTTCGCTAATTTGGCAGTTATCTCCGGTTCAAATCCGAAGCGGTCTTCTTCAATGTCAATTGCCTGTATCACTTCTCGACGAAAACACTTGTAGCAAGTTTCCATGTCAGTGAGGTTGAGGTCGGTAAACATATTTGACATCAGCGTCAGGAAACGATTTCCAAGACTGTGCCAGAAATATAAAACTCGATGCGGTCGGCCAGACAAGAAGCGAGAGCCAAAGACGACATCTGCGCGATTATCAAGTAGTGGTTCAAGCACTAAAGGGTATTCGGATGGGTCGTATTCCAGATCGGCATCTTGCACAATGACAAATTCCGCTGTTGCATGGGAAAAGCCCGTCCGTAGGGCGGCGCCTTTGCCTTGATTCACCGTATGCATAATGACTCGTACTTGTGGATCGCTGATGGCTTCCAAGATTTCGCGTGATTTGTCCTGCGAACCGTCGTCCACCACAATGATTTCTTGCACCCAAGGCGATAATTGAACCATGGCGATTAATGAGGCAATAGTTCCCTGCTCGTTGTAACAGGGAATGATGACGCTCAAGCAGCGACGTGGTTCAGTGCTCATGAGTCCTCAACGCTAGCGGGTTTCGCTTGTGTTCGCCCGAGGGTTCCTTGCTTCTTACCCAAGAACCGAGGAACATAAGTACTAGACCGCTCATGGCTGGTCGGTGTGCCCGCCGAAAATGCGAGGGCCAATCAAATCCCGCTGCAAATCCGTAGCGTTTTTGCTGAATGAGGAGGTACAGCATCGCCAGCGCAGTCAAGGAGAATCCAATAGAGCGAATCGCGTGTGGATAGCGGTGCAGGACTGCCCATAACACGGCAATTGCAATTCCCCAGATCGGCGAAATCACAAGCGCCCCAAGCGCCCCCGCAGCAAGTATTTTACTGATCAGCGCCACGGTAGGTCTGTGTTGTTGCTTGGCTTTGTGAGCGGGTTCTGTGGCTGGACTCGTCGACAGAAATGTGCGGCGACGTAAACGGGATTGGCACAAGACGACCAGTGAGCACAATATTGCGATCAAGGTCACGGCGATGCCGATCCACATTCTTCGTTGAGGTGTCCAAGAGGCGGTGAACTTGATATCTGTCGCCGAACTAGCAGGAGCAAACCACACTGCATGGCCACCGCCACTTGCGACTGATGCTGGTAATGGGCGACCGTCTAGTGATGCCGACCAGCCAATGTTCCAACCCTCTGGCATTTCTATCCAGCAGCCTGATGGGCATTCGGGAATGGTGGCCGAGCGTGTGCTCCGTGTCTGAGCGATTGGTGCAATGGAGGATGGCTGAGCGGGGGCACTCAAGGTTGAACGCAAGATCACATTGTCAAACTTGATATCTCTCAGAGTTGATGTTCGGAGTTGGTGTTCACCACTTGGCAGTGTCAGTGGGGAACACGAAGCGAGATGAACCTGACCATCCCTAGAATCCTGCACACTCACGGGAATTGAGATGCCGTTCATGGTCACGAGGTCGTCAACACATGCATCAACTGTGAGATCAGAAGTTGTTGATGCCATTGAAGCGCTCAAGTTGAAAGATGCATCATGTGCGAGGAGAAACTGGCGATTGATTGACATTTCCGGATCTTGACGGCGAGCATCATAGGGATCCGAGCGCAGTCGGGTAAAGACATACGACACTGCAGTGTTGGCACTTGCCCGCACACTGGCATCGCTTGGAACCAATACGATTTCTGCGCTGCGCAACGCCTCAGGAAGTACCTCAGCCCAACCGACAGGATTGAGTTTGTCAGGGTGAGAGACAGCATCAATGCGTAGACGCACCACGTGACCTGGTTGCTCAAGAGTGATTGTCTGGGTACCTGAGTCAGGGTCAATCTGTTGGGGTTTCCATACCGATCCATCAACACTGATGGACACATGTGTGATGGCACGCTCTTGATCGGTATGAGGTGTTGCAACCAGTGAGAGTTCGTCAAGATTGGCTTGTTCATTGGCGATAGTGAGTATTTGACCCACGGGATTGACGCCCCAACCTACAGACCATGACGTTGATGGATTCCCGTCATTTGCGTTGCTCGGTCGATACTCTGGCAAATACGATAAGAGCGCACCGTAAGCAGTGGCGCTGAGGCGAATCCCCGTGGTGTTCATTGCAGTTGACTGAGTCTCAAGACGATTCGTTGCTAGCGGAAAGACTGGTAGGCGATTATCAAAGACATCAAGACCGTCAATCACTGTGTATTCATCTTCAGTCGCTCCCCACACATCTTGCGAGCTTCGCCAATGATGAGCGCGTCGGCGATTGCCATCGGTGACGAATAATTCGGGAGTTGTGGAGAGTGCTTGGTCAAGAGACTTTTGGTCAAGCGCAGCAGAAGCAAGAATTGTGGATTGACCGTCAATCAGGCCGGCGCTGGCAAGATCAACGACACCGGATCCGTCGCCCGAGACAAGAAGTGGGGCGCCACTTATATGTAGTCCGGGTTCTGAATCCTCAACTGAGTACACAGAGATCTCAGGAAGGGCGGTGGCAGGAAAGTCTTGTAAGTCAGGGGCATCGATCCCTGGAGCGAGGTTGACTGTCGGTTCCCCAAAATCACCCAAATGTGTCAGACCAGGAGCGGACGCAATCAGCGATGAGGAGCGTTCTGGACGATTGAGTCCGAAGCGCTCATATTGGTAGGAGTTCACCACCATCACTGTGTCAGCCCCGAGCAAGCGAGCGATCGGGGCAATGCTGTCTGGATCGGCTGTGCCATTTTGAAATGAGTCATCGAGGGCGTACAGCAGATCCATATAGGGGGCGCTTCCGAGAGGTAACCAATCGCGAGTAATGAGAGGCTTTTTGGTGATACTTGGAAGGATCGGGTCAACTGGGTATCCCCAGCGATAGGCCGCTGACTCAATCCCCGGAAGGATGAGCACCGACCCTGTAGCACCGCGTTCATAGCGAGCATTGAGTAGGTCCGCCGCCTCGCCCCATGCTGCAGGAATATCTTCCGGTCGCGAGATCGCAGGATCAATGAGTCGACCACCAAATAGGGCTGGCATATTGACACACAGCATGAGGGTTGCTATCGGGATGACGAAAAATGGGACACGCTCAGACCGTTGCGAAAACCTCATGATGAGATGCTGGATGCTGATGCCAAGTCCGATGGCCACAGCTAATGCCACAAGGGGAACAGCACGCGATGATGATCGCAAAGCCAAGCTGATAGCGCTCTTGGGGTGGTCAGCAAAGTACGACCAAAGTGGCGCAGGGGAGTTGCTGGGGTAAGCCCCGACCGAAGCGACGACCCCAACAAGAAGCATCAAACTCAGGGGACGTCGTAACCGTTGATGGGCGATGATGCCCAAAAGACCGAGGACCAACAACAGAAGTCCACATCCGATGACGAAGAGATTGGTTTGATATGGCGTTGAGGCAGATGTCAAAGCGGTGATGTCATTGCGGTCGTAGAAAATCCAATAACCCAATCCGCGTAGAACTTCAGGAGCGCTTGAGGTGGCAGATGTGGACGTGAGGGCTTCGCTATACGACAGGACTGGTGCTCCGTATTTGCCTTGGGTGAATAGCCCGGCCATCCACCACGCAGACATCAAGCCTGTGATCGCACCCAAAAGTCCAACGATTGAGAGAATCTGCTTTCCGTTCATCTCTCTTCGTCCATATGAATCAATCAGCCACACCAGCGGTGCTGGCGCAATCATCAACAAGGCCGTGGCATTGAGCCCGCCCGATGACGCGATCAGTAATCCGAAAATCGCAAAGTATTGCCAGCGGCGCTGTTTGATCATCAGCAGAGTGAGACCGACGATCCATGGCAACAGGCTCCATGGAAGTAGCAAGGCAGATGTTCGTGAAATGTATGGCAAAACAAATGGAGAAAGTTGATAACACAGAGCAGCGATGAACTGAGTTGAGTGAGATAGGCCTAAGAGTTTTACTAGCCATCTGGTTCCTAATCCAGCAATGATGAGCAACGACCCGAGCCACAGACGATGGGCTATCCAATCGGGTACAGAAAGCCAACTGAAAAAAGAAAACCAAGGACCAGTGGGCCACAGATAACCAACATTTTGATGTGGCACCCACCCGCCGAGTTGGCGAGAATCCCATGTCCAGGCAGCGTCACTCAGTAGTCGTCCTGGATTGAGATAGAGATACAACTTTGTGTCTGCAGGCAGCTTGCCAGGGGCACTCAAAAGAAGGGGAATGAAGGCGAGAACTGTGAGGGTGACGAAGTCGTAGCGCTGGCGCAGCCACTTGGTCACGGAATCGCTCCATACACACCGTAGAGAGCCGTCAGCGCTGTCAAACCAGCGAGGAACATACCGACAATATAGGGCCACCACTCGCGTCGTTTAGAATCACTCAGCCAAACTGCCAGAGAAATGAACAATGGGAAAGCAGTAAACAAAAATCTCGGACGCGCCGTGACTGTTGCTGGCAACAGCATCAGGATCAAGATGACCGCGGTATAAGCCATGGCTGGCAGTGGGAGTCGATGACGTTTCCACATAATCCAAGCAAACAGAAGCATGCAGACGAACGATGCCGCAGTGACTAAATCTGTGGGAGAAGATAATGGTTGTGTGAACGCTTCAAGAGTGCGTCGAATAGCTGTGAATCCAAAGCTTGCACCTTCTTTCCAAGCCTCACCCTGGACGCGGAACCAGACCCCAATTTCATCGGCATGATGGTTGATCCACAGTTGGTAGCCAAGAAAACCAAGTGGAGAAAGCAACGGGGCAATCCATGGTCGCCACGATTTCTTTGCCCGCCCCGCCATCACTGCAGCCACGAGACAGGCAGCGATGAGCGCGACGCCGTTCGGTCGTGTGGCCGTTGCCAGCATGGCCGTGATCCCCGCCCACAGCCATCGTTCGCGGTCGAGAAGCAAAAGGCATGTCGCTGACAAAGTCAGCAGTAGTGCTTCGCTGTATGCAAAGGATAGAACGAAACTTCCGGGAAAAATTGCACATAAGACCATGACCCGTTGAGCAACGAGATCACCGAACCAGGAACGGGTTAATAGACCGACCAAAACGATGAACGCTGCTCCGAGCAACAGATTGAGGACGAGCGCCGCAAAAGTGTCGCCACCTGGCAAAATCCAATCGACATAGCGAACAAGGTGCGGGTACGTCGGGAAGAAGGCCACTCGGGCTTGCGGCTCGTCATAGGTGATGTTGGGTGGGACAAAACTTGGATAGCCATAGCGCACGATGCGCATGTACCAAGCCCCATCCCAGGATGTCAGCACATCGAGGATCATTGATCCAGCGGAGCGTGGCAGAACTCCTGGACGCGTTTGCGGATCAACTTTCCCGACAAATCCCCAGACCAGCCGCTCTCTGATTTTATTGTCGTCGGCACGCAGCTCGGCGGCCACAATAGCGGCCCCGACCATGACACATAGTCGCGAAATGAGATATGCCACGCCAGCGTGCCACAGAGCAGTCACCCAAAGCGATCTCTGATTGAGCACGGCGGTGGTATCGGGGGAAGCGGAATCAGGCATCAGATAAACAGATCAATGTGTGCGTCACGAGAACAATAAAAGACGCTAACACGGGTGAGAGCCACTCTTTCGGACTACTGAAATGACTGCGTAGGCGGTCAGAATGAAAGGATGTCGACGCCCCGTATCTTTACTCCGCCAACTGAACTCCTCATTGAGTATCCCCAGCATGGAGTGACAGTTCTCCGACTCAATCGACCCGAAAAACTCAATGCGATGACCACCGAACTTGTGGAAGGGTTGCATCAGGCTTTAGATCACATTGCGGTTGATCCTGAGTGTCGAGTTGTCATTTTGACTGGGTCCGGACGAGGGTTTTGTGCAGGACTTGATCTGAGCGGCTATGGCTCAGCACCCCACACCGAGCATCTCGGTACGACACAACGCTCGTTTGCCGTACAAAAACATATTGCCAGTTTGATTTCACATATGCGCGCCATCCCACAACCGATCATCGCTGCTGTGAACGGGCCTGCCGCTGGTGGAGGCTTGGCACTCGTGTTGGGGAGCGATATTCGCATTGCCTGTGAATCAGCAAAATTTAATGTGGCATTTATTCGAGTGGGTTTTTCAGGTTGCGACATTGGCACTTCTTGGCTCTTACCGCGGATCGTCGGTGTCGCTCGTTCTCAAGAAATGATGCTGACAGGACGTGTGATTGACGCGCAGGAGGCCTACCGCATTGGTTTGGTTGTTGATCTTGTGAGAGATGCCGACCTTGAAAACGCAGCCATCACAGCCGCGCAAAAGGTGATGTTGAATACACCCTTTGGAGTGGCTCTGACAAAAGAAGCAATGTGGACTGCACTAGAGATTCCGGCAATGCAGTCGGCGATTGATCTTGAAAACCGTCAGCAAATTCTTTCCAGTCACACTCAAGATGCGCGCGAATCAATGCTCGCCTTTTCGGAAAAGCGTGCGCCTAAGTACACCAATGAATAAATGATTCTGAGTTGTTCAGTAGGTCAATGGGTTATGACATGCAACAAAATGAGCGGGAGCAATTTCGCGCATCTCGGGCTCTTCAACACGGCAACGGTCCTGCACATTCGGACAACGGGGATTGAAACGGCAACCAGCAGGAGGATTGATAGGCGAAGGCGGTTCGCCCATCACGACAGTTGGTGAATAAATGACCTCAGGGTCTGGCTCAGGGATTGAAGCGACCAAGATATTTGTGTAGGGGTGACTGGGTCGGGCATATAAATCTTCGCTTGAGGCGAGTTCACACATTTTGCCCAAGTACATAACAAGCACTCGATCGCTAATGCTTTTGACTACCGCAAGATCATGGGCAATAAAGATCAAAGTCAGGCCGTATTTTGCTTTTAAATCTTCCAATAAGTTGATGACTTGAGCCTGCACGCTGACATCAAGAGCCGAAACGGGTTCATCACAGATAATCATCTGTGGATCAAGTACGAGTGAGCGAGCGATTGAAATCCTTTGGCATTGTCCACCAGAAAATTGATGGGGGTAACTCTCGGCTGCTCGTTGAGGATCAATGCCGACATCCTCAAGAATCTTGTTCACCAAAATGTCTCGCTCTTCTTGGGTCCCACGCTTCCAGATGAGAAGTGGTTCTAAAACGATGTCACGAACTTTTCGGCGAGGGTTCAGCGATGAAATCGGATCCTGAAAGATCATCTGTATTTTAGTCCGCGCGTCGCGCATGTCGTCTTTTGAGAGTGCGGTCAGTTCTTGACCATTGAAATCAATGGATCCGCTGGTGGGTGATGGCAACTGCATGATGGCACGACCCGTGGTACTTTTTCCGCAACCGGATTCGCCCACGATGCCGAGCGTTTCTCCTTTGATCACATCAAATGAAATGCCGCTCACTGCATTGACTTTGAGGCCAGTTCTTGCAACAGGAAACTCAACCACGAGGTCGTTAACGCTCAATAGAACATTGGGGGAGTTGCGCAAATGGGTTTTACCGGTACCAGCCATCAGATCAGGCCTCCTGTTGATAACAAATCTGAACGCTGGGATAACTCAAGCTTTCGCTCGTGGTATTCGGGTGATCCGACTGGGTAAAAGCAGGCGTAAACATGCTCAGGATTTTCTGTAACTGTGAGTTCTGGTTCTTCAACCAAGCATTTAGGTCGAGCATAAGCGCAACGAGGCGCAAAATTGCATCCTAAAGGTGGGTTTACCATATCTGGGGGTCGACCCGTGATCGTAGCCAAACGTGTGTGAGAAGCCTGACGCAGTTTCGGAATACTACGCATCAAAGCTTCCGTATAGGGCATCTTGTACGAAGAAAAAAGTGTTTTGGTCGGACCCTTCTCCACGATTTTTCCACCGTACATCACTGCAATGACATCAGTATTCCCGGCCACAACGCCGATGTTGTGGGTGACTAAAATGAGGGACATGTTTCGGTCAACGCGCTGTTCGTTGATGAGATGCAATATCTCCGCCTGAACTGTCACGTCAAGGGCTGTGGTTGGTTCATCGGCAAAGAGCAAAGTGGGGCCACATGCCAAGGCAATAGCGATCATCACTCGTTGACGCATGCCACCAGATAGTTCATGTGGATACTGGTTGAGTCGACGTTGAGGTTCGGGGATTCGCACATCAGTGAGCAACTTCTCAGCGGTCAATCGCGCTTCAGATTTATTCATCCCAAGGTGCAGCATCAATGGTTCGGCAATCTGGCGACCAATCTTCATCACTGGGTTTAACG
>SXGQ01322076.1_pt1 | contig 35608 bp, 36 predicted proteins | sample 3178371 | NCBI WGS metagenome assembly SXGQ01 (sample SAMN11356859, study PRJNA531348) | freshwater metagenome | isolation source: freshwater sample F1-20 | place: China: Fuxian Lake, Yuxi | collected 2017-12-25 | reverse complement strand
GACCTAGCCCATTACATAGAAGTAATGACTTTAAGAATGAAAGAGGAATTAGAAAATGCTAAAACCAAAACTGAAAGCTGAGCAACGCATCGAGCTTGTTCATGTTAGCTTGATGCGTAACCCACAGTTCGCAATGTTTGCGGGTCTGTTCATGGTCGGTCGCACAAGTGTGTCCGATACTGTGTCGACTGCTCGTACCAACGGCAGAGATGCAGAGTACGGTCGTGCGTTTGCTGACGGCTTGTCTGACAAGGAGCTTGCGTTTCTTGTGATGCACGAGAACATGCACAAGTGCTATCGTCACCTGACAACATGGAAGGCGTTGCATGAGATCGACCACCAGCTCGCTAACATGGCATGCGATCATGTCATCAACATACAGCTCCACGATATGGATGTATCGGAGTCTGTGCTGTCACACCCACGCGACCCCAAGACGGGCAAGCACATGGGCTGTTTCGATGTACGCTTCCGTGGCATGGACGCCAAGCAAGTCTTTGACATCTTGCGTGAAGAGCAAGAAGAAGGCGGTGGTGGCGGGCGTGGCGGTAACGAGAGCGAAGATGGTGATGGTCCGACAGGCAATGGGAAAGGTCGACAAGGTGTCGATGATTCCAACGGGCTTGACGAGCATGACTGGCAAGGCGCACAGGATGGTCTGTCCGAGGAAGAGAAGAAGCAGTTAGAACAAGACATCGACCATGCACTGCGTCAAGGCGCGATCTATGCTGGCAAGGTAGGTGGCAATATGTCCAGAGAGATTGGCGAACTTCTCGCACCGAAGGTTGACTGGCGGGCGGTGCTCAAGCGGTTCGTGAAAACTAATCTGCGCGGGCGTGACGCACCATCGTGGCGTAAGGCGCACAAGAACTACTTGTGGCAGGATGTCATTCTCCCTGCGATCATTGGTAAGAAGATGAAGCACATCGTGATTGCCTTTGACACATCGGGTTCTGTTCAAGGTGCTCTGCTTGATGCGTTCATGTCTGAACTTAACAAACTCCTAGTGGATGTTGCGCCTGATCGTGTGGATGTTTTGTACTGGGATACTCGTGTGGCAGGGCATGAAACCTACACCACAGGTCTATCCGATATTGTCCACAAGACAAACCCGCAGGGTGGTGGCGGCACTAACCCTGACTGTATTCCGGAGTACATGGCGAAGCACAAGCTCAAGCCTGATGCTCTCGTGGTACTAACGGATGGGTATATGCACAGCAATCCGCCGGGGTGGGCATCGTTGAATGTTCCTATCTTATGGTGTGTGATCGGTAACTCTGACTACACACCACCCAAGGGTCAGATCGTAAACATTAAGGAGGTTTGATATGGAAGTCCTATTACATGTAGGTGGCGAGCAGTTCGTCATGGAGATTGAGGAAGCATTGCGTGTATGCGAAACGCTGAACGCTTGCAACCAACTCGGTAAAGAGTGGAATGGTATGCGTAGTACCAATGTGACGATGTTCACGAAGCCGGACATCAAGGCGGCATTTATTACTCCGATCACGGCACTGCTGAGATTGGAAGTTGAGACCAATGCGAAAGAGATCATGGAGCAGAGGCGATGAAACCGACAGTACAAAACTTTGTGGTGACCCTTAACCAAGAAACCTTTGAGTTGTTGCAAGAGGTAAGGGAAGAACTCGTCGCCAAGCTTGGCTTCCAACCAACCAACGGTCAGGTGGTCAAACATCTGATCGCGTTCTACAACGGGGAGGCGGAGTAATCGACAGCTTGTCGACTATTCCGAACCACATGCCATTAGTTGTATTAGCCAAGGGCGAGGTAGTTTATAAGAAGGGCGATAAGCCCCACATCGGTAGTCGTGTATACGACAACCAAGTACTAGAGCAACACAAGCGGTTGCTTGCTTCCAACACACTCTCTAAGAGTATGTCTTTTATTCAACATTCTTTATTGAAGGGGAAATAATATGGGCTGGAATACAGCAGATGTGCACAGGCTTGCGAGCTTTGAAGCCGCGAAGCTTTGGCACAATAGAACCAAACCTATCCGTGGTAACAAGGACAATGTCCGACCACTGGGTAGCCGTCGTCATCATGTCATGGCGAGCATCGCTATGCCTGACGAGAACACAGTACAGTTGAAGTACTACGACACAACGCTAGTCGAGTGGCGTTCGGACAATACCTATTCTGTGTTTGCACCAAGGTATTACACCGCGTTCGTTCCGGACAACATCACATACTTCCTACCGCTAGAGTGGCAGAACTTCCATTGGGATAGGGGTCGTATGTTTTACTGTACCGACCAAACACGCAATGAGGTGTATCACTTGCCTCGTGGTGCGCGACTCGACTTCCAGTTGGTGGACGGCAAATCATTCTTGCTTAACGCACCGGTCGCATACAACATACGCGCCAATCGTGGCGTTGTGAATAAGCTGATGACAAAGTACGAGCCGTTCCTCTCGTGGGTGCAGGTCGTGTTAGCGGTTACATCTACCTTTGAGATGGAGGAGGTAGACCCATCGTTCGACAAGTATGTTGCCGCGCTAGGATTTACATCTGATGCGGAGTACAAGGCTATGTCCGACAAGTATGCCACGCTGACACAGGAACAGCGTGATGCGTATTGGGACGAGCGATACGGGCGTGACGCTGTGCCGTTCGGTGTCGGTCGTCACAACAGGTCTGTGGGTTTCTACCCGCAGGGGTGTTCGCGTCTGATAGAGATGATCGATGGAGGCAACCCCGATGAGTGGGTGCAAGTCTTACACATCATCGCTAAGCGGGCAGGGCGTTACACATGGACGACAAGGAATGCGAACAGGGTACTGGAAGCAGAGAAAGCCTTTGAGTTCACCAAACAACTCGTCACCTATCTGCATAGGGATGAGGCGTTCCGTCTTGAGCGTTTGCCCAAGGGCGCTATGCCTTCGTTGGCGAACGGCAAGTTTTACCATGATCTCGTTCTTAACCCACGGAATAGTCGACAGGTTGTCGATAGTTCCAACTAAACTTTTTAAACAGGAGAATCCTATGACAGAGAATACATTGACGATCACAGGCCCGGTCGTGTCCTTATCATCCATGGCTATGCTTGTGGAGTTACGCATCAGCACATGGACTGCGCGTAAGCGTGACAACGAAACGACTATGGATGTCAACACATCCAAGGAAGCTGACCAAGATGCGGGCTCGGTATACAAGTACCTCATGGCGGGCAGTGATCACCTCAAGAAGATTGAGAAGTATGCCGCCAAGTGCAGGGGTTGGAACTCAACGCAGACCTTGCCTTGGATGAAGGGTGTCGGGCTCTTGCCTATGGAGAACTTCTTCAAGTACCGCGAGCAACTCGGTACGATGGAAGCTAACTTCTATGCACTTGTCAAAGACTTCATCAATGCGTACCCGCAGATCAAGAACGACCAAGCGTTCAAGCTAGGCAAGTACTATCGTGCTGACGAGTTTCCTGATGTCGAGACCTTGCCTCGTCGCTTCAAGTTTGAGTACAACTTCTTGCCCGTGCCTGAGAGCGGTGACTTCCGCATCAACTGCGAGGCTCGTGTCAAGGCTGATCTGCAAGAGCAGTACGACAAGATGTTTCAAGACAAACTGCAGGAAGCTATGCGTGACCCATGGGATAGGTTGCATGCCATGCTCATCCGCATGAGTGAACGGCTGACTGATGACGATGGTGGAGAGCGCAAGATCTTTCGTGACTCTTTGCTAGAGAACGCAGTAGAGCTGTGCGATCTGTTGACCCGACTCAATGTCACCAAAGACCCTGAGCTGGAGAAGGCGCGTCGTATGCTAGAGCAGGCTGTGACGCTGACCGACATCAAAGACCTACGCGATGACGAGAGTTCTCGTATTGAACTCAAGGCTAGCGTCGAAGAGATCATCAACAAATTTAACTGGTAATCAACATGATATTTGCAAACATTCAACTACCACCCAACCTCGTGCTTGAGCCTATGCTCGGGGAACTTGTGAACAAGCTCGCGTTAGACATGCCAGCCTTTACCTTTACAACCAAGGGTATGGCGACTAACGATCTGAACTACGCCACATCCAAGGTCTCTATATGTGACCGGACTGTTTCTGCACCGGAGGACTTCCAGTATCTTAACAAGATCAGGGTGTACAAGGGTCCTGAGTTACTTGGTGAACTATTCTTGGATAGGAGGTACAGTCGTCGAGGCGGTAACGAGGTTATCTATAGTATCAAGTCATGGCGTATCGAGAACCAGCGTGGGTCTGCAAACACATCGACCACTACTAAGATAACGGGCGCGGCTCGACTGGCGAAGAAACATTTCGTTCCACAGAACATGGCAGAGATCATGGACAAGGCGTATAACAATCTAGCGCATGGTCTGTATACGGCCTGTCGTGATTTGGCAAGACCGATATCCCACAATCAGATGGGTCCTAACCACTTGGTTACGCAGATGTTTCTGTATCAACTTATGAATGGTGAGACTAACCCATCGGGCATGGATGAGATGCGCAAACTCTTTACATCCGACAAGTACCACAAGGCGATGTCCGAGCGTATGCTTGCCGAGAAGATGGAGAAGCTGAAGTACCTAACTGTTGTTCAACACAACGGTGCGTTCCTCATACGATCGCCCGAGGGTGAGACAACATTCAAGTCGTTTGATGAGATACCTGAGTACATGCAGAACGCCATTGGTGTACTACAACTTATGGAAGACAACGAGCTTGTAGATGATGTAGGCTTTCGCCTCAACGATACTAACTTCTTTATACTAGAGAAGTAGTAGTTAGCTAAACAAATTGACCCGCCTAGTGCGGGTCTTTTTTTGCCTATGGAATAGTCGACAACTTGTCGATGATTCCTTGGTTGCTAAGTGTTAACACCTACAAAATAAATCTCATAAAAGACTTGACATAGTCTAGTAATGCTATACATTAGGGGTATGGCAAACACACCCGAATCCAAAGTAAAACGCAAAGTAACAGACATACTTAACAAGTACAATGCTTACTTCTTTTATCCCCCTAGCAACGGCTTTGGTCGAGCCGGTATACCGGACATCATAGTATGTTACTGCGGGCAGTTCATAGCTATCGAATGCAAGGCGGGCAAGAATACCACAACGGCACTACAGCGCAAAGAACTTAGAGCAATAGAAGATGCCGGTGGTTACGCGCTCGTGATAAACGAAACAAACATCGAACAAGTAGACGCAGTTCTACACCAACTAAAGGAAGCCCAACCATGATCGACAAATTACTACGCCCCTTCGTCTGTGATCAACTCAAGGCGTTGATGGAAAAACTCGAGACACAAGAATTTGATACCCGTTCCTTGAAGAATCTAGGGGCGCTGATTAACGAGTTAGAGCTAACTCGGTTTGAGCGCTATGTTGTGCGTCGCGTCTATAAACGGGTTAGGCGTATGCACGATATGAACCGCATCATCGAGGAAGTTGTCATCGGGCAAGGCCAGTACAACATTAGCATGGACTTGAATACCAAGCTACGGGCGGCAATGGATTCGAGTACAACTACGGGCGTGTGGGCGGCAGTCTCACCCACAACCGTCACGCAGAGCAAGCGCGTAGTCGCTCGACCCAAAGCCCCCGTATGATCACGATCGATTTCGAGACATACTACAGCCGTGAGTACTCGCTGACCCGTCTAACAACGGAGGAGTATGTGCGTGACCCGCAGTTCCAAGTGATTGGCGTGGCGGTCAAGGTTAATTCCGAACCTGCCCAGTGGTTTTCCGGTGATCTGCAAGAAACGGCTGAGTGGTTGGCGCAGTTTGAATGGCGTAGTCACTTCGTGTTAGCCCATAACGCCATCTTTGATGCCGCCATTTTGACGTGGGTTTTTGGGCAAAAGCCGAAAGCATGGCTCGATACCTTGTCCATGGCTAGGGCAATGTTTGGCACGACTGTGGGCGGGAGTCTCGCCAAGTTGGTTGAACACTTTGGCTTGGGTGCAAAAGGTTTAGAGGTGCATGATGCTAGGGGCTTGCGTCGTGAGGACTTCCCCGCTGATCAGTTGGCGCAGTATGGTGAGTACTGCAAGAATGACGTGGAGCTGACCTACAAACTGTACAACGAGATGTCGGGTTTCCCTACGATAGAGAAGCGGTTGATCGACATTACTATTCGTATGTTTAGTGATCCACTATTAGAGCTCGATGTAGACAAACTTGAATCGCACTTGGTCGAGGTGAAGGAGCGCAAAGAGAAGCTGTTCGTTGAAGCCAACATCACCAAGGAAGTTCTTAACAGTAGCGCTAAGTTTGCTGAGTTGTTGGTGGCCAACAACGTGCGACCCCCCATAAAGATCAGTCCGGCTACGGGCAAGGATACCTACGCCTTCGCAAAGAGTGATGCTGAGTTCATGGCGTTACTTGAGCACCCCAATGAAGTCGTGCAAGCCCTTGTTGCCGCACGGGTGGGCGCTAAGTCTACGCTCGAGGAGACACGCACCGAACGATTCATCAACATCGCACGTCGCGGGCATATCGGCGGCGCTCTTCGTCGTCTACCTATTCCGTTGAAATATTACGCGGCCCACACAGGCCGGTGGGGTGGCTCGGACAAGGTAAACCTGCAGAACCTGCCAAGCCGTGGCACAGAGGGTGGCAAGCTCAAGCGCTGTATCGTTGCACCTCGCGGGCATGTCATCATCGACTGTGACTCATCTCAGATTGAAGCGCGAGTATTGGCGTGGCTTGCAGGGCAGAACGATGTTTTAGAGCGATTCCGTAGGAAAGAGGATGTGTACAAGTACATGGCGGCACGGATTTTTGACACATCAATTACCCGAGTCACCCCTGAGCAACGCTTCATCGGTAAGACCACTGTGCTGGGTGCGGGTTACGGCATGGGCGCGGTTAAGTTTCAGATGCAGTTGTCCACCATGGGCAAGGATGTTGATCTTGATATGTGCAAATTTATTATTAAGCAGTACAGAGCCGCAAACCCAGCTATCGCCAAATGGTGGAACCACCTGACGTTGGCGCTTGACTTCATGATGCAGAACAAAGAGCTCGACATTGACTGCGTGGATGTGTTGAAGCTTGAGCCGTTTACAGGTATTAGCCTGCCGAACGGGTTGATGCAGAACTACCCCGAGTTAGCCCGCCATAGTAATGGCGACTTCACCTATCAGACACGCATGGGGCCAAACAAGATTTACGGGGGCAAGGTAGCAGAGAACCTTTGTCAAGCCGTGGCTCGTTGCATCATCGGTGAACAAATGATTGAGATCGAGAAGCGTTATCGCGTTGTACTGACTGTGCATGATGCGATCGCTTGCGTTGTACACGAGGACGAAGCTCACGAAGCACAGATTTACGTCGAAGAATGTATGAGGACTCCCCCTGCATGGGCGCAGGGATTGCCTCTGGACTGCGAGTCAGGCATGGCTCGAAATTATGGAGATTGCTAATGGCAAATATTACATGGTCGTACAGTAGCTTATCGCTGTACCAACAGTGCCCCAAGAAGTACTACCACCTCAAGGTAGCGAAAGACATCAAAGAGCCATTGGGTGAGGCGATTGTGTTTGGTAACACCATTCATAAGATTGCTGAGGAATACGTTGGTAAAGGTGTACCTATTCCAGCGCAGTACAAGGAGATCGAGCCAGCGCTCGAGTCTATCCGCAACATGGAAGGCGAGAAGCTGTGCGAGAACAAGCTGGGCTTGACCGCTGATCTTGAGCCTTGCGGGTTCTTCGACAAGAAGGTGTGGTGGCGTGGTATCGCTGACATCATCATCTTGCAAGGTGATCGTGCGTTGACCATCGACTACAAGACGGGCAAGAAAAGCCAGTACGCTGATCTCAAACAATTAGAAGTGTTATCGCTTGCGATTTTCAAGCACTTCCCCCAAGTTAAGAAAGTCAAAGCGGGCTTGTTGTTCCTGTTCGCTGATGACTTCGTAAAGGCTGACTATTCGCAGGATAACCAAGAAGAAGCTTGGACCCCGTGGATTTCAGAGGTTGGGCAGTTGCAGTCCTCCATCGAGAACGATGTATGGAACGCAAAGCCTAACTTTACTTGCCGTGGCTGGTGTCCAGTCACATCATGTGTTCACAACCAAGGAAAACAAAATGGCTAAAAAGCTAAGCAAAACCGCGCAAATCAATGCGTACATTACATCCAACCCAACCGCCTCCTCTAGCGAAGTCGCTAAAAAGTTTGGGGTCAAAAGCGGCTATGTGTCGTCTCTCAAGTGGGCTCTTAAAAAGAAAGGTGTTGATATTCCAGCGACTGGAAAGTCTAAGTTCTTTACCACGGTGATGACATCCAATGCTTCTATTCTGAAGCACATTGCACCGGACATCCCAGTGTACAAAGATTCAGTTGAGTTCGTTACACCCAATCGTTTGGCTGAAATTCAGATTGAGATGCTAGAACCCGCCGCTGACCCAGTCAACCACCCTGCTCATTACAAAGCGGGCGGTATTGAGACGATTGATTTTATTGAAGCCAAGAAGCTGGGCTATAACTTGGGCAACGTCGTGAAGTACATCACTCGTGCAGACCTCAAGGGCAACCGCAAACAAGACTTAGAGAAAGCCTTGTGGTATCTCAAGCGCGAGATTGGCGCTCAATGAAATCAAAAGCCGTACTGGAGTTTGACTACCCCGACGATGAGGACAAGTTATTGTTTGCATTGAAGGGTCAGGCTATGTACAAGGCGCTGGCAAGTATCAAGATGGTCATGTCAGCGCCCGCACCCAAAGCCGAAATGGTCAGCCAAGTCAAAACGATTCTTAACGAAATCTTTGCGGAGCTAGGTGAATGAATTGGCCCTTCCCCCCATTCCCGAATCCAAAGGACAAGGGAACCAAACAACCGAAGTTCAACCCTGACAACTACGAGGATGCACCTGTATGACCTACGAAGAATTTTTGGAGTTCATACCAGCCAAGTGTATGTACGAAACCATTTACGATGATAGCAATGGTCATCCCATTCTTGTAATTAGAGTGCTTGATGCGTATGGCATGGTCAACAAGGCGACTATAAAAGAAGCGGAAGTTGAGCCGGTGGCGTTTGCTAGTCATGGCATAGTGAATTGGATCGCGGACAGGCAGTTCATGCACGAGGCCGCACTATATGAGCGTCCAACACAGCGCACATGGGTTGGACTGACGGATGAGGAGCGTAACAAGCTATGGCGAGAAGTTGTTGGTTGGGGCGACCCATCGCATGACGATGAAGACCTAATGAAAGCCATTGAAGCAAAACTCAAGGAGAAGAACACATGAATCAACCGTGGCTATACAGATTTGGGATGTGGCTTTGTGAAAAGACGGGCCACCTTGGGGCGCGGAGCGGCTGGATTTACAACGGCTACTTCCATAAAAACTGCAAGATTTGTGGGCGAATTGTGAGTGAGCCGATCAAAGAGGAAAAGAACAATGGATAAAGGTTACTACTGCGTGGTCTGTGGAAAATTCATCAAGACCGTTGATGGTGTGATCGTGCATGACGATATACCGCATCCAAACATGGCGTTTGATGACGAGGAGAAGCCACAATGAATGAGCAATTGATGACACAAGAAGAACTCGCATTCCGTTGGAAGATTAGTGAGGCCACATTGGAGCGCGACAGGTCGCTAAAACAAGGGTGTCGATACCTGAAGATTGGTGGGTTGATCCGCTACAAGATTCAGGATGTGCTGGAGTACGAAGACGCATGTACGCACGAACCCAAAGCAGCCAAACTCAAGGAGAAGAACACATGAGCCTAAAACAAATGCAAGCCTTAGATGCCAACAAAGAAGCCTTGGCACAGCCAGAGCAGGAACAATTTGCTTTGAAACACCGAATTGCTGAACTTGAAGGTGCGGTGATTGGGTTGCAAGCACAGCGCACATGGGTTGGGTTGACGGATGATGAAGTTGGCAACCTATCTGATTTTGCTTACGCAAATGATGAGGAGTTTGTACGGAATGTAGAAAAACATTTAAAGGAGAAGAACAGTGGCTAAGTTACCTTACACATACACAATCTGCCCCGACCAAGAGGCACCCAAACAATTCACTGCTAGTTGTAAAGACATGGGTGAGTTGCTACGGCACAGCCCTAACGGTGATCTAACCATCAATCAAAAGCGCACTGCAACATGGGACGCATGGTCAGGCAATCACATGGGTTTTATTGAGGAAGCATTGCATGAGATGGCGAAGAAGGAGAAGACATGAACAGAGAAGACATTATTCGCATGGCGCGAGAGGCAGGATTGGTTAATTGGGAAGCTACTGCATACGCAAATGAACTTGAACGCTTTGCAAACCTTGTCGCTTCTGCCGAGCGTGAGGAATGTGAACGTGGATATTTGCAATTGCAAAGTCTGATGGAAATCCGAGAAACACAACCAAACAAACCTTGCTGTCTTGCAGAGCGTGAGGCGTGTGCAAAGGTATGTGATGACCATTGCGGTTGGACACCAAGAATGATTGGCGAAACTATCCGAGCAAGGGGACAAGCATGAAAGACGATGACGACGACATTCAAGATTACGTTCGCCCTTGGGTTGGGCTGACAGATGAGGAGATTGAGCAAATGGGTCTGAGCAACTACATAAAAGTTGTGCGTGAAACTGAAGCCAAACTCAAGGAGAAGAACACTTGAGCAAATCAAAGACACCTGAGCCACTGTACAGGCAGTTCACACCTGAAGAAGATCGGGGTAAGACACGGGTCAGCAAGTACTACCGAGTCAATCAAAACATGGATGCGTTGGGTACAGGCTTACACCCATACAACATTGAGTGCAACTTACGAATTGACTTTGATCTTGATGGCGGTATCTACAAAGTTGAGTGGAGCAATAAAGTTTTAGGAGAAAGAAAATGAAAAATGAACCAGCATTTCCACAACAGACGGATTTAAAACTGTCCTATACAGGCATGACCTTGCGTGACTACTTTGCGGCTAAGGCTATGCAAGGGTTTGCTGCTTACATTGGCCCAAGCATGTCGTTTGAGTCACGCGCAAAGATTGCCTACGAATGGGCAGACGCAATGCTGAAAGCGAGGGAACAAGCATGATTCACACTGAAGAAGATGACGAATTCGAGCGCATAGCACATGAGAATGCTATGAAGTTAGGGCAACCATATCACTACGATGTGTTTGTATCTCCTTCACAGCGTAATACAGTCTTAGAAGAAGTAGCCAAGGAGTTTGACGCAATGAAACCATTTGGCGATACAGCGGCAAGTTTTGCCGCATTTGTAAGGAGTATGAAGAAATGAACAAAACACTCAACCCATGGGAGGAGTTGGCGCAAGTTAACCGCCCAAGTATCTTTGCAGCCGACCAATACTTCCGTGCAAAGAACCCAAGCAACCAAATCAAAAGCAAAGAAGACCTAGGCTACAAACAGTTCGGCACGTTCACACGAGCCAAGGAAAGACAACCAAACAAACATGAAGGAGTTTTAACAGATGCCAAGGCCAAAGCCCCCCGCCCCCCTAAAGGTACGATACGTACGTTTAAGTGACAGGCAGTGGATAATTTTTAAACAGCTTGGTGGCTTGGAGTGGTTGAGGGAAACCCTCGATAAAAAAGCCCCAATGCCAAAAAAATATTATGATGATATTTTAAATCCTTCAACCGGAGCACACCATGCCATACGTAAACAAACCCCGCCCTTACAAAAAGGAATACGAGCAACAGAAGGAACGCGGGGAACACCCCAAGCGAATGGAAAGACAGAAAGCTAGGCGGGCGATGGATGCCAATGGTGTCGATCGTACCGGTAAGGACATCGACCACGTTGTCCCTCTGTCCAAAGGTGGAACCAATGCACCAAGTAATTTGAAGCTCAAGTCACCCAGTGCTAACCGTTCTTTTAGTAGAAACTCAGACCATACGGTCAAGACAAACAAACCAAAGAAATGATCAACAACACATACAAATGGCCAAGGCCCATGGGTTTTACACCATTTGACCATCAGCGAGAGACGGCTAACTTCCTAACCGACAACTCTCGCGCTTTTTGTTTTAACGAGCAAGGCACAGGCAAAACCGCATCTGTGATTTGGGCGGCAGACTACTTGATGACAGCGGGCTTGATCAAGCGTGTCCTCGTTGTGTGTCCCTTGTCTATCATGCAGTCGGCTTGGCAGAACGATCTGTTTAAGTTTGCCGTGCACCGCACAGTGGACGTTGCCTATGGCAGCGCTGAGAAGCGTAAGAAGATTGCAAACAGCAAAGCCGAGTTTGTGATCATCAACTATGACGGCATCCCTGCTATTGCTGAGTCAGCGATTGGCAACAAGATGTTTGATCTGATTGTGATTGACGAAGCGAATGCTTATAAGAACGTACAGACAAAGCGCTGGAAGATCATGCGTAAGATCATCAGCCCTGATACGTGGTTGTGGATGCTCACCGGTACACCAGCCGCGCAGTCTCCAGTCGATGCTTACGGGCTTGGTAAGATGTGCGTACCACAGCGGGCTCCGCGATTCTTTGGCGACTACCGTGATTCAGTCATGCAACCGATGGGGCCGTTTCGTTGGATACCCCGACCAAATGCTCAGCAGATTGTGTTTGACATGCTCCAGCCAGCGATCAGGTTTGAAAAGTCCCAGTGCCTTGATCTGCCTGACGTGACGTTTGTCAACCGTGAAGCACCGCTCACATCGCAACAGTGGAAGTATTACAAAGAACTCAAGGACCAGATGCTCATGGAAGCGGCGGGCGAAGAGGTCAGTTCGGTCAATGCTGCGGCTAAAATGAACAAGCTGCTTCAGATCTCTTGTGGTTCTGTGTATACAGACAGTGGCGCAGTGATTGACTTTGATGTCAACAACCGCCTTGCCATCGTTGAAGAAGTCATCAATGAATCAAGCCATAAGGTGCTCGTGTTTGTACCGTTCCGCCACACGATCACTTTACTCAACGACTACCTGACAAAAGCCGGTATCAAGTGCGAGGTGATTAATGGTGAAGTGCAAGTGCGTAACCGCACCGCAATCTTCAAGCGGTTCCAAGAAGGTAAAGATCTAAAAGTTCTTATCATTCAGCCACAGGCGGCGGCACACGGAGTTACCCTAACTGCGGCAGACACAATCATCTGGTACGCTCCAGTTACATCTACTGAGACATACTTGCAAGCCAATGCTCGTATCGACAGGCCCGGTCAGCGCAACCCAATGACCGTGGTGCACATTGAGGGGAGCCCGATTGAACGTAGGCTCTACTCCATGTTGCAGAACAACATCACTAACCACGAAAAAGTTATTGATTTGTACAAAAAAGAGTTGGCTGATACTTGACAAAGTCTAGTAAAGCCCGTACAATATAGCCACCAACCAAGGAACAATATGAGTGACAACTCCATGGACGAACTGTCCGCCAAATACATTGAACTGCGCACCGAGCGTGAGCACCTCAAACACAACTACGAAGCTGAAGACGCTAAGTTTGAAGAGCGTATGGTCGAGCTCGAGAGCAAGATGCTTGAGATCATGAACAGCGCAGACGCTAGTAGTATTTCAACAACCAATGCGGTAGTTATGCGTAAAGTAACTAGCCGCTACAACCCCACAAATTGGGACGCTGTCTACGAGATGATCGCTAGACATAAAGCATTTGGTGTATTGCACAAGCGCGTACACGACACCAACATGCGACAGTTCCTCGAAGAACATCCTGACGAGTATCCAGCTGGTCTGAATGTAGATAGAAGCTACCAAGTGGTAGTGCGCCGTAAGTCAACAATCTAAGGAAACACAATGAGCAATCTCACAACACTTAAAGATCTCCCCGCCCACTTGCAGAATGTTAAGTTGGACGACTTCACTAAAGCCTTCTCCGCCTCTGGTGGTACTACCAAGCGCATCACACTGCGCGGGCGTGTATTTCGCTTGGTTGATGGCGGCAAAGAAATTGCCAAGAACACTGACCCCTTCATGGATGTCGTGGTCGTCAACGGTAGCCGCACTGTGCAAAAGACTTGGTACGCAGGTGAATACAACCCTGACGAGACTAGCGTTCCTGACTGCTGGTCTAGCGATGGCGAGCGCCCTGATGCTGACGTGGCTGACCCACAGTCTGCACGTTGCAAGGAGTGCCCACAAGCGATCAAGGGCTCAGCTGGCGCAGGCCGTGCGGCATGCCGTTACTCTATGCGCCTTGCTGTTGTCCTGCGCAACAACGTTGGCGGTGACATCTACCAACTCATTCTGCCACAGAAATCTCTGTTCGGTCAGGGCGATGTTGACCACATGCCCTTCCTGCAGTACGCCAAGTATGTGGCTCAGTCAGGCTACAACCTGAACATGTTGGCTACCCGCTTGACGTTTGATACTGACAGTGACTTCCCCAAGCTCGTGTTTAGCAACGCTGAGTTCTTGGACAGTGATGCATACCAAGAAGCTGTTGAGCAGGGTGAGTCACCCATCGCTGTCAACGCAGGTAAGTTGAACTTCACTAAGAAGGCAGAGCCACAACTGCCCCGTATGGTTGCACCAGCTGGCTCCGCCGCCGCTAAGTTGGCCGCACCAAGCGCTGAAGTTGCCCCTCCTGTCAAACGTGCAGAGAAGCCCAAGGAAGCCGCACCTAAACCCAAAGCGGGCTTGGCAAGCATGATGGATGAGTGGGGAGATGACAAGTGATTGGCTATTCACAGCAGATAGTCCGCGCTAATCGTGATGCTGATGGCAAGAACACCGGTGTAAAACTGGGACGGTTCTGTATCAGCCGCGAGATTCCTGTGACCGACGTGATGGACTTTTTTGGCGTATCTAAACAATGCGTCTACAACTGGTTCATTGGGAGACACGAGCCTAACAAACTCTTCTCTGCCGCGATCACAGAGTATTTAAAACGCGCTAAGTAAGGTTTAGGGGGCGACTAGCTCGACGGAGCGAACGGGGAATCCGTCAACCCCTTGTCGCCCCCTCTCTTTTGACGTGTGAATGGATTCAAAATGGCGGATATTGAACTACTACGGAGTGTAGTGCCCAGCGTTGAAGGCTGGTACTGTGCTTTGGGTATTGATAAGCAAGATGGTATTAGGCAAACGTTTCACAAAACACTCGAAGAAGTGCAAGCTCAGTCGGAGCTAAACGTTGATCATGAACGCAATGCGTTCTTTGCGTTGGGTAAATTTAAAACAAAAGATAACCGCACAGCCGCAAACGTTGGCTGGATGCAAGCCTTCTTCCTTGATATTGACTGCGGCCCTTCTAAGGCTGTACCCGATAAGCATGGGCGTATTAAAGGTTACATTGATCAGACCACTGGCCTGCAAGCAGTCATGGATCTGTGCAAGATTCTTAAACTCCCACGCCCAACTGTTGTTGACTCAGGCCGTGGTTGGCATGTGTATTGGCCTCTTGTTGAACCGGTAGAAGTAGGTAAGTGGTTGCCTGTGGCCCACACCTTCAAGGCTCGTTGCGTTGAAGCCAACATCATCATTGACCCCGATGTCCCCGCAGATGCTGCTCGTGTACTGCGTGTCCCTAGTACCAAGAATTTTAAAGATGACCCAGCGCTAGACGTCGTGCTCATGCACACGGCTTCGCCTATGACATTTGAGGACTTCGCCGCTCTGATGGGGCCGCTTGTCCCAATGAAGCCAGCGCATGTACCCAAGCAGTTGGATGACTTCACCAAAGCTATGCTTGGCAACCGGCAGTCACGGTTTAAGACAATCATTGATCTAACGATGCGCGGCGAAGGTTGCGCACAGATCGAGTACATAGCCGAGAATCAAGAAGCTGTCGAGGAACCACTATGGCGGGCGGGGCTGTCCATCGCCAAGCACTGCGTTGATGGTGACAAGGCCATCCACATTATTTCTAAGCAACACCCAAGCTACAGCTCTGCGGCTACCGAGAAGAAGGCGCAGAACATCAAGGGGCCCTATACGTGCGAAACATTTAACGACTTCCGGCCCGGCGTTTGTACATCATGCCCGCACTGGGGCAAGTTCAAATCGCCCATCACACTGGGCCATGAGATTGCGAGAGCTGAACCGGATGAGCCCATTGCAGTGGTTGGGGCTGACGGCATCACCGAGGAGTTTGTCATACCGTCTATACCGTCGGCGTACTTTCGGGGTCGCAATGGTGGTATCTACCGTGCCGTGAAGAAGGGTGAGTCTGACGAGGATACGGAAGACGGTGACGATAACAAAGTCATTTGCGTGTACGAGTACGACCTATTCGTTATGAAGCGTATGTTTGACCCCGGAGCGGGCGAAACAATCCTGTTGCGTCTATCACTGCCCCGCGATGGCTCAAAAGAATTCACGATATCGACGGAATACTTGCTCAGCAAGGACGAGTTCCGTAAGAAGGTATCGTTCCACGGGGTGTTGGCTAAGCCGGGCCAGATGGCCAACATCCTGAACTACGTTATTGATTGCGCCCGAGAAATGCAGGTATCACAAGAGGTGGAAACAATGCGATTACAGTTTGGTTGGACAGAAGACAACTCCAGATTTATTCTTGGCTCACGGGAGATCGGCCCAAGCTACGTGCGCTACAGCCCCCCATCACGGGCTACGTCTAAGGTGGCCCCATACCTGCACCCAGTGGGTGACTTAGAGGAGTGGAAGCGCATCATCAATGTGTACGACATGCCCGGCTTTGAGCCTCATGCGTTCGCTGTGGCGTCCGCCTTCGGTGCGCCGTTGCTCAAGTTTATGGGTGTTAACGGCAGTGTAATCAACCTGCTCAACAACCGCTCTGGCACTGGCAAGTCCACAATTCTGCAGGTTATGAACAGTGTCTGGGGTCATCCCAACCACCTGATGCTTCAGTGGAAAGACACGCTGGCTGTCAAACTGCACCGTATGGCTGTGATGAACAACCTGCCGCTGGGTGTGGATGAGGTTACTAAGATGTCGGGTGACGACTTCTCAGACTTAGCGTACAGCGTAACCCAAGGTGCGCCCCGCCGCCGTATGAAGGCATCGTCTGACGAAGAGCGCGAGTCCCAAGGGTTCTGGGCGACCATCATGGTCTGCACATCTAACTCCAGTATGACCGACAAACTGCAGGCGCTGAAGTCCTCCTCCGAGGGCGAGCTGATGCGCTTGATGCAGTACAAGATTGACCCAACCAGCAACCTCGACAAGTCCGAAGCCAAGCATATCTTCGGTGGATTGCAGAACCACTATGGGTTGGCTGGTGGCATCTATGGTCAGTACATCGTGCAGAACCTTGAGGAAGTCATAGACAGCTGCATGCATACGCAATCTATGTTTGACAAAGCCGCAAAGATCGATACACCCCAGCGGTTCTGGTCCGCTACGGCTGCCGCTAATTTAACCGGTGCGGTTATTGCAAGAAACCTTGGCCTCTGGGACCTCAATACCAAGCGTGTGTTTGACTGGGCTGTGCACGAGATCGGCAACATGCAGGAAGACTCTAAAGTTGATATCGATGACTTCTCCGCGATCGTTGGTGAGTTCTTGCTCAAGCACAACATGAACACCTTGGTTATTAACCGGTACAGCACCTCTAAGTCAGGTATTGCCGCTACGCCCATCGTCCAGCCCCGTAGCTCGATCATCGTGCGTTACGAGCCTGATACCAAGATCATTCAGATTCTGCGCTCTTCCCTCAAACAGTTCTGTGTTGAACGCCAGATCACGTTCTCTGACCTGCTTGATGACTTGCACAAGAAGGGTTCCTTCCTGAGTTCCTCCCGCGCACGTATCGACATCGGCACAGACACGCATGCCCCACCGGTAGAAGTGCTTGTGTTTGACGCTGACAAACTAGGGGTTTCCCCTATAGCGGGCGATGAAGATTGATGGAGTTACCTACGAGCTTGACTGGCAAGAATTTAGAGTCGGGAGCTCGTTTTTTATCCCTTGTGTGGGTACTGTTGTGGCTAAGCAACGCATTGAAGACAAGATGCGTCGCCTTGGGTTTGCCGTGATCGTAAAAATAGTTGTCGAGAACGACATAAAAGGCTTGCGGGTCTGGCGGAAAAAGCAGTAAACTTGCCCCAACATTCCTTGGTTGGATGTTTTTTTGTTTGTTGACTTTGGTTCCTAACTCTCCTTTTAACCCCGCTTGGGAAACCCGGCGGGGTTTTTTTCAGTCGAGGTAGCTCTCGTTACCCAACACTCCACGCATACGCTTATCAATATACAGACCATGTTCTGTTTGAGCTGACTTTGTAAAGCGCTCTTTGATTGACTTGTTAAGCGATTCTGCTGGGATTGCAACACTTGGGTGCTTAGCGTTGAACTCAAAGATTTTTTCCAGAGATGTCTCAAAGCTATCTGCATCATTAGACATAAACGAGATGCCGTACAGGTTGAGCAGATTCTGACGCTCTTTCAGCACCTTCTGTTCTTGCCCTTTTACTTGGATGTTGTAGTACTGGCGCTCAGCCAATTCTGACGAACGGATACCAAGGGACTGCATGAGCAAGAGGAATGGACCCATGTCATCCATCAGTGGGTCACCACGTAGCGTGTTGACACCTTCGTTAGCATAGCGGGCAGCGACCAACGGGTTCTTGATGAACGCAGGAGAGATCATCTCAAGCGCACGGTCAGCATGGCCCTCGTTCAACAGCTTTGCGGCTTGGGCGACGTTAACGGTCAGACCAACAGTAGGACCAAGCAGGTCAACTAAGAATGACTGCAGTGCCTCAACTTCATCTTGATTCTTGCGGCTATCGCGGAACCACATGTCGTCAAGCTTGGTACGGCTGGCGAGGTCAATACCGGCGGCGTTACCAATACCGCGTGTGAGCAACGTTCCGATGTTGTTACCGAATGTATCTGTTGCCCAGCGCATGAACTCAAGCTCAAAGTCAAACGGTTCTTCTTCGTCATCGCTTAACCCGTTAAACACGGCGTTGGCAATGCTGGCCACAGTGGAGAAGCCCCAGAGACCAGTTACACCAGAGAAGATGCCCGCCATGCCCATGGTTCCGACAAAACGTGCGCGAGCTTCGCGTCGTTCCGCAGGGCTTAGACCTTTGAACATGTTGTATGCGTTGTGCACAAGGAAGAAGGTCATCTGCTGTGGGAACTGCTTGAACTGCAGAATCACGCTGGCGATCGGGTGCTGGAAGTAACGTGGTTTGTTTGCAGAGGAATAGTCAAACATCGAACGGTTTGTTACATCCTTTGCGTCAGCAATAGACTCGTCAAACGCTAAAGACCTGTCTTTATAGTCCTTGCGTTTCTCCATTGCCGCACGGAACGCAGACATCGCCATGATTTCACGGTTGAAGCGTTCAGCGTTATGGAACAGTGAAGTCAGCACCTCCATGCTACGGTTGCGTATGCCGCCATAGTTTTCCGTAGGAGTTGCAGCCAAACCAGACTGGTCGTATGCGGCGGTGATGTCAATCAAGCCGTCAGCAACAAAGCGGTTGTACGCTAACTTATCTTCTTTACTCAGACTATCCAAACGGCTGAGTGATGGAAACAAAACGCGGTTATCGCGCAGTCGTTCGCCACGTTCTATATTAAAGCCTGTGGAGATGATCTGCCCCGCTGCTTGTTTCATGTACCCCAGCGCGTTAAGTGTTGCTTGCGTATAGGACATGCCGGGGTTCATACGCACGTTCATACCGATTAGGGTAGGCAAACCGATGATCATGCCGCCCAACACGTTGACCATAGCAGACGCAGGGGCTGTCAGATACCAAACGAAACCAATGTTAGACAGTATCGATGGGAGAGTGCCGACGTTGGTTGGGTTCAGCATCAACTTCAAGCGACGGTCCATCTCAGTTACGTAGTCACTGAGTTCTGTGTTCTCACGAGACAGTTTGACATCGCTCTTTGCGCCAGCGTCGAAGCGATCCTTGATCTGCATACGAGCGGCTTGCACGCTACTGAACATCTCGGGAGCGTATTCAAAACGCGCCAACTGATAAGCCATGTGGAACGATGACGATGCAAAGTTACGCAGCGCATCTTCAGAGTAACCCGCTACGTTGTTACGGTGCATGAACTGACTGCGGAAGCTGTTCTCTGGCTGATTGGCCAAGAAGTTCTGATAGATGCTATCTTTCAGCTCTTGTCTCTCCAGCGTAGAATTTGTACCAGAGAAACTAGCGTTATCAATCGCCTCAAATGCATTCTTCAGGAACAAAGACTGTTTGGCATGCAGGTCCATCTGCTGGGCATACTCAGAGCCTTCTTTAATTTCCCAGTCTGGGTTCCTAGCAACCCGCTCGGCCATGTGCATTTCTTTCTGGCCTTGGGTCTCAAACATGTAATACTCACGGTTCTTGCCAGTACCAATCTGATACCAGAAGCGGCCATGACGCATCAGTGGGAAGTAAGGACCCTTGCGTTTGTTCTTTTCAAACTCATTCCGAATCTCAAGGGTAGTTGCTTCAGACACACCCAAGTTGCGCATCATAATGATGCGTTTGTTCATCAACTGTTTGTACTCGTCGTAACGTTTATCGTAAAAGTCACGTACGTCTCTATAGATCTGTTTGGCTGTTGGGTCAAGACTAATCCAGTCCGCTGCCAACTCAGGGTTCAACGCCTTGAGCTTCGGAATCGGTGTCTTGTCTGGGTCGATTGTCAGGATTGTGGCGGAGTGCATAACTCTTGCAATCGTCCTAGACATCTCTGGGTCTCTTGCTTGTATGCGTTCCCAGCGCTTAGAGATATCACCAGACTCCTGCAAGATACCGTTCTTGCGGGCAAGGAAATCTTCGGCCTTACGAATGAAACTCTGCACCTGTGGGATGCGGTTGCGTACAAGGTCGCTAATCTGGCGTAGTGTTAACGCACCAAGCAAAGATGGGCGAGCAGACGCAGACGCACTGCTGAACACTATTGGGAACGTGCTCTTGACGTCGTTCCATGACCTTGATGTCATCAGCTTGTTAAGGGCTGTTGGTGTGTTGACCGCACTAACCGGCACGGTCTTGATCATCTCGGTCGACATCGCCTTGGGCGTTGTCTTTACACTCATGTTATCGATGGACATGGGGCCAGCCACCATAGCGTCGGTAGCCTTCATAACCTCAACCAACACGTCGCTGTCTGTTTCAGATTCTGTTCTGAATAACTTCTTGATAGCCTTTGTAAACTCGTTCCATAGCGAGTATGGGGCGGCCTTGTAACGAATTGCCCGCAACATGGCTTGGAACTCTGGGTTCGTCATCGCCTCAGACACAAACTCATGCAGGTTGTTTAAGCCGTAGATGTGGTCGATGCCCAACTGTGAGTTAGACAAGATACCCTTAGAGTGGTTGTACAAGTCCAACAGCTGGTTGTAGGCTTCTTTGCGAACGCCTTGCAGCTTATCTGGGTTGTCGATCAAACGTGCAGTGGCGGCGTGCAGTGCTTCATGCAGCAGGACATTGTTGTCCAACGAGCCTTCGCGCAGAGTGATGGTGTCTGACTCAGGGTCATACTTACCAAACCAGCTGAACTCTTTGTTGATCAACTTAACAGTATCCGCAACAACTTGCTGCTGCGATGGGTTTGTGAACGCAGTCTGCAGCTCACTAACTGCCTCAACGATGTCGTACAGATTCTTAGACCGCAAGCCAGCGATCAGATCTTTTTGCTGTGACTCAGGCAAGCTGATACGGACCATCTCATCCAGCGCACGGATCTGAGACTCAAGTGTATCTTTGACCTTTGGATCGTTGCTTAAAGACTCAAGGCTGTCTTTAGGAATGATCTTGGTCTTGGTAGTAAGTTTGGCGTCCAACAGACGCTGGGCCAAATGTTTGTAATACCCGTTGGCTTTCTCGTTTGCAAGAATCTCAAGTGCACCTTTGAGATCACCACCTTTGAGCGCCCTGACAACTGATGGGTGCAGTTTAGCTTTTGTGGGTAGGTTGCGTACATCAACTGGAGCCTCGGCAACTGCTTCATCACCTTGGGTCTCCATATCAAAGATAACTTCGCTGCGTGTACGTTTCTTAGGTGGGCGAGGAATCTTAACCCCAGTGGTGGTTTCAACCTTCTTAATTTTTGCCGCTGCGCTAGCTTCCTGACGGCGTTTAATCTCTGCTCTATATGCAGTGACTGCCTGATCAAACTTAACTTCTTCAGCCATGTTTGCACGCTCGTCGGCAATCATGTTGTTAAGCGTAGCAACAGTTTTGGCATCCAGATTCTGTTCAATCCAGCGTTGGAAGTTTTCAGCGTATGCGCCACCTTCACCGTAGAACGTAGCGTTCTTGCGGAAGTCAGTTGTTGTCTTAGTTTGTGGCAGTGCATTACGCTCAGCGGGCGTCATCTCTTTGATGTCTGCGGCACGCATACCGTACTTGGTCTCAAGGAACGCATCCCAGTTTGCAATGTCATAGGCCAGATCAGCAAGCACAAAGCCAAACGATTTACGTGATGGGTTTGTGATGTAGTTTCTAGCGGCTTCCATCTCGGGGCTGACGTCTGAGCGACTCTCAAACATCTGCTTCAGAGTCGTCCATGCACCACGCAGTTTGGTATCGCTAATCTTGTAGGGCTTGCCCTCTTGCTTCATCGATGGTCTACGCAGCTCGCCTTTAGGCGTGATGGGTGGAGTGACCGCTTTCTTTGTTGTACCTGTAACTTCAGTTTCGTATGGCAGTTTGGCAAAGGGGATCTTGACGCCTTGCCCGCCCAACTTCTCAGCACCCAAAGAGTTGATGAAGCGTTTGATGTCTTCGCTAAAAGTCTCCATGCCACGGCGGGTCGTGAGATCAGGGAATCCAGCTTCTTTTAGCAGTGCAGATTGAGTCGGGGAGTCAGCAGTCTCAAGATAGCCCGCCAGCTTTTCAAAGTTGGCTTTGCCACCGGCTGTATCTTCCAAGTACTTGAGGATACTTTGCATGCCGGGGGATGTGGTCTCGCCGGGCTTCACGATGTCAAAGCCCGCTAGCATCTTATAGATGACATCTTTTAAGGAAGTATGCTTGTCTTCTTCCTTACTGCCGGGCTTTGTAGCGGGTTTGATACTGTTGATAAATTTATCAATCAAGCGAGCTTCTTTGGTTTCAAAGACGTGCTCAGTGTCTACATCAGGCGCTTTGATTGTTTCCTTGACCTGACGACGCTGCTCATCCATTGCAGCTCGCTGTGCAACTTCTTCATCGGTAAGGCGTGACTCGTCCTTTTCTTCGGCAATCTCTGCGCCAAATTCTTCTGAGTCCTCAAGCAGTGAAAGAGGCTCTTTCTGCTCTTCCTTTTCGGCCAGCATCTCATCCGCAACACGCTTGGCTTCTTTTCTTTCCTGCTTCTGGGACTTCTCAACCTTCTGCGGTTTCTCCACAACGGGCTTGCCAAACATATCTACTTGTTCTGGCGCTACCTTTGGAGTAACAACAGGCGCAGGCTTAGCGGCTGCTGCCTCAGTCTGAGCCACACGCATCTCTCTACGCAGGGCATTCAATTCATTCTGCAAACCTTGGACTATGCTTGCCTCTGAGACGCCTACGGAGCTACCCACCTTCTGGGTCTTGGCTTTCTCTAAGCGATTAACAAGGTCAGTTTCTCTGACTGTCAAAAGACCCAAACGTTCTTGGGGTGTCAGCGTTGGAGATACGATGCCAGCTTGTGCTTGATTGCGTTTTTCAGCTGCCTTAGACCTCTTTAGCCTTGCTTGGTAAGCATCAAACTGGGCTTGATTTTCAAAGGTCAGGTTCTCATCTCTGTTGCCAATGTCGCTGGTTTTGTCAACACCAAACATGTCAGTGGTTTCAGCACCGGCAGCAATAGGCTTGACCTTCTCGTCTTTAGACTGGCCTTCACCAAACAGATTACTCTGCATAGCCTTGGGCGTGCTCTTAAATTTCTCAGGGACCGCCGCACCTTCCAGCATATATGCAGGGGCGTACCGCAAAATATTTTGCGCTGTGTACGCCGCCCGAGGATCATATTCGCTCATGACGTCAAGATCTTTAAACCCGGTGTATGGTTTTCCGGGGAACGACAAAGCCCAAGATATCATTCTTAAAAACGAATCCTTAAGCGATTGGTTCTGGACTAAAAGTTTAAGCTGCGCGGTATCGTTATTTTCTAGCGCTGTTACTGCTTTTTGTTCGGCAGAAGAAAGCGGCGCTTGCTCCGAATAAACTCGTTGCGCATCTTCTAAAGCTTCAGTTGCTTCTGATCTTATCTGTCGCGGGCCTTGATTCTGCAGTAAGTTCTCTTGCGAGTCGGGTTTGCCTTTGTACGCATCCCACAAACCTTGACTCACTAACTCGTATGTTTTTACAACTTTGCCGTTAACAACTAAATCCATTGTTCGGCCATTGTTTACAAGCTCAGGTGCTTGTACTGCTGGCTCTTCTTTTCGCTCACCAAACAAATCACCCTGCATAGCCTTGGGCGCACCAACCTGTTTAGACACTTGATCAAGCGCCTCGTCCACTTCAGCAACAGCGCTTTGTGTGTACAGCTCAGCAACCTGCTGATAGTTTTGGACAGACTCGCCTTGGGTCATGCCGTAGCGGGCACCGATTTTCTGCGCCCAAGCTGCATCAAGATTACCGTTTGCTAGGTCGTCAAGAAGCTTCTGTTTTCTATCTTGAAGAAACTTGATGGCCGCCTGTGGGCTACCTGTATACGAAACCGCAAGTTGTGCGGCACGAGAACCGTTAAGAAATTTCCCAAACAAGTTACCTTGCATGGCAAGGGGCTGACTGGTTTGTTCTTGTAGTGCTAACGCAGCAAGAACGTTAGTACCGTCAAACATTGGGTTCTTGAGCTGCTCAATTAGTTTCTTATCGTTGATCAATGCAGCGTTCTCATCAACCATCCGGTTGAGGTCGCGCATACCCGCTTTAATTTGTGCTGTCTTTTCAGGTGTCTGGATGCCACCGCCAAGCAAAGGAGCTAACTCTCCACGCAAGCTGATGTAAGCATCCGCGAAGTTACTTAATGCACCGGCCCCTGTTCCCGCTCCTGCTGCAGCGTCACTAACATCCGGCTCAGTAGAAACCACTCCACTTGGTTTAATTTCTCCAGCTCCCGGGGCGGTGATTCCTGCACCGGGCTTGCTAACCACGCTAACGCCTTTTCCACTTGGTTCTGTGATAGGTGGTACAACATCTGTTTCTCCTTCAAGATTCTTCTTGACCCAGTCCGGTGTCTCACGTTCTAAGCTCTCCTTGAGTTGCTGCTGTGCTTTGAGTTGATTACGAGCGCCGCCGCGCTCTGAAATCCCGCCAACACCACCTAACGGACCACCAATTAACGCAGCTTGGTACGCAGATTCACCGTATTCTTTAAACGCTTCGGGGGACGTTAAGTCCAGCCCAGCTTGGTAGCGCTCAATGATCTGCTGGCTGATCTCAACAGGTATTTCAACTGCGCCGCCTACAACACCACGGCCCGTTGCAGCAGCTAATGAGCGCCCAGCGGTCTTAACTAATTCAGCTTGCGATTTAGCAGTTTTAAGTGCGGCATCATCTGCAATCCCAAGGACGCCTTTAACAATTCGCTTACCCAAAACAAACGCAGTACCAGCGCTTTCTACTGCAGCTTGTGCTGCTGCGCCTGTGTATGCTTTTGTGCGGTCAATACTGACATCTTTACCGGCTTCCATCTGCTCGGCGGCTTGGCGCTCGACGTTAGCGCCCATAAACTGAGGAAGTAGGGTAGCGCCAGCGCCCAGTATGCCGCCGCCAATTACGCCAGCAGGACCAAGAGGAGCGCCAGCCATAGCACCAAGACGGGCACCGCCCGCCATAGCAGCTAAGTTAGCGCCTTGCCCAGCCAATGCACGAGGAATCTGCGATGCAACTTCGCCTGCGGCTGACAGCAAGCCTTTTTCCTCGTATGCTTTCTTAACAGCATCGAAAGACGCGCCTTCTCCAGCTTCTTTGGCAATGGCTTCACTGCGGGCGACGCCCGCTTTAGCTGATTCTTCGGGGGTAAAGATACTCCCGATACCTGAACGCGCAGACGATAGTACTTGCTTGCCGCCACGGACCAGCTCGCTACCAATCGTAGATTTTCTTAAAATCTCGTCCGCTAAATCTTCAGCGGGCTCTTCAGATTCTTTTCGTACTCTAAACGGATCAACAATTCCGCCTTTTTGTTGGCTTTTGAATGGGTCAACAATGGGCATAAATTATGATCCGTAGTTTTGTTTGTAGTAGGCTTTAAGATCTGCTTCACTTACACCGGGGTTTGCTGCGCGGGCTGCTGCAAGGAACTGACTTTCCGTGGGCTTTGCAGAACTAGCAGAAGGATACTCCGCCCGGACCTGTTTGACAATAGCATTTCTTCTTGCCAGCAATGCAGCTTCTTCTTCGGGTTTAAGTTTTGAATTCTGTAACTGCATGTCAATCTGACCTGTACGCTTGGCAATTGCTGTTTCAATTTTATTAGCAAGGTCAACATCGTTTTGGCGTAGTTTACGCAGCTGCTCTTCATTAAACTGGCGTACTCTTTCTTCACGAGCAAGCGCTACGTTTTGGGCTTGATTACGGGCAATCTGCTCACGACTTAAACGATTATCAAGCGCAGTTTGCTCACGGGTTTTATTGATCGCTTTAGTATTAAGTAAACTTGTACCAGACTGCTCTGCTGAACGCTGTTCAGCCATAAGATCTTTAACAGCTTCTTTGCCAGCCGCCACGTCTTTGTAACGACCTTCAATTCTGGCCTTGTCGATGTCGGCGTACAGATTATTGAGTTCATCAAGAAACTTAAGATCTTGAGTGTTGTAACTTTGTTTGGCTGCGCTTGTACCGGTAGCCATTTGATTAAGAACTTGAGCAATGTTACCCGGCTTGTTACCAGCACTCTGCAATGCAGTAATCCACAAAGGTTGACGCTCTGCTTGGATTTCTTTGATCCTTGCTTCGCGGGCAGAGGCACGGTCCTGCGCAGGTTTAAGCAACGCATCTAAGCCCATAAATTCTTTGTTTTGCTCCATAGCCTTCTTGCGAACAGCTTCTGGATCTTTTGCTAGAGCTTCCATAATGCTTTTTTGAAGTGCTGTCTCCAAGGGACTCATAACTTCTTCAGCGGGCTTAGCTGGCGCGGCTGGCGCATTAACATTTGCAGTGGGTGGGCGAGGTGGAGCGGGAGGTTTTGGAGCAGGCGCGGCTGGAGCGCCGGGACCTGTAGGAGTTGTATCAAGTTTGCCTAAACGTGGGTCGTTAGCCATTGTGGTGCGACCACCACGTACTGGTTCTGCCGCAGGTTTTTCTTGACGATCACCCGCAAAACCCAGTAACCCCATTAAAGCGCGGATACCGCTACCACTAAACGGTTTCATAACACTAGCGCCGGGCATAGAGGCTAAGGTATTACTAACATTTCGTTCAAGTTCACCGGGCATACGTCCGGTAGAGGCTGGTGCTTCTTGGCCACCAGTTGGAATCTGAGACACCAACGCCTGACGCCTTGCCTCTGCTTCGGCTTCTTCTTTAACTTGAGCCTCCCGTGCAGCTTGTTTACGGGCAACATAATCAGCACCCTGCTCAGACAGCGGATAATAGCGAAGCGGTTTTTTATCTTCGTCTTCAACTTTACTTCCGGTCGTGCCATCAAACGCAACAATACCGCCCCCTGCGTAATATTGGCCAAGGTTAGACATGAGTTGGTCGATACTGCCACCACCTGCCGCCATGACGGGCTGACCTTGCATTTGTGCTTGTTGAGGGGCTTGGGCCATCTGGGGAGCCATCTGCGCTTGTTGCTGCATACCGCCTAACATTTGACGTAGCTTTTCTACAACGGATTGTTGAGCACCGCCCGCTTGCATAGCTTGTTGGCCTTGTGCACTGTTACGCAACTCGGCAATCTTTTGAAGCGCCATGGCTTCTTCCAAGTCAGGAGGAATCTCACCCGGTGGCTGACCCTGTTGCGCCTTCTGCACCTTAGCCTGCAAGGGTTGGGGATTACCCTTATATGTATCTACAAGTTGGTCTATTCCGCCGTTCATATCAACCCCTTATGGTTTTTTAGGGCCAAGACCCAAAGAATTTAACAAGCTAGCTACGCTACCCGCGCCCGTCATCACATTTGCAAACGTACTAGGTTGAGCGGTGTTAATGTTCTGCGCAGCCAATGGTAAACCGCTAAGCAACGATTGTTGGAACTGAACCATCTTGTAGGGGTTTGCCCTAGCTTCTTCAAATGCTGCTTTATCAGCTGCGATACCTTCGGCTTCAATACCACGTTCTTGTTGGCCAGCGGCAAGTTGCTGTTGCAGGTTACGCAGTCCAAGATCAGCGCCAGAGATACCCAAGTTGCCCTGAGTTTGAGCCGCTGACAGAGCTGTGTTAAGTCCTGCCATACCTTGCTGTGCGCCAAACTGACGTGACTGTTCTTGTTGTCTAGCCGCTTCCATAGCGGCGTTGATGTTGCCTTGACCAGCAGTAAGTCCAGCTTGTTGATTAGCCAATGCCGCCTGTAGACCTTGTGCGCCAGCAGTTGTAGCACCTTGAAGACCAAGGTTAGCACCAAATTGACGGGAGGCTTCACCAGCTTGCTGTCCTGCAAGACCATACTGGGCCGCAGACTGAGCACCTGTCATAGCTTGCTGTTGGTTAAACTGACGTGCGGCTTCTTGAGCTTGCTGTGCAGACATACCGTACTGAGCCATCATCTGAGCGGCAGTCATAGACTGTCCAGCACCAAATTGTTTAGATTGCTCAGAAGCTTGCTGGGCTTGCATGTTACGGGCTTGGTCAGCGTTGTACTGGCTCATAGCGTTTTGGAACGCTGTGTCATAACCCTTGCCTGTGATATTGGCTAAGTTAGTACCAAGGTTACGCTGACCTTCAGCAGTCAAAATAGCCGATCTACCACCACCAAACGCGCCGGCCTTAGTCATAGCCGCTTTGTTTTGCTGCTCGGTAATATCAGCCTGACGACGTGCTTCAGCTAACTGTGGGCTAAGTGACTGCTGCAAGTACGGGTTCATGTACTGCTGAGCTTGTTCACCACCAAATGTGCCAGATGTAAAGGCAGTATTTTTATACTGGTCAGGCGCTTTAAATTGGTTGGTAAAGTTTGTTGCAGCTGTTTGTGTAGGCGCTTGGAACTGATTGCCAAATGTAGCTGCTTGGTAAGGCGCAGGCGCTTGGAACGTAGACGACACATTACCAGCACTCAGTTGGTTGTACTGTGGAGCGCCAGAAGGTGTGTACGTCATGCCTTGGGCTTTACTGGCAATATCTCCAGCGGTTTGAGCGGCAGTGCCAATACTTCCGGGAACAGATAAATTAGCCGCAGTGCCAAACGCTTGCTGTTGTAGAGGTGAAGCACCAGCCGTTAGAGGGCCACCGTATTCTTGATACGGCATTTCAGACAGCGCCCGACCTTTGCCCAGCATGTCTGTTACGTACTCACCAGCCCAGTTAGACAGGTTAGATTCAGTGCCAGTCACACCTGCGTTAGCGGCAGTACCAACACCAGAAATACCACCAGTTTGAAAGCGTTGAACAGCACCGCCATTAGCATAAGCTTTAGCTAAACCACCGGGCATAAAACTATCAGGGTTGATCTCTTTACCTTGCTTTTTTGTGCCAGTACGGGCCTGACGGATCTTATCCATCATGCTGTACAACTTCTGTGCACCCGCATCAGAATTGCCATTACCCAAGTGAGAGACAACATCCGCAGGAATAACAAATTCACCGTGGCTTAGTGCGGCAGGTTGGTCTTTGCCAATTTGTGCGGGGATTTTATCAGCCATACCGTCAGTTTGACCTTGTAAATATCTACCTTGCGCCAACCCCATTAAACCACCTTGCGCGGCTTTAACTTCTTCAGGAGCTGCCGGGGCTACAGGGGCTTGCGCCGCTACTTTTGGCATAAAAGTTACATCACCACCGTAACGAGTGCCACCAGCACCGGGGCGACGACCAGCAGTAGGAGCGTTTACCATGTTTCGTGTTGCGGTGTAACGAGGGATACCGCCTTGGTATCCGGAAGGTGTAGATGAAGACTTGTTTCCGCCAAGCAGACCCGCTACGCCACCACCCAAAGCGCCAAGTTTAAGGAGGTCTAGCCCGCCCGAGCCGTCACCAAATAAAGATCTTAGGATACCGCTTAGCCCGCCTGCATCAGCAGTGCCGGGAAGAGTTCCACCATAAGTTGGGTCAAATACAGATTCACCCCCGCCACCCATAACTGGGGGAAGCGTGCCACCATACGTTGGGTCAAACACAGATTCATCATCCCCACCGGAACTAGGCAACGTATTTAAATTAATTAAATCATCCAAAGTCATATCATTTCCTTCGTGCGGTGTCTTCACCGGTGGGTGTTAAATCAATAGTTGACCCGAACAAATCTTCCATCAATTTTATATGGGCGTAAGGGTCTTGCATAGGGGCTTGTTGCGCTGGGGCTTGTTGCCCATACAAAAGCGCTAATAAACCCATCATATCCATACTGGATGAACTTGATGGGCGTGCGGAGGTTGTTGGAGCCTTGGCCGGTGCTTTAGGTGTAGCAGCAGGGGGAGTTGCGGTGACTGGCTCCGGTAATGGCAAAGTACCACCAAACGTTGGGTCAAACACATGCTCCTTTGTTTTGTCTTGGTTGCCTGTCACCACTAGCTCAGGAAGCTTTTCCGCACCTGTAATAGGCGTGGCTGGGAAGTCTTCATCCGGACTTGGCATAGGCCGTTTACCTGTCATCACTAGCTCTTCAAGCTTTGGCGCAGGCGCAGGCGCTATGTATGGTTGCAGTGATTTAATAAACTCGTCTATGCCTGTAGGTTCTTGTTGAACCGTCACTTCTTTTGGACGATCTCCCTTTATCACTAGCTCTTCAAGCTTTTTCTCTGGAGTTGGTAAGGGGAGTTCACCTGCATTTTCAAGATTCCTGAGAATGTCTTCGGACATACCACGACCAACGGTATCGCGTTTGCCGGTGATAACCATCTCGTTGTCAGCGTTAATTAGGTTAAGTATTCCCTCGTTGCTCAGGCCGCTATCCGATGGCTTATCTAGTGTGTTAATACCAATAGACTTTAAGAAGTCATCAGCTTCTTCTATTTGCGGTTCAGCAGTAAAAGATCTTGTAGTTGACGATGGCCCGTAAAGACTTTCAAGTTCACTGATCGCTCTTTGCGTATTTGCGTCTTCTTCGTCAATAGGAGTTTGTGACCGACTAATAGCTGTGTTAAGTCTATTTTCTATGAGTTGTGCTTGCTCTTCTGGGTCAAGAGGTGGTTCTGTCGATGAAGGTTCTGTTGATGGACTCAAACCGCTATCTTTTGGCGCTATGCTGCTCAAATACGGCAACAGAGCTAAGGGGTCGCCACTCTCGATAGCCTTTACTGCGCCAACAGTTTTAGCAACATCTTTAAGGTTAATTCCACCAATGTCGTTTACACCTGCCATGTTTGCGCCAGAAAATAGCATTGCAAGTGGATCGCCACTTTGCACAGCGCCTGCAAATTTAGCTGCTTTGGCAACATCAGCCATACCACTAATACCCGCAATGCCACCCATGCCCGCAAGGTTAGTAATGACACCAAGTGGGTTGCCCTGCTTTGCGGCAATAGCGGCGTTAGCAGCCATAGCAAAAGGTTGCAGGCCGGGAACAAACGATGCAAGTGTTAGCAAAGGCGCAATTTTCCCTATATCACTACTAGACGCGCCTTGCGTGTAGAAAACTGGATTGCCTTGGGCATCAAATTGGACGCCATAGCCAGTGTTTCCCTTACCTTCATAAGTTCCACCAAAGAAATTACCTGTCTGGCGCTCTGTATAGGTGTTGGGAACAACTTGACCTGTCTCTTTATTGCCAAAGGTTTGCTCAGTTACAGTCTGATAAATTGGATCACCCCAATCCTCGTATCCAACAATCTTTTTTACTTCTCTTGTGATTGGGCCAAATTGTTTAATATCTGTGATTCCTGTTTCAGCAAGAATTCGAGCCATGTCCTTAGTCGCTTGATCAGCACCATAGCCACCTGACCATTGTGAGGTGTTGCTTCGGGCTTGGATTTGTTTTATCAACGCCTCAATTGTTGCGTCGTTAGTTTTGGGCGCAGGTGCTTCTGCGGATTTTCCAACGGGCGCTGGTTGAGGCGCAGCAGGAGGTGCTAAAAGTTCAGGAGGAGGCTCAACGGGAAACTCTTCTGGAGGCCCAAAAGGATCTCTTTCAATAGGCGTTGGTTGAAGTGCGGCAAGAAGATCAACGGGAGGCTCAACAGGAGTCTCAACGGGAGGCGCAACAGGAAGTTGTTCTGGTGGCCTAAAAGGATCTGTTTCAATAAACGATGGTTGAAACTCAACAGGGATCTCAACAGGAGGCGCAACAGGAAGTTGTTCTGGTGGCCTAAAAGGATCTGTTTCAATAAACGATGGTTGAAACTCAACAGGGATCTCAACAGGAGGCGCGATAGGAAGTCTTTCTGGATCTCGTTCTACGTCAAGGCTAAACAAATATTCTAATGGGTCTGTAAACGCAGGTGCAGGTGTTGGAGCAGGCGCAAATATATCAGGAGCAAACTGTTGCGCGTAATAATCAGGCTCCTGTACGGGTGCAGGCGCAGCTACAGGTGTTGGTACTGGGACAGGGGTAGGCGTAGGAGCGGTAGGATACAAAATATTTGCCAACGCCTCGTTCTGCTCCATGGCATTACCGCCAAAGCCAGTGTCTTCAAAGTCCATGAAGTAGTTGTTTAGGCGTTCACGAATAGCCATGTTTAAACCTTAAGGCAAATTAGAAACAAAAGACATAGTAGCCACTACCGACTGTGTAGACGGTTTAGTAGGTGTGCCTGAAGCCGCCAAATGCTGGATGGTCACAGCAACATTAGGAACAGACCAGTAAATCTCAACGTAGTCGTTTGCCGCCATAGTTAAAAAGTAGTTCCAACCAACAATTGAGTGTCCATCCGTGCCTGCGTGTCTATTGGGAATAGAAATAAAACCTGTTGATCCGGGGATGTCTACACCGTTTTGACGAAGCCAGATGTACACATCTTGAAAGGCAGTATCTGTGTTTTGAAACTGAGTGCTAAACTGTAAGTTGTATATGCCAGCTGTTACCACAGTGATTTTGGAAGAACTGATTGACACATCATTTGCAAAATCTGTGGTGTTTAGCGTCATCAATGTGGCTGTGTTTGCAGTAGCCGTTTGATCTTGGTCACTGGAAAAAGCGCCATACGGTACCGATAAAGTTCTTAGCTGTGCAAAAATGGCATCAACTCTGTTGAAATACAGACGCAAAACATTGTTAAGTTGGTCAACATACTGGGGTGTGTACTGAACAGGAGCCAACGGCAGGTTAGGCGCGGCAACCTGATTTAATGCAAACTCTGACGTAACAATCATGAGTTACCTCTGCGGCCATCTTGTTTGATGTCAATACGGGGGCTACCCAACTGCCACGCACAGCCAATCTGATTAGACGATACCTGCATAATCATCTGACGGCCACGCACACGAACGTAGACCTGCCCAGTAAACTGTTCAATCACAGAGGTAGATGTACGAGTCACTGTAGCGTCTGAGTTACCGCCCACAGAAATAGGATTGTTATAACCAGAGCCTGAGTTCTGCATCGGGATGAGCGTCATCACAACTTGTGGGTTAGCGGTATCAGAGCCACGGAACGTAATGTCTGGCAGCATCCTCCACACAAAACCAAAGTGATCGCCGTCGTCAATATCAAATTCAGCAGAGCTAATGATGGCTTCAATCGGCAGAGTTGTGCCGGTCTCGTTATCGTCATTGCCTTGCTCGTGATTCACAAGGTTGTATGAATATGTTGCGGCAAGTGGGTAGTCCCGCAAGCCAGAGTCAAGCCATGCAGTTCGCGCCATTGTGCCGTATGTCCACACATCTTCTACGTAGTTGTAAGTAACGTAACTGTTAATGGTAAATGAGTTAGCCGAGCAATAGAACCACCAGACTTCATTGAAGCCTTCGTTAGTCCCTGAGAAGACCTGTGACCACTGAGACAAGTTAATGTCTTGGAATATGTACTGACGTAGATCACAACGCAGTGTCTGCACACGGCCATCGTATTTATAGAACTTATCTACGCCCATCCAGTAAATAACACCGGATGCAACCGAAACTGCGTTCTGACCAGCAAGAGAAATATTATCCCCAAGGAGCTGAGTTGACCAAACCGCTGGTGGGCCTTGGTACTGGAGAGAGTACAGCGCAGAGTCTGTAAACACCACAATCTCTTGACGAGTTTGAATACAACTGATGATTTCAGAGCCGTGAGATAGACGTATGCTGCCAGATTGATTGGTGGCTGAAGGAGTCCAGTCAGTTACAGATTCTTGATCTGACCAGCGGATTAACATTGGATCTTGGATTGTGCTACTCAGATCATTACAGCCAAAAGCAAAAACAAAACGGCTGATGTCAGATACAAAGATAAAGTTCTGAATTACTGGGCAGTTAGACGCATCACCTAAGTCGGTAATATCAATACCCCGTGGAGAGAAGCTCTGCGTTCCAGACTGAGTGCCGCTTGTGTTAATTGCCGCGCCGCCAAAGGTTAAAGACAGATTACAGGTTGTACCGCTGCTGTTAATCACATAGTAGACTGTGCTGACGTTTAAACCTGTTGGCAAAGCACCGGTCGTATTGAGCATGACCGCAGTGCCGTTTCTCAAGGAAACTGTGGTTGTTAAAACAGCAGGAGATGCAATCGTGACTGAGAAGGTTGAATTGGATACGCCAACTTGAGCAGACCAATAGTAAATGCCGCCCCCTCTGGGGCCAAAAATTAAATCTTCACCAAAGTTAGCCTGACTCCACAACTGAATGGTATTAACAGACGATGTACCAAAACCCCAAGTACCAGAACCCCAAGCGCCGCCACCCCAGCCGGTTAGCGCGACAGCATAGGCCGGGCCAGTATGAATCTCATAAGACGCAGTGACCGTGGCTCCGCCACCGGGTGAGCCAGCAATAGCGGTAGCGTTAGGCGTTACTGAAAGCTCAATTGTGTAAGTATTGGCATCAACTACAGTAACTTGAAAGTTCTGGTTTAAAACTGCGGCAGTGACGTTCGTGCCACCACCGCCAATATCTGTAGCTCCGCTAAAGTTTACAAAGTCCCCTGTGTAGCAACCATGAGCCGTGTCGGTGACTGTGACTGTCGTAGAAGCTGTAAGCGCAAATGGGTTGTTGTTGATGATTGCCGATGCACGGATAGGCGTAATGTCGTAGTACGCACCGCCACTAGAAATATAAAACTTAAGATTAGTGCCAACACCTATCAGGTTATTGCCACCCAGTGTGATCCAGTTCCACAGAGAGCGGCAAACACCTTGGAAAACAGACGTAGAAATACGAACCCAACCACCAATCTTTTCTGGTGTCCCCTGACGAAAGCGCATCTTGTCGGAAACATACCAGCCGTTCTCGGATGTGTACCGGGTGTTTTCCTTGTTTACACCTGCTTTCAGGGTTAGTTTCTTTAATGGCATGGGCGATCCTAGGATAAAAACACGGCCCGCTCGTCTATACGGCGTTTCTGTAGCCCTTTGAGAATTTTACCCCCCGCCATGCAATATTTCAACAATTCTTCTGCCGCGCCTTCCATGTCACCACGAAGCACCTTTTGGCGAAGCGTTGAGCGTTGCAAAGTGCCTAACCCCACGTTAAAGGCAAATGATACCAACGCGTCAAACTGTCCTTGAGTAAGAGGCACAGGACAATAAGTAGCCACGCCTTTCTCAAACCTAGCAAGGTCTGCCCGAAGAAGTCCATCGACTTCCTCCAT
>SXGQ01342372.1_pt1 | contig 35613 bp, 38 predicted proteins | sample 3178371 | NCBI WGS metagenome assembly SXGQ01 (sample SAMN11356859, study PRJNA531348) | freshwater metagenome | isolation source: freshwater sample F1-20 | place: China: Fuxian Lake, Yuxi | collected 2017-12-25 | reverse complement strand
TGGTGGACCAATTGTGGCGCCAGCCGCAGTGTTGGGTAGCTAAATATGGAAAAGATAACCGCTGAAAGCATCTAAGTGGGAAACTTACCTCAAAACTAGTTCTTCCCATAGAGCCGTAGTAGACCACTACGTTGATAGGCTGGATGTGTAAGCACCGTAAGGTGTGTAGCTGACCAGTACTAATAGCTCAATTGGCTTGATTTATGCACTGAAAAAAATTTTTTCTGTGAGAAAATTAAATTTTTATATGATTATTAAAATGAACGAACAATCAGACACAGACATTAATATTATATTTACAAGTCGACTTTGCCTTTTTTTGGAAAAAAAGTTTTAATTATTAAAATTATGCAAAAAAAATTATCCGCTTCTTAAACTTAAGAAATTTTTGTAATCTAATAAAATTTTAAAAAGTATTAGTTTAAATTTTATGAAAATAATAGATAAAATATCTATTAATTTTAAACTTAAAGAGAATAAATTAGATTTTTATTTTGATGATATTAAAAAATGATTGGTAATGAAATTCATAAATTTGCTAGAAAATTATGGCCTATTAATAGGAGCATAACTGGTGAAGGTGTTCGAGAAACATTACGAATCATATCTAAACATTTACCAGCACTTGAAATTAAATCAGTACCCTCAGGCACACAAGTTTTTGATTGGAATATTCCAAAAGAATGGAGTGTAAAAGAAGCTTATATAATTACTCCAAGCGGTGAAAAAATATGTGATTTTTCTAAAAATAATCTTCATCTTGTTGGATACAGTGTTCCATTTAAAGGTAGTGTTAGTTTTAATGAATTAAAAAAACATCTTCATACACTATCAGATCAACCCAATGCCATTCCCTACGTAACTAGTTACTACGAAGAAAGGTGGGGATTTTGTCTTACACAAAAGCAATTTGATACTCTTAACAATGGAATTTACAAGATCGTAATCAACGCGTCATTATTTAATGGTGAGTTAAATTATGGAGAATTATTAATTAAAGGTAAAAGTGATAAAGAAATATTTTTAAGTACTTATATCTGTCATCCTTCAATGGCAAATAATGAACTATCTGGACCTACCGTTGTTACATTTCTTGCAAAATTTTTACAAGAAATTGGTGAGACGGATTACAGCTACCGAATAATTTTTATTCCTGAAACAATTGGATCAATAACTTATCTAAGCCATAATTATAAAGATATGAAAAACAAAATCTTCGCTGGTTTTAATGTATCTTGTATAGGGGATGAGAGGGCTTACTCCTTTATACCGTCTCGAAATGGTAAAACGATAAGTGATTTAATTGCTAAGCATGTGCTTAAGTGGATTGATCCAAACTTTATCGAGTATAGTTGGCTCGATAGAGGCAGTGATGAAAGACAGTATGGTGCACCTGGAATTGATTTACCAATTGCATCAATATTAAGAACAAAGCACGGAAAATATCCCGAGTACCACACATCGCTAGATAATTTAGAAAATGTTGTTACCCCCAAAGGTCTTGATGGAGGCTACTGGGCAATTAGAAAAGCCATAGAGGCAATCGAAAGAAACAAGAATTATAAAGCAACTATTTTGTGTGAGCCCCAGATGGGAAAGAGGGGACTTTACAAAACTCTTTCTAAGAAAGGAAGAGATGAAGAAGTTGATTTGATGATGAATTTCATTAGTCTTTGTGATGGACAAACCTCACTACTTAAAATTGCTGAAAACTTAAACATACCGATTTGGGAATTGTATGATTTGGTTGATAAACTTAAAAGTCATAGCTTGATCGATGTTAATTAGTGAGTGGCTTGGTGTTAATAAAAAAAATCTTCATATAATCACTGCTTAAAGTATCTAAGTGGAAAACTTACCTCAAAACTAGTTCTTCCCATAGAGCCGTAGTAGACCACTACGTTGATAGGCTGGATGTGTAAGCACCGTAAGGTGTGTAGCTGACCAGTACTAATAGCTCAATTGGCTTAATTTATGCATTAAAAATTATTTTTATCAATTAAATTTAATCTGTAAGTCTTTTAAAGGTTGCATGACAAACGGGACCTTTAAGAAAATTATCAACATTTTTTTTGTTTTTTTCAAACACACTAATTTTTGAGAAAATTGGATCTAGATTCTTAATAAATTTATCAATAACACTTTTTGTATGAAATATTGTTAAATAAGTAATGTTACTTGCGAGATAACCTTTTTTCAACATTTCTTGACTTATGTATGTCTTATACTTTAAATTTTTTTTTGAATTAAAAGAGTAGTAGGTTATTGACTCGATACCACCAACGTTTATTTTTAACTTATATTTTATTGCCAATTCTTTAATTTTTTCTGAGAGATATTTTCCATTATTAATAATCTTCTTCCAACTCTTTGTCTTTTTCATTATATCAAGAGTTCGAATTCCCGCCAAAAAACCAATTCTTTCAGTCCAAAATGTACTGCTAATGAAACTATTTTTTGCTTTATTCATTATATTTCTTTTTCCAATTACTGCTGTAATTGCATAACCATTTCCTAAAGCTTTACCGAACATACACATGTCAGGATATACTTTTTGTGTCATATGTAATCCACCTAGATTTCTTCTAAATCCAGAAGTACATTCATCAAAAATCAAAACTATATTTTTTTGGGTTGCAAATTTTCTTACTTTTTTTAAAAAATTATAATTAGGAAGTGAATTTCTGCCAACTTCCATTTTAATAGCTGCTAATTTATATTTTTTGCTAATTTTTCTTAATTGTTTAAAATCACCATAGTTGAATGGGTGCGCAGTATTTTTTAAATTTTTTGGAACTCCATCTGGTAATAAGCCGGGAAGAATATGATCATTTAGCTTATTTTTTCCACTTAGATTTACAGACAAATACCAATCATGCCATCCATGGTATCCACAAATAGCGATGTGATCTTTTTTTGTAGCTGCTCTTGCAATTCTAATTGAAAGTGCGTTGGCTTCACCGCCAGATCTTGCAAATTTAGCCATTTTCGCCCACGGGTGTAATTTAATCAATTTTTTTGCTAGGATGACCTCCTCAGGACAATTTAAAGAAGTCATGTTGCCTTTAGCTGCATTTTTTAAAACAAATTTGTCAACAGCTTGATTAGCGTATCCGAGAATGTTTTGACCTACAAAACAAATCATATCGATGTATTTTTTGTTGTCTAAATCCCAAACAAATATTTTCTTTGATTTTGAGTAATATGACGGCCAAAGATTTGGCAAAGTCATTTCAGGTCTTTTTGATAAAAGCATGTTCCCACCTAAAATTACTTTTTTTGCTTTTGAATATAATTTTTGTCCAGTATTACTCATAAAATTAAAATTTACTCATTATATAATCAATTTTTTTATCCCTGCTAAATAAGTGCCAACCACCTCCGATAATTTTTTTATTTTTATATTCATTCTCAAATTTTAAAAATTTATTACAGTCAGATTTAGTAATAAGAGCATGTCTAATTTCTTTTTTTTCAGTGAAAGCGTCAAGAATATCGATTTTAATTTTAAATTTTTTTAATATCTTAATTAATACTACTTTATCTAATTGTTCAAATTTTTTTTTTATGAAAGTTTCGATTGTTATTTTAAATTTATTCTTAAGTTTATAAATATATATTCTAAAAATGTTTGTTTTTTTTGAAAATACTTGGATATAAAAATTTTGAGAACTATACTTTTTTCTAAACTTAATATTAGCACAATAAACTTTTGCGCGTATTACAGGGTTATCAAAATTTCCATAACCCAATTCACCTAATAAAGGAATAGGATTTCCAGTCCAAACGATTTTGTCTGAGTCTATTAATTCTGATTTATTGTATAGATTTATATTTCCGTCACTATTTTTTATTACTTTAATTTTTGAATTAAACCTAATTTTAATTTTTTTTCTCAAAACTTTTTCTAAATTATAAAAAAAATCATTATATCCTTTTTTAGGAATACTAAATTTTTCTTTAAGGACAACCATTGGCAAGCCAAGAAGTTTGTCAGCGTTTTTATTACTTGATTTAAGTTTTTTTATAAGATTTTGATCTTTTATAAACAAAACTCTTGTCACACTTAATACTGCTGAGCAACTTTCATGTAAAGTATCATAATTCCTAGAAAAATTTTTGCACCATTTTTCAATAGGTTTTCTTATATTTGTTTGATAAGAGCTTAATCTATCTTTTAACAAGTCTGCTTCTTTTTTATCTTTTAATTTCGTAAATTTTTTATTTGTAATTGGTTGAGCAAATAAATCATTTGTCATTTCATTATCAAACAAATCAATATAAGATTTAAAAACATTTATTTTTTTTTTATTAAACATGTAAGAACTATTAAAATTATAAAAATAATTTTTAAAAATTTTTAATTTTTTAATATCCTTAAACCATTGAGAATTATTATCAAAATATTGAGGACCATTTAAAAATTTCTCTTCGTTTTTATTTATATCTCCAATAGTTCCTCCTAATGTTTCTCTTTTTTCAAAAAGCGTAATTTTATGACCAAATTTTGAAAGAAGCAAAGCAGTTACGCAACCAGATATTCCCCCTCCAATAATTGAAATATTGTAGTGTTTTTTGTCTTGCATTTTTTTTATATAAATATGTTCAAAATTTGAACGCTACGATATCATAATTATTATTTAAGACAAATATTTTATTTAAATTAAAAATGTTATTTTTATCTCAACCAACTATTTTTCCATGTATTGTATATTATGATCTAATAGATCAATCGAACTTTTTTATTATTTTAGATGATGTTAAATTTGAAAAATAATACTAGTATCATAGAAATAATTTTAAATCAAAAAAAAGATTAGAGCTTTTCAGCGCTCTACTCTAACAGATAAAAGTAAATTAATTAAAAATATAAAAATATTTAACCTAGAAAGAGTGCAAAAAAAATTTAAAAGTTTCTTACTCAGAAATTATTCAAAAGAAAGTTTTTTGAAAAGTATTTTTAAATCTTTATTAAAGGATTTAATAAAAAATCTAACTAAAGAAAATTATTATTTTTAAACACCAATTTAATTAAACCGACATTAAGCTTTCTTTAAATAGAAAAAAAATTAAAAACTATTTTGAAATGAATTTTTGATTTAACGCTGCTCCGCGTTTAATAAATACTTTTGCTTCTTTATTTATAATTTTATTATAATTCTCTGGTGGTAAGCCCAGACCAGGTCTAATCACTTTTATATTATCTTTAGAAAATTTTTCACCTCTTTTAATATTTTTAACGCAGTAAATCGAACGCCTGTATTTTAAATATACTTTTTCAGATTTTGAAATATCTATTTTATTATCTCCAATTGCTTTCCAAGAATTATTTAATTCATTTACTAATTGCTTCATTTCAAAAATATCTGAAGAAAAATCAGAGTCCAAAGATTTTTTATTTTTTGATAGCATAAAATGTTTTTCAATTACACATGCCCCGTAATTTATGGAGCTAATGGCAACACCTATCCCATTCGTGTGATCTGAATACCCAGTTAAACATTTAAACTTATTCTTAATATACTGGATGGTTTTAAGTTTCACATTTTCATATTTAGCGGGATATTCCGTGACACAATGCAAAATTATAAATTTTTTACATTTAATTTTCTTTAGAAAAAGAATTAATTTTTGAATTTCTTTATTAGACAATGTTCCTGTTGAAATAATTATAGGTTTTTTTGTTTTTACAACTTTTTCAATTAATGGAAAATGTAAACTTTCTAAAGACGCAATTTTATACATTGGAACGTTTAATTTTTCTAAAAAATGCAAAGATTTTTCATCAAATACAGAACTAAAACATATCAATCCAAGTTTTTTTGCTACCTTAAAAACTTTTTTATGCCATTCAAAGGGAAACTGAGCTTCTTTATAAATGCTATACAAAGATCTATTATTCCAACTCTTTATTTTAAACTCTTTTTTTATCGAAAAATCCTTTTTTTTAATATTAAGTGTCATTTCATCTAAATCAAACGTTTGAAACTTAACAGCATCTACCTTAATTTTAGCCGCAGCTTTTAAAAGTTTTATTGTCTCACTAATAGAGTTTAGATGGTTTGCGGAGATTTCAGCTATTACGAATGGTTTAGAATGGTTTGAGATTATCTTGTTTTTAATTGTTATTTTCATTTTGTATTTAAGAAATTACAAACTTTTTTAAGATAGTTATTAGAATTACCATTTTTTACAAATATATTAATGATTGATTTATCAAACTTATTTGCAATGTTTAAATTTGTATTATATTTAAATTTATTTAAAGCAGGATAATGTGATGTAATTATTATTTTTTTTTTTATTGCTTGAGAAATTAACTTTTCTCTGTTGATTTTACATAAAATTGGATACCTCCAATAAACATCGGAATTTCTAAATTTCGGCTTTAAAAATGATTTCGATTTAATATTTTCGTATAAAAATTTTGCACTTAAATTTCTTGTTAGAACATTCTCACTTAAAGAATTTATTTTTTTTATAAAATTTTTTTTATTAATATTAATTTTATAAAAAATTGGGTTAGATTTCAGAAATTTTTTAATTTTAAGATAAATTGATTTTTTTTTGATAATTACTGCCCCACCATTTTCCGAAATTATCTTATCATATCCAAAACTTACAACCGAAGCATCTCCAAAGGATCCATAGAATTTTTTGCCAAGTTTTCCTCCAAAGTTTAAGCATGCGTCCTCAATCAAGAATATTTTCTTACTTTTAGCTATTTCAGATATTTTAATAATTTCAGAAGATATTCCATAACAATGTACACAAATAATAGTTAATGTATTTTTGTTTACTAATTTTTTTATGTGAGAAACGCTCATATTAAAATATTTTGTTTCCATATCTGCAAAAACTGGTTTTAATGATAAAAATTGAATTGCAAATAAAACTGAAGGGCATACTACTGATGGTAATATTACTTCTTTTTTATTTTTGTTTTGCTCCTTTAATATACTAAGTAATGAGATTAGAGCGCTTGTTCCTGAGCGAGTTAAAGAAATATGCCTTTCCGAGTAAAATCTTTTTAGACAAGTTTCTATTTTATAATTATTCATATGTATTATTTAAGTAAGTTCTTTTAATTTTCTTGCTAAAGCAAATAATTTTTCATCCTTATTTAATATTTGATTTATGATTTTGATAGTCTCTTTTGGTTTAGTCTCATACGACAATCTAAGAAGGTCCATCCAGTTTTTATTATTTTTGCTTCTAATTTTTTCTATGTTGTTAAAAATTTTTTTAATGTTTTTTTTCATTTACAAGAGTTATTAGTTTTTTTATTTTCTATTAGCTTTATACAAATATTCAGCAAATTTCCAATTATCTAAATCATCAATATCAACCGCTCTTTCTTGTGGTAGTTCAAACCCTATAAACTTGTTTTGAAGGTCTTTAATTTTTTTATTTAAAATTTTTTTTGGAAAAACTGCTAAACATCCAGCATCGTAATAAGATTTTTTAAAATTTTGTGATCGTTTATATATTTCTTTTTTAAATAATGGAATTAAGAAATTTTTATTATTTTTTTTGAAAGCCCATTGAATTGGTGCCCCATATCTCGTTATAGCCAATAAGACTCTATTTTTATTTTTTTTTGAAATTTTAGATGCTTTGATTAAGTCTTCTCTCAATAATAAAGGAGAACAAGGAGGAATTGTCCAAACTTCGTCAAAGCTATAGCCATTACTTAGATATTTATTGTAAACAAACTTTAAAACATTCAAAGTACCTATATGATCTCTTGACAATTCCTTTGGCCTCATAAAATCAATCTTTATTCCAAATTTTTTTACAACTTTCGCAACTTTTTCAGACTCGGTTGATACATGTATTTTGTGAAACAAATTACTTTTTTTTGCAGTTGAGAGCACATAATTTATTATTGGATTATTATTAAATAATTTAATATTTTTTTTCGGTATTCTTTTTGAATTACCTCTTGCAGGTATAATTAATAATCTTCTAATGAAGTTTGACATAACATAACTTAATGATAATGTTCAATATTTGAACAAATATAATAAATAATCAAAAATATCAACTATTAAATCTTATATTATTTTATGAATAAGAATTTGCAAAAATTCCAAGAATTTAAAAAAAAAATTGTAATTGGTACCGCGCAATTTGGTAAAGCTTACGGCATTAATAATATCAATAAAAATCTCTTAAAAACAAGTGTGGTTAAATTGATTTTAAAAAATCTTTCTAAAAATGGAATTAACCATTTAGATAATGCTGAAGGATATGGTTTTAAGATAAATATTTTAGGGAAAAAAAACTTTACTATAGATACAAAAATTTTGATATGTAAAAGAAATAGCCTTGAACACAATCTTAAAAAAATAATTGAAAATTATAAAAAAAAAAATTTAAAAATTTCTTCGATATATATTCATAATCCTGAGCTGATATTTACTAAATATGGAAAGATAATTTATAAAAATCTTAAGTATCTAAAAAAAAAAAAAATTATTTAAAAATATAGGAGTTTCAGTTTATGACTTAAAATTGCTTAAAAAAATTGTATCTAAATTAAAAATTGATGTTGTCCAGCTACCGTATAATATTTTAGATAGAAGATTTGAAAACTATTTTAAAATTTTGAAAAAAAAAAAAATTTTAATTTACGCTAGGTCAGTTTTTTTACAAGGTGCTCTGCTATCAAAAAAAAGCAATAAAATAAACAAAAGTAAAGAGGTAAAAAAATTTCATAATTTTACAAAAAAAAATAGAGTTAGTAATCTCTATACCTGCATTGAATTTGTAATTAAAAATAAATTAATTAATAAAGTAGTAATTGGTATTGATAATAATAATCAATTAAAGCAAATTTTGAGATTTAAATTACAAAATAAAAATTTAAGCTTAAATGACTTACAAACAAACAATTTAAAGATTATCGATCCAAGGTATTGGTAAAAAAATTATTTGACTCAATTTAAAATTAATTTTTATACTTTTTTTATCTCATTATTATTTAAATTTAGGTATAAATAGATGCATTTTTTTGTAAAAGTTTTCTGATCCTATAAAGTTATTTAAACTTTAATTTAATTTCCTTGAGTTTGATAAATCAATCATTAATATATTTGTAAAAAATGGTAATTCTAATAACTATCTTAAAAAAGTTTGTAATTTCTTAAATACAAAATGAAAAATAAAATTTATTATCTTTATAAAAGTTTATATAAAAGATTTGGTCATTCACCATTTTCAATCAAAGCAAGAAATAGTCTGCAGCAAAGGTTAAGATTTAAACTTCTAATAAATCTTATAGATTTAAAAAGAAATGATAAAATTTTAGATGTAGGATGTGGACTAGGTGATTTGGCTAATTATTTAAAAAATAAAAAAGCTAAATGCAAATATTTAGGTTTAGATTTTGTTGAAGAGTTTATTCACGCCGCAAATATAAAATATGGCAATAAAAATACAAAGTTTCTTAAACTTAATATCGAGAAAAATAAATTTCCAAAAAATTATGATTGGCTAGTATTATCAGGATTATTTAATGATAAGAAAAAAAAAGCTAAAAAATTTATGTTAAGTATTATTAAGAAAATGTTCAAAAGTTCAAAAAAAGGAATAGTATTTAACGGACTGACTAAATATGTAGATTATGAAGACAAAGAATTGTTTTACAGTTATCCTGACCAAATTTTAAAGTTTTGTATAAAAAACTTATCAAAATATGTAGTTTTAAAGACTAATTATCAATTAAAAAAAAATATAATTCCTTTTGAATACTCAATTGCTGTTTTTAAGGTTAAAAATGAAAATAAAGATTAATAATTTGTGAAGTTAAGTGCACATCAATTAAACTTTCTTCCTTACCCTGGGTTAATTGCAAAAATTAATTATTCAGATCAATTTATATATTTGACAAAAATTCAATTTGAAAAAAAAAGTTGGCAATCAAGAAATCAAATTAAAGGTATAAATAATAACCGCATTCTTTTATCTGTTCCAATAAAAAATAAAGACAAGATACAAAATATTGAGGATATTCAAATTAATAACGAAACAAATTGGGGAAAAAAACATCTTAAAAGTATTTCAATTAATTATCTAAAAAGCCCTTATTACTCAAAATATTTAAATTTTTTTGAGCAATTATATTCAAATAAATGGGAGAAAATTGAAGACTTAAATATTTATATTCTAAAATATTTACTCAAAGAATTAAATATCCAAACAAAAATATTTTCAGACAAACAATTTAATTTCAAAAAAAAAAAAAATGAACTTTTGATTGAAATGTGTCAAAAAACTAATTCCACTACCTATATATCCAATAAGGGAAGCCAAAGTTACGTTGATGTTGATTCTTTTAAAAAAAATAGAATAAATCATTTTTTCATTAATTATAAAAATTATATATATAATCAAAATCAAGTTACATTTGTTTCCAACCTAACAATTTTTGACATGTTATTTTTTTGTGGAAATAAAATTACTGAAAATATAATTAAAGATAATAGTAATCTTGAGATTAGTAAAAATTTTAGTAAATTATAAATATTTTTTTTGGAAATCTTCTTAAGGCAATTTTGCCTAAACGAGTAATGCTAATTTCTTTGTTTTAATTTTATGGTTTTATAAAATTTGACCATTCTTTAATTTTTTTATTTTTACTGACATAATAAACTTGATTACGATATTTATTTACCGTTGCCATAACTTTTTTTGAACACCACCAATCATTAATCGTATCATAATGATTATTTATATGTTTAGCACATTCAATTGGAGTGAAAAAAATGAGTTTATTTTTTTCCATTTCTTTAATTAACGGTATAAATTTTTTATTAAATGTCGTTTTTTTTTTTTTTAATAAACAAACAGAAGGAATGCCATTTGTAAGAGACTCGGAAAAAGGTGAATTCAAGTAGGAAGAAATAACAATTTTTGTATTCTTCAATGACTCATCATAATTTGTTGGCTCATCTACTTTAAATGAACCAATGCGTTTTTTGTAATCAAAAGTATTATGTAAAAATCTGAATCGAACATTTTCAGAATTAACTTTTTTTACTTTCTTAGCAAATTCAATCATTTTTAAAAATTCATCTAGATCTGCCGAACCATCTGGACAGAAATCTAATCGGAATAAAAATTTTGAAACGTTGCTTTTAGTAACTAATAATATTTTTTTTGCGGATATATCATATTTATAATTCTTATTAAAATTTAAAACTGGAAGTTTTATTTGTTTTTTTTAAAAAGGTTTATGATGAACTATGATTTTATCGAAAATTTTATATTCGTACCCAAAATTTATATCTTTAAGAGGAACACCTCCACCATGAAAAGACATATAATGTTTTGCCCCTCTTTGGGCTTGAATGACGCACCAATGCTTATAAAGATCATTTGAAATATGAGCACCACGAGATATTATTTTTTTTCCATTAAAGTCAAAACGTCGAGCATTATTTTGATATTCTTGAAAATTTTCCAAAAAAGACATGGGAAGAAAAAATATAATTTTGTTTTTTAAATATTTTTCAAAGTTATTTTTTGATTTAAAATTAAATTTCTTAGTTAATTCTTTTCTTAGATTCATATTAAGGTTATTTTTTTGTAATTTTTTTGTTTCTAAAAAACTAGAAACATAAAAAGGAAGTTGTTTGATTTTGAACATAATTTTTACAAAATCTAAAAAATTTACATGGCTACTGTCCAAAAAATAATCATTTTTTCTTAAAAAAAATTTAGGAGAAATGAATCGTTTAATAAGATCTATAACACTTAATTTAAATTTATAAACTTTCTCACTCATTTTTACTGATTTATCAATTTGCTTAATATGAAAATTTTTATAAAAAACTTCCAAAATAAGATCGGAAAAAATTGCTTGGTGCCAATTATCATTACTGGACTTATTAAGTACATAATCTAGATAATTTTTAGAAATAAAATCCTTGTTAGAATAATTTAAAATTTTTGTATGATATTTTTTGTGTTTTCTAGTAGCTAGTTTTAAATTTTCGTATTTGTCAAAAATATTTGATATAATTGATATAAGCCAAGGAGACAACAGCAGTCTCCATGACTTAAGACTTAAATTTATATTATGTTGTTTATTTAATGTGGTCGTTAAATTTTTAAGGCTTACTTCATAGATTTTTTTTAAATAAGAATAATCTTTAATTAATTTAGATTGATTCGACCAATGGTAGGTTAAAATATTTTTTTTAATAATTAAATTTTGTTTAATGTAAGGAACGCTCCAAATACCTGAGTAAATATTGTTTTTATTTTCTGTCCAAGTGTTTAGATTAAAAGTTGTAATAAAATTTTTTATTTTTCTATCAATCATTTTGCAAAATTAATTAATTTTAAGTTATTTGAATTTTTTTTAAGCTCTTAATACTGATATGAAATTTGGAGTTTACCTCATATCCCTGGAAAAACCTTGCACAACTCAAAATTAATTGGTTAGTTTTTGTCATAAAATAATTTTTCTAAGAATTTTTATAATTTTTTTTTGATCTTCAAATTTCAAATCTATGTACAAAGGAAGTGATAAAGCACATTTTCCATAATGTTCCGCTATTGGAAAGTCACCAATTTTAAAACCTTTATTTTTATAAAAAGGGTGTAAATGTATTGGTCTATAATGCATGTTTACTAATACACCTCGTTTTCTGAGTAAGTTAAAAATATTATTATAATTTTTTTTAATTTTTTTTAAATCAAGAAGTATAATAAATAAGTGGTAGCTCGATTTATTGTTCAAATCAATCTCTTGATGTTTTACAGGAAGATCCTTTATTAGATTTTTATATTTTTTTGCAAGTAAATTTCTTATTTTTACAAATTTATTTAGCTTTTTTATCTGACTTAATCCTAATGCAGCTGCAATCTCGCTCATTCTATAGTTAAATCCAAGAAACTGTTGTTCATAATACCAAAAACCTAATTTTTTATTTTTTAGTTCTTTTTGATTTCGTGTAATTCCATGATTTTTTAGCAACTCCATTTTTTTATAGAATTTTTTACTATTTGTTGTTGCCGCTCCTCCTTCACCAGTAGTGATCATTTTTACAGGATGGAAACTAAAAACAGTGATATCTGACCATTTGCAACTACCAACATTAACTTTATTTCTAGATGCACCTAAAGCATGCGATGCATCTTCAATTACGTAAAATTTATATTTCTTTGCTAATTTCCAAATCGCTTCTTGTTCAGGAGGTTGACCGCCAAGATGAACTGTGACTAAAATTTTGGGAGTTTTTTTTTTTAATTTTTGTTCAAGTTTTTTAATGTCAATATTGAAATGATTTTCATTTATATCAACGAAATCAACCTTGGCACCACAATAAAGAGCACAATTGCTTGATGCAACAAATGAATTGGGTGCTGTCCATAATTCATCACCTGGTTTTAAACTTAATGCTAAGCAAGCTACGTGTAAAGCACTTGTAGCGCTATTAGTTAGACATGCATACTTTGAGTTAACATATTTAGATATTTTTTCTTCAAGTTTCTTTACAATAGGACCTTGAGTAATATACTTAGAACTTAGTACTTTTTTTACTGCATCAATATCTTCTTTATAAATTTTTTGTTTATTATATGGAAATATTTTCATTTATTTGAATTTTATAAATTTTCGTCTGAGGTTTTTAGAAGTTTTTATTGTAAAACTTAAGATTAAATAAGTCGTTATTAATTGAAATATAAATCTAATTAAAAAAATTTTTTTATCTAGATAGCTCATTAGCGTTTAAAAAGGACCAAAATTTAGTTTTTTTAAAATTTTTTTGATTTGTTGAATATTTAAAAAATTATTATTTGTTTCACTGTTGTAGGATATGTTTTTTGTAAATCTTTTTATTTTAAATTTTTTACTATAAAAGTTATGAAGTTTCTTAAAGTTGTATTCAGGTAGAATTGCATAATATCTACCTAAATCTAAAGTATAAAAACTTTCATTAATAGAAATAAGTTCTTCACTAATTTTTTCTCCTGGTCTTTTTCCTATAATTTTTATTTTTTTACCTGCAATTATTTTGGCGAGATCAATTATACGCATACTTGGCGATTTAGGTACAATTATTTCACCACCTTTTGTATTTTGTATAGCCCACAAAACTGTTGCAACACCTTCTTCCAAAGAAATTGAAAATCTTGTCATCTTCTCATTCGTAAGAGTAACAAATTTCTTTTCCTTATATTGTTCTTCAAAAAAAGGTATCACTGATCCTCTGCTAGCAAGAACATTTCCATATCTTACTACAGAAATACTTAATTTATTATTTTCTCCAAACATATTTTGGGCTGCTAAAAAAAGTTTGTCAGAGCATAGTTTTGTTGCACCGTAGAGATTAATCGGAGAACTTGCTTTATCAGTTGATAGAGCAATAATTTTTTTTACACCGTTAAATAAAGCAGCCTCTAATATATTTTGTGCTCCAATTATATTTGTTTTAATAAATTCAAAAGGATTATATTCGCTGGCAGGAACTTGTTTTAAAGCAGCTGCATGAACTACAATGTCTATTCCTCTAAAAGCTATCATCAACCTATCTTTATCTCTAACATCACCTAAAAAATATCTAAGACATTTTATTTTTTCAGGATTGAATTCTCGTTGAAGTTCAAATTGTTTTAATTCATCTCTTGAAAATAAAACTAATCTATTAATTTTAGGAAATTTTTTTAATATATTCCTAACAAAATTTTTTCCAAAAGATCCAGTTGCACCTGTTATTAGTATTGATTTATAATTTAGCATATAATTTGATAGCATATATTGTTCAATTTTTGAACAAAAATATTTACATTTTTTAAAATCGTGTTATGTACAATATTTGAACATATAATAAATTATGAATGAAGAATTATTTAAAATTTTACGTAAGGTTCACAAAAATCCTAATTCCCCTCAAAGAGAATTAGCCGAAGGTCTTGGTTTTAGCCTTGGAAAGTTAAATTATTGCTTAAGAGCTTTAAGAGAAAAAGGCTTAATTAAAATTAATAATTTTAAAACTAATAAATATAAAGTTAATTACATTTATATTCTTACCCCAAAAGGAATTAGCGAAAAAACAAAGCTTACTTTAAAATTTATGAAACGGAAAATTCAAGAATATGATGATTTACAAAATGAGTTAAATAAAAAAAAATAATAATGAAAAATTATCTTAAAATAGTTTACGGAAAAAATAGAAAGTTTTTATCTGATTATGATAAGAAATTTGTTGATTATTTGATAGAAAGATTCAAATTAAAAGAGGGTAAGATCCTTGATATCGGGTGTGGAACCAAACATATCATGAATCTTTTTTATGAAAGAAAATTTAAAGTCTTTGGAGTAGACAGATCATCATATAAAGAAGATCAACAAACAGGATTAGATTTTGAAATTAAATATTTAAATTTAGAAAATGATAAAATTGATTATGAGAATAATTTTTTTGATATAATTTTTTGTAAATCGGTAATTGAACACATTAAAAATCCTTCAAATATTTTTAATGAGGCCTATAGAGTCTTAAAACCAGGTGGGATAATTTTAATACTAACCCCAAGTTGGCGACACACTTATTGGGGTCCATTTTATATAGACTCAACCCATATTACCCCATTTACCGAGTCTTCTTTACATGATTGTTTTTTATTTTCCAAATTTAAAAATGTTAATGTTGAAACTTTTTATCAATTTCCTTTAATTTGGAAATATAGTTTTTTAAAATTATTTTGTAAAATGTTAGCACTTTTTCCATTACCTTATTTTCCACTTTATAAACAAAAAAAAATTTATAATGATAGAATTAATACATTAATAAGGTTTTCAAATGAGCCGATGTTATTAGGATATGCAGAAAAATAAAATTAAAAAAATAGTTTTTTTTGGCTTGGGTAGTGCTGGACAAAAACATTTAAGAAATCTACAAAAATTAGATTTAAATTTAAAAGTTTATTATTATAAAGAAACTAAAAAAAATTTTTTAATTAATCAAAAACTTGAAAAAATTAACTTAGATATATTTAAAAAGTATAATTTAATATTAATAAAAAATCTTAATAATTTAAAATTGATAAAACCTGATGCTGCATTTATATGTAATCCTAGCTCTAGCCATATGAAATTTGCAATATTTTGTGCTAAAATTGGATGTCATTTATTTATTGAAAAACCTATTTCAAACAAACTTAAAAACTTAAAAATATTTTTAAATATAATAAAGAAAAAAAAATTAGTTGTTAGTGTAGGTTATCAATTTTTATTTCATCCGTTACTAAATAAACTTAAAAAAATTATCTCTTCAAATAAATTTGGAAATCTTCTTAGAGGCGAAGTGGTTATGAATGAAGATGTTAAAAAGTATAGAAAATACGGTCATTATTCAGATTTATTAGTAACAAAAAAAAATAAAGGCGGTATGTTATTAGAACAATCACATGATTTAAGTTTAATAATTTGGCTTTTAGATGAAAAACCTGATGTTATTTTTTCAAGTAGATTTAGACATAAACATATAAAATTTGAGAGAGGAACAGAAGACTCAGTTTTTTTAGGGCTTTTATTTAATATTAATAATACAAAGAAATTGATAACGGTAAGTCTGTCGAGTTTTAATTGTGAGAAAGAAAAAAAATTAAAGCTTATCTTTAATAGAGGAAAAATTAAATTAAATTTTTTAGACAATACGCTTATAATTGAAAAAAATAATAAAAAGAAAATTTATAAGCCTATTATTAATAGAAATAATTTATTTCTATTTGAATTAAAAAATTTTTTAAAAAATATAAATACTAAAAATACTAAAAATCTTACTTTAAAAAATTCAATTTTAACATTACATACGATTGATGAAGCAAAGAAACATAGCAAAGTTTGTGAAACAGAATAATATTTATGTATAAAAAAAAAACAATTTATGGAATCATTACAGCTAGAGGTGGTTCAAAAAGCATACCAAATAAAAATATAAAAAAAATAGACGGAAAACCACTTGTATTTTATTCAATCAATACCAGTCTAAAATCAAAATTGATAGATAGAACTATTATAACCACTGATAGTAAAAAAATTGCAAAAATTGCAAAAAACTTAAAATGTGAAATACCCTTTTTAAGACCAAAAAAAATTTCTGGAGATTTCTCTACAGATTTTCAAGTCTTAGAGCATTTAGATAAATGGTTAAAAAAAAATGACAAAGTTCCAGACTATTATGTTCACTTGAGACCTACGCATCCAATCAGAGACCAAAAAGTTATAGATCATGCTATTAAAAAAATTATTCAAAATAAAACTTTTGACTCTTTAAGGTCTTTTTCTATTTCTAAAGAAACTCCTTATAAAACTTGGGTAAAAAAAAATAAAAAATTTTTTCCTATAATTAAATTAAAAAAAACAAGTGACTCACATTCAATACCAAGACAGCTTCTTCCTGTTACCTATTGGCAAAATGGTTATATAGATATTATTAAATCAACAACGATTTCTAAAAAAAAATCTATTGTTGGTAAAAAAATTTTACCTTTTATTCTAAAGCAAGATAGTTATGATATTGATTATATAGAAGAACTGAATTTTTTAAAAAAAAACTTTTCTAAAATTAAAAAGTTTAAAAACACTTTAAAAAGGTATCCGTCATGATTATAAATGAATTTGATTTAAATAATAAAATAATCATCTTAACTGGTTCCGAGGGATTTTTAGCGCAAAACTTTATTAAAGCAATATTAAATCACAATGGCAGATTAATTTTAATGGATAAAAAAAAAAAAAGAAATTATTCAAATAAAAAAATTAAATTTTTTAAGTGCGATCTTACTTCGGAAAATGATGTTAAAAAAGTTTTTTTAAAAATAAAAGCTAATTTTGGCGATCCGGATGTTTTGATAAACAATGCTGCTTTAAATCCATCAACTAAAGAAATTAAATATAATAATTTCAGTTTAGAAAACTTTAGTAAAAGTTATTGGGATAAAGATTTAAATAACAGTTTAACTTCGGCATTTTTATGTACAAAATATTTTGGAAGACTGCCATCTAAAAAAAAAAGATGCATTATTAATGTATCTTCAGATCTAGGGCTAATTGCTCCAAATCAATCAATATATGAAAGAAGAAATAAAAAAAAACTATTTAAGCCTGTTTCTTACTCAGTTGTAAAACATGGTATTATTGGTTTAACAAAATATACCTCAACAATATGGAATAAAAAAAATATAAGATGTAATACGGTTGCTTTTGGGGGAGTTTATAAAAACCAGCAAAAATCTTTTGTAAAAAGAATTTCTAAACTTATTCCTATGGGTAGAATGGCCAAGGAAAACGAATATAACTCCACGATTATTTATTTAGCTTCAGATGCTTCTTCTTATATGAACGGTGCAACCATAGTTATAGATGGAGGTAGAACAGCATGGTAACAAAAAAAATATATAGACGTTTAAATAAAGTGAAAAATAATTGGGATGCTGAAAATAATTTTTATCAGTTTGTTGATAAGAGCAGGTTAATAAAGTTTTTAAATCATTTTAAATTATTAGAAAAAACTCGTTCTATCAGTGGTGATATTATTGAATGTGGAGTTCTAAAGGGAAATTCTTTAATAAGATTTGCAATATTCAGAGATTATTTAAACTTAAAAAAAAAAAAAGTTATTGGATTCGATAATTTTGGTTCATTTTCAAAAAATTATTTGAAAAAAGACGATAGTAAAATTTTTATTCAAGAAAAAAAATTTGCTGAAATTCATGATAAAAATACTGGCTTTGGTAATTCAATTTCAAAAATGAAAACTATTTTAAAAAATAAGAAAATAAGGAATTTTAAATTAATAAAAGGTGACGTTTTTAAAACATTAGATAACTTTATTAAAACTAATAAAAAATTAAAAATATCTTTTTTACATTTAGATGTTGATGTTTATACTCCAACTATTTATATTTTAAGAAAACTATATAAATATATATCAAAAAATGGGGTAATTCTGATTGATGATTTTAAAACACATCCAGGAGTAACAAAAGTAGTAGAAATTTTTTTTAAAGAAAAATTTAAAAAAATTCAATTAATCAAAAATCTAAGACCATCTTATTATATAGTCAAATAAAATGAAAAAAATATTTTTTATTGCAGAAATAGGCATTAATCATAATGGCAATATTGATAAAGCAAAAAAGTTAATCGATAGTGCAAAAAATGCAGGTTTTGATGCAGTTAAATTTCAAAAAAGAGACATAAATATAGTTTATACAAAAGAGCAATTAGATAGTCCTCGAGAAAGTCCATGGGGCACTACTACAAGACAACAAAAAGAAGGTATCGAATTTGGTCAAAAGGAGTATGAAGAAATAAACAAATATTGTTCAAATAAAAAAATTGAGTGGTTCGCGTCAGCATGGGATTTGAAAAGTTTAGATTTTTTTGATCAATTTAATTTGAAATATCAAAAGGTTGCATCAGCAATGATTGTTGACGAACTATTTCTTAAAAATGTGGCTGGAAAAAAAAAATACACTTTTATTTCTACGGGAATGAGTGAATTAAAACATATTGAAAGAGCAATTAAAATTTTTAAAGAAAATTCTTGCCCTTTTGAATTAATGCATTGTATCTCTACTTATCCCATGAAAACAGAAAATGCTAATTTAGAAACTATCAAATATTTAAAAGATAAATTTCATTGTGACGTTGGTTACAGCGGTCATGAAAGTGGCCTTTCAGTATCGTTTGCCGCAGTTGGTTATGGTATTTCATCTCTAGAAAGACATATCACTTTAGATAGAGCAATGTATGGATCAGACCAATCAGCCTCTTTAGAGCCTCGTGGTCAAAAAGAATTGATATCTGTAATAAATAAAATGATAATTGCTCAAGGAAAAAACATGCTAGGAAAGATTTTAAAAGATGAAGAAAAGATTGCAAAAAAACTAAGATCTCATCTGCCTTTAAAAAATTAAAGATGAATTTAAAAGAAATTCTTAAAAATAAGATAGCCTTACAAAAAAAATTAATTTTACTTGAAGATAAAATTAATAAAATTATCGCTTTGTTTACTGAAAGTATCAAAAAAAAGGGTAAGATTTTAATTTGTGGAAATGGTGGCTCAGCAGCTGATGCCCAACATCTAGCTGCAGAATTTTTAATACGTCTTAAACCAAAATCTAAAAGACCTGCTTACCCTGCAATCAGTCTGGCAATGGATACATCTACACTTACAGCTTGTGGAAACGATCTTGGTTTTAAAAAAATTTTTTCAAGAAATCTTGAAGCATTAGGAGGTATAAATGATATTTTGTTAGTTATTTCTACCTCAGGCAATTCTGAAAATATCCTCGAGGTTTTAAAAACAGCAAAAATTAAAAAAATAAAATCTGTATCATTTTTAGGTTCTGGCGGAGGAAAAGCAAAAAAATTATGCAGTTATAATTTAATTGTGCCTAGCAATCATACAGCTAGAATACAAGAATGTCATATATTTTTAGGCCACTATATTTTTGAGCAAGTAGAATATAATTTAAGTAAATAATTTTAAATTGTGAAAAGATATTTAAAAAAATTATTAAATATATTATTTTTTTCAAAAAAAGAATTTTTTTTACCAAAAAAAAATTATTTGGTTATTCTAGATCAAGTAGGTTCAGACAAGATTAAATCTGCTTTATTAGAAAAAAAAGATTTTACAGTTTTAAATCTTAGGGATGAAAAAATAAATATACCAATTTTAATATTATCAATATTTAATATTTTTATATATGGCAAATATTCTTACAGAATAACTTTTATAAAATATATAAAAGCAAAAATCGCCTTAACATTTATAGACACTTCATTAAATTTTTGTTTTTTTATGAAAAAAATTGAAAATTGCAAATTAATTTTAATCCAAAATGGCAGAAGACAAGGAATAGAAATAAAACCTTATTTAAAATCGAAATTAGAATGCGCTTACTATTTTGTATTTAATAAAAATTATGCACATTTTATGCAAAATTATATTAATACTAATTTTATTGTAGGTGGATCTATTTTAAATAATTTATATATTAAAAATAAAAAATTTTTAAAAATAAAAAAAATTCAATACATATCTGAATTTCATTTGGAAGAAAACTGTCCAAAAGAAATAAATTATTTAGAATGGGAGGTAAAACCTACAAAATTTATTTTAGAAATTATTTATGAGTTTTGTTTAGAAAAAAAAATTGATTTAGAAATAATTGGTAGAATCAATCACAAAAAAGAAAAAGAATTTTATAAAAATCTTAATATAAAATTCAATTTCGTAAAAAAAAATAAAGAAAATTATTCAAAAATTTGCAATGATTCAATTATTACCGGTATGAGCTCCACTTTTCTTGGTGAATGCTTTTCTCGTTTTTTTAGAGTAGCATTTTTTGATATTAGAAATGAATTTTTTTTATATAATGAGAATAAAACTGGCTTTGCTTATCCGAAAATTACAAAAGATCATGGTTTTTTTTGGTCAAACAAACCTATTAAAGATCGAATAAAAAAAAATCTAAATTTTTTATATTCGGTTGAAGAAAAAAAATGGAAACCTTTAGTTGAAAAATGGTCAAAAGATATTGTTGTACATAATTACAATAATATTATTTACAAAAATATATTACAAAAAGAAAAAGTAATCTAAGTTGAAACTTTTAATATTTTAAATGATTTATTGTTATTTTTTATTAGTCTAAAAACTATTGTATGAATAAAAATCTTGGAAAAAAATTCAATGAAATAGTTAAAAAATATAGAAACCGTATATCAATACAGTTTTCTTTAAATGAATTTTACACTTATAATGAACTTGACTTAATTTCAGAAAAATATTGCGTTTTCTTAAAAAAAAATAATATTAAAAATGGTGATTCAATTGTAATAGAGTCAAAAAAAAATATTCAAGTTTATGCAATAATAATTGCTTGTTTAAAACTCGGTATACCTTATGCTTTTGTAGATACAAATGAACCTTACTCTAGGTTATTAAGAATTATAAAAAAAATAAAGCCAAAAAAAATTATATGCTTTGATAGATTTATAAACTTAAAACAAAGTCTTTTAATTAATAAAAAAAAAATATTAAAAATTAATTCCATTAATAATAAAAAAAACAAAATTTTAGCTAAACATAACAATGTTGCATATATTATGTTTACATCAGGTTCTACGGGTGAGCCAAAAGGTGTACAGATTACACACGCGAACTTAAATTATTTCATCAGGTGGTGTCGTAAAAAATTTTCAATAAGCCATAAAATAAAAATGACAAATATTAATCCTTTGCATTTTGATAACTCTATATTTGATTTTTATGCTTGTATTTTTAACGGAGGTACTTTGTTGCCTATCCAAAAATATGAGCTTTTTAATTTAAAAAAATTATTAATAAAACTTTCAAATTTAAATTGTGATACATGGTTCAGTGTACCCTCACTAATAAATATGTTGGTTAAATTTAATAAAGTAATAGTTTTTAAAAATTCTAATATTAAAAAATTTATTTTTGGCGGAGAGCCATTTCCAACAAATTCAATAAAAAGAATATATAAATATTTAAATAAAGCAGATATATATAATGTTTCTGGGCCTACGGAATGCACATGTATGTGTTCAGGTCATTTAGTTACAAAAAAAGAATTATTTGATAAAAAAAATATTTTTATAGGCAAAATCAATAATTACTTCAAATATAAAATAATTAAAAATAATTTTAAAAAGAATTTTGGTGAGCTTTACCTTGAAGGACCGGCTGTATCTCAGGGTTATATAAATGATAAAAAAAAAACAAAAGATAAATTTTATAAAATTGGAAACTATAATGGCTATAAAACTGGTGATATTGTAGAAAAAAGTTCAAAAGGAATTTTAAGGATAGTTGGAAGAGTTGATAACCAGGTAAAAATTTTGGGTCATAGAGTGGAGCTAGAAGAAATTGAAAATGTAATTAATAAAATATTTAATTTAAATCAAAGTCTTATAATCCTCAAGAGAAAAAAAATATTTCCATTTAAAAAAATTATTTTTATTACAGACAACAAAAAAATTTCACCAAATTTCTTTTTTTCAAAATTAGAAAAAGAATTACCGCGATACATGATTCCAGAAGAAATAAAAAAAATTAATAATTTTAAACTAAATTCGAACGAAAAAATTAATAGAAAATATTATGAAAAAAAATTTTTTTAATTTCTATAAAAAATTTATAGTACGTAATTTAAAAAATTATGAAATTGTTTATATTACAAGTGACTTAAGAGGTTTTTTGAAAAAATATTACCCAATAAATGCAAATAAATTATGTAGGATAATTATCAATGTTTTGCTAAAAGAAAAAAAAACAATTATTATTCCTGCATATACTTACACAAGCCAAGGAAAATTTTTTATAAAAAAAACCTCTACTAATTTAAGTTTTTTGAGCAAATGGTGCTTAAAAAATAAATTTTTTAGAACAAATCATCCAATATTTTCTGTGTTTGTTATCGGTAAAAGATATAAAGAATTTTTAGATATTGGAAGATCTTCTTATGGGAAAAAATCTTTTTGGCAAAAAATGCTCAAACAAAAATCTTCACTTTTGCATGTCGGTCGACCTTTTAATTTAGGTAATACTATGATTCATTTTGTGGAACAAAGCATGAAAGCCAAATATAGATACTCTAAAATTTTTAAAACCAAAGTCTTTAATGGCAAAAAATATTTAGGTACGAATTTTAGTTCATACGTTCAAAAAAAAAATTATAAGGAAAAAATAGAAACAGATACTATTAAAATCTCTAAATTAATTAAAAAAAAATTCTTTTATATAAAAAAAGGTAATGATAAAAATTTTTCAAGCTTGACTAATATTGACTTTAAAAAAGCTTATAATTTTATGTGCGACGAATATAAAAAAAACAATAAAATTTTTATAAAATGAAAATTGATCCAGAAAAATTTATTGAAAATTTTTTTAAAAAAAAAGTTGGAAAAAAAAATTTTATAAATATAAAAAAAAAAAATTTAATTAATGATGGAATAATCGATTCTTTAGATATTGTTATTTTATCAGTCAAACTTAAAAAGCTTTTTAAAATTTCAATAGAGCCTAATAATGATATAAACTTAAAAATTTTTAATTCTTATGAAAAATTAATAAACAAAGTTAAAAATGAAAAATAATACTGTAGTTAAACTTTATGAAGAATCAATTAAAATACGTTTTTTTGAAAAAAAACTTTTAGATTTGTTTTCTGAGGGAAAAATTAAAGGCACAACTCATACTTGTATAGGGCAAGAAAATAATGCGGTAGGTATTTGTTTTGCCTTAAATCGAGAGGATATTATTTTAAGCAATCATAGATGCCATGGTCATTTTTTAGCACATACAAAAAATTATAAGGGATTATTAAATGAAATATTGGGAAATGATTCCGGTGTATGTAAAGGTATTGGTGGTAGCCAGCATCTATTTTTTGAAAAAGTTTTTTATTCAAATGGAATTTTAGGAGGCAATCTGCCAATGTCAGTGGGTCTTGCAAAAGGGATTAAATTAAAAAAAAAAAAAAAATTGTATGTACTTTTTTAGGAGATGGAGCGTTTGGAGAAGGAATTCTATATGAATGTTTAAATGCAATATCAATATACAAACTGCCAATAATGCTAGTTATTGAAGACAATGGTATTGCTCAAACTACAGATACATCTAAAACTATTTCAGGAACAATATTTGAAAAATGTAAAAGTTTTAATATTGACACAGTAGTATTAAAATATCCTAATGCTTATGAGCTATTCCATAGAACTAAAAAAATTTTAAAAAAAGTAAGAAAAAATATACCTCAAATTATTATAATTAAGTCTGTTAGATTGGGACCCCATAGTAAGGGAGATGACACTAGATCAATAAATCAAATAAAAAAATTAAATAATTTAGATCCATTATTGAAACTTGAGAAAAAAATTATAAATAAAACAAAATTGAAATCTATTAAAAATAATTCAATAAATTTTATAAATAAAGAATTTGATGATTGTTTATTTCAAAGAGATAATTTTAAAAGAAAAAAAATCACATCAAATAAATTTATTAAAAATAAATTACATAATATAAATTATTTAGAAAATTTTAAAGGCAAAAGATTTGGAGAGTTGATTAATCATTATTTTTATTGGTTAGCAAAAAAAGATAAAAAAATTATTTTTTTAGGTGAGGATATTATTGATCCTTATGGAGGAGCATTCAAGATTACAAAAAATATTTATAATGATTTTCCAAAACAAATATTTTCTACTCCAATTAGCGAAGCAACAATAGTTGGGATGACTGGAGGATTAGCAATAGAGGGATTTAAACCCATTGTAGAAATAATGTTTGGAGATTTTTTAAGTTTAGCATTTGATCAAATTTTGAATAATTTATCTAAATTTCATTATATGTATAACAGAGATATAAATTTACCTTTAGTTATAAGAGCTCCAATGGGAGCTGGAAGAGGCTATGGGCCAACTCACTCACAAAGTATAGAAAAACATTTTTTTGGAATTTTTGGTCTGAATATTTTTGCTGTAAATCCGTTTTTTCCTATTCATAAAATTTATAATTATGCTTTTAGTAGCAAAATTCCTTCTTTGGTTATTGAAAATAAATTACAGTATAATTTTTTAATTTCTGATCTAAAGAAAAATGATTTTTATATTAATGATTTTTCAAAAAAAGAGGATGAAGAGCAATTTCTTAGCATGTTTTCATTAACAGATTTCAAAAATGATGATTGTACAATTTATTGTTATGGTGGCACTTCTGAAATTGCTTTAAAAACAGCACATAGTTTATTTTTAGAGTATGAAATATCCTTAAGAGTTATTATTCTAGCAAAAATAAGCAATCTTGAATATTTAAATTTTGAAAATTTATCTTCTAATGATGGTCCAATTTTTACACTAGAAGAATCTGATAAATTTTTTGGTTTTGGATCAGAAATAGTTTCTTTATTAAATGAAAGAAAAAATTCTAAACATCAAAAATTAATTAGAATTGCATCTTTAAATGATATTATTCCTTCATCAATAAAATTAGAAAAAGAAATTATAATTTCAGAAGAAAAAATTAAACTAAAGATACTGGAAGAATTTGATGTATAAAATTATTATTCCACAATCAAATCCAAATGACGAGTATGTTTTCATAATTGAATGGAAATTCAATGATAATGATTTTATAAAAAAAGGAGATCATATTTTATCAGTAGAAACTTCCAAAGTTATTGAAGAAATCTTTTCTGAAAACGATGGATATTTAGAAAAATTATTTGATTTAAATGATAAAGTCAAAGTTGGAAATGTTGTCGGAATCTTAAATAAAAATAAAACTTATAAAACTAAAGAAATACCTAAAATTGAAAAATTAGTTATAACCAAAAAAGCTCAGATATTATTAGAAAAAAATATGATAGATCCAAAAGTTTTTTCTTCAAAAAAGATAATAAAAGAAATTGACGTTTTAAATTATACGAAAAAAATTAATTTAACTTTAGATAATAATTATTACCCTGATCAATTAATAATATTAAAAAAACAAGAAGAACCTTACCATGCTGCTTTATATCTTGCTGATCATGGTATAATAGATCTATCTTTATTAGGATCAAAAATAACTAAAAATATAGAAGAATATAATTTTTTAAACTGTAAATGTGAATTTTTTTTACTCGATTTTACCAATAGAGATAAACTAATAGAATTTTATAATAAGCCAGCTCTTTTGACAGAAAAAATTTTGAAAAAAGAGAAATCTTCGAAAGGTTGGTCAACAACAGTTGAAAGCGCAGATTATATTCTTAAATTTAGAAAGAAAAGATCTATTGATATTAATGATATGAATTGTATTGAATGGTTAGTTTATGGTTTTGAAAAAGGTTCTATTAAAGTATCTGATAGTGTTTTAACTGCAAGTAAACTAAAAAAATGGGCAGAAAATAATTTAAAAAGATTAAGCAAAAATAAGAATCTAGAATTTTTTCAAAAATTGTATTAAAAATTTTTTATGAATTCAGATATACCAATTGTTATACTTTGTGGTGGCTACGGGACAAGACTTTCTGAAGAAACAAAAATCAAACCTAAGCCAATGGTATTAATAGGAAAAAGACCCATTCTGTCTCATATAATTGGAATATATAAATATTATGGTTTTAAAAATTTCATTTTAGCTTTAGGTTATAAAAGTGGCTATATCAAAAATTATTTTTCAAAAAAAAAAAACAATAACATAAAGCTTGTTTTTACTGGAAATGAAACAAAAACTGGAGGTCGTTTATTAAGGTTAAAGAAGCATCTTAAAAATGAGAAATTTTTTATGTTAACCTATGGTGATGGTTTATCAAACATAAATATAAAAAAACTTCTAAAATTTCATTTAAAACATAAAAAAATTGCAACGATTACAGCAACTAAACCACCAGTAAGATTTGGTGAATTAATCTTACAAAAAGAATATGTAACTTCTTTTAAGGAAAAACCTCAAGCTAGCACAGGCTGGATAAATGGAGGGTTTTTTGTATTTGATAATAGAATTTTCAACTTTATAAAGAACGATCAAACTATGTTAGAAAAGGAGCCATTAGAAAAACTTGTAAAAATTGGCCAGCTTAAAGCATATAAACATAATGGATTTTGGCAATGTATGGATACCCTAAGAGATAAAATATTTTTAAATAAATTGTATAAATCAAATAAAATTCCCTGGAAATTGTACTAATGAAAAATTTTTATAAAAGTAAGAAAATATTAGTTACTGGAGCAACAGGATTTAAAGGCACTTGGTTATGTAGATGGTTACTAAATTTAGAAGCAGTAGTTTGTGGAATTGGTTACAATCCAAATCAAAATAATTTTTTTTTTTATAGATTGAATTTACATAAAAAGATAAAAACCAAACTTTTTGACATAAGAGATTACAAAAAACTGCATATTTTAATAAAGCAATTTAAACCTTCAATTATTTTTCATTTAGCTGCGCAGCCATTAATATATGAATCTTATAAAAAGCCTTTATTGACATTTGATATTAATTTTAGAGGAACTTTAAATCTTCTTGATATATCAAGAAATTTAAGTTCAATAAGATCTATTATAATTGTTACTTCAGATAAATGTTATGAAAGCAATAATTCTTCAAAAGGATTTAAAGAAAATGATTTATTGGGAGGTGTAGATCCATACAGCGCTTCTAAATCAGCAACAGAACTAATGGTAAGAGCTTATAGAGAGACTTATTTTAAAAAAAAAAAAAAGGTTGGCCTGTCAACTGTAAGAGCTGGCAATGTAATTGGCGGAGGTGACTGGTCTAAAAATCGACTAATACCTGATTGCGTCAGATCATTATTAAAAAATAAGATTATTAAAATTAGAAATCCAAATTTTAACAGACCTTGGCAGCATGTCTTAGAACCTCTACGAGGATATTTAGTTTTAGCAATGAAGCAGTATAAAAATCCTTTAAAATATTCTGGTGCTTGGAATTTTGGAAGTATGCCTAATTCTTTAACGAATGTTAAAAATATTGTTAATTTTATTATAAAATTTTGGGGTTCAGGAAAAATTAAATTACAAAAAAATAAATTTTATGAACAAAAAAATCTACAACTTAATATAAAAAAAGCAGCAAAACTTATTAATTGGTATCCTACTTACAATATTCGCGAGAGTGTAAATTTTACAATTGATTGGTATTATAAAGTTTTAAAATTAAATCAAGATCCTGAAAAAGTTACCAGAGATCAAATAGTTAAATATCAAAATGATAGTAAAATCAATTAAAATTATAAATTGTAAAATAATAAAAAATAAAAAAGGTAATATTTTAAAATACATAAATAAAAGAAATAAGTTTTTTATTAAATTCGGCGAGGTATATTTTTCTGAAATAAAAAAAAAATATACTAAAGGATGGAATCTTCATAAAAAAAATACTTGCTTGATTTCAGTACCGTTTGGAAAAGTAATTTTCGCAACATACAATCCTCAGACAAAAAAATTAATTAGAACTATCTTAGGAAAAAATAAAAATAAAGTTATTTTAATACCACCAGGCAATTGGTTTTCATTTAAGTCAATTAGTAAAATATCTATAGTATCAAATTTAATTAACAATATTTATGAAAAAAAAGAGACAGAAAAAAGCAATATAATAAACAATATAAAAATAGATTAATTTATAAAATTAATTTGATGGACTGTTTTAATAAATTTAAAATAAATACAAAATATTCAACCATCTTAAATTTATAATTTCTTAAAGACCAAAATAGTAATTCTATAGCTTCTTTAGTGATTCTTTTATTTTTATATTGTCTAAAAGTTTCTGAATTTTTATGGGTAATTCGAAAACTAATCAATCTTTGGTCTAATATTTTTATTTTAAACTTTTTAAATATTTTTAAGAAAAAAGCATAATCTTGAGCATATTTAAATTTTGTTGGATATTTTCCAATTAAATTGATTAACTTCTTTCTATACATTACACTTGAATGACAAATAAGGTTTTCAAATAAAATTTTTCTAGGATATCTTTTAAAAATTAAACTATTACGATTAATAGTGATTTTTTTATTATCCTTAATTAGATAATAATCAGATGCTAGAAGATATATTTCTTCATTCCTCTCAAGTTCTTCTACTTGATTTTTAATTCTATTTTTTTTTGCCAAATCATCAGAGTCGAGTATAGCAATATATTTGCCTCTGCATAAATTTAATCCATAGTTTAAACAATTTGTTCTTCCAATATTTTTGCTTAAAAATTTTTTTTTAATTCTTCTATCTTTAATTTTTTGTATAATTTTTTTTGAATTGTCATTTGATCTGTTATCGATAACAATTAGCTCTAAATTTTTATAACTTTGATTAGTAATACTTTTTATCGATTTATAGACAAATTTTTCATGATTAAATACTGTCATTAAAACAGAGACCAAAGGGTTATTCATTTGATTTACTCTTAAATAAATTATTTAAAAATTATTTAGTTTTTTTTATTAGATTTGTATAACCTTATCATATTTTATAGGGGAATTAGCTCAAAAGTAGAGTGCTGCATTGACATTGCAGAGGTAGTTGGAGCGTTACCAACATTCCCCACCAAAATTTTTTAATAAATTAGCAAAATAGGTGTTGAATTGTATTTACTTATTAAAAAAAAAATAATAATATTTTTTTGCCTGGTAATTATTGCGAAGGGGCCACACCCGATCCCATTCCGAACTCGGAAGTAAAGTCCTTCAGCGCCAATGGTACTTTGTCTTAAGACATGGAAGAGTAGGACGTTGCCAGGCTAATATTTCAACTTTATGAAAGTAGCAAGTTCATTAAAATCATTAAGAAAAAGAGACCTTAACTCTAAAATAGTAAAGCGTAGAGGGAAAGTTTACGTAATAAACAAAAAAAACCCAAGATATAAAGCTCGGCAAGGTTAACTCCATGAGCGATCAAGATTACCAAAACACCTGGAAGGGTTTTACTAAGTTTGTGTTATTTGGAACATTAGCGGTAATTTTAGTACTAGTAATATTAGCATTAATTTTTTTTTAGAAATTTAAAGTGTCAGTTGGATCAATAAAAGAAAATATAACTATAGAAAAAAGAGTAGCTATTACTCCTGAAACTGCAAAAAATATTTTTGCCTTAGGTTTAAATATTAGTTTAGAAAAAAATTATGCAAATCATTTAGGCATCACTGACAAGCAATATGAAGAAGTAGGTGTTAAATTTTATAACAATCCTTTAGAAGTAATTAGCAACTCTAAATTATTACTAAAAGTTGATTGCCCTACAGATGAAGAAATCAAGCTTTTAAAAGAAAAAACTATTTTAGTTGGAATTTTTAATCCAATAAACAATGAAAGCAAATTTAAAGAGATATTAAAAAAAAATATTAATATTTTTTCACTTGAATTATTACCTCGAATATCAAGAGCACAATCGATGGATGTTCTTTCATCTCAATCTAACTTAGCTGGCTATAGAGCAGTAATTGAATCAATTTATGAATTTGAAAAAGCAGTTCCAATGATGATAACAGCAGCAGGAACTGTTCCAGCAGCAAAAGTTTTAGTTATTGGCGCAGGCGTTGCAGGGTTACAAGCTATAGCAACTGCAAAAAGACTTGGTGCTATTGTATCTGCAACTGATGTTAGAGCAGCATCGAAAGAACAAGTAGAAAGTTTAGGTGGAAAGTTTTTGATGGTAGAACAAGAAGAAAATCTAGAAACAGTAGGTGGATATGCTAAAGAGGTGAGTGAAGAATTTAAAAAAAAACAAGAGAATTTATTAAAAGAAGCAATGATAAAAAATGATATTGTTATTTGCACTGCTTTAATACCTGGAAGACCTGCTCCAAGAATCTTAAATGAAGAACTTGTTAAACTAATGAAACCAGGTTCAATTATATATGATTTAGCTGCTGAACAAGGAGGAAATGCTGCTTACTCTGAAGTTGATAAAATTAATATTATTAATGGAATAAAAGTTATAGGAATTAAGAATTTAATGAACAAGTTACCATTAACAGCCTCAAGTCTTTATGCAAAAAATTTATTTAGCTTTATTAGAAATCTTTATAGCAAAGAAAAAAAAGACTTTAACATTAATTTAGAAGATGAAATTATTTCAAAAACACTAATAAGATAATAGAAAATTATGGAAATCGATCCTTTTATATTCAGACTAAGTATTTTTATCCTTTCGATTTTTATAGGATATTTTGTTGTTTGGAGTGTAACACCATCATTGCACACGCCTTTGATGTCTGTAACTAACGCTATCTCATCAGTTATAATTGTTGGAGCCATTATTGCTTCTTTTAGTTCTTCTGGATTAGGTAATATTTCATTTTCAAATATTTTAGGATTTTTAGCTGTTGTTTTAGCGGCTATAAATATTTTTGGTGGTTTTTTAGTCACTCAAAGAATGTTGCAGATGTACAAAAAGAAAGAAAATAAGAAAAAAAAATAATGTCAGCTAACCTATCTTCATTTTTATTTTTAATTACTGGCGTCCTATTTATATTAGCTCTTAGAGGTTTATCATCACCTGAAACCTCAAGAATGGGAAATTTTTTTGGTATAACGGGTATGATTTTAGCAATAATTGTTTCAATTTTATCTGTAAATATTTTATTTCCTAACTTATTATATTTTATAATTGCTATATCCATTGGAGGTGTAATTGGAGGAATAATTGCATTTAGAATACCAATGACTGCAATGCCTCAACTTGTGGCTGGCTTCCATAGTTTAGTTGGCTTAGCAGCAGTTCTAGTTGCTATATCTGCTTATTATAGCCCAGATTCTTTTGGACTAGGTACTTTTCAAAATATTAAAACAGCTAGTATTATTGAAATGGGATTAGGGGTTTCAATTGGCGCTATAACTTTTACAGGCTCAATAATTGCTTTTATGAAGTTACAAGGTCTAATGTCAGGAGCGCCAATTAGTTTTCCTGGTCAACATTATTTAAATGCTATATTAGGTATTTTAGTATTAAGCTTAATTATTTATTTAATTAAAAATCAATCTTCAGAAATATTTTGGTTATTGATTTCAGCATCATTAGTGATTGGATTTTTGATTATTATTCCAATCGGTGGAGCTGATATGCCAGTAGTGATATCAATGCTTAACTCATATTCAGGATGGGCTGCAGCTGGAATTGGTTTTACTTTAGAAAATACAGCATTAATAATTACAGGAGCATTAGTTGGATCTTCAGGGGCAATACTTTCATATATAATGTGTAAAGGAATGAATAGATCATTCCTAAACGTTATTCTTGGGGGTTTTGGAACTCACGGTTCATCAGATGTTTCAAAAGAAAAATCTGAACAAAAACCAGTTAAAAGTGGAAATGCAGAGGACGCAGCTTTTCTTATGAAAAATGCATCATCAGTTATAATTGTTCCTGGTTATGGAATGGCTGTTGCTCAAGCACAACACGCGCTTAGAGAAATGGTAGATAAATTAAAAAAAAATGATGTAAAAGTTAGTTATGCAATTCATCCTGTAGCAGGCAGAATGCCAGGGCACATGAATGTGTTGCTTGCAGAGGCAAACGTTCCTTATGATGAAGTGTTTGAACTTGATGATATCAATAATGATTTTGCAAATACAGATGTTGCTTACGTAATTGGAGCAAATGATGTAACAAATCCTGCTGCAAAAACGGATCCCAAAAGTCCTATCTTTGGGATGCCAGTATTAGATGTAGAAAAATGTAAGTCCGTTTTATTTGTGAAAAGGGGGATGTCACCAGGATATGCAGGTGTAGATAATGAACTTTTTTATCGAGATAATACTTTAATGTTATTTGCAGATGCAAAAAAAATGACAGAGGCTATAGTTAAAAATTTGGATTAATGAGCAAAAACAGAACAGTTATTATTATACCAGCAAGATACGGATCTTCAAGATATAGAGGGAAACCCTTAGTTAAAATTTTAGGAAGAGAATTAGTTTTGAGAGTTGCTGATATTTGTAAAAAAACTATAGGTATAGAAAACACTTTTATTGCAACTGATAGTAAAAAAATAGCCAGTAAAGTTTATCAAAATAACTATAGATATGTAATGACTTCGAAAAACTGTTTAACCGGAACAGATAGAGTCGCTGAGGCTGCAAAAAAAATTAGGGCAAAAATTTTTATTAATGTTCAAGGCGATGAGCCATTAATAAATCCAAAAGATATTAAAAAAATAATTAAAGCAAAAGAGAAATACCCAAATTACGTCATTTGTGGTTATGATAAAATTCATAGATTACAAGATCCAAAAAGTCTAAATTTACCTAAAGTAGTTGTAAATTCAAAAAATGAATTAATTTATATTTCAAGATCTTTAATTCCTGGTTCAAAAAAAATAATTGAAAATAAAAACTATTTTAAACAGGTTTGTATTTACGCATTTAATATAAGTGAATTGAAAAAATTTTATAATCTAAAAAAAAAAAGTGAAGTTGAAAGTTTTGAAGATATAGAAATTTTAAGATTTTTTGATTTAGGCATTAAAATTAAAATGATTAAGCTAAACTCAAATTCAGTAGCAGTTGATGAAATGTCAGATGTTAAAAAAGCTGAAAAAATTATTAAACAAAGAAAAAAAAATAATTAATTTTGATAAAATATTTAATTATTTTATCGATAGAAAATATATTTTTATAAATGAAAAAAAAATTTTTAGATACTAATATTAAAAATAAAGCAAAGTCAGTAGAAGAAAGAATACAATTCTTTTTACATAACGGTATTTCTTTTCCATTACCTACTGAAATCGAAATTAGCGAGTCAGGCACATGTAATAGAAAGTGTTCTTTTTGCCCAAGAAGTGATCAAAATTTTATTGATAAAAAAGAATTTATAAGTAATGATTTATATCAAAAACTATGTAACGAGCTAAAAGAATTAAATTATAAAGGCACGATTAGATTTAGTGGTTTTGTAGAACCATTATTAGATAAAAATATCTTTTATTTAATAGACACAACTAGATTAAATTTACCAAAAGCCAATATCGAATTAGTAACAAATGGTGATCCACTAAACAATAAAAGATTATTAAAATTATTTGCCTCAGGTTTGAATAAAATTTTAATTAGTGCATACGACAATAAAGAGACGGCAGATAAATTAGAAGAATTATGTTTAAACGCAGGATTAAATTCACAGCAGTACTTAGTAAGACACAGATATTATTCTGAAGATAAAGATTTTGGAATTACATTAAGCAATAGGTCAGGTATGATGGAGAATGCTGAATATCCTATAGCATCACTTAAAGAACCACTTAAAAAACCTTGCTATATTCCATCTTATACCTTTTTTTTAGATTATCAGGGAGATGTACTAATTTGCCCTCATGACTGGGGAAAAAAAATAATTTTAGGTAATCTTAAAAAAGAAAAATTTTTAGATATTTGGTTTAAAAAAAAAGCAATGCATCTAAGAAAAAAATTAAATAGCTCTGAAAGAAACTTTTCACCATGTAATGTTTGTGATGTGGATGGTACATTAATTGGAAAAAAAAATTCAAAATATTTTTCATGAAAAAAAAGCTATTAATTTTAGGAGGCAGTTCAGATATTGGTTTAGAATTAGCTAATAAATTATTAAATTTTAATAAATATGAAATAATCTTACATTTTAATAGCAATAAAAAATTATTATTAAAAAAAAATGGATACAAATTATTAAAATGTAATTTATCTAAATCAAATTTTAAAAGCACACTAAAAAAATTTGATAAAAATTATGATATTATTGTAAATTTAGTAGGATATATTTCTAATAAGTCTTTTAAAGATTTTAAACCAACTGATTTTTATAAAACCATAAACGCAAATACTTTAATGCCTTGGATGATTATTAGAAAATCGTTAGAAAATATGAGGCAAAAAAAATTTGGACGAATTATAAATACCTCAAGTGTTGGTGTTAAATTTGGAGGCGGTAATCGAACTTTTTTATACTCTATAAGCAAATATCTGAATGAATTTATTCCAAGTTATATAAAAAAATTATCAAAAGATAATGTTTTATATAATTGTTTAAGAATTGGAGTAGTAGATACTAAATTGCATAAAAAAATAAAAAAT
>SXGQ01110154.1_pt1 | contig 35674 bp, 36 predicted proteins | sample 3178371 | NCBI WGS metagenome assembly SXGQ01 (sample SAMN11356859, study PRJNA531348) | freshwater metagenome | isolation source: freshwater sample F1-20 | place: China: Fuxian Lake, Yuxi | collected 2017-12-25 | reverse complement strand
GCCATGGAGGGTCCAGCAACCACAGACCCCCAAGATGGAACAGTCGAGGGATGGAATTACACACTTTCAGCCGAAGGCGTTGTTGATGCAGAACCTCCTACTCTCGCGCCAGATTTCCAAACACTCTGTGGTTCTACTGCGGTAAAAGATGATGCAAAACGAGTTGGGTATGTCATCGAATTTGGTAACACTGCAATTCATCCCGAGGGTGATATCGCTCCAACTGCGCTACAAGGGTGCGCATCAGTACCTATAGATGCCTCAGGTATCGATGTACTTAACGCTGTAACAGAGGTACGCGCTGGTGAGGGTGGATTCATCTGCGGTCTTGCAGGTTTTCCCTCCAAGGATTGCGGAGCAGATCCAATCGCAGTACCTGAGTCAATGCGTAAATAGCTGAAGGATGATGGAAGTTTGATGGTCGATGTGAGGACGTTACATCCGCTTGCTTGGTGGAGTTGGGGCATTTCGCTTGCAATCGCCACCAGTCGAGCAGGGAATTTTTGGCTACTGGGAGGAATTATCCTTGCTGCCGTAATTGTCACGTTCTCACGTCGCTCCGACGATCCTTGGGCCAACGCACTCAGCATCGGAATCAAAATCGCTTGTATCGCTCTGCTTTTAAGAATGTTCATTGCTATTCTTTTTAGCATCCCAGAACAAGGGAAGGTTCTCTTTACAATCCCCCGAATCAAGCTCCCTCAATGGTTGGCTGGTATTTTCCTTGGTGGAGATGTCACGCAAGAACGGCTCCAATTTGTTTTTCTTGAATCGCTGACAATCTTTGCACTAGTTGTCGCAATCGCCGCAGCCAGCTCACTAGCCAATCCAAAACAGACTTTAAGAGCGCTGCCCGGGGTACTTCATGAGGCGGGGGTCGCTTTAATCATCGCCACCACGCTCATTCCCCACTTTGTGATGAGTGTAAAAAGGATCCGCCAAGCGCGCGCACTACGAGGAGATGTGGAAAAATTCGGATTTAAAAAAACCCTGGTTCCACTCTTTGAAGAGGCGCTGGAGCGCGCATTGATACTTGCCGAATCGATGGAGGCTCGTGGCTATGGGCATAAACCAAAGAATGGAAATCCGTTATTACCTACCTTGGCCATGTTTGCAGGACTCTTCGCACTCCTATACTCAATCATCTCTCTGGTAATCGGCAATAGCTACCAGATTTCTCTTGTACTTGCTCTGTCACTGATTATGTTCTCTTTGTACTTAGGAAATCGAAATAACTCCAGAACTAAATACCGTCCACAAAAATGGGGGCTCCGTGAATCCTTTGTCTTGCTGATGGGGGTTATATCGATTGCTTTCGCTGGCCTTTCTTTTACTCTGCTATTGGCAGTACTCCTTTTTCTAGTTGCCCTTGCTCCAATATTTGTTACAAGTCGAGAACGAGTCCTGACGTGATTAGATTCAATAAAGTCACGCTCGTGTATCCCTATGTTCAACGAACAATTTTTGAGGACCTTTCCTTCGAAGTACCCGAGGGCGAATTTGTTCTGGTTATGGGTGATACCGGAGCAGGTAAATCAACCTTATTGAAACTTATGAATGGGCTGGTTCCTCATCACACCGGTGGCATCTTCTCCGGCACGATTATGGTTGATGGCAAAGATACTGCGCTCCATAAACCACGAGATCTAGTGGATCTCATTGCGATTGTTGGTCAAAACCCCGCTTTGGGTTTTGTCACGGATACCGTGGAAGAAGAATTGGTATTTGGAATGGAGTCCTTAGGTGTAGCGCCTGAGGTTATGCGCAAGCGAGTGGAAGATATGCTCGATCTTCTCGCATTGACGCCGTTGCGACAGCGAAAACTGAGTTCGTTGAGCGGTGGCGAGGCGCAGAGAGTTGCAATTGCCTCGGTCCTGACTATGAATCCCAAAATTCTCCTACTCGACGAGCCAACAAGTGCGCTAGACCCAATTGCTGCCGAGGAAGTCTTGGCAACTCTCTCTCGATTGGTACATGACCTCGGTATCACCGTTGTGATTGCCGAACATAAATTGGAACGCGTGCTTCAATTTGTTGACCGGGTAATTTATGTTCGAAACGAACGAGAAGTTGCCGTGGGTTTTCCACAGGAAATATTAAAAGATTCCACGTTGGCGCCACCGATTGTCCATCTCTTCCGTGGTCTGGCTAGCGAGATGTCCGAAAGTGAAATTCCACTCACGGTTCGCGACGCTCGCAGGCAACTCGGGGATCTAGCCGCCTGGCTCTCACCATTGCAGAGACATCAGCCCACTATTACTGCCGAACCAATTCTGGAATTGGAGAATGTTGCGGTTAACTATGGGGCCAAGGTCGCACTAAAAAACATTTCAGTCGCAATCTCTCCTGGCGAGATAGTGGCGGTTATGGGGCGCAATGGCGCCGGTAAATCCACTTTACTTTCCAGTATTGCAGGTCTACGAAAACTCGAGCGGGGATTGGTGAGAGTCTGTGGTGTCGACCCCCAAATGCTCAAAGGTAAGGAATTAATCACGAAAATTGGATTTATTCCCCAAGAAGCTAGCGACTTACTCTATGCCCAGAGCGTGGAAGAGGAATTGCGCCATAGTGATAATGACAATGGCGTACCGTCAGGCACTACCTCTCGATTACTTGCTCGACTGCTGCCTGATATCGATGCAGATGTACATCCTCGAGATCTCTCTGAAGGTGAGCGACTTTGTCTAGTCTTGGCAATTGTTCTAGCAAATAATCCTCCTCTTTTGATATTGGATGAACCGACTAGAGGGCTCGACTATCGAGCGAAAGATCGACTTATTGCGGCGATTCGCGAGTGTAGAGACCTTAAGTCAGCGGTAATAGTCGCCTCTCATGATGTGGAGTTGATTGCAGAGATTGCTACTCGGGTAATCGTGCTCGCTGATGGAGAAATCGTCGCAGATGGTCCTGCTGGAGAAATACTCACCTCGTCGCCGGCATTTGCACCACAAGTTGCGAAGGTGCTCGCACCTGCCCAGTGGCTGACTGTCAATGAAGTATTGAAGTCGATTGGCAGGAGCGCTCCATGAAGAAAGAACGGCTCTCTTCCCTAGTGATACTTCTTGCTTCACTAATCGGTCTACTCGCATTTACCTGGCCACTTTTTATTTCCGCAGAGAATGACAGCGCCGCACGATGGTTATTTCTCGGATTAATGCCATTACTGGCAATTATTCTTATTGTCGAAATCACTCTGGGGCAACTAGATGTAAAGACTCTGGCATTCCTTGGCGTGCTGAGCGCAACTGGCGCTGCCCTTCGAGCAATTGGCGCTGGCGCTGTAGGCCTGGAGCCGATTTGGTTTCTCATCATTATCGGAGGCAAGGCGTTAGGGAAGAGATTTGGTTTCATACTCGGACTCACCACAATGCTCGCCTCTGCTTTACTCACAGGAGGCGTCGGACCGTGGCTTGCATTTCAAATGATGTGCGCAGCATGGATTGGCTGGGGCGCTGGAGCGCTCCCCAAGGTGAAGGAATCAATTGAATTACCGCTTCTTGCTTGTTACGGGGCGGTGACCGCTCTTCTCTTCGGTGCAATGATGGATCTACAACTATGGCCTTGGATAGTCTCCCCTGCAACCTCTATTGCATACCTTCCTGGTGCGGAGGTACTAGACAATCTCCAACGTTTCGTCCTCTTCCATTTTGCAACTGCTCTTGCTTGGGATATTCCTCGTGCAATTTTCAACACAATATTAATTCTCTTGCTCGGTCGTCCGATTCTGAATTCGTTACGTCGAGCGATTCGTCGAGGGAACGTTCTTATTAATCGCGAACATGCGAGGGAACAAATGGCGGTTTGACCACGACCGCTCCTAAAGCCCGTCCTCTAACGTCGACGAGCAACTGCTCGCCAACTTCAATGCCGGCTTCAATGAAGGCTAGCGCTATCCCCTGCTTAAGCGTTGGAGAAAAGGTTCCACTTGTCACTTCACCAACCACCGCTCCAACTGAATTGCGAACCAACATTCCCGCACGTGGAATTCCTTTTTCGGTCAGTAGTAAACCACGGAGTATTCGCTCGATCCCTTTTGCCTGTTGTTCGCGGAGGGCTTCGTGGCCACTGAAGGATTTCTTTTGCCAGCCCACCGCCCAGGAGAGATTGGCATCCAATGGAGAGATATCCAGAGAGAGTTCGTGGCCGTGGAGTGGATAACCCATTTCCGTACGTAAGGTATCGCGCGCTCCAAGCCCTGCAATCTTTCCATCTAGCGCCAGAATTGCTCTAGTCAAGGTATTCCACAATGACACTGCAATCTCACGCGGTGGAATTAACTCATAACCATGTTCACCCGAATAACCAGTGCGACAGAGCGTAAATGTGGACCCTTCGAATGAGATTTCCGTAAAGGACATGTATTCGAGCGAAACATCTATACCGACGTGAGCCAACGCACGAGATGAAAGGGGCCCTTGCACAGCAATGACTGCGAAATCTTCATGGAGATTTGCCAGTTTGAGATGTGCATCAGAGAGTGAGCGCTGTTCATTTAAGATGTGAAAGACCTCTGCTGAATTTGCTGCATTTGGCACGATGAGAATTTCGTCATCACCTTTGCAGTAGATAATGACGTCATCTATTACTCCGCCATTCGGTGCGCAGAGCAATGAGTATTGCGCTTGCCCGGAGGTAATTTTCTCTAAATTATTGGTGAAAATCTCATTCACCCAAGCCTTCGCACCTGTTCCGGAAATAGATATCTTTCCCAAATGTGAAACATCAAATATGGCCACCGTCTCACGGACCGCTTCATGTTCGGCCAAAGTTCCACCCCCGATGGGAGCGGGATACTCCAGAGGCATCTGCCACCCTGCAAAGTCACCCAACTTAGCCCCGAGGGAGCGATGGAGCTCAAGGAGGGGCGATTCCATAACCGCAACTTACCGCGAATCGTTAGGCTCGTACCATGAAGCCAATCTCGACAAAAGTCACCGCACTCGCGCTGGGAGCGCCAGGAAGATCCGAACCTTTGGTAGTTGGTTATCGAGTGAGCGTGAAAAACTCCATAAGTTCGCTCACGCTCTCATTGGCAGTCAAGGCGCTCTCCGCAGAGAGCGCACAATGGCTTACGCGCGCCCTGGAAAATACGCATGTAAAGGGTGAACCGGATGAAACTCGGTCGCTGACTGATCCAGCGGGTCGATTGATTATTGCTGCCGCGCTACCGACGAAGAGCGATCTGGAGCAACTTCGACGCGCCGCGGGCGCTGCCTCACGAGCACTTGCTGGTCACGCTCGCGCCACTTTTGCCATTGAAATTGGAAATAGTGATGAATTGGCAGCGATCGCAGAGGGTGCTCTTCTTGGCGCCTATCAATTCCACCAATTTAAAGGTTCTTCCATAAATCCAAAGCAACTAGAGAGAATCACAATCGCTCCAGGGCGCTCAATCAAAAATAGCGCACAAACTCTCAAGAGATCCGAGATCATTGTCAAACAGGTGCTCATGGTGCGCGATCTCATCAACATGCCGCCAAGTTATCTGACGCCAACTACTTTCGTCGCGCTTGTCAGAAAACTTTTGCCTAGCTCTGTGAAAGTTCAAGTGAAGAGCGATGTACAACTTCGCAATGAAGGTTACGGTGGAATCACTGCGGTAGGCCAAGGTTCTGTCAATCCTCCTCGTTTACTCCATCTCTCATATCGTCCTGCGAAAGCGCGGAGGAAATATGCGTATGTAGGCAAAGGAATCACCTTCGACACCGGGGGTCTGGCGTTAAAGCCAGCTCAAGGTATGGAGGCGATGAAATCGGATATGAGTGGCGCAGCCGCAGTTGTCGGTGCAATCATTGCGATTGCCGAATTAAAGATTCCAGTTGCGATTGATGTATGGGCGCCACTTGCTGAGAACATGGTGAGCGAATCTGCCACTAGGCCTAGCGATGTCATATCGATTTATGGTGGGAAGACTGTCGAAGTCTTGAATCCCGATGCAGAAGGTCGATTAATCCTCGCTGATGCCTTGGTGCGAGCAGTTGAAGTGAGTAAAGATCTCGATGGCATCATCGATGTTGCAACGTTAACGGGAGCGCAAATCATCGCGCTTGGGAAAAGAACTGCGGCAGTGATGGGTAACGACGATCGATTCCGAGATCGATTCTTGAATGCGGCCAGAAGTGCGGGTGAGAACTTTTGGCCTATGCCACTTCCCGAGGAGTTGCGCCCCTCGTTAGATTCCCCAACTGCTGATCTTGCAAATATCGGCGAGCGCATGGGTGGGATGCTGGTTGCTGGCCTCTTCTTACGCGAGTTCGTTCCTACCGATTTGCCCTGGCTCCATTTGGATATCGCCGGCCCCTCCTATAACGAGGGAGATCCTCACGGGTACACCCCCGTAGGCGGGGTGGGCTTTGCCGTTCGCTCGCTGGTCCATCTCGCCGAGGTCACGAGTACCCGGTGAAAGTGGGAGGATATCTCCTGCAAAACGTGATAGCACCCGAGAGTGGAGTTAGGTAGATGTCCTTTGATGTAGTGATTCTTGGTGGCGGCTCAGGTGGCTATGCCTGCGCTCTTCGATCGGCTCAACTTGGTCTCTCCGTGGCGCTGATTGAAGCGGGCAAGTTAGGTGGCACCTGTCTTCATCGAGGCTGCATCCCCACCAAAGCCCTTCTTCATGCCGGGGAGATTGCCGATAACACGAGGGAAGCGCATGAGTTTGGAGTCGTTGCTGAATTAGGTGGCATCGATATGCCTGGAGTGAACACCTATAAAGATGGTGTGGTCTCGAAACTCTACAAAGGCCTTCAAGGTCTAGTGAAAAGTCGGGGCATCACCTTTATCGAGGGCCATGGCAAAGTGGTCTCATCCGACACCGTTGAAGTAAATGGCGAAAAGTACACTGGGAAAAATCTCGTACTTGCTACTGGCTCCTACCCCAAGTCTCTTCCGGGACTCGAGATCAATGGGACCACGATCGTCACCAGTGATCATGCCCTGGGATTGGACTATGTTCCCAAGAGCGTCATTGTTCTTGGTGGTGGCGTGATCGGGTGTGAGTTTGCTTCGGTCTGGAAATCATTTGGTTCTGAAGTGCGCATCATTGAAGGATTGCAACACCTCGTTCCACTAGAGGATGAATCGTCCTCGAAGTTGCTAGAGCGCGCTTACCGGAAACGTGGAATCAATTTCGAACTCGGAGTGCGCTTCAAGAGCGCTACGCCAACTGAAAATGGCGTGAAGGTTCTACTCGAAGATGGACGTGAATTCGAAGCAGATCTCCTTCTTGTCTCCGTCGGCCGCGGACCAACATCTGCAAACCTGGGGTATGAAGAGATTGGCGTGGCTATGGAGCGTGGGTACGTTCTCGTCAATGAGAAGTGCCGCACTAATCTGCCAAATGTATTTGCCGTTGGCGATCTGATTCCTACGCTCCAACTGGCACATGTAGGTTTTGGTGAGGGGATTCTTGTCGCCGAAGAGATTGCAGGACTAAACCCTCGACCAATCAACTACGACGGTGTTCCACGGGTGACCTATTCGGAGCCAGAAGTTGCATCAGTGGGATTGACGACGGCGCAGGCAAAAGAGCGCGGACATGATGTGGTGGAGCTGGTTTACGATTTGGCGGGAAATGGGAAATCTCAAATCTTGCGTACCTCAGGTTCGATAAAACTAGTTTCAGAGAAGAACGGTCCGGTATTGGGAATACATATGGTTGGCTCTCGCGTTGGAGAATTACTCGCTGAGGCGCAATTAATCTTCAACTGGGAGGCGAGCGCCGATGATGTCGCCCCGCTAATCCACGCCCACCCCACCATGTCAGAGGCGATGGGCGAGGCTCACCTGGCTTTGGCGGGCAAGCCATTGCACGCTCACGGATAGTTATTACGATTAGCGAGAATAAGAGGAGAAGACGATGTCATTTAATGTGGTGATGCCAGCCCTTGGTGAGAGCGTGACCGAAGGCACCGTTACTCGTTGGCTCAAGAATGAAGGCGATCAGGTCGCAGTCGACGAACCGCTCCTAGAGGTTTCGACCGACAAGGTCGATACCGAAATCCCCTCTCCCGTCGCTGGCACCGTTGCAAAGATTCTCGTTGCAGTTGATCAAACTGTTCCGGTGGGCGCCGAATTAGTCGTCATCAATGATGGTTCACCCGCTGCGGCTCCGCTTTCAACTCCTGCTCCAGCCACGCCAGCGCCAACTCCTGCTCCACCAGCAGTACCAGCTGTTGTGAGCGCTAACACCTCTGCAAAGTCTGCAGAAATTGTGGTGATGCCAGCACTTGGTGAGAGCGTCACCGAAGGCACTGTTACCCGTTGGCTCAAGAATGTTGGTGAATCCATCGCAATGGATGAAGCTCTCCTTGAAGTCTCCACCGACAAAGTTGATACCGAAATCCCCTCTCCTGTAGCTGGATCGGTCAGTGAGATTTTTGCTCCTGCAGATTCTGTGGTCCCAGTGGGCGGCAAACTCGCTGCGATTACTCCATCTGGTGGAGTGAGCGCTCCATCGGCTCCTGTTGCTGCTCCTGTTGCTGCTCCTGCACAGCCCGCTCCCATGAATACGATTCCCGCACCGGTTGCCCAGGTTGCCCAGGTTGCCCAGAGCAGAGGCGTTGAATCTGATTCGTACGTAACACCACTAGTACGAAAACTTGCTGCAGAGCTTCAGGTTGATCTTGCGAGCATCTCTGGAACAGGCGTTGGTGGACGGATTCGCAAACAAGATGTTTACGATGCTGCTGAACGAGCACGCGCGCTGACTCCGGTTGCAAATGTGACGCCAGCTCCAGTTCAGGCGGTTAGCGCACCATCAAGTCCAGCAGCTACCGTTACCACCTCTCCACTTCGCGGCACGAGTGTTCCAATGACGCGCTTGCGAAAAGTCATCGCCTCGCGAATGGTTGAATCGCTCCAAACAGCTGCGCAACTCACCACTGTTATCGAGGTAGATGTGACCAAGATTGCGAAACTGCGTGCAAAAGCAAAGAACGCTTTCCAAGAGCGCGAAGGGGTCAACCTCACTTTCCTGCCGTTCTTTGCGGTAGCAGTCTGTGAGGCGCTCAAACAACATCCAGTCGTGAATGCCTCGATTGATGGTGAAAATATCGTCTATCATGGCACGGAGAATCTTGGCATCGCCGTAGATACAGAACGCGGCCTGCTCGTTCCGGTGATAAAAGATGCTGGTGACTTGAATCTCGGTGGTTTAGCCCGCCGAATCAATGATGTTGCATTACGGACCCGCGAAAGCAAGATCAATCCTGATGAATTAAGCGGTGGCACATTCACAATTACGAACACGGGAAGTCGGGGTGCGCTCTTTGATACCCCGATCATCAACCAACCTCAGGTAGCAATTCTGGGAATTGGCTCGATTGTGAAACGTCCAGTCGTCATTACTGAGAGTGATGGTGAAGAGAAGATTGCGATCCGATCAATGGTTTACCTTGCAATCTCTTATGACCATCGGATCGTTGACGGCGCCGATGCAGCACGATTCTTGGGCACGCTCAAAGAGCGTTTAGAACTTGGTCGCTTCGAAGCTGACTTAGGAATATAAAGGCGATGTCACGGACCATCGCAGTTACTGGCGCTTCAGGTCTGATTGGTTCGGCACTTGTTGCTCACCTACGTGAGAAAGGTGACACTGTCATCAAACTGGTCCGACGCGAACCACGAGCAAAGGATGAAGCGCTCTGGGATCCCATGGAGGGCAAGGTGGATCTTGTCGCCCTTGAAGGAGTTGATTCGATTGTGCACCTTGCAGGCGCTGGTGTCGGAGATAAACGGTGGAGCACCGCATACAAGGGTGAGATTCTCAATTCTCGACTCTATGGAACGACAACTATTGCCAATGCCGCCGAGGAATTGAAAATCAAATCACTTGTCTCATCAAGTGCAATTGGCTGGTACGGAGAGACGGGAAATCGTGCCGTAACTGAAAACGATCGTGGCGGGGATGATTTCCTTGCGCATGTATGTCTTGAGTGGGAGCGCGCCGCTGATAGCGCTCCATCTGTGAGAACGGTGAAGATACGTACTGGTCTAGTCCTTGATCCCACTGGCGGAGCCTTGGGAAGAATGATGCCGCTTTTCAAATTTGGCTTCGGAGGAAAACTAGGCTCAGGAAAGCAATGGTGGTCCTGGATCACTATTCATGATGAGGTTCGCGCAATCGATTTCCTCATTGACAGCGATCTTTCGGGGCCTATCAATCTCACTGCCCCTAATCCAGCAACGAATAGTGAATTTACTGCGGCTCTTGCTCGCGCGCTTCGTAGGCCAGCGCTCCTGCCGGTGCCAGGCTTCGCGCTCAAGCTCACATTGGGTGGATTCTCTACCGAGATCCTCGGTTCAAAACGCGTTCTCCCAGAACGGCTCAATGAGGCAGGCTTTACCTTTGACCACCCCCATCTTGCTCCAGCATTAGCGAAATTGGCTGCACACTAATCCTGCACTCTGAATTACCATTAGTTGTTGATTGCAGATTCCCCCGCTAAACGACCTGATAGCAGCGCGCCATTCTGAGATGGTTCGGTGAGGTAGTCACCTGCGAAGATCAGCCCATCTTCTTCAAGAATTCCGCTTCGACTCGCTCCCGGTGCAAGGATAGGTAGCGCATTATCGATATCAAATACAGTGATGAGATCGCCAGTTATCGCTTCGCCATACATTTCTGCCAGTTGACTTCGCACCGCAGATTCATCGCATGTATCAAGAGTTGTGACGGAGAGCAAGCCTCGACCATCTGGTGAATAACTGGGCACTACAGCTGCAAGATCTATTGCCGTGACTATGGGCCCAGAATTCAATGATGCAACGTGGAGTTGGTGTTGCATATGTAACGGGTGTTCGAGTGTGAAATACCAGGCAGTCGAGCGAGCATGATGGATGCTCGGCAGATGATCTGAGAATTTTAGAGCACTTGAGTAATCTGCGGCAACGATCACTTTTCGAGCGGAGATTGTCGAACTCTCCGTTCTTACGGAGAATCCTTTTCCAGAGCGGGTTACCTCGTGGACCAACTCACCACAATGAATGGATTTTAATCTATTACGTAGCTCCTGCGAGAGAGCTTGCACGCCTCCGTCGGGAAGGCCTGGAACTTGGCGATAAAGTGAACGGAGTACGCGCCTGGCAAATCTCGCATCTACCTGCGTTAGTTCAATGAGAAAAACACCACGAAGAAAAGGCTCGACTATCGCATCATAAATTTCACCATTTATTCCGATTCGCTGGAGAAATGTCGCCGCGCTCTCTCCTTCGTCAATTCTGGCGAATAAGACTGCACGCAACAGCGAAAAGAAGGGCAGCGGATTGCTTGCGATGCTGGGGAGCGCTTCGACAATCGTTCGAATCTCTCGCCGCGGATCACCAAAGAAGCGCCACTGTCCGCCGACCATCGCTGCCGCACCCGCGGGGATCGGGTGGAAATGGGTGCGAATATGAAGCCGTTGTAATTCCCGATAACCGGGGTTGATGACCTGAAACCCACGATCAATTGTGAAACCATCGATCTCTTGTGAAGAGACTCGTCCACCAATATTGCTATTTCCCTCAATCAACTGAACCTGTTGACCACTTTCTTGTATGGTCAGCGAAGCCCGTAATCCTGTTAGGCCGCCGCCAATTACTACAATCACCTCAGTGATATCTCTCGGGCGATATCGATAAGGCGGGCAACCTCAAGTGCGTCTTTATTTGGTACTGGCATGGGTGCATCACTCTCTAGCGCGCGCCGTACTTGGAGATAGAAATCGACATAGCTCCCATTCTCGGCAGGGATCTCTTCAAAGGAACTGTTATCTCCTCGATAAAGCTTCGCTTGCGATTGAGTAGACATCGACCATTTACCACCATGGGGAATTTTTCCACTCTTGAGCAAATCCTCCTGAGGATCAAGATCATCTATAACGACGGTTCCGCCTCGAGCAGATAAACGCACTCGCGGACCTGTGAATCCGGCAACCGCACTTGCAGTGAGATAAGAATCCACTCCCATCAAATGGTGGAGCACGATGATCACATCATCATCGGAGGCGCCACGAATATTACGCATCGAAGCAAAACCCACCTCCGCAGGTCCAAAAAGATCAAGCGCTCCAGCAACCAAATGAGTTTGGATATCTAATAACCATCCTCCACCGGATTCGCGATCGCTCGCATCCCGCCATCCGAAATTAGCGATTTCAGGTTTATATCTTTCGAACCTGGATTCAAAGCGGTGAATCGAACCGAGAGATCTCTCGCGAATCACCCTTTTTAGGGTCAGGGCATCGCTATCCCACCGACGGTTGAAGAAGGCGCATACCTTTACTCCTGCGCTCTCAGCAGCGCTAAAGATTGCTTTGGTTTCTGGCAGGTCTCGGCCAACGGGTTTATCAATGATTGTTGCCACTCCCGCAGCAATACTTGCGAGCGCTTGCTCGGCATGCACGTGATTTGCCGAAGAGATGACCACTACATCTGGAGTAGATGACAGTAACTCGTCCAGAGTTGAGACGATTATCGCGCTTGGAAAATCCCTCTTTGCCTGAGAACTTCGCTCGGGCGAATTGGTAAGGATTGCTCCGATTTCAAACCCTGCCCCCACCAGAAGAGGTGCGTGAAAAACCCGACCACCTAACCCATATCCAACTAATCCAACTCGTAGCGAACTCAATCGATACCAACCTTGGAGAGTTTGGATGGCCACCAAATCTTCTTGCCAAAAATTCGAACTAACGCAGGCACCAAGAGTGAACGAACAACGATGGTGTCGAGCAATACTCCAAATGCCACCGCAAAACCAAGTTCGGCGAGGAATACAAGTGGCAAAACGCCAAGGACACCAAAAGTTGCCGCCAGCACGATTCCTGCTGAGGTGATGACTCCACCGGTGACAGTGAGACCACGAATGACTCCAGCCTTCGTGCCAATCTTCTGCGCTTCTTCACGGACACGAGTCATCAGGAAGATGTTGTAATCGATACCCAATGCTACGAGGAAGACAAATGCAAAGAGTGGGAAACTCGCATCTGTGCCTTCAAAGCCGAAGACATACTCGAAGACCAGCGCACATACACCAAGAGTTGCAAAGAATGAGAGTACGACTGTTACCAGTAGTAGTGCTGCAGCAAAAATACTTCGTAAGAGCAACCCGAGAATCAGAGCGATGAGGAGAAGTACGATCGGGATAATCACGCGATTATCGCGCTTAGATGATTGATCGACATCATAACCAATCGCAGTCTGACCACCGACAAGACTTGTTGAATTTATGGATTTTGCCGCTTCCCTGATGAGCGGGATAGTGTTCTTTGCTTCTGTGGAATCAGCGGCAACTGAAAGGGTTGCGTAGAGCAAAACATTACCGTCTACCACTTTCACATCTTTGGTCGGAGTCATTGTTGCTACGTCAAAATTGGTGACGGGGACTACCGATGCCACATTCTTGACCTGAGAGATCGCAGAAATTGACCGCTGGAGATCACTCTCTTTGACCACTACCTCTACCGGCGTTCCTTCTCCACTAGGGAAGTGCTCCCCCAGTTTCTCAAGGCCAATCACGGAATCAGGTCGCGTCGTGAACGCGTCGGTTTGCGCCAATCCATCAGATTTCAAGGTAAACGAGAAGCCAGCAAAAATCACTAAGAGGATCGCGGTGCTGATCCAGACAGGCTTTGGTTTTCTATCCACCAAATTCCCAACCTTTGACCACAAACCGGAGAGTTTCTCGTCCTCTGAATCAAACTTTGGCTTCTTTGGCCAGAACACCCAACGTCCGACCAAGACTAGCGCTGCAGGAAGCAAGGTGAGCGCGGCAAACATGGCACATGCAATACCGATCGAACCAACTGGACCTAAACCTCGATTACTTGAAAGGTCGCTCAATAAGAGGACCATTAAACCTGCAATCACAGTTGAGCCGGAGGCCAGAATTGGCTCAACCACTCCTCGCAGAGCAACGCGCATTGCAGTGAAGCACGATTGGTGAAGATGAAGTTCCTCTCGATAACGTGAAATTAGGAGAAGCGCATAGTCGGTTGCTGCTCCAAGTACGAGTACGTCAAGGATTCCTTGAGTCTGACCGTTGAGATCGATGATGTCTGCTTTTGCAAGGTAGTAGACAATCATGGTTGCAAAGGCAAGCGCGAGCGCAGCTGTGAAGAGCGGGATGGTCCAAAGGAAAGGTGAGCGATACACAATAATCAAAATAATGGCGACGACAATCAGAGTGGTAGATAGCAATCGGGTATCAATCGAACCAAACGCCCCAAAGAGATCCGCAAAGATTCCACCAGGTCCCGTGACGTGAGTTTCAATTGAATCTCCACCAAAATTCTCCTCTAGGTCCTCACGAATAAAATCGATTATCAACGGAAGGATGGGCTCCTCGTCGATATTCTCGCCAGCGATCTTTGAATTAAGTTGAACGTTGATTAACACCGCCTTGCCATCTGCAGATGGAATGGCTTGGAGCGGGGCGCCAGCAATGAAGTACTCTCGAAGCGGTTTTTTCGATTCGGGAAGGATTTGTGCTCCAAGAGCGCCTGCGTAGGAGTTGAGTTTTGCAAAAAGTTGCGGATTACTCTCTGGGCTCACATTACCCACCGCCAGAAGTAGGGTCGGTAGAAGATCAGAAGACTGGTTGGAGAACTTAACCGTAATCTTGCTTGCGATCGTCGATTCGGCGCTCTCTGGCAAGAATGCAGAGTTGTCGTTCTCCTGCACCGTTGAGATCTTGGAGAAGACCGGCCCTGATATCCCGCCGATTGCCATCCATCCGAAAACAACGACGATGGCGATCCAGAGACCCTTGCGAGCACGACCGGTTCGGTGCGCGAGCGTAGATGTATTCATTTCATTAGACACGGGGCGAAATTCCTCTCAATTCAAGCATCAATACCTTGTGATGAGCACCTGCAAATCCTAGCGCCAACAGGAGAAATACCTTCGATTTGCCCCTCTTGAGTAGGCTATTGCCTATGGCGGTTGTGACGGACTCACGGTTTCTTGTGCGCAACCTTGGCCTTATTGAGTATGAAGATGCGCTGCACATCCAGCGAGATCTCCACGATAAAATTCTTAGTGGAACTGCGCAATCAACGCTTTTATTGCTCGAACATCCATCGGTCTATACCGCGGGGCGAAGGACGCAAGATCATGAACGTCCGATAAATGGTGTTCCGGTTATCGATGTTGATCGCGGAGGAAAAATCACCTGGCATGGTCCCGGGCAACTTGTTGGCTATCCAGTCGTGAAATTAAAGGAACCGACCAAAGTGGTTGATTTTGTTCGCACCCTTGAGCGCGCTCTTATATCTGCGCTCAAACATTTTGGTATTCAGGGACGTCAGATCTGCGATAACTCTGGTGTCTGGTTAAATGATTCACGGGGAGAGCGCAAAATTGCGGCTATTGGAATCCGTGTGGCGAAAGGGATTGTTACCCATGGCTTCGCACTCAATGTCAATCCTGATCTCTCCTATTTCGAGCGAATAATCCCGTGTGGAATTCCTGATGTGATGAGCACCTCCATGAGTGCTGAACTTGGCAGAGTTGTGAGCCTTGCAGAAGTCATTCCGATTGTCTCAGAGGAATTGGCTATCGAGTTTGAGAGAGTTCTTGCATGAACGCGCCCGCTCCTGATGGAAGACGCTTATTGCGAATCGAAGCTCGCAATGCTCAAACTCCCATCGAAAGAAAACCTGAATGGATTAAGACCAAAGCAAAAATGGGACCGGAATACACAAGTCTTCGCTCACTAGTTTCTGGCGAGGGGTTACATACAGTCTGCCAAGAAGCAGCATGCCCGAACATCTTCGAATGTTGGGAAGATCGTGAAGCAACCTTCCTCATCGGAGGTTCGGTCTGCACCCGGCGCTGCGATTTTTGCAATATCGATACTGGAAAGCCCCTCCCCCTTGATCGCGATGAACCACGACGCGTGGCAGAGTCGGTGGCAAAGATGGAGCTTCGTTACGCAACGGTTACTGGAGTTGCTCGCGATGATTTAGATGACGAAGGCGCTTGGCTCTATGCCGAAACGATTATCAAAATCCACGAATTGGTGCCGGGTTGCGGCGTCGAGATGCTCGCGCCCGACTTCAATGCCCGACCTGAATTGCTCGAACAGGTCTTCGCCGCTCGCCCCGAAGTATTTGCACATAACCTTGAGACAGTGCCACGAATATTTCGCCAAATCCGACCTGCATTCACGTATGAACGTTCATTAGATGTCATCTCACAGGCACGAAACTTTGGGCTCATCACAAAATCCAATCTCATCCTCGGATTAGGTGAGACGCGAGCGGAAATCGAAGAAGCGCTGGTAAATCTCCATCAGGCAGGTTGTGATTTGATCACCATCACCCAATATCTACGACCTACCGCGAAGCATCACCCAGTCGAGCGTTGGGTAAAACCTGAGGAGTTTGTGGAATTAGCCGCTCTTGCGAAAGAGATTGGATTTGCTGGAGTGATGAGTGGACCATTAGTCCGTTCAAGTTATCGAGCAGGAAAGTTATATGTACAGGCCAGAGATGCTAAGCAGGCGTTCTCCGCACATGACTGATCGGGTCTACCCAGTAGTCATTCTCGTCGTCCGGCTTCTATGGAAGTACCTGGGCTTACGATTGATTATCAAAGGTGAAGAAAACATCCCACGCACCGGTGGTGCGGTCCTAGCAATCAACCACGTTGGTTATCTCGATTTTGCGCTCTCGGGAACAGCGGCCTTGCCGGCGAAGCGATACGTCCGCTACATGGCCAAGAAGCAGATCTTTGATAACAAGATTGCTGGCCCGCTTATGCGCGGTATGCATCACATCAGCGTGGATCGCAATTCAGGATCGGGATCGTTTGTTGCTGCACTGCGCGCGCTCAAGGCTGGTGAAATAGTCGGCATCTTCCCCGAAGCGACAATCTCGAAAAGTTTCGAGATTAAATCGATGAAATCTGGAGCCGCCCGTTTGGCGATTGGCGCCAACGTTCCAGTCTTTCCTACGATTGTTTGGGGAAGCCAACGAATCTGGACTAAGGGGCGAAAACGAGATTTTCGCAGGAATAAATTCCCGATATCTATTTATGTCGGTGAACCCCTTATTTTCACTCGTGAAACAGAGGTGGAGAGCGCTGAAGGGCAGATTAAGTCAGCTTTGGAGAAATTGCTCCGGAAAGTGCAAGCTGAATATCCTGATGAGCATCGGGGGCAATGGTGGGCGCCGGCTCGTCTAGGTGGAAGCGCACCTACCCTGGAAGAGGTCGAGGGAGAGAGAGGGTAACCTTTAGGACATGGCGCGCGAGAAGAAACCACGTAAATCACCAGAGTGGATTAAGACTCTGAGGCAGGCCTACCGTGTAACGCGCGAGGCTCGTCCACTCCTACCTGTTCTGCTCACAGTCGTCTTCGCTCTGGTCATGGCAGTGGGAATAGGCATTGGAGTCATACTGGGGCGGACAATTTACCTCTCCTTAATGACCATTCCTTTCGCCATCATTCTCACCCTTTTTATCTTCTCTCGCTTAGCCGAATCTGCTGCTTATTCATCAATCGAAGATCAAGTTGGAGCAGGGGCAAGCGTCCTCATGTCCATTCGTAAAGGATGGACCACTACTGCCGGAGTTCAAGTCGCACGCAATCAAGATCTGGTGCATCGCAGCCTCGGTCGAGCCGGAGTCGTAGTGACAGGTGAAGGAACAAATGCAGTGCGCGTGATGATGACTGACGAACGCCGAAAGATGGAGCGATTCCTCTCTGGAGTCCCAGTTCATGAAGTGCTCGTCGGCGAAGGTGAGGGAAGGGTTCCACTTCGCAAGTTACAGAAGCACCTCAAGAAACTTCCTAAGAAATTAACCAAGTCCCAACTTCGTGAAGCGAGAGCGCGCGAGAAATCTGTAGGCGGAGCAAAATTGCCAATGCCTAAAGGTCCACTTCCAAATATGCGAAAGATCCCTAAACGCTAAATTCGCACCGTAGGGACTGTGCGCACCGCGCGATCGTGCAGGCCACGACCATGGATGGTTAACAATGGTGGCACGACCAGGCAGATAAGTAGCGTGCGGATAAGGGAGGGCAGAACCCCGATTTTCATATGGGTATCGATATCCACAATGCGAATACCGACAACCACTTGACCGGCCGAACCCCCCAAGAGCGCAGTGAAGAGCGCGACCTCTGCGAAGAAAACTGCTAGTTGAAGCCACCCCTGGTCGAGGGTTTTTTGGGTTATCAACCCCGCGATGAGACCGGCGGCAAGCCAATCGATAATCAGGGCAGAGAGCCTGCGGCTGTAGCCGGCAATTGCCATGGCCGGCTCCCCCGATTCGCTGAGATTATCTCGATTTTGGCTCACTCCCCAAGAGTACGGGCAACCCTCAAGGTTGGCTCCACCAAAGGTAACAATCCCGAAACATGGGGGTTATTCCCGCTTCATGGTTTTGGCCTAACGTGTGCCTTCGTTGGAGCGCCCTTCACCAAAGACGCTGAATGGCTCTTCATCCACATGTATGAGCACGCCTCTTAAGTAAACGCTTAAGAGAATGAAAATGGAGGAAGAGATGTTTAAGAGCGCAAGCGAAATCCTTGCCTATATTAAGAAAGAGGATATCAAGTTAGTCGATGTCCGATTTATCGATCTACCAGGCATCCAGCACCACTTCAATGTTCCTGCCGAATCTTTCGACGAAGCAGTATTCACTGAAGGCTTAATGTTCGATGGTTCATCGATTCGCGGATTCCAATCGATTCATGAATCTGATATGAAACTACTTCCGATACCAGGTTCTGCATTTATCGATCCATTCCGTAAAGAGAAGACGCTCGTCATTCTCTTCTCCGTGCATAACCCCGTCGACAACTCACCGTATTCGCGTGATCCACGAGGAATCGTTGCTAAGGCCGTTGAGTACATGCGATCAATTGGAATTGCGGACACCGCATTCTTCGCACCCGAGGCGGAGTTCTATGTATTCGACAGCGTTCGCTTTAAGACTGGAATGAATGAGGCTTATCACCACATCGATTCATACGAAGGCGCGTGGAACACTGGCATCGAATACGATGCAGATGGAACGCCAAACCGTGGCTATCGCACTCGAATCAAGGGTGGCTACTTCCCGGTCTCGCCAACAGATCAATTCGCAGATCTACGCGATCAAATGGTGATGAACCTTGGAAAAGTGGGACTTCAAGTTGAACGTTCACACCACGAAGTCGGAACTGCTGGTCAGATGGAGATTAACTACAGGTTCACTGACATCTTGAGCGCAGGCGATGAATTGATGAAGTTCAAGTACATCATCAAGAACACCGCATGGCAGGCGGGTAAGACTGCAACCTTCATGCCAAAGCCTCTCTTTGGAGACAATGGTTCAGGAATGCACGTTCACCAGTCGCTATGGAAGGACGGCAAGCCACTCTTCTGGGGAGAGGGTTATGGCGATCTCTCTGACATGGCACGTTGGTACATCGGAGGCTTACTCAAGCACGCGCCATCACTACTGGCCTTCACCAACCCGACCGTAAACTCTTACCGCCGTCTTGTTCCTGGGTACGAAGCGCCAGTTAACTTGGTCTACTCAGCGCGTAACCGCTCTGCATGTATTCGAATTCCAATCACCGGTTCAAACCCCAAGGCAAAGCGAATCGAATTCCGTTGCCCAGATCCATCTTCCAATCCATACCTCGCATTTGCTGCGATGTTGATGGCAGGCCTTGATGGCATCAAGAACAAGATCGAGCCACCAAAGCCAGTCGATAAGGACCTCTACGAACTTGAAGGGGCCGAAGCAGCCTCGATTCCGCAAGTGCCAGGTTCACTTGGCGAAGTTCTCGATAACCTCGAGAAGGATCACGCATTCCTTACTCAAGGTGGCGTCTTCGCACAAGATCTGATTGATACCTGGATTGCTTTCAAGCGAAAGGAAGAGGTCGACTACGTTCGACTTCGTCCACATCCAGCAGAGTTCGAGCTCTACTTCGATATCTAAACCCCTCTAGATCAGAGACCCTCGGCGCCTCATACCGTCGGGGGTCTCTACTTTTTCCGATAAAGTTTTGGCATGGCACGAGTGAATTCCTTGATTGTCTTAGACGCTAGAGACAACATCGCAATCGCCTTGCAAGAACTTCCTGTTGGAATGCGAATCGAACAGAGTGATATCGCATCCATATTAGAGGTGAAGACCATAATCCCTCGTGGCCACAAGATTGCACTAGTAGATATTGCAAAAGGCGACCCCATCATCAAATATGGCGAACGGATGGGCCATGCTTATCTTCCAATAGTTCGTGGAGCTCATGCGCATACCCACAATGTGATTGGCGATCGAGTATCTACGGAGCCAACCGGATGATTACTGGTTACGCAAATAACTCGCGAGGGGTTGGCATTCGAAGTCTCCAATTGATTCTTCCATCGGTGGTCTGCTCAACTCACCTCTCTAAGAAAGTTGCTGAAGAGGTAGGCGCAATAACTTTTTCACATCAGCATGGGTGCGGGATTATCGGGCCTGATGTTGCTGGAGTAAATGAATTCTTTGTTGCTCTCGCTGGGCACCCAAATGTCCAATCCACCCTCGTGCTCGGACTGGGGTGCGAAACCATCCAAGGTAATGAACTTACCGACAGCATTGCAGTTAAATTTCCCCAGACGCGATATGTTGTAATTCAAGAGAGCGCGGGTATGGCTGGGGCACTTGAACTTAGCGTTGCAGCGGCGCGCCAGCTTCACGTTAAGTCTCCGCAGGCTCCCCTTGATCACTTAGTGATTGGCGTTGAAGGAAACCCTGAAGCGAGATTTCTCGATGGTTTTGGAGATCTCGTTACAAAGGCAGGACACTCACTAGTGATCGCTAATGATTTCAAAGAGCCTTCTCGAAATTTTGCCAAACTTGTCCGCGAAAAGGCCCATGTAATTGCCTCATTCCCTGATGGTAATCAACCCCCCACCGGACTTCCGCTGATTCCAGTGGTCACCATTGCTAACGCTCAATCCCTTCTACACCAGGCACTAATCGATGATTTCGATTGTGTGAGCGGTACCTCGCCCGAGCAATTACTTGAGAAATTATTCGTAGTCGCCAACGGCGAAGCGAGCAAGGCCGAGAGAAATAAGATTGGAAATATCGTCGTTCCTCGTATGGTGCGGAGCGTGTAATGAGTATCTCTACTCCATCTCTACTTACTGGCTTTCTGCGAAAAAATGGAAAGTGGGGATTTCGAAACTACATCCTCATCCTCCCGCTACATAATGCGCTCAATCAACTTGCTGAAGAGGTGCGGGTAAGCCACCCCGCTCAAACAGTAATTACCTCGGTTGCCCATGACTGGAGTGGTGAAATCGATAGCGATTGGGATCGCATTCATCGAGTCTTTTCCGGTTTCGCAGTCAATCCAAATGTGGGGGCGACGATCGTGATTGGCGTGGGGTCAGCAGTAGAGGAAGAGATCGTGCAAGCGGCGCGAGCCAAACGCGAGATGCCCATTGCTTATTTGACCTTAAAAGATTCAGGTGGCTTTGATAATTTGCGAAAACTCGTCGCGGAGTCGGTCTCGGAAGTCTTTCCTCTGGTTACATCCATCAAACGTGAGAGCGCACCATGGAGCGCGATAGTGCTAGGTCTCGAATGCGGCGGTTCAGATGCATATTCGGGAATTACTGCCAATCCTGCGCTCGGAGTTGCCAGCGACAAATTTGTGGAATTGGGAGGCACCTCGATACTCGCAGAAACTATGGAGATTCTTGGTGCTGAACATCTACTCGCTGCGCGTGCAAAAACACCTGAAGTTGGGCAAGCGATTATTGATGTCGTCGCTCGATATGAGCGTTCCATCACCTATGAGGGAATTGATATTCGAGGAGCGCAACCCAGCCGTGGGAATATCGAAGGCGGTTTAACCACTCTCGAAGAGAAATCACTCGGCGCTGCCAAGAAAGCGGGGAACGCCCCGTTTACAGGGGTGCTCGATTATGCATATGTCCCCACGGAGCCGGGTCTCTACTTCATGGACACTCCAGGGCATGACATCGAGCAATTGACTGGATTTGCTGCAGCCGATGTCAATATCACGGTCTTCACCACTGGTCGCGGCACACCAACTGGTTCTGCTGTCATCCCAACCATTAAGGCGGCAACCAACACTGAGATGGCAATTGCACTCCCAGATCTGATCGACTTAAATGCCGGAACTATTGCTGATGGCACTGAAACGCTCGCAGAGGTTGGTGAACGCATCTTTGCAGAGATTGTTGATGTCGCTAATGGGAAACTGACCGCAGCCGAGCGAGGTGGCCACCGAGAGTTCAATCTCTCGAGACTGTACGGTTCAACTCAATAACGGTTAGAGATTTTCTGCCAGAGCAGGTGGAACAATTTTCCGCACCTGATATAGCCTGTGCGCCGCATTTCAGGTTGTAGTTGCAAATGATTTGCAATAATCTTCTCTTATGCATATCCCTGATGGCTTCATCAATATCCCGACAGCCACAGCCTCAGCCGCCCTGGCCGCCACTGGCTTGGGCTATTCGGTGCGGGCCGCCCGGGAGAAGCTCGATGAGAGAGCCGCCCCCCTGGTTGGGTTGGTAGCGGTCTTTATCTTCGCCGGCCAAATGATTAATTTTCCGGTAGCCGCTGGTACCTCTGGCCATCTACTTGGGGGCGCTCTGGCCGCGGTGCTGGTGGGACCACATGCGGCCTCGCTCGCCCTGACCGTTGTGTTGGCGATCCAAGCGCTGCTCTTCGCTGATGGAGGCTTGACCGCACTTGGTCTAAATGTTTTCAACATGTCCGTGGTTGGAGTGTGGGGAGGCTACGGCGCCTTCGTGTTAATGCGGAAAATTTTTCGATACACGCGCACTTCGGTACTTATTGGTTCTGCAGTTGGTGCATTTATCTCTGTGCCGCTTGCAGCAACCTTTTTCAGTATTCAATATGCAATCGGTGGGCAGGGAACCTTCGCAGCATCGACTGTTTTCGCAGCTATGTTCACAACCCATCTGCTGATTGGAATCGGTGAGGCAATCATTACTACGCTCACCGTCGGAGCAATACTCAAGACTCGACCAGATCTAGTTTTTGGAATGCTCAAGGTTCGAAAATGAAGAATAGGCGCTTCTACCTTGTTGGAATTGCAATCGCATTGGTGATTGCTGGCTTTTTCTCGTTCTATGCCTCCTCCTCCCCAGACGGTTTAGAGAAGGTTGCAATCGATCTTGGATTTATCGATTCGGCCCAAGAATCGGCGGTTGCTGGCTCGGCTTTGGCTGACTACGGAGTATCGGGAATCGAGAATGAGAGACTCTCTGTAGGAATTGCTGGCGTGATTGGCGTGATTGCCACGGGTCTAGTGATGTATTTATTTATCCGTCTGATTGGTAAAAAGAAAAATTAAGAAGCAAATGCATACCGAATCCCATGCCCATACACATGGCCATAGCGTCGGTGAACGTCTCTACATCCATCGTCACTCATTCGTTCACGAACTTCCCGGACACATCAAGCTTGTTGCATTCTTCGTCTTTATCATCATCGCCGTTCTCACCCCTATTCAACAGTGGCAATCTTTTGTGGGCTACTTTCTCATCATCTCTGTTGCACTAGCGCTCTCGAAGTTACCTATGCTCACTCTTGCTAAACGAGCAACTATAGAATTTCCCTTCATTATCTTTGCCCTTCTTATGCCTTTTACCGCAGGTGGAGAGATGTTCGATATTGGCCCAGTAAGTCTCTCTCGCGAAGGAAGTATTGCTGGTCTGAATCTCATAACTAAAGCAACCCTCGGCGTCTTCTGTTCGATGATTCTCGCCGGTTCAACAACTACACATTCGCTACTTGCAGGATTTGTTCGAATAAAGACCCCATCACTTTTTGTGCAGATAGCCGCTTTCATGATTCGCTATCTGAATGTCATCAATGACCAAATGGCTCGTATGAAAGTCGCCCGAGAATCACGGGGCTTTCAGGCGCAAGGTATCCGTAGTTGGCCGATATTTACTTCAACCCTTGGTGCTCTCTTTATCCGTTCCTACGAGCGTGGTGAGCGAGTCCATTTAGCGATGCTTGCCCGTGGGTATGCCGGAACTCTCTCTTCGCTATCAGTTGAAAATGTTCGACCTAAACATTGGCGAGCGGGTCTGACTTTCCCTTTTTTGGCAGCACTCTCATTTTTACTCGGTAGAGTGCTCTTCTCATGATGGCAAAACCTAGTGTGCATGTAAGCGCACTTCATTATGCATACCCCGATGGGAACAAAGCGCTCAATGGCGTTGACCTCACCATCACAAAAGGTGAGCGAGTTGCATTGCTGGGGCCAAATGGCGCCGGTAAAACCACTTTGGTGATGCATCTCAATGGGATTCTCTCTCCCACATCTGGCTCAATCGATATTGGCGAATTTGCTCTCGATGAAAAGAACAAAGAGGTCACCAAAAAGGTCCGCGAGAGGGTGGGAATCGTCTTTCAGGATCCTGATGATCAACTCTTCATGCCCACTGTTTACGAAGATGTCGCATTCGGACCGACCAATATGGGTCTAGCCAGGGAAGAGATCGAACGACGTAGCACTAGGGCGCTTGAAATGGTCGGAATGGTAGAACTTAGAGATCGGGCCCCACATCATTTGTCGTTTGGGCAACGACGACGGGTTGCTGTTGCAACTGTCTTGGCAATGGAACCTGAGATCTTGATCCTTGATGAGCCATCGTCAAACCTTGATCCAGCCTCTCGGCGGGAACTATCAGAGATTCTACTTAGTCTTGATGTAACGATACTTATGGTCACACATGATCTTCCGTATGCTTTTGAGCTCTGTCAACGTTCGCTAATTCTTAATCAAGGCGAGATTGTCGCTGACGATTTGACTGTAAATATTCTCCGCAACCAAAGATTGTTAACAGCTAATCGCCTAGAACTACCGCATGGATTTTCTTTTTAAACGAAATTTAGTCTAAGAAAAAGTCGAGAAGAAAGTCTTTCGTACCTGGCACTACTGCGTACTTATCGAGATCGGTGATTCCAACGCTGGCCAAGACTTCATCGTCAACTAAGAATTCTCCGGTTCGCTCAGTTCCAGTAAGAATGACATGGGCAGCATCAGCAAGAATCTCTGTTGTGCGACATGCAGCGGTATCGATACCGGGGATCATCTGCAACGCTGCCGTGTCGATTGCAGTCCGCGGCCACAAGGCGTTGACTTTGATGCCGTCGCGCTTGAGTTCATCGGCAAGGCCCAATACACACATACTCATTCCATATTTAGCCATTGTGTAGGCCAGATGATTCTTAAACCATTTAGATTTCATCGATAGCGGTGGAGCCATCATCAAGATCTGTGGGTTTCGCCCTGCCGCTGCTGATTCTTTGAGAGATGGAATTGCGGCCTGAGAGGTGAGGAAGGTTGCGCGGACATTCACCGAGAACATCAGATCAAATCTCTTTGCGGGGGTTTGAAGTGTGGGCGTGAGATTGATAGCCGATGCGTTATTTATCAGGATATCGAGCCCGCCAAACTCCGCCACAGCTTTCGCAACTGCTCCTGAAATCTGTTCTTCATCTCGCAGGTCACATTGGATTGGTAGCGCCTTACCACCCGCTGCCTCAATCTCTTCAGCAGCAGTAAAAATGGTTCCTGGAAGTTTTGGATGGGGTTCGGTGGTCTTAGCTGCAATAGCGACCAGCGCGCCATCTTGAGCAGCGCGTTTTGCAATAGCTAAACCAATACCTCGTGATGCGCCAGTGATGAAAATCTTCTTACCGGCAAGTGTTGTTTCGGTGGACATCGTTCCTGCTCTCTCTACCCTCTAGTACTTGCTATTACTTGCTTTTTTTCATTAAGAATTTCATAAAAGCCTCTCGAGCCTCATCGCTTTGCAGCGCAGCAGTAAAGAGCCTGGCTTCTTCCGCCATGACTGAAGTCAAATGCTCCTTATGGTCCTGGCGCAACAAACGCTTGGTCTCACGAATCGCAGTTCTAGGTTGATCAGCAAGATGCTTGGCTCTCTCTCCTGCACGAACTGCTACCTCTTCCTCAGCGACGACCTCATTGATGAAGCCCGATTCATAACCGCGTTGCGCTGAGAAGACTTCACCTAACATAAACATCTCAGCGGCACGATGATGACCGGCGATCAGCGGTAGTAGATAGGAAGAACCAGCTTCTGGCACTAACCCAAGATTGACAAAAGGCATAGAAAGCTTTGAGTTTTTCCCTGCAATCACATAATCGCAATGAAAAAGCATTGTGACGCCCACACCAACTGCACGCCCACTGATGGCGGCCACCAGCGGTTTGGAAAAATCGCGGAGCGCAGTGAGGAAGTGCCATACAGGTGATTCATCTCCCGTTGGTGGGTGTTCGAGGAAATCATTGAGATCATTTCCCGAAGTGAAGTCATCACCCTCGCCATAGATCAGAACACTGCCAATCTCATCATCAACATTGGCATCGTTGATTTCACGAGCGAGGATTGCATACATCTCTCGGGTGATGGCGTTGATCTTTTGTGGACGGTTGAGTCCAAGCGCTAGGACGCCCTGGTCTCTGGAGATAGCAATATCAGTGGTCGACATCTGAAAGTTCTCGCTTATCTTTCGATGGTTCCAGCGATGAATTCTTCGGTGCGATTACGAGCAGTCTCGTCAGAATATTGCTCAGGAGGTGACTTCATAAAGTAACTCGACGACGAGAGAAGTGGTCCACCGATTCCCCGATCTAGACCGATCTTCGCGCATCGGAGCGCGTCGATAATGACTCCTGCCGAGTTTGGCGAATCCCACACTTCTAGTTTGTATTCAAGACTTAGTGGCACATCGCCAAAAGCTCGCCCTTCAAGGCGTACATAAGCCCACTTACGATCATCGAGCCAGGAAACGTAATCGGATGGTCCGATATGTACATTCCCTTCGCCCATGTCGTGGTCGAGTTGCGAAGTCACCGACTGCGTCTTAGAGATTTTCTTCGACTCTAGACGATCGCGCTCGAGCATATTCTTGAAATCCATGTTTCCACCGACATTTAACTGCAATGTGCGATCAAGATGGACGCCTCGATCTTGGAAGAGCTTGGCAAGAATGCGGTGGGTAATAGTGGCACCCACTTGGCTCTTGATGTCATCTCCGACGATTGGCACCTTGGCATCGCTAAATTTCTTTGCCCAGACTGGATCAGAGGCGATAAATACCGGAAGAGCATTTACAAATGCGCAGTGCGCATCAATCGCTGCTTGTGCATAGAAGCGAGTTGCATCCTCAGATCCGACAGGTAGATAACAAATCAGGACATCGACCTTCTTCTCCTTGAGAGATGCGACCATATCGACTGGCGTCGCGTCAGATTCTTTAATTGTCTCTCTGTAGTAGCGACCAAGGCCATCATGTGTTGTGCCACGCTCGACGGTAACGCCAGTCTTGCTAACATTGCAGAATTTGATGGTGTTGTTCTCGCTTGCCCACATGGCATCTGCAAGATCTAGACCGACCTTCTTGGCATCGACATCATATGCAGCGACAAACTCGATGTCGCGAATGTGATAGCCCCCGATGACAGCATGCATCAGGCCTGGAATCTCCTGGTCGACTGCAGCATCCTTGTAATAGGTCACACCTTGTACAAGCGAATTGGCGCAGTTTCCTACACCAACGATTGCTACTCGGATCTTGCTCACTGGGATTTCCTCTCTGCTTTGATCATTTCATCTAGCCAGGCGATTTCACGCTCAGCCGAATCAAGTGAGTGACGGCGCCACTCAATGAAGTACTTATCTAGTCCAATCGGCGAGCGCTCTAATTCATGACGAAGTAAATCTGCCTTTTCGCGAAGACGTCGTCTTCGCGCTTCGAGAATTCGCACGCGATTGGTATGTGACGTTGGTCCAAAAAATGCAAAGTGCACGCCAAAAGCTTCATCCTCAGTAGCATCAAGAGTTTCGGTGAGCTCTTGAAAACGAAGTAGACCCTTCTTCGTGATCTGATAGGCGATACGAGTTCGCCGCGATTTGCCGCTCTCGCTCTCAATGACTTCGATTGCTCCCCCTTCAGCCATCCTTTTCAGTAAGGGATAAAGGGAGCCAAAGGAGAGCGCTCGGAAGGGGCCCAGGATGGTGAGCGATCGCTTTCGCAATTCATACCCATGGAGTGGTCCACCGGCGAGAAGCCCAAGGAGGGTAAATTCCAGTGGTTGACTTCGCAGCGCCACAGATACCCCTTCCGGACAGGACACATGATATTTCGATACATCGAACCGATACATCGGCCTGCCATATCTAAGCGGCAACCCACCTCGAGGGCAAGTTGTGAACTCCCTCGGCGCGCCCTGTCCGCACCTGCCCATTTACCCAGGTAGAGAGCCTTACCCTTTTTACTTAGTGAGCCAGCGCACATGGCTTACCCCGTTCCTCGTTGAGGGCGGAACGGACAAACGGAAGGAATCCCCCACTATGGCTTCACTCTTCACCTGGAAAGTCCACTCTGGCGGCGATGTAGTCGCCCCAGATGAGCGCCTCTCCTGGCCACGGACCATCGGCATTGGCTTCCAACATATCGCCGCGATGTTCGGCGCCACTTTCTTGGTACCAGTTCTTACCGGATTGCCGCCAGCAACCACCCTCTTCTTCTCCGGAATTGGCACCATCCTCTTTCTCATAATCACTCAGAACAAGGTGCCTAGTTACTTGGGCTCCTCGTTTGCCTTCTTAGGGCCTATTGCAGCAGCCACTGCAGGTAGTGGCGGAGCGGCGGCAGCCCTTGGCGGAGTAGTGGCCACTGGCATCCTGCTCGTACTTGTTGGATTAGTTGTGAGAGCAGTAGGTGCATCGTGGATCAATTGGCTAATGCCGCCAGTAGTCACGGGAACGATTGTCATGGTCATCGGATTTAACTTGGCAAGCGTTGCCTACAACAAAGCATGGAGTGGGACCGGCCCCGGTGCAGGTCAACTTCAGGCTCAAGGCCCACTCCTTGGAATCATTACGCTTCTTGCAATCGGACTCATAGCGGCGATCTCCAGAGGATTTATTGGCCGTATCTCAATTTTCCTTGGTCTAGTCGTGGGATATGTAGTTGCGCTAGTTCGCGGCGATGTTGATACCAAACCAATTTCTGATGCGAAGTGGATTGCGCTACCCACTTTCACCTCTCCTACTTTCACCATGAGTGCGATATTGCTCTTTATTCCAGTGGTGCTGGTCTTGATTGCTGAGAATGTCGGGCACGTCAAAGCTGTGGCAGCCATGACTGGCAAGAATCTTGATGACCAGATGGGTAATGCGCTTATGGGTGATGGCTTAGCAACCACCCTCGCCGGCGCTGGCGGAGGTTCTGGGACCACCACCTATGCGGAAAATATTGGTGTCATGGCTGCGACAAAGGTGTACTCCACTATTGCCTATTACATCGCTGGTGTGGGAGCAATCCTCCTTGCACTCTGTCCAAAGTTTGGTGCGGTACTGAGCGCTACTCCAGTAGGTGTACTTGGAGGCGCCAGCGTTGCCCTCTTTGGAATGATTGGAATGCTTGGAGCGAAGATTTGGATTGAGTCCAAAGTCGACCTCAGCAACTCAACGAACCTTATTATTGCCGGCTCTTCGGTGATCATTGGTATCGCTGATGTTTCATTCAAGATTGGCGATTACACATTCAACGGAATCATCAATGCAACACTGGTTGCAATATTGGGCTACCACATACTCCATGCAATGCAAAAGCGATAACCGGTAAGCAATTGCCAGAAAAGGGCGGGGAGAAATCCTCGCCCTTTTTTTATTCCTCATAAGTTTCTTGCTAGGCTGATTTCGTGCTCCTAGGAATTCCAATTCCCTCAAAAATCGGCGAATACATCATCGTTTCTCTCGCCATAATTCTTGCGCCGGGACCTTCAGTGCTCTTCACTATCGCACGCGCAATTGCTTGGGGTAGAAGAGTTGCCATTTTCACTGTCGTGGGTAATGCGAGCGGCTTCTTCGCGATGTCACTTTTGGTGGCAGTGGGGATCGGGCCAATCATTCAAAGCTCAGACTTTGCCTATGCGGCGGTGCAATGGAGTGGCGGGCTCTATCTGATTTACCTTGGCATCGATGCGATCCGGAAACGGAATGAACATACGAGTCAGATGCTAGAAAAGGGAGGTACCAGCGCCCCATCAACCATACGAGTAATGAGAGATGGTTTTGTGGTTGGCATCCTAAACCCCAAGAGCATCGTCTTTAATGCCGCAGTCACCCCACAATTCATCGATCGCAGTGCAGGAAAAGTCGTACTTCAATTAATCTTGCTAGGTGCGATATTCGCACTCTTAGCGCTGATCTGCGATGGATCTTGGGGAATATTGGCAGGTACGGTTCGACAATGGTTAGCAACGAATGTAATGCGCATAGTTCTTCTAAGGAGTGCTGGCGGGATTGTGATGATAATTCTTGGCGCTCTAGTTCTCATACAGATTGAATGATTACCCTATTCGTTATCTTCGTCGATCTCTTCGCCTTTTTGAAGTAGTTCCTTTGCTCGAGTGGCGTAAATATCAACATATTCCTGGCCACTCATCGATTGAATCTCTTTCATGATGGAATCAGTAATGCTACGTAGAACGAATGGATCACTCGGGTCGCCATAATCTTTGAAATTCATTGGCTTCCCGAAGTAAACCCCCACTCTCATGATTTTTGGAATTACCTTTCCTGTTGGCTGGATTTTTTCAGTGTTAATCATCGCCACCGGAACCACTGTTGCGCCAGATTCGATTGCTAATCGTGCGATACCCGTTCGGCCTCGATACAGGCGACCATCAGGAGAGCGGGTACCTTCTGGGTAAATACCGATGCACTCACCCTTTGCAAGTAACTCAATACCAGTTCGCACCGCTGCTTCACTGGCTCGACCACCGGAACGATCGACCGGCACTTGACCAAGGGCTAGGAAAGTCAATTTCTTAATTAACCCTTTGATTCCTGGCTGAGTGAAGTACTCCTGCTTAGCAAGAAAAGTCACTTTCCGAGAGACGACTAAAGGCATGAAGATCGAATCACTGAAGGAGAGGTGATTTGAGGCGATGATCACTGGACCTGAATTCGGTATCGAATCAAGACCACGCACCTTAGGTCGAAAAAGGAGGAAAAGAATTGGGGTGAGAAAAGATTTAAGCAGTCGATAGGGCATTAGCCGCGCGCCAAATCTGCAACACCAACGAGGCCCGCATCATTTCCCATTTGGGCAGTGACGATATTCGGTAATGAGTGGCCCGAGAATGAGGCGCTACGTGCAAGGGACTCGCGCGCGGGTGCAGCAAGGATTTCTCCTGCTTCAGACACCCCGCCTCCTAAAACAATTAAATCAGGGTCCAAGATAACAACCAATGAGGCTAAACCGAAACCAAGCCACTCCCCTGTGAGTTTAAAGGCAGTAGTTGCGATGCGATCTCCCGCTTGTGCGGCTGCGCTCACATGTCGTCCATTCAATCCTTCGAGCGTTCCATCACCGTATCGCAACAATTCAAATGCACGTTCCGGAGCTGCCGCTATTGCTTCTTCCACATGGCGCATCAATGCTGGACCGGCACAATATTGCTCAAAGCATCCGCGGGCTCCGCAACCACAGAGCGGCCCATTGGCATTGACTCGCATGTGGCCAAACTCAGCTGCTGTGCCATGAGCACCTCTAAAGAGTTGACCATCGACAATCAATGCGCCACCCATCCCAGTTCCTAAGATGAAAAAGATCATGTTCCGTGAGTTCCGTCCAGCGCCGTACCGGTATTCACCCCAGCATGCTGCATTCGCATCGTTCTCGACAATGACGCGAGAACCAATAAGTGGTTCGAGTTCTTCAGCGAGATTTACTCCAGTCCAACCCGCGATATTTGTTGCTGCGAGCATTCGTTCACGATCGGCCGAGACGAAGCCTGCAGCCGAAAGCCCAATTTTAGAAATTTCTTCCTTCACATCTTTTTGTAATTGATTGACCAACTCAGCAACTAAAAGAGTGAGCGCTCTGCCACCTTCACGAGGAGTCTCACGTCGCAACCGAGCAATCACACGTCCCTCGTCATCTACGACGCCACCAAGCAGCTTGGTGCCGCCGACATCGATGCCGATAGCCAAAGACATATGTGCGCTTCTCTCGCTCAGTTCTTCTTTTTATCTCTTATTCTTCGATATGCGCTTTAAGTTCCTTCAACGTTTGATCGACAACCGCTTTCTCGGCTTTCTGGCGCATCATGTCGGGCACAGGCATTGAGAGCGCAACGGTGAGCGCATAACTTATCTCAGTCTCTTCACCAATGCTCTTGAGTTCTTGTTTACCGTCCATGGCAGTAAGTAAATCTGCGCTCTCCAAAGTAAAGGTGAGAGAGGTAGGAAAATTGCTCCAGTCGAAGATCAGCGTTGCCTCGTCGCGGAGCGCGCCAGAAACAAGGGACATTTCGACCTTGGTCGGCTTCATCGCATCGCCCTCTAGGACTTTGACCGCTTTCATCGAACCAGACCAGCTCGGATAAGTGCCTACCGAGGCAATTGCCTCCGCTACCTGGGATAACGGGGCTTCAATGATGATGGTTGATTTGGTTTCACTCATGGACCGAAGGTTACCCTTCTCCAGAAGTGGGTGCCTGGGCTAGCCTCTACCCCTCACGTAACTCACGCCATTACTGGTGAAGTCGCTAAAGGAGCGCGCTATGAAAGAGGTATCTGTACCTGCCCTCGTACCACCCGCTACCGAGGGAAATCTCACCGACTTACTTATAAATAGAGCCCATTTCGAACCCGAGCGAATCATGCTCTCACGCCCAGTTGGCGAAGGGTGGCAACCTGTTAGCGCTCGGACCCTCGAAGCTGAAGTTCGCGCCGTAGCGAAAGGTTTGATTGCCGCCGGAGTAAAGAGTGGCGATCGGGTCGGCTTACTTTCCCGCACGCGTTATGAGTGGACCATCATGGATTTTGCTATTTGGTTTGCCGGTGGTGTTGTCGTTCCCGTGTACGAAACCTCCTCTGCTGAGCAGGTCGAGTGGATTTTGCAAGACTCTGGTGCAGTAGCGATGGTGGTGGAGACACCTGCGCACGCTGCACTCGTGGAATCTGTACGAACCAAGAATCTCGACAACATATGGATCATCACTGAAGATGCATTAGCGCATCTATCACAAAGCGGAAGTAGCATCTCCGATGATCAGGTAACGCAGCGACGCAATAGTCTCAAGCCAGAGACGCTTGCCACTCTCATTTACACCTCTGGAACGACCGGTAAGCCCAAGGGCGTTCAACTGACACACGCAAACTTCCTCTCTGAATGTGGCAACGTCGTCGAAGGTGCATCTGATCTCTTCTTGCGACCTGGTGGATCCACCCTCCTCTTTCTCCCCCTCGCGCACGTCTTTGGTCGAATGATCGAAATCGGCGCGATTCGCGCTGGATTGCATCTCGCTCATTGCAGCGATCCGGTGGGGCGATTACTAGGTGATCTAGCAAGTTTCAAACCAAACTTCGTTCTCTCCGTCCCCCGAATTTTCGAAAAGATCTATAACAGCGCAGAAGCGAAGGCCGATGCAGCAGGTAAAGGAAAAATCTTCCGTAAGGCTGCGGGGATTGCCATTGCTTACAGCGAAGGAATGCAACATGGCCACATCTCTCCGGGTTTGCGCGTCAAACATGCGCTCTTTGACAAACTGGTCTACAGCAAGATCCGCCATGTCATGGGTGGAAATGTCGATGCTGCAATCTCTGGCGGTGCACCCCTTGGCGAACGCCTGGGCCACTTCTTCCGCGGCGCTGGAGTGCGTGTACTCGAAGGTTATGGATTAACCGAAACCACCGCTGGAGCAACGCTCAATCTCACCTCCTCAGTAAAGATCGGTTCAGTTGGACGACCTATCCCCGGAACCACCATCAAGATTGATGATGATGGCGAGGTCCTCATCAAAGGTCCGATCGTGATGAACGGCTACTGGCAGAACGATGCCGCAAATAAGGAGGTATTCACCTCTGATGGTTATTTCCGTTCCGGTGATCTAGGTCGGCTCGATGAAAATGGCTTCCTATACATCGTCGGTCGCAAGAAGGAATTGATTGTCACATCTGGTGGCAAAAATGTAGCCCCGGCGGTCCTTGAAGATCGACTTCGCTCTCATCCACTCGTCAGCCAATGCATGGTTGTCGGTGATAACAAGCCTTATATCGCAGCGCTTGTCACCCTTGACCAAGACGCTGTGAAGGTCTGGGCGGCTGCAAATAATAAAGGTGGCGCTGCAATCGAAGACCTTGCAAAAGACTCTGCTCTCATCGCTGTTGTTCAAACAGCCGTCGATGAGGCGAACAAGGCAGTGAGCAAGGCAGAATCGATTCGTAAATTCTCGATCTTGCCCGTGGATTTCACTATCGCTGGTGGACACCTCACTGCAAAACTCTCTGTGAAACGTCACGTGGTCGCCAAAGAGTTCGCAGTTGAGATTGAGAAGCTCTACGACTGATACGAGCGAGCGGCTAAAAGTCGCTCGCGACTTGCATGACACCGTCTCGCAAGAAATTGCTGCCCTGGGTTATGCATGTGATGAGGCAATCGCCCTCTCTGCTATGGGTGACGCGCGCGAATCATTGATTGCTATCCGAACGCGTATCTCTCTAGTGACCCTGATGCTTCGTGATGAGCTTGGTGTTCTTCGGGATAGCGCGTTGCCATTCGGCAGACTACTTGCAAATCTCTGCTCTGAACTTGAATCCTTGAATTCAGTTTCGATAAGCAACGAAATATCTCCAGAACTCCGGGTTGAAAAAGACGTTGAGCTCGAACTTTATCGTGCGGTCCGGGAAATTCTTATGAACATCCTCTCACATTCAGGTGCACGAGGCATCACAATGAATGAAGACTCATCTGACTCAGAATTGAAGATTGCGATAAACGACAATGGGCATGTGAATGATTCTTTTGATAGCGCCCAGAAAAGTAATTATCACTTTGGCATCACAACTATCCGTGAACGAATCGCATCTATTGGTGGAACAATCATCTATCAGCGTACGGGTGAGATAAATTCCTACGAAATTCGGATTCCCCGATGAAAACAGAAGTCAATCTTGAAAATGGACTTCTCATCGTCGAAGACCACCCCATTGTTCGCCAAGGATTAATGCGAGCGCTTGAAGCGCATGGATTTAACAAAATTTTCGAGGCTGCTAGTTGTGGTGAAGGGCGCGGTCAACTTGCAAGGGTCAATCCTGATGTCCTCATTACAGATCTCCATCTGCCTGACGGGCTAAGTTTCCAAATGATTAGTTGGGCCCGAAAAATCAAGCCCTCTATGGCAATCGTCATACTTACCGTCGAAAATAGCCCAGAATTTTTGATCCCTGCTGCCGAATCAGGCGCTAATGCGTTGATTCATAAATCCGCCCCTATCACTACGTTGATTTCCGCGATTGATGTAGCAATAAAAGCCCCGAAGAGTTTTACTGCAGAAGGTTTGGCAAACGCAATCAAGCGAGAGCGAGAGAAACCAAAGCTCACTCCGCGTGAATTAGAGATTCTGGAACGGCTAAGTTCAGGGGCAGAACTTGATGCAATCAGTAAATCTCTCTTCATCAGTTTGCCAACTGTTAAAACGCATCTCTCAAGTATCTACCGGAAGCTAGAGTGCGATAACCGTACCTCTGCAGTTGTTCGTGCGTTATCTCTAGGACTAGTTCAACTCAAGTAGCGTGCGAAAACGTTGGCCGATTACTTGCCAACTCCATTGACTCTCCATCCAAGTTCGGCCTTGTGCGCCCAT
>SXGQ01748043.1_pt1 | contig 35844 bp, 32 predicted proteins | sample 3178371 | NCBI WGS metagenome assembly SXGQ01 (sample SAMN11356859, study PRJNA531348) | freshwater metagenome | isolation source: freshwater sample F1-20 | place: China: Fuxian Lake, Yuxi | collected 2017-12-25 | reverse complement strand
GCGGCTGATTCGTCGAACGACTTCAGCGTCGAGTCCTTGGCATTCTCTTGTGCGTAGCTCTCGCCGGTGGTGCCGGTCTGCACCGCGATGGTCTTGCCGGCGAGTGCCTCGAGCGAAGTCAGCGCATCCTTGTCCTCGGCGCGAACGAGCAGCGACTGGTCGGCATCGAAGTAGCCGTCGGTGAACAGGGCGTTCGCCTTGCGCTCGTCGGTGATCGTCATTGCCGAAGCAACCATGTCGCAGGTGCCGGCCTTGGGGGCAAGCCAGATGCCGTCGAAGGGCTGGACCGTGACGGCAAGTTCGAGGCCCGAACCGATGCCTGCGGCGATTTCACGCACGACGTCCATGTCGAAGCCGGTCCACTCCTTGGTGGTCTCGTCCTGGAACTCGAACGGCGGGTAGGGCGCGTCGGTGCAGACGGTCAACTTGCCGTCCGCGATGAGGCCGAGGCTGGCGACGTCGACGGCACCTTCTTCGGCAGCGGCGGTGTCTTCGGTGGCTGCGGCGGTGGTGTCGGCGGTGGCCGTTTCCTCCGCAGCCGCGGTGGTTTCGTCAGTGGATGAACTGCTGTCGTCTCCGCAGGCCGCAAGGATGAGTCCGAGGGCCAGAACGGGTGCGGCAATGCGCGAGATTCGACGCATTCTTGCTCCTTTATTCGTGGTTGGTTGTGGGTGATTTATTCCTCCCGACGCTAGTCCACGGTGACTTGCGTACCAGCGGTACCGTTGAAATCGTGTCGGGGACCGGGAACTGGGGTCAGTTGATGAGAGGCGTGCGTCTGCCGATTCCATCGACGGTCGAGATTCCCGGACTGCACGAGGTGACGTTGCCCGTGCCGCGCCCGGCCGCGGTCGTTGACATCGAAGCCGAGGTGATGGCAAGGGTGCACGAGGCTTTCTCGCAGCGCGGCCTCACCGACCGCTCAGTCGCCGTTGGTGCGGGTAGTCGGGGGCTCACCGGACGTGTCGAGACGTTGCGCGGGGTCGTCGCGGGGCTGCGTGCGTGTGGCGCTGTGCCGTTCGTAGTTCCCGCGATGGGAAGTCATGCGGGCGCCACGGCCGATGGTCAACGTGAACTGCTCGCCGCACTCGGCATCGACGAGCGATCGATTGACTGCGAGATCCGATCGTCGATGAAGACGGTCGAAGTTGCGCGCACCACCGAGGGAATGCCTCTCTACCTCGACGAACATGCTGCGGCTGCCGATTTCATTCTGCCCGTGAACCGGGTGAAGCCGCACACGTGTTTCAAGGGGCCGATCGAAAGCGGCTGCACGAAGATGACCGTCGTTGGATTCGGAAAACAGCCGGGCGCCGCGCAGATTCACGCGTGCGGGCCCGACCGCATGGCGCAACGGCTCCTCGATGGCATCGGGGCATTGCGGTCGACGGGCCGACTGCTCGGTGGTGTTGCGACGGTCGAGTCGTGCTCGGGTGAGGTCGTCAAGGTTGCGGCGTTCGGCGCGAACGACGTCGGCGGTGCGGCCGAGCGTGAGCTCACCGATTACGCACGCAATCTCGTTCCGCGGTTGCCGCTTCGCGACATCGATGTTCTCGTCATCGAACGCGGCGGCAAGGACATCAGCGGAACGATGATGGACCCGAACGTGACCGGTCGTTTCTGGGTGCACGGTCTGGCCGACTTCGACGGCGCGCCCGCGACGATCGTGCTCCTCGGCATCACCGAGGCATCGGGCGGCAATGTTCTCGGCGTTGGTCTCGCCGATTTCATTCCCGTGTCCGTGGCCAACGTGATCGACTGGGAAAAGACCTATCTCAACTGCTTCACGGCAGGCCCGTCGGGTGTCCGTCGGTCCCGCATGCCGATGGTGCTCGCCGACGAAGACGAGTGCATCCGGGCAGCGCTGATGATGTGTGGCAAATCCGTCGACGAACCCAAGCGGGTCGTGCGAATCAGGTCGACCTTGCACCTCGAACGTGCGTGGGTCAGCGAGGCGCTTCTCGGCGAACTTTCCTGACCGCGCACTTCAGCGACGGTCGGAGGCGGGCATTTCGAGTTCGTACATCGGCACGGTGCTGTCGTGCGACAGCCACAGCCCGCCGCCCACCTGGCGGAAGTGCCTTCCGAGTTCCCGGCGATACCAGGTGCCGCTGCGGCGATGCACCGACATGTCAGTGGCAGCCGGGTCGACGATCTCGTCGAAGTCCGCTGCCGTCGGGATTTCGAGGTAGAGGAAATGCCGGCAGGCGGCTCCGAGGTTCTCGATCGCTGCTCTCGTCGCGGCGTTGTCGGGATACTGCAGAACGCTGTGGCACACGACGAGGTCGAAACGCCGTGCCGGGCGCCACGAGGTGATGTCGGCCTTCTTGTGGCCGTATGTCGCGCAGGCATAGTCACTGACGTCGGTCGACATGACCGTCACCGTCGGATGGTGTGTGCGGTACCAATCACGCCAAAAGCCCGGGCCTGCGCCGATGTCGAGAAATGATCGAACCTCGAGGCCCCACCACGCAAGCAGTGAATGAACACCGGTCGCCAACTTGTCGATCTGGGCAACGGTGTGCACCGACCCACGTCCGTAGAACCTGTCGTAGTAGGCGGCATCAAATCCACGCGGCGGCACCGCACGTGTGTAGCAGATACGACCTGCCGATGACTACGGCACCACGACCTAGTGTGAACGCATGCGGTACGGAGCGGTTTTCCCGACGGTTGAAATCGGCAAGGACCCGGGCGCGATTCGTGCATGGACGCAAGCCGTCGTCGACATGGGCTTCGAGCGGATCGTCGCCTACGACCACGTGGTCGGAGCGGTGCATGCAAACCGTGAACCCAAGCTGTGGGGTCCGTACTCCGAGCAGGACGAGTTTCACGAGCCGATCGTTCTGTTCAGCTATCTCGCCGCACTCACGACCGACATCGAACTCGTGACCGGAGTCGTGATTCTTCCGCAGCGACAGGCTGTGCTTCTCGCCAAGCAGGCCGCCGACCTCGACCTGTTGTGTAATGGACGTCTGGTTCTCGGCGTGGGTACAGGGTGGAATTACGTCGAGTACGAGTCGCTCGGTATGGAGTATCGCAATCGTGCGCGCCGCATGGAGGAACAGGTGGCGGTGATGCGCGAACTATGGACGAATCAGGTCGTCAACTTCGATGGCAAGTATCACCGTGTCGATCGTGCCGGTGTTGCACCGCTGCCTTCGCGCAACATCCCCGTATGGTTCGGCGGATCAGCCGAGGCCTCGGTGCGACGTGCCGCACGGATGGGTGACGGCTACATCTTCGGCAACACGGGCCTGCGGGTCGATGCGGCCAATGACATCTTGCGCGAGGAACTCGCTGTGCAGGGCCGGTCGTGGGACGACTTCCCGCGTGATGCCGTGGTTCACCTGCAACGTGGCGAGGCCGAACTCGGCCCCGAACTGGCGGCGTGGAAGGCGACCAACCCGCAGTGGATGTCGCTTTCGACGATGGCGAATCGCATGTTCCAGGGGATGAATCCCGTGAGTCGCGTCGACGACCAGATTGCGATGCTCGGGCGTTCGCTCGAGTTCGTGAAGTCGATCTGACCCGACGTCCTGACAACCGGCGTCGTCAGACCGGAGCCTCGCAGGCCCGTCGCGGGGATGACGCATCGGGCAAGTTGCGCCACATGTCATCGAGAAGGTCGTCACGCATCGCGCGGTGGGACGGGTCGTGCCACAGGTTGACGTGCTGCAGGGGGTCGTTGCTCAGGTCGTAGAGCTCGCCGTCGGTGCCATCGTGGAGGCTGCCCGGCAGTGTCGCGGTGCACACCCATGAGCCGCGAGTGATGGTGCGAAGTGAGACGATCTTGCCGAAGAGAACGCTGTCCCATTCCGTGAGGACACGCTCGTGGCCGAGGTCGACGGCTTCGCCGTCGTCCAGTGGAAGTCGCGCCGCCTCTGCGTAGTCGGGCCGCGGCAGTCCGGCGATGTCGGCGAATGTCGCGGCCAGTGACACGAGTCCGACGGGTGAGTCGACCGTTGCCGGGGTGAACTTGGTGCGCGATGGTGCGGGTCGCCAGATGAGGGGCAGGCGCATCAACGAGTCGACGTGGTACGGACCCTTGAAAAGAAGGCCGAAGTCGCCCTGGAATTCCCCGTGATCGGTGGTGAACACGATGTCGACGTCGTCGTACCAACCCTTTGCACGCAGGAGACCAACGATGCGACCGAGTGCCTCGTCGACGAGCTCGTTCTGGATGTGGACCATCGCATTGACCTCGCGCACCTGGTCGGCAGTCAACGTCGCCGGGACCCACTTTGCGGGTGCCTCGTAGTTCGAGACGAAAGTGCCGTGGTACCACGCCAACCAGTGCGCGGGCTTGCCCGCGAGGATGCGTTCGCACTCGACGGGATCGTCGACCCACCCGGCGGGAAGGTCGAGTTGCCGCCAGTCGACGCGGTGAAGTTCCGACATCGGCGGGTCCCAAGCGTGGTGCGGGTCGGGAAAACTGACCCAGCAAAACCAGTCGTCCGAGTCGTCTTGGTTTCCCAGCCACGAGATCGCGCGATCGGCGACCCAATCGGTGTGGTACCACTCGCGCGGAATCGGGTTGTGTTTCACCTGCGGTGCACCGGTGTCGCCTCCGCCCGCCTCGTTCACCTGCAGTTGTGAATTGAGGATCGGGTAGAGCATCGCGACCGCTTCGGGGTGGTTCTCGCGCAACCACTTCGCATAGTGCAGCGGACCCATCCCGTTGTGGGTTGCGAGCTCCATGTGTTCGAACCCGCGGTGCGGTTCGCGGCGGCCGTCGCCCGACTCGCGGTAGACGGTTTCCTCGCCCAGCGACGCGAGTGAATTCTCGGTGAAGAGAGCGAACGGGTCGAGAAATGGTTCAAAGTGCGCCTTGCCGATCAGCGCCGTCCGCCAGCCGTTGCGCCACAGATCCATGGCGATGCTCGGCGCATCGACGGGCAGGGGCACGCCGTTCATCCACACTCCGTGGGTCGTCACGTGTTGGCCGGTCAACATGGTCGACCGTGAAGGCATGCACACGACGTTCGAGGGAATGGCGCGCGTGTAGCGAATTCCTTCGCGGGCGATGGAGTCGATGACGGGTGTTCGTGCCACGGCCCCGCCATTGCAGCCGAGTCCGTCGTAGCGCTGCTGGTCGGTGGTGACGAAGAGAATCCTGCGCGGCACGATCAACCCTTCCCGAATCGTTCCTGCAACGCCCGCAGGCCGTCACCGGCCGCTGCGCCGATGGCCAAGCCGAGCACTTCGGGTTCGATGTCGGTGCCGTAGATGGCGACGCATCGGTCATCGGCGAGAGCGATCACGTCGACGGTTCCCACGTGGTGGGTGATCAGCGGATTGTTGATGATCGAGTACTGGAACCTGCGCAGATCGTTGTCGACGAGGAGAATCTCCTCCTCGAACACGATGCCCGAGGGCAACGTGACCCAACGCTTGTCGCCCTCGACTCGCGTCGAGGACGTGGGAAACCATTCGTGCAGGACTTCGGGTCGCCCGATGAAGGCCCACACCGTGTCGGCCGACGACGCCAAGATGGCATGACGCCTGACGGATCCCATGGGCGCCAACCTACCGAACCGGTTCAGTCGAGGCGGTCGTCGGTGGGCAGTGCCCAATTGATCGGCGTCTGGCCGTGTGCGACGAGGGCCTCGTTCGTGCGCGAAAACGGTTTGCTGCCGAAAAAGCCGTTGTTGGCCGACAACGGTGACGGATGTGCCGATTCGATGATGGTGTGGCGTTCGTTTCCCGCAACTTCGAGTATCAGCGTCTTCTTCTTGCGTGCGTACGCACCCCAGAAGATGAAGACGACGTGATGACCCTTGGCGGCCACCGTGCCGATGACACGGTCGGTGAATGTTTCCCAGCCTTTTCCCTGGTGTGATGCGGCGGCATTTGCGCGCACGGTGAGTGTCGCGTTCAGCATCAGCACGCCTTGGCGCGCCCACGGTTCGAGGAAGCCGTGCGCGGGCGGCGTGATACCAAGGTCGGAACGCAGTTCCTTGAAGATGTTGACGAGACTCGGCGGGATCACCACTCCACGATTCACGGAAAAGCAGAGACCGTGTGCCTGGCCCGCACCGTGGTACGGGTCTTGGCCGAGGATCACCACTCGCGTGTCGGCGAACGTGGTGGCATGGAGGGCCCGGAACACCTCGTCGTGTGGCGGATAGACGGTCGTGCGGCGACGTTCTTCGGTGATGAAACCTTGGAGATCCTTCCAGTAGGACTTTTCGAACTCACTTCGGAGTATCGGGTTCCAGTCGGTGGTCACGGTGCTAGAAAATAACTCGACATGGACGTCATCGTTGCAATCGACATTGGTGGCACGAAATTCGCCGCTGGTCTCGTCACCACCGATGGAACGATCATCGACCGCACGCGGTGCCGCGTGAATTCCGTTCAAACCGACGAGGGGCTCTTCGGAGACTTGACCGGTCTCGTGTCGGAGATGTTGGTGCGTGCGCGCGGCCAGCACGGTGCGTACCCGATCGCGGTCGGCGTGGGTGCGGCGGGTCCGAACGATCCGAACGTCGAGCGCGTGTCACCTCTCAACATTCCCTGTTGGCGTGACTTTCCGCTGGCACTGCGCCTGCGTGAATTCACCGGGCTTCCGGTATTTGGTGACGGCGATGCGAAGGCTCTGGCATTGGGTGAGGGCTGGAAGGGTGCGGCGCGAGGCCACGACAGTTTTCTCGCGATGGTGGTGTCGACCGGGGTCGGCGGCGGCATCGTTCTGAACGGCAAGTTGCTCGATGGCGAAGGAGGCAACGCGGGCCACATCGGCCACGTGATCGTCGAACCCGGGGGCCGGCGCTGCGCCTGTGGCGCCCGAGGGTGTCTCGAGGCCGAGGCGTCGGGTCCGTCAATCGAGGCGATCACCGGCCGGTCACCGACGCAGCCGACCTACGAAACGATCCAGCGCACGGGTCGGTTGGTCGGGCGCGGCATTGCGTCGGTGTGCAACCTGCTCGACCTGAAACTCGCCGTCGTTGGCGGAAGCGTGGCGCTGGGTTTCGGCGCACCGTTTTTTCAGGCGGCACAGGCGACACTCGATGATCTGTGTCGTCTCGACCACTCGAAGGGGGCACGCATCGTGCCGACACGTCTCGGCGACGATGGTTCGTTGATTGGTGCGGCAGCGGTGGGCTTGCGCGGACTCAACCGCCGAAGCCGCGGAGAAGCCTCTCGAGTGGACCGCGACCAATGAATCGGTCCCACCATGCACCGAAAGCGACGAGCAAGATCCACATGAGAGCCGCCAGGCCAAGGGCCGTGTCGAGCCCTGTGGGACGAACCCAGTCGAGTTGATTGACGACGAGGTTGTAGGCAAGACCATGGATCACGTACAGCGTGAGGGAAACCCGCCCCGCGCGTACGAAAACATCGGTGATCGGTGACGAGGGGAACGCCTCGACGACCCACGACACGACGATGATGACGAGCAGCGACGACAGTGTGACACCCACTGTGGCAAGGACACCGCGTTCGAATGGATCGGTGCTCGTGAGACGTTGCCACGTACCGTCGGTTCCGCGACGAACCACGGTGCTGAGCGTGTAGGTGGCGGCGACTCCGACGGCCAGTGGCGCGACGAGCCGGGTGCGATTGGCGAGGAACCACGGCAGTGACCGACCAATGAGCAGTCCGACGCAGAAGAACGTGAACCAGGGCAGGATCGGGTGCGTGTAGTCGATGAAGTAGCGAAAGACGAAGTTGCGTGGCGAGTCGGGATGCGCCGGGCTCAGCCATCCCGTCGAGTGGAAGTCACGCTCGCGGAAGAACCGCCACATCGACAACGTTGCTGCGGCAAGAGTGCAAGCAACCATGATCGCAACGATGTTGCGGCGTGACCACGACACCAGTCCCGCAGCAAGCAGGAAATAGAGACCGAAGTACGGCAGGATTGTTCCGTTCCACACCCATTCGAAGATCGACCCGACTGCGAAGAGGAGAACCCCGCGCCGCACGAGTGTCCATCGGTCGAAGTTCGCCGAGGCGAACAACGAACAACTGATACCCGACACGAGAACGAAGATCACGGGACTCGGCGCAAGAACACCGTTCCACGCATCCATGATGCGGACGAAGAAGTTCTCTTTGTCGGCTCCGATGGCGACGTAGCCGTTCAGGTATCCGTGGTAATTGAGGATGATGATGCCGAGCAGCGCAACGGTTCGTGTCGCATCGAGGGACGGATTGCGATCGAGTCCGCTCCTGGTTGGCATCGCCGTCGGCGTCGACACGGTCAGACCCACTCGATGACGTCGGGGTGCACCATCGTCAAAGGACGCTGCACATCGACGAAGTCCCCTTCGGCCGGATACGTCTGGCCCGCAGCCACGAACGCGATCGACGAATGCATGTAGGGCGACTCGACGAGGAGCAAGCGTTGTCTCGAAAAATGAAACGGGCTTTCGCCGCCAGGGAGAGGCATCACGCCGTGCGCCGAACCCGCACCGATGACGACGAGCGTGCCGTCACCGGGCACCGGTGTCGCGCGGTAGCCGGCGGTTTCGCCCGAGCGACAGGCTTCGGTGCGAATGACGTCTGCATGCAAGGCGAAGTGGTCCTTCGTGCCGTGCCACAGAGCCGTGCCGAGCCGCACCTCGATCGTGCGCTGGTCGTTGTCGTTGCGCAGTTGTGCAAGGGAATCGGCCGACAGATGGCTGACACTGAGGGCGACGCCTTCGGGGAGAAGAGGAAGCCACGCACGAATCTCGGCAAGGCGCGACGAGTCGTCGCCCGCGGTGGGTGAGTGGATGCTGCAGGCGTGAATCGTGCCGCCGATGCGGGCGATGTCGTTGACGAGCACCCTGAACCTGTCGCGGTCGACCCCGAAGCGACGCATCGACGAGGCGAGCTTTACGACGACGCGCCCCTTCCAGCCACGTCGCGCGAGCACATCGACGTCACGGTGTGAGCCAATCGTCAGAATGGCGTTGGCCGGCACGACCGGGAGTGCGGCAAAGTCGGCGTCGGTGACGGGGTTCATCACGTGTGCCGCCAGCCGTGCGGGCACGTCGGCTGCTTCGTGGACGGTGCCGACCGCGATGGTGTCGACGTCGGGAAGCAGATCGTCGATCAACTCGACGAGGCGACCCCGTCCGAGTCCGTATCCGTTGCCCTTCACGACGGGAACGAGGTGCGGAACCTCGCGCGCGACGCTGCGCACGTGCCCGAGGAAGGCGTCGCGCCGGACCGTGAGCCGCAGTGCCATCAGCAACACGGTATCGCGCGCGGGCGGTTTCAGCCGTCGGGAGTCGTGGGGCGTGCGATTGCAGGCAGTAGCGCGCCGGCGTTGCGTTCACGAACGGCTGTCTTCCACACTCCGGTGCCGTATGCGGCGTCGTCGATGATGCGAAGAATCGTGAAGCGCACGGGGTCGAGGCGCGGTCGCTTTCCCCACCACTCGGCGAGCGCGGGAACGACTGCGGCGGTACACAGCGCGACACGCGCGCGACGTGAGAAGACCGACGCGACTATTGCGACCGGCCACCACACTCGCGTGACGGCCGAAGCAAGGTTGCGACCGACCTGCAGGTGGGTCATCCATGCGAGACGTACCGACTCGGATGCGGTGTTTGGTGCGAAGCGGAGCTTGCGCGACAGCATCGCGGCGGTTGCGATGGCGGCGCCACACGCAACGATTGGCAGACCGAGCACGAGCGCGGTCCAGGACGACACCGACGACCACGATCCGCGGGCCGGTGCGACCTTGTCGCCGTGGCGGCGGTGCAATGCGGTGGTGGACTCGCCGTACCCGATGCGCTGCCGTACCAGAGCGTCGAGCGTCGACCGTCGTTCGTGGAGCACTTCGATCGATGGCTCGTAGCGGCAGCGGAACCCTGCTGCATCGAGGCGCCACACGAGGTCGACATCTTCACCCGTGCGCATTGTCTCGTCGAACCCGTTCACCGAACGCAGTGCGGCCACGTCGCACAGCAGCAGCGCAGCGGGCAACCATCCGACACGGGTGGCGGCCCGGACGCGTGCGGGACGTTCACCCATGTCGAGCGGCGAACGTGCCGCTTCGTAGGCGCCGAGAACCGTGCGATCATCACTGGTGCGAACCCGAGGTCCGATTGCGGCCGCATCGGCGGCGACGAGCCATGCGGCAAGTGCCACGACGTCGCTGGCGCGACACTCGACGTCGGCGTCGATGAAGACGACGTGGCTCGTCTCCACCGTTGCCAGGCCGGCGTTGCGTGCCGCCGCGGGCCCGCCGTTCGATTCGCGGGGGATGATTGTCACCGATGTGCCGCCCGCCGACAATGCGGGCAACGGTCGCGGCGATGCGTCATCGACGACAACAATGCCGGCGAGGCCGGCGAGGCCGGCAACGAGGGATGCCAGCGCGGTGCCATTGGCCGTCTCCGTGAGATGAACGGGAATCACGGCCGTGATGTGCGTCGGGGCGATCGAGTGCTCCGACGGATCGGCGAGGGGGTGGATGGCACCTGCATCCACGAGTCGGTCGACGAGCGCGTGGGTCGTCGGGGGGAGGTTTTCACCGCGCTCGATCATCTCGGCGATGCGACACCCGCCGGTGGTCAGGCGAAATGCGCGCGTGGGCGAACCACCGATGACCACGTCACCATCGTTGGGCCGTCGCCACGTGCGGTCAATGCTGAAGCGCATGGCGCATTCTGCCGCCGCCACCGACCGATCAGGCGCGGCGTTTGCGGAAGTAGCGCACGACCTCGATGAGAACCGTGATCGAGACCGCCGTGGTGAAGGCGACGACGAATGCGAGAGTGTGGTTGTCCTCGAAGGTCTTGCCGCCGACATATCCGAGCAGCGCCGCGTACGAAGCCCAGATGATTGCCGCCGCCGCAACCCATTTTGCGAACCAGCGATGGGGTTGGCCGGTGATGCCACACGACAGCGTCAGAAGCGTGCGTCCACCTGGGATGAACCTCGCGGTGATGAGAAGCAGTCCGCCGCGTTCTTCGATTTGTTCGTCGGCCCACACGAGTCGCTTGGCACGTTTCTCGCTGCGCGAGTACCAACGAGTGACGGGCACCTTTGCGCGCAGGCCGATCTCGAAGGACATGTTGTCGCCGATGAAGGCTCCTGCGGCACCGAGGGCAATGACGACGGCGATGTTCAGGTCGCCGAGGCCTGCCGCGACACCACCGATGATGACCATGGTTTCGCTGGGCACGACCGGGAACACCGAGTCGAACACGGCGATGACCAGGATGACGAGGTAGAAGACCGGCGAATCCGACAGGTCACGCAGGCTGTCGAAGACGGTTGCGAGTGCCGCGGCCACGATGTCAGGCCGCCCGTCCGTCGAGAGAGGCTTCGGTACCCGAGCGCAGTCGGCGCAAGTTGGGAAGATGCCGCGCAGCGACGAGGCAGGCAAGACCGGTCATGGCGAGGAGTTCCCATGCGGGTACGCCGATGATTGCCGTGCCGATCGGTACGGCAACCGTCACGACGATGGATGCAATCGATGCCTTCTTCGTCGTCTTGCCGACTGCCATCCAGATCACGATGAGAACGGCGCCGAGAACGGGTTGCAGCACGGTGATCGCACCACTTCCCGTGGCGACCCCCTTTCCGCCACGAAAGCCACGGGTCACGGGGAAGATGTGACCGACAATTGCGGCTGCCGCGCACCAGTAGCCACCCGCGTCGCCAGCGACGAGTCGACCGACGACCGCGGCCGCGACGCCTTTCAGGGCGTCGAGTACGTAAACGAAAGCGCCCCTCTTCCATCCGAGGGTTCGCGCGACGTTCGATGCCCCGGGGTTGCCCGAACCCTGCGTCATGATGTCGATTCCGTTGGCTTTCGCGACGATGATCGCACTGGGAAAGGTACCGAGCACGTAGCCGACCATGGCGACGATGGCAACGAACGCGTAGTGCACCGCTTCAGTTTAGAAGGACGCCCATTGGGGCCCGTGATCATCGACCGATCAGGCGCGGATCGGTTTGTGCGTCAGGGAGACCGGTCGCGAGTGATTGCTCGTCGGTCGCGGCGCGTTTGCCGCGCTTGCCCTCAGCAATTCTTCACCGTGGCCGCTCACGCACTCGGGGTCGGGTCCGTCGAGGGGTAGGCCCGTGAAGAACTTCGCCGCCATGCAGCCACCTTGGCAGGCGTCGTAACTGCCGCACGATGCGCATGCGCCGGCTGATTCGGGTTCGCGCAGGGAAATGAAGAGCGCGCTCTCGCGCCACACCTTGGTGAAGCCACCAGGATCGAGGACGCTACCCGCGCGGAATTCGTCGTGCAGGACGAACGGACACGCATAGACATCACCGAGCGGATCGATGAGACACACGACGCGTCCGGCACCGCACAAGTTGAGGCCGGGCAGGGGTTCGCCAAGGGCGTTCAGGTGGAAGAAGGAGTCACCCGTGAGGACATTTTCGCCGTGTCGCACGAGCCAGCGGTAGATGTCGACCTGCTGCTCGGCCGTCGGGTGGAGTTGGTGCCATGTGTCGGCTCCGCGTCCGGCCGGCCGCAGGCGCGTGATGCGCAGTTGTGCACCGTACGAGTCGGCGAGGGCCTTGAATTCGTCGAGCTGCGCGACGTTGTGGCGCGTGACGACAACCGAGATCTTGAACGGACCGAATTTTGCACGAGCAAGATTGTCCATGGCGACGATTGCGGTGTCGAACGACCCGTTGCCCCGAACGGCGTCGTTTGTCGTGGCATCTGTTCCGTCGAGGCTGATCTGGATGTCGAGGTAGTCCATCGCTGCGAGTCGCCGCGCGTTGTCGGCGTCGATGTACGCACCGTTCGTCGAGAACTTGACACCGATCGAGTTGTCGACGGAGTGGCTGACGATGTCGAAGAAATCACGGCGGATCATCGGCTCGCCACCGCCGATGTTGATGTAGAAGACCTGAAGGTCGCGGAGTTCGTCGATGACCGCCTTGGCCTGGGCAGTTGTCAGTTCCCGCGGGTCGCGCTGGCCGCTGCTCGACAGGCAGTGGATGCACTGCAGGTTGCAGGCGTAGGTGAGTTCCCACGTGAGGCATATCGGCGCATCGAGACCGCGCTTCAGTTGCGAGACGAGCGAATCAGCCGACATGGATGATCTCGGATTTCGTCAGGTTGTTGAGCGCGGCGAGAAACGAGGCGCGGCGTTCTGCTGCGATGCCGCAAGCGTCGAGAGTTGCTCCGACAGTGGGATGTTGTCCCAGGCTCTTCACGACGGCAACGACGTCGGGATGCTTCAGGAAGACGAGACGCCGGTTGCCGTAGTGATAGGCGAGAGCGCCGAAGGGCTCGGGGCGAAGCGCCACCTGCGGCGACAGGCTTGCCGAGGACTCGAGTGTCAGAGGCATCGCGCGGCGTGTCGTAGCGGCAGTCGGCTCAGTAGACGCCGCACATGCCGTCGATGGAAATCTCCTCGACGAGCAGTTCTTCGAGAACGACCGACTCGGTTGCGACGCCGTTCTCGACGGGACGGGTCTCGGAGGCCTCGAGGACGGCGGAGTTCGGTGCCGGTGTCATGCGGGCAAGCGTACCGTGTGACTCCTGTCCGGTGCGTGGGCTAGCGTCGGATCGTGCTCGGGTGCGCCCGGGATGTCGCGAAACGAGGGGGCCGCGTGAAGACAAAAGCCGCAATCCTGTGGGAACTGAACAAGCCATGGTCGGTCGAGGAAATCGACCTCGATCCGCCCGGCCCGGGTGAGGTGTTGGTGAAGATGTCCGCCTCGGGCATGTGCCACAGTGACGAGCATCTCGTCACCGGCGACCTGCCGTTCGCGCTTCCGATCATCGGCGGCCACGAAGGCGCGGGTGTCGTCGAACAGGTCGGCGAGGGTGTCAGTTGGCTCGCGCCCGGCGACCACGTCGTCTTCGGCTTCATTCCATCGTGCGGTCGTTGCCCGAGTTGCAGCACCGGCCACTCCAACCTCTGCGACCTCGGCGCCTATCTCGGCACCGGCCGTCAGATCGCCGACCAAACAGCACGCCATCATTACCAAGGCCAGGACGTCGGCATCATGTGCCTGCTCGGCACGTTCGCGCACCACACGGTCGTCAACGAAGCATCCTGCATCAAGATCGAAAAGGATGTGCCGCTCGACAAGGCGTGTCTGCTCGGTTGCGGTGTCGTGACCGGCTGGGGAAGCAGCGTCTATGCGGCCGACGTCCAACCGGGGGACACCGTGTGCGTCGTCGGCATCGGTGGCATCGGTGCGAACGCAGTGCAGGGCGCGAAGTTGGCGGGCGCCAAGCGCGTCATCGCCATCGATCCTGTCGAGTTCAAGCGGGAAAAGGCCATGCAGTTCGGCGCGACGCACACCGCCGCGTCGATGACCGAAGCGGCCGATCTCGTGCGCGACATCACCTGGGGAACGATGGCGAACAAGGTCATCATGACGATGGGCGTCGGCAGCGGAGCGGTGATCGGTGAGGCACTCGCCCTGACCGCCAAGCGTGGCCGAGTGGTCGTCACCAACATCCACCCGGCGATGGAATTCAGCGCGAACATGAGTCTGCTTGACCTCACATTGATGGAAAAGCAGGTCGTCGGTTCGCTCTTCGGGTCGGGCAATCCGCGTGCTGACATTCCGAAGTTGCTGGGCCTCTACCGCGAGGGACAACTCGACCTCGATGGCCTGGTGACGAAGACCTATTCACTCGACGGTGTGAACGACGGATACGACGACATGCGCAGCGGCAAGAACATTCGCGGCGTGCTCGTCTACAACTGACCACGACACGAACAACGAACGAAACTCGGGGGAAACATGAAGACGAAGGCAGCAGTCATCCACGGGCTCCACCAGGACTGGAGCGTCGACGACGTCGAGGTCCACGCACCGAAGGCGGGCGAGGTTCTGGTGAATTGGAAGGTCGCGGGCCTGTGCCACAGTGACGAGCACCTCGTCACCGGCGACATGGTGCCGCCACAGGAACTGCTCGACATGATGGGCCTCGAGTCGATGTTCCCGATGGTCGGCGGCCACGAAGGTGCGGGAGTGATCCTCGACGTCGGACCCGGCGTGACCTCGGTGAAGAAGGGCGACCACGTGTCTGCGTCGTTCATTCCGTCGTGCGGCCGTTGCCGCTACTGCAGCACCGGTCGACAGAACCTCTGCGATCTCGGCGCCGGCGCGATGATCCCGGGCATGATCACCGATGGAACGCACCGTCACTTCCTTTCGAACGGAACACCGGTTGGCATGATGGCCAAGGTCGGCACGTTCTCCGAGGTTGCTTGCGTCGCCGAAGCGTCGGTGATCAAGGTCGATCCCGATCTGCCTCTCGAGTCGGTCGCACTGGTGTCGTGTGGCGTCGCCACGGGGTGGGGTTCGGCGACGAACCGCGCCGACGTGCAGCCCGGTGACACGGTGGTGGTCGTCGGTATTGGTGGCATCGGTATCAACGCGGTGCAGGGCGCGAAGATGGCCGGCGCGAAGCGCGTCATCGCAGTCGACCCCGTCGAGTTCAAGCGCGAGAAGGCGATGGAGATGGGGGCCACGCACACGTTCTCCTCGATGGAAGAGGCGATGGCGCCCGTCATGGAGATGACGTGGGGCCAGATGGCCGATCGCGTGATCATGACGCCGGGTGTTCTGCACGGCGAGATGATGGAAATGGCCCAGAACCTGACCGGCAAGGGCGGCACGATGGTCGTCACCGCCATCTCGCCGATGACCAGTGGCACTGCGAGCATCAACCTGTTCAACCTTGCGATGTTCAACAAGGAAGTGAAGGGCACGATCTTCGGCAGCCTGAATCCTCGTGCCGACATCCCGAGACTGCTCGGCATGTACCGCGACGGCCAGTTGAAGCTCGACGAACTCATCACGAAGCGCTACAAGCTTTCGCAGATCAACGAGGGCTATCGCGCGATGCGAGACGGTGAGAACATCCGCGGCGTCATCGTCAATGACTGACGCACTCGAGCGACTCGGGCGCGACGTCGTCGGGCGTACCCGCGAGCTGGAAATAGTTGTTGCGGCCCTCGACGCCGATCGACACATCGTGCTCGAGGGTCCACCGGGCACCGGAAAGTCGACGTTGCTGCGTGCCGTGGCCGGCGTGCTCGGCGTCGGTTTCGAATTCGTCGAGGGCAATGCAGAGTTGACACCGGCGCGCCTGGTCGGAGCCTTCGACCCGGCGCGGGTGCTGAACGAGGGATACGTCGCCGATGCCTTCATGGATGGGCCACTCGTCTCGGCGATGCGCGAGGGGTCGCTGCTCTACGTGGAGGAGATCAACCGCGTGCCCGAGGAAACCCTCAACGTTCTCATCACCGTGATGAGTGAGGGGGATCTCAGTGTTCCGCGGCTCGGACGCATCGCGGCTGCGCCGGGATTCCGACTGGTCGCCGCGATGAATCCGTTCGACTCGGTTGGCACGGCGCGAATCTCCGGCGCGATCTACGACCGCGTCTGTCGGGTTGCCGTCGGATACCAGTCGCTCGACGACGAAGTGGCGATCGTGGCGCGTCACGTCGACGGACTCGATGCCGCGTGGGTCGAAGGCGTGGTTCGCGTCGTGCGTGCGACACGTGACCATTCCGATTTGCGCACGGGTGCGTCGGTGCGCGGTGCGATCGACACGGCCCTCGTCGCGCAGACCCTTGGTGCGCTGCGCGGCCAGGCACCAACCACTCCGGGTGTCGCACGTGATGCGGCTCTCACGGCCCTCAGCGGGCGAGTTCGTTTGCGTGAGGGGGTGTCTCGGACGACCGAAGACGTCATCCTCGAGATTTGGGACTCCGTTTTTGCGCCAGAAGCGGGATCGGGTGATCCGGGAAAAGGTGGAGCCCCGACCGGGGCCACGAACTCCCGCTGATCAAGGAAGGTACGGCCGCCGAAACCGCCGAGAAAGAAGCGGGGCGGCGCACGAAATCGCGAACCGAGTTGTCGCGTCATCCGAACTTCGAGCAGGTGTCGCCGGAGGTGGGCGAACTCGACGAGACGGCGATCGATGAGGCGATGCGCGACAACCCCGACGACACGCTGTCGATGATCGCCGATCTGACTGCTGCCACCGACCCGAAACTGCGCGATGCGGCAAAGCTGATAGCGGGACGGTTGATGCTGGATCTCGCGGGAGCAACGAAACGACAACGGCGAGGTATCGGCCGGCTGGTCACGCAACCCTTCCGTGGTGAAGGTGACATCGATATCGACGCGAGTGTCGAAGCCTTCGAGGGAAGCGGGCCGCATCGTCGGGTGAGAGCCGAGGAACTCCGCGCACGCACCTGGTCAAAGCGTGACACGGCACTCTGTCTCGTCGTCGATCGCAGTGGTTCAATGGGCGGCAAGCCGCTTGCCACTTCGGCACTTGCGGCCGCGGCGGTGGCGCTGCGCGAACCCGACGACTACAGCGTGCTCGCCTTCGGTCGCGACGTCATCGTCGCCAAGTCACAGGACGTGCGCCGGCCGGGGGCCGATGTTGTCAATTCGGTGCTCACGCTGCGTGGATTCGGTACGACGGACCTTGCCGGGGCGTTGAGGGCGGCGGCGGAGCAATTGTCAAGGTCGCGCGCTGCGCGCAAGGTGGTGGTTTTGTTGTCGGACTGCCGTGCGACGGAAACGGGTGACGTCGAAGCCGCGGCCCGTGCCATTGACGAGTTGTGCATCGTCGCTCCGGAGGGTGATGATGTCGAGGCCCGTGCGCTCGCCTCGAACGTGGGTGCCCGCATTGCAACGGTGGCGGAGCCGACCGATGTGCCGGTGGCACTCATCGAGGTGCTCGACAGAAACTGAGCGTCAACGACAGGTCGGGTCGTCGGGTGGTGTCACGCTGAATCGCTGTTGCGACAACGTCTGGTTCGCATTTTCAGGTGCAACCGTCGTCGTCGTGACATCTGCCGCACGCACTCCACGTGACGAGCCGACTGCGGCGTCGGGCCGACCAAATTGCTTGTTGCCTTCGCCGATTGTGGTTTCACCACGGAAGATACCGAGGATGGCTTTCATCGCATCGTTGTTGATGGTCGGTTCGATGACCGACTGGCCGGCAATGCGCTTCATTTCGCCGTCGACCGTGTAGGTGCGAACGTCTTTTTCGCTGACGTTGCGCATGGCGCGTGCCAACTGCAGCATGTTGAGCGGTGACAGATTGTCGTCGGTTACGACGTTGTCGAGGGCCGCACCGAGCAACTCGTTGGCCACGGCGGGGTTGGTGACGCCCTTGTCGAGGGCGGCACGCAGGACACGACGAAGGAAGTCCTGTTGGCGGGCGATTCGCCCCCAGTCGCCCGACGGGTCACCGACCCACTTGTTCTTCGTGGTGTCGAAATACGCGTAGTGACGCGAGCGTACGTAGGCAAGGGCCGCGTCGCCGTCGAGTTCCGCACAGCCCGGTTCCGTCACCTGAAAGAGGGTGTTCTTGTCGCGCGCTGCGTATGCGAATGGAATGCGTACGCCACCGACCGCATTGACGATGGACTTGAACGCGCAGAAGTCGACCGCGATGTAATGGTCGACACCGATGCCGAAGTTGGTCATGATCGTGTCGACGAGTCGCTGGGGTTCGTTCGGTCGGAACGCGGTGTTGATGCGATTCTTCGCGTCGGACTTGGCGATCTTCACGTACAGGTCGCGGGGAAACGACAACACCGCGGCCTTGTTCTCGGTCGGGTTGACGCGGATGATCATGATGGTGTCGGTGAGCCCCGCGTATCCGGTGCGGCCCTCGACCGTCTTGCCGTAGCGCGAGTCACTGTCGACGCACTCGTTGTTGTCGCGACCCGTGATGAGGAAGTTCTTCGAACTGAGGTCCCCTTCGGGGATGTTGTCGAGTTCGTCGGCGGAAACGGCTCCGTCGCCGTTCGATTGGTTACCCGTTGGTGCGATCGACACGACCTTGCGGTCGGTCACGCGTTGGTTCGCATACACAAGGGCGCCACCGCCGACGAGCAACCCGATTGCGACAACCAGGTTGAAGCCGAAGATCAAGCGCTGCGGCCAGGTGTGGTGGCGCAGGTGGCGTTGGGGGCTTCGCGCCATGACCTCGACGCTACCTGCCCGACCTATTCGGCTGCGGTCGCAGCAAGAGTGACGAATGCGACGATTTCGCTGCCACTGGTCAGAGTGTGGCTTTTCACCGACCCGGCAAACGTGAGGTCAATCATCGCGTCACGCACTGCGGCGAGCGCCGCGTCGGGCCCCGACACGGCGAGGGATGCGACTTCGGCGCGCTGTGACACCTTCGCCTCGGTCTTGGCCCTGCGTACCGCGGCAAGGATGCTGCAGATTGCCTCGAGATCTGCCTCGTGGTCGGCGACGGGGGAGCAACCCGCAAGCAGTTCGCTGCGCTGTGGCCAAGGAGTCGTGTGGATCGAGATGTCGTTCCACCAACGCCAGACCTCCTCGGCGACGAAGGGAATGAGTGGTGCAAAGAGGCGCTGAATCGCCGACAGTGCGCGGCGCAGGGCAACCCGCGCCGAAGCCGAATCGGCAGACGACACCCCGTCGACTTCATAAGCGCGTTGCTTGACGAGCTCCACGTAGTCGTCGCAGAACCACCAGAAAAATGCCTCGGTACGCTCGAGTGAGCGCGCGTAGTCGTATCCGGTGAAGGCCTGTGTGCACTCGTCGACGACACCTGCGAGCCGGTTGAGCATGGCAACGTCGACGCGTGCGGTGGGCACTGCGGTCGGGTCGACATCACCGAATGAGAGAACGAACTTCGTGACATTCAGCAGCTTCGTGGCGAGCTTGCGCCCGACCTTCATTTGTTCCTCGCTGAACGCGGTGTCGACGCCGGGCCGGGCGCTGGCGGCCCAGTAACGCACTGCATCGCTGCCGTACTTGTCGAACAGATCGATCGGTGTGACCACGTTGCCCTTCGACTTTGACATCTTCTTGCGGTCGGGGTCGAGGATCCATCCGGACAACGCGGCATTCGACCACGGAGCGACGTCGTGTTCGAAATGAGAGCGCACCATCGTGGAGAAGAGCCACGTGCGAATGATCTCGTGGGCTTGCGGGCGCACATCCATCGGGAAGATGTTGACGAACATGGCCGGGTCGTCGAGCCAGCCACCCGCGATTTGTGGGGTGAGCGAACTCGTCGCCCACGTGTCCATGACGTCAGGGTCACCGATGAATCCACCCGGCACACCGCGCTGCGATTCGCTGTGGCCGGCGGGAACGTCGGTGCTGGGGTCGATGGGTAGTTGGTTCTGTTCTGGAACGAGCGGATGGTCGTAGTCGATCGATCCGTCGGCGAGAACGGGGTACCACAGCGGAATGGGAACGCCGAAGTAGCGCTGACGACTGATCAGCCAGTCGCCGTTCAGTCCCTCGACCCAATTCTCGTAGCGATGGCGCATATGGTCGGGATGCCACGTGAGTTCGTGCCCGCGGCGCACGAGACGAGAACGCAGGTCCGCTTCGCGGCCACCGTTGCGGATGTACCACTGGCGTGAGGTGACGATTTCGAGTGGGCGTTCGCCTTTTTCGAAAAACTTCACGGGGTGGGTGATTGCCCGAGGTTCCCCGGTCATCTCGCCATTCGCGCGCAGCTGTTCGACGATGGCGGTCTGCGCCTGCCTCACGTTCTTGCCGGCGATGGCGGCGTAGTTGTCGCGACCGCGCTGTGACGTGATGGCGTCGGGCGCGTCGGCGATGATGCGGCCGTTTCGGGCGATGATCGCGCGCGTCGGAAGGTTCAGTTCGCGCCACCACGTGACGTCCGTGGTGTCGCCGAAGGTGCAGATCATGGCGATGCCGGTTCCCTTGTCGGGCTGCGCGAGAGAGTGGGCCACGATCGGAACTTCGACGTCGAAAAGTGGTGTACGAACCGTCATGCCGAACAGCGGCTGGTAGCGCTCGTCGTCGGGGTGCGCCACGAGCGCGACGCACGCCGCGAGCAGTTCGGGACGCGTGGTGTCGATGAGAATGTCGCCCGAGCCGTCGGTCTTGTGGAACGTGAGCGTGTGGTAGGCGCCGGGTCGATCACGGTCCTCGAGTTCCGCCTGGGCAACCGCGGTGTCGAAGTCGACGTCCCACAGCGTTGGCGCTTCCTGCGAATAGGCCTCGCCGCGGGCGAGATTGTTTAGGAACGCCCGTTGACTGACGCGACGGCTGCGCTCTTCGATGGTCGTGTAGAGAAGTGACCAGTCGACCGACAGGCCGAGCCGGCGGAACAGTTCCTCGAATACCTTTTCATCCTCGTGGGTGAGTTCGTTGCACAACTCGATGAAATTCGGCCGCGAAATGGGCAGCGATTTATGATCCTTCGGCGGGTCGCCGTGGAACGGAGGAGTGAAGTTCGGGTCGTACGCGACGGATGGGTCGCACGTGACGCCGTAGTAGTTCTGAACGCGGCGTTCGGTGGGCAGCCCGTTGTCATCCCAGCCCATCGGATAAAAGACGGCCTTGCCCGACATGCGCCAGAAACGCGCCAACGTGTCGGTGTGCGTGTAGGAAAAAACGTGTCCCATGTGCAGTGAACCACTGACGGTGGGTGGGGGCGTATCGATCGCGAACACTCCGCTGCGCTTGCGATTCCTGTCGAACGTGTAGACGCCCTCGACCTGCCAGGTCGCCGACCAACGACTCTCGATCCCGTCGAGAGTTGGCTTCTCAGGGGGGTTTGGCATAGGCACTTACCCTAGAGTCAGAACGTGCTTTCCCTCTATGACACGGCCTCACGGGGGATCCGACCCCTCGCGATGCGCCGGCCGGGGCACCTTTCCATCTATCTCTGCGGGCCGACGGTTTACGGCCCGCCGCACCTCGGCCATGGTCGGGCCACGCTCGTCTATGACATCCTGCGGCGCTCTCTCACGGGGACCGGCGTGCGGGTGCGCCTAGTCTCCAACCTCACCGACATCGACGGCAAAATCATCGATCGGGCGAACCGTGAGGACAGACCCTGGCAGGAGATCACTCACAAGTGCGAAGACGTCTGGTTTCGCGCGATGGGGGCCTTGGGCGTCGAACGACCCACCGATGTGCCCCACGCAACCGAGTACGTCGAGAGCGTGGTCGACATGATCGCCACACTCGTCGCCAACGACCGCGCCTATTCAACCTCCGACGGGGTGTACCTGTCGGTTACCTCGGTCGACGACTACGGGTTGTTGGCGCATCAACGACTCGAGGACATGCTCGCCGGTGGCGGTGAGCGCGAGGTGCTGGGTGCCGGCGAGAAGCGCCACCCTGCAGACTTTGCACTCTGGAAGTTCAGCAAGCCGGGTGAACCTGCGTGGCCGTCCCCGTGGGGTGACGGGCGGCCGGGTTGGCACAGCGAGTGTGTCGTCATGAGCCTCGAACTTCTGGGCGAGGGATTTGACCTGCACTGCGGCGGAGCCGACCTGCGCTTTCCGCACCACGAGAACGAACGCGCCCAGGCCGTGGCGCTGGGAAAGCAGTTCGCGGCACACTGGATGCACAACGGATTCGTCGTCGATGCCGAAGGTGAGAAGATGTCGAAGAGCCTTGGCAACGTGGCGAACCTCCTCGACCTCGTCGACAAGTACGACCCGCGCGCATACCGCATGCTCTTGCTGCAGACGCACTACAGGTCGCCGGTGCGTGTCGGCCAGGACAACATCGATGCAGCCGTCAAAGCTCTCTCGGGTATCGACGCATTTGTCGCGCGCATCGATGCTGCGAGCGCACCGGCCGATGTCGCATCGCTCGACGCGTTCCGCGCAGTGATGGACAACGATCTCGATACGCCCGCCGCGACGGCGTTGATGTTCGACACGATGCGTAGCGCGAACGCCGCCATCGATGGGGGAAACGCAGTGCAGGCCGCCTCGCTCGCGGCCGCGGTGCGCGAGATGTGTACCGCATTCGGGTTGTCGATCACCGACGTCGGCGACGTCGACCCGATGATGGTCGCAAAGGCCGCCGATCTCGATGCGGCGCGTGCGGCAAAGGATTTCGCCCGAGCCGATGCCCTCCGCGGTGAGATCCAGGCGGCGGGTTACGTCGTAGAGACGACGAAGGGCGGCACCCGCGTGCGTCGCGGGTGACGTCTCGGGGTCGAACACCGGGATGAAGAAGCGCTATCCGAAGGGTTTCTGGACGATCTGGAGCACCGTGGCCCTCGACATGGTGGGCTTTGGAATGGTGGTGCCGATTCTCGGGCGTTATGCCGAACGTTTCGGTGCGAGTGGTCTCGAAGTCGGTCTGTTGTTCTCGATGTTCTCGATCGCACAGTTTTTCTTTGCTCCGGTTCTCGGACGCCTCTCGGATCGTGTCGGTCGCAAGCCCGTCATCATCGTGTCGCTGCTCGGCACCGCCGTTGGCAGTTTCCTCACGGGAGCCGCCGGCGTTTTGTGGTTGTTGTTCCTCGCACGCTTCATCGATGGCGCGTCGGGGGCGAGCGTGTCGGTTGCGCAGAGCGCCATCACCGACATCGCATCACCCGAGGACCGACCGCGCCTGCTCGGCATGCTCGGTGCGGCCTTCGGCGTGGGTTTCGTCTTCGGTCCTGCCCTCGGCGGACTCGCCGCTCTCGGAGGCCCGCACGTGCCGTTCTACGTTGCTTCGGCCTTCGCTCTTTGCAACGCGGTTGCGGCATGGTTCCGTCTTCCCGAAACCAACACCACGCGCGCGCAACGCGAGGCGACCCGAGTGCGACGTCGTTTCGCCGTGAACCGCTACACGGGAACAGCATTGCTCGCCGGCTCGGCATTCGCCGGGTTCGAGGCAACTTTTGCCTTGTTCGGTGAGCGACGCTTCGACCTCACCGAGGGCTCTGCCGCGGCGGTGTTCCTCGTCGTCGGCGTGATGCTCGTCATCGTGCAGGGTGTGCTCATCGGGCCGCTCACGAAGTCGTTCGGCTCGATGCGCCTCCTTTCGTCGGGTTTTGTCGTGTTGATCGGCGGATTCCTCGTGTTATCCGTTGCTGAAATGTGGGTCGTGCTGTTCGTCGCATTGGCGCTTTTGTCCATCGGTCAGGGTGTAATTACTCCGTCGCTCACCAGCGCGGTCGCCGACTCGGTTGCACCCGACAAGCGGGGTGAGGCGCTTGGTGTCCAACAGTCGGCCGGTGCGTTGTCGCGAATCATTGGTCCGGCCGTTGCGGGTCTCATGTTCGACAGTGCGGGAGTCGGTTGGCCGTACGTCATGGCCGCGGTGCTCACGCTTCTGGCCTTGCTTCTCGTAACGTCTGCGGGCAGGTCATGAAGGAGCACTTCTCGGTTCCCGCTGCACGCGGCAACTTCCAGCCACCATCGATGGGCTACGTGCCTGCGCTCGACGGGCTCCGCGCGCTCGCGGTCATTGTGGTCATCTTCTACCACGCCAAGTTCAGCTGGATGCAGGGTGGTTTCATCGGTGTCGAAGTGTTCTTCGTCGTCAGTGGCTTTCTCATCACCTCACTGTTGTTGGAGGAAGCCGAAGAGAACCAAAGCATCGCGTTGAAGCAGTTCTGGTACCGCCGGGCGCGGCGTCTGCTGCCCACACTGTTCGTCATGTTGGTGGTGGTGTCGGCATGGGCGCTGTTGTTCTCCGACTACAAAGTTGCTCAACTGCGCCAAGACTTTTTGTCGGCGGTCTTCTACGTCTCGAACTGGTGGCAAGTCTTTTTCACCGACGTCCCGTACTTCGCCCCGAAGGATCCACCGCTGCTGCGTCACCTCTGGTCGCTCGCCGTCGAAGAGCAGTGGTACCTGCTCTGGCCGTTTGCATTCATAGGCTTGTTGCGATGGCGACGCAGCCGCGCGAAGGCGGCGCAAACCCTCGTCGTCATCGCGGCCGTCATCATGGTTCTCACGGCCGTGCTGTACGACGGGTCGAACCAGGACCGTGTGAATTTCCTGTACCTCTCCACGCTCACGCGTTCCACAGGTCTCCTCCTCGGCGCTGCGGGCGCGCTGCTGTGGCGTCCGTGGACGATGACGGGCCGCGCGAAGGTCGCCGAAATTCCCGAGCGAACGCTTTCGGTGGCGGCAGTTGCGAGTTCCGCGGTGCTGGTGCTTCTCGCGCTTTCACTCACCGTCGAGGGTGCGTTCCTCTACCGGGGTGGGCTGGCGCTCGTGTCGGTGTCATCCCTCGTTCTCGTCGCCACGGCGGTGCATCCGAATGCGGTGGCAGTCCGGGGCGCGCTCGGTTCGCGGCCGCTGGTCGAAATCGGCAAGCGGTCCTATGGCCTGTATCTCTGGCATTGGCCGATCTTCCTCTTCGCAAATGCGCGTGACGGAGCAGGGAATTTCTTTGTCGCGCTCGTCATCACCGTCATCGTGACCGAGGCCAGTTACCGATTCGTCGAAGAGCCGCTTCGTGGCGGCGTCATCGGTCGTTGGCGGGCGATTCTGAGCGATCGCGACAACGAAAACAGGCGCGACATCGCGGTCACCGCCACGTGCTACGGCATCGCGGCAATCGTCCTCACCGCGAGTGTGGGAATCGCGCTCGCAGCCACGAAACCCATCGACATCTCCATGGACCAGGGACCCGACCAGGTGTTCGGTGCCACGACAACGATCCCACTCGAGGATCCGTCACAGACCACCCAACCGGTGGTCATTGCGCCAAGCACAACGCTTCCCGTGTTGTCCGACCCACGGCGTCTCCTCATTGTCGGCGACTCGCAGGCAAAGGCCCTCGCCATCAACCAGCCGTCAGGCATCGAAAAGACGTTCACCGTGTCGAACGGTTCGATCTCGGGTTGCGGCGTGTACGAGTTCGGTACGGGCATCAGTTCGGGAATCGACTTCAAGCAGAACTTCGACACGTGTCAGGGCTGGGATGGCAAGTGGACGGGTGCTGCCAAGAAGGCAGATGCCGAGATTGCGCTCGTGGTCATCGGAGCGTGGGAGGTTCTCGACGTCCTTCACGCGGGTACGAACTACGCCTTCTTCACACCCCAGGCCGACACTCTCTTCAAGGCGCAGGTGAAAAAGGGAATCGACGCGCTGATCGCCGGTGGTGTCGGCAAAGTCGGCCTGCTTGAGGTGCCCTGCATGCGACCGCAAAACGTTGCGGGTGCGGGAATCCCGGCAATTCCCGAACGCGGTGACGACACGCGCACGCGACATCTCAACGAACTCCTGCAACAAGTGGCAACCGAGAATGCGACGACGACGGTGTTCGTGAACGGCCCGCGCGAGTGGTGCACGAGTTCGATCATCGCGAATGACCTCGGCTACCGCTGGGACGGGGTGCATGTCTACAAACCCGGGGCGAAGCTGATCATGGAGACCATCGCCCCCGCCCTCCTCACCCTCTAACCCCCAGGGTTCTCGGTGTGTAGATACCCGTTTTTCGGGTATCTACACACCGAGAACCCTCGGACGACCTGCACCGCCGCTCGCCGGAGCCCCCTTTGGTGAGTTGGAGGAGAAGTCCTACCCGCGGGTAACTTAGGGACATGGCAGAGTTCTCCCTCCAACTCAACGACGATCAACTGCAGATTCAGGAATGGGTTCGCACTTTCGCGAGAGACGTCATCCGTCCGGCCGCGCGCGAATGGGATGACCGCGAAGAGTTCCCGTGGCCCGTCGTGCAGGAAGCCGCAAAGATCGGTCTCTACGGCTGGGAATTCCTGATGAACGCGATGGCTGATCCGACCGGCCTCATGATGCCTGTTTCCATCGAAGAGTTGTTCTGCGGTGACGGCGGTATCGGTATGGCAATCATGGGCTCGGGCCTCGCGGCCGCGGGTATTGCCGGCAACGGCACTCCCGAACAGATGATGGAATGGGTGCCGCAGTGCTACGGCGATGCGAACGACGTGAAGCTCGGTGCATTCTGCGTGAGCGAACCCGATGCCGGATCCGACGTGTCGAGCCTGCGCACGCGGGCCGTCTACGACGAGGCAACCGACGAGTGGGTACTGAACGGAACCAAGGCGTGGATCACCAACGGTGGCATTGCCAACGTGCACGTCGTCGTCGCCGCGGTCGACCCCGCGCTGAAAGGTCGTGGCCAGGCATCGTTCGTCATCCCGCCCGGAACCAAGGGTTGCAGTCAGGGCCAGAAGTACGAAAAGCACGGCATCAAGGCGAGCCACACTGCGGAGGTGGTGCTCGACGACGTGCGCATCCCAGGTCGCTGTCTGCTCGGCGGCAAGGAGAAGCTCGACGCGAAGCTTGCCCGTGCACGCGAAGCCGGTCGCACAGGCGAGGGCCAGCCCGCGATGAAAACGTTCGAAGCCACGCGTCCGGCAGTCGGCGCGCAGGCTCTCGGCATCGCGCGCGGTGCGTACGAGATCGCACTCGAATATGCCAAGGAGCGCACCGCGTTCGGCAAGCCGATCATCATGAACCAGGCGATTGCCTTCAAGCTCGCCAACATGATCACCGAAATCGATGCAGCCCGTCTGCTCATCTGGCGCGCCGCATGGCTTGCCAAGAACGGTGGCTTCAAGAACGCCGAAGGCTCGATGTCGAAGTACTACGCATCGGAAATGGCTGTCAGGGTCACCGAGGACGCAATCCAAATTCTCGGCGGCTACGGCTACACGCGCGAATACCACGTCGAGCGCATGCACCGCGACGCGAAGATTCACACCATCTTCGAGGGCACCTCAGAGATTCAGCAACTGGTGATCGCCCGTGCGATCGCCGGCATGCGCATCGAGTGAAGTGACGGTGGTGCTCACGCCGTGTTGACTGCGGCTACGCCTTGGCGCGGGTGCGACGCAACAGCGGATCGCTGATCCGCAGGGTGGTGTCGGCCAGTCGCATCACGCGTCCCGCAGCGCCCGGTGTGCTCGAGTCGATGAGATTGCCCATGACGGCAAGCGTGATGTCGGCCGCGGCCTGGGTGCCCACTGCGACACGCAAACCCGGGCGCAACAACCACGGGTGACCGATGATGAAGCTGAATCGGCGTCCCGTGCGCAGGAAGGAATCGAAGCGTTCACCGACCTGTCTGTCGTACGCGGCCGGTGCAGTTGCGGGGTCGTCGACGAAACACTTCACGGCCAGGGTTCCCGATTCGAGCGCGTAGTCGATGCCTTCGCCATTCATCGGGTTGACGAAACCCGCCGCATCACCGATGGCGACCCATCCCGGGCCGTGGCGTCGAACGCAGCTCATGGGCAGTCGCCAGGCGCGGGGCTTGTCGACGTATTCGCCGAGCGACCACGAGTCGCGAACGATCGAGGCGTACTGGTCGAGCAGTGTGTTGAGGTTGAGTTTCTTGAAGCCCTTCATCGTGCTGAGTGCACCAACTCCGATGTTGACCGTTCCGTCTCCGGCGGGGAACATCCATCCGTACCCGGGGATCGGCGTGCCGTGCTCGTCGCGCAGACTCAGGCAAGCCTCGAGATGACGCTCGGCGTGGCGGGGCGTCGGAGCGTACGCACGAATGGCCAGGCCGAAGGTTTCGTCGGGGTCGCGAACCGCGCCGAGCATCTTGGCTGCGGCGCCTTGGGCTCCGGTCGCCAGGATCACGAGGGATGAACGCAGCACCTCACCCTTGACCGTGATGCCCACGACGGTTTCGTTCTCGATGACGGGCAGGGCCTCGGCACCGAAACGAACGTCGGCACCCGCCGCGATCGCCACGTCGAGAAGGTGGTTGTCGAACCGTTGTCGCGGCCACACGGCACCATGGTTGGGGAATCGATCGGTGGTCGGCCACGCCAACTCGCGTTGCTTCTTGCCTGCGATCATGCGCAGCCCGTCGATGCGATGGGCAACGGAATGATCGATGCCCAATTCGTTCAGTGCCGCGATGGCACGTGGAGTGAGCCCATCGCCGCAGACCTTGTCGCGACCGTACGGGCCCTTTTCACACAGCACCACCCGAAGGCCGGCCCGCGCAGCCGAAATCGCCGCGGCCGAACCACCAGGGCCACCACCGATGATGGCGATGTCGAACTGCATATCTCGAGCCTGTCACGACAAATTCTGAATTGCCAAGGCTGGCACCACCGTTTTGGCGTGCAATCGTCACACCCCGCTTCGCGTCGGTCCGGCGGGGGAACCCACTGGGCACAGGGCCGCCCTGGGAAAGCCGAGGGGCGTGTTGATGAGCGCCCTTCGCTTGTCGTCTGCGCTGACAATCAAAAAGCTGGCTGGTACCTTCGCTGTGGTGTACCGGTCAATTCTGCAGTCGTCAGGCGGCGTCCGACTTCTGATCTCGTTCGTGCCGTGTATCTCGATCGCGACCATTTTTGCGCTGAGGGCACGACGTTGGAACGCGGAGTCGCGTGCAGACGACAGTCTCATGACTGCAGCGATTCGTTTCGTTGGTGCTGCATTCATCTTCATCGGATCGTTTGCCAATGTCACCGCGTGGCAGGGTGCGGGCTCGGCCACGGCAAACTTGAAAAGCGAGTTGGCCTCACTGTCGGCACTCGCTGAGTCGATTCTTGACTACGAGCAAGATGAAACTCTCCGCGGGGCTCTGACCAAGATCACGACGTACGTCGAGACCATTCGCGACACGGAATTATCGAAAAACGGAATCAAGGGCTTCAACCAGGACACCGGGTCACTGGAGCGCAAGCAACGGGTCAAAAATTCCGCCCTCAATGCGCCAATGGTGATCAAGCGTGACTCGGCAGAACAACAAGCCCTTGACATTCGCAGCGCCATCATCGCAATCGAAGAAGCCGACATTGTTTCCGAGCGAGATCTGAATCGTATGCTGGGACAGGTTGATGACTTCCAGGTTGCTCGACGCAGTCGTCTTTCATCGACGTGGCCCTTGGTGCCGGAAGTCGTCGTCGCAACATTCGTTGTCATCACAGTGGCCCTGCTCGTTTTGATCGGGTTGTATCCCAGTGGGCCTCGACGAGGATTGAAATGGCTGCAGGTTGGTGCGTCCGTCGCGGTAGTCACGGGCATGTGGTTTGCGGTTCTTTCGACCCAGGACGTCAGTGTCGAGACACCGCGCGTCGGACTTCCAATTGAAGGATTCCTCAGCCGATACAAATAGGCCGAGTTTCGGTTCGGGGCGACTCTCCGCCCGAAATCAATCAGCGTTTGTCGGTGCGTTGATACAGGCGAGTGGCGATCGGGGCAAAGACCACGATCAGCAAGACCGCCCACGCAAGCGAGTACAGCATCGCGTTCTGCAACGGCCACGACGTCGGTTCGGGTGTGCCTGCGGGCAGATTCCCGAAGCGCACACGGACGGCGTGCGTCAGCGTCGACACGGGGTTCCATTCGGCGACCGTCCGCAGGACCCCGGGCAGGTTGTCGGAGGGGACGAAGGTGTTGGCGATGAACGTCATCGGGAACAGCACGATGAACGTCGCGTTGTTCACCACCTCGGGCGTCGGCACCATGAGCCCCAGACAGGCCATCACCCACGAGAACGAATACGAAAAGAACAGCAGCAGCAGGTAGGCGACGACCGCGTCGAGAATCGACCCACGGATGCGCCAACCAACAGCCAAACCCGCGATCGACATGATGACGACCGACAATCCGTTGTAGACAACGTCACTTGCCGTGCGTCCGGCGACGACGGCCGACCGCGCCATCGGCAACGACCTGAAGCGGTTGATGAGACCCTTCTGAACGTCTTCGGCGAGTCCGGACGCGGTGAAGGTGGCGCCGAAGACGACGGTCTGGGCGAAGATGCCCGCGATCAGGAACTCGCGGTAACTGCCACCGGGAATGTCGATCGACCCGCCGAAGACGTAGGCAAACAACAACACGAACATCAACGGCTGCACGAGGACGAACACCATGACTTCCGGTACGCGGCCGATGCGGATCATGTTCCGTCGGGCGATCGTCGCGGCATCGCGGAGCATTGTCACGACGCGGCCTCCTCTTCGGCGGCGTGTCCCGTGAGTTCCATGAAGACGTCGTCGAGTGTCGGTCGGCGAAGTCCGATGTCGACGACGTCGACACCGTCGGATTGCAGGGATGCGAGAACCGACGCGAGCGCGTCGACTCCGTTCGCAACCGGCACCGACACGAGTGACTCGTCGGCGACGATGCGCACCGCACCCACCGCGACCGAGGCCACGATGGATTCGACACGAGAAATGTCCTCGGGTCGCGCGAGGTGAACGTCGAGGTGCTCGCCACCGACGTGCCGTTTCAGTTCCTGAGAGGTCCCTCGGGCGATGGCGCGACCGTGGTCGATCACCACGATTTCGTTGGCCAACTGGTCGGCTTCTTCCAGGTACTGGGTGGTGAGCACAACCGTCGTTCCGCCCGACACGCGGTCGCGGATCGCGTCCCACAGCTCGCCACGACTGCGCGGGTCGAGGCCGGTCGTCGGTTCGTCGAGGAACAGCACCGGCGGGCTCGCGAGCAGTGCACCCGCGAGGTCGATGCGCCGGCGCATGCCTCCGGAGAACGTCTTCAGGGGTCGGTTCGCCGAGTCGGTGAGGCGGAATTGTTCGATGAGGTCGTTCGCGCGCCGACGCGCTTCGCGACGTTTCATGCCGTAGAGACACCCGATCATTTCCAGGTTCTCGGTCGCGGTGAGGTGTTCGTCGACTGCGGCGTACTGGCCCGACAGGCCGATGAGCGAACGCACGCGCTGCGGTTCCTTGGCCACGTCGACACCGGCAACGCGGGCCCAACCACCATCAGGCTTGATGAGGGTCGTCAGGACCGACACCGCTGTTGTCTTGCCGGCACCGTTCGGGCCCAACAGCCCTAGCACCGTACCTGCGGGCACCGCGAGGTCGAGGCCGTCGAGAGCGGTGACGTTGCCGTATCGCTTGATGATCGCGCTCGTCTCGACCGCCAATTCCGTCGTGTTCTGCGCGATCGTCGTCTGACTCACGGTTCCAGCGTAGCGATCGGCGGCGAGAGTTCACCAAGAGTTTGCCCGGGCGATCTTGCAAAAATTACTCAACAATGGTTGAGTAAAACTGTGAAGAAAAAGTCGATCGAATCTCGCGCGCAGCTTCACGCGGCTCTGGGCGACGAAACACGGCTCGCGATCGCCGAGGAACTGCGATTCAGTGACCGTTCGCCCACCGAGTTGGCGCAGCGGTTCAGTTTGAAATCGAATCTCCTTGCCCACCATCTCGACGTGCTCGAAGCATCGTCTGCGGTTGAGAGAGTCGTCTCGGCTGGCGACGCGCGGCGACGCTATGTCCGTCTGACATCGGCAGCGGTCGAGTTGATGGGCCCTCCGGCATCGTTGCCGCACAAGGAGGTGTTGTTTCTCTGCACCCGAAACTCGGCACGTTCACAATTGGCGTCCGCCCTGTGGTGCACACGCAGCGGGCGGCTGGCTCGGTCGGCAGGTACGCATCCGGCGACGGCCGTTCACCCCGGGGCGATTGCCGCGGCGACGCGAGCGGGTGCCTCACTCGAGTCCGCCGTGCCGACTGCACTGGGACGTGTTCCTCGTGGAGTGCAGGTCATCACTGTCTGCGACCTCGTGCACGAAGAGCTCGAACCACGCGACGACTGGTGGCACTGGTCGATACCCGCACCTTCGGCATCGAAGAAGTCGACTGCGTTCGATGCCGTGATCGACGAACTGAATGAACGAATGACACGAATCGGTGTGCCCCTCGCGGGTGGCCGACATGGAAAGGCGGAGGGGCGATGACCGTGCGAATCGGAATCAACGGCTTTGGTCGCATCGGACGGTTGACGATGCGGGCGTTGCAGCACCGGTTGGGGACAGAAGTTGTGCACGTGAACGAGGTGAAGGGTGGAGTCGAGGCGGCCGCCCACCTTCTCGAATTCGACACTGTGCACGGCCGTTACAGGGGATCGGTCGCAACTTCGGGCAACGTGCTCATCGTCGACGGTCGAAGCATCGGTTTCAGCGAGCACACCAAGCCGGCTGACATTCCGTGGGGTGACATCGGTGTCGACGTCGTCATTGAGTCGTCGGGAAAGTTCAAGACTTCGGCCGATATCGAACCGCATCTCGTCAATGGGGCCGAGAAGGTTGTCGTTGCATGCCCTGTGAAGAGCGAAGGCGTTCTCAACATCGTGATGGGTTGCAACGACCATCTGTACGACCCCGCGATCCACCGCATCGTCACCGCAGCATCGTGCACCACCAATTGTCTCGCCCCGGTCGTGAAGGTGCTGCACGAGAAGATCGGCATCGAGCGGGGAGCCATCACCACGGTGCACGATGTGACGAACACTCAGGTGATCGTCGACGCCCCGCACAAAGACCTCCGACGCGCACGCTCGGCACTGAACTCTCTCGTCCCCACGTCGACGGGGTCCGCCACTGCCATCACGATGATCTACCCCGAACTGAAGGGGAAACTCAATGGTGTCGCAGTACGCGTTCCGCTGCTCAACGCCTCGCTCACCGACTGTGTATTCACGATGAATCGTGACGTGACCGTCGACGAAGTGAACAGCCTCCTCGAAGCTGCATCGAACGGCGAACTGCGTGGAATTCTCGGCTACGAATCTCGCCCGCTCGTCTCGGCGGACTTCGTAAACGACCCACGATCGGGAATCGTCGACGGACCCTCGACGATGGTCATCGACGGACGGATGGTGAAGGTTCTCGTGTGGTACGACAACGAGTTCGGCTACGCCCATCGCATGGCCGAACTGGCCATGAAAGTCGGCGCCTCGCTGTGAAGTTGCGTAACTACGCCCTCGTCACCGCGGGGTACTGGACCTTCACGCTGACCGACGGTGCACTGCGCATGCTCGTGTTGTTGCACTTCAACGACCTCGGATACTCGGCCGTGGCGATCGCTTTCCTGTTTCTCGCCTACGAGTTCATGGGCATACTCACGAACCTGCTGGGCGGGTGGGTTGGTTCCCGGCGTGGCCTCAACCGCACACTCGTCGCCGGGCTCGTACTCCAGATCGTGGCGTTGATGGCCCTGTCGGCCGAATCGAGTTCATGGGAACGCTGGCTGTCGGTTGCCTTCGTGATGGCGATGCAGGCACTTTCCGGAGTCGCAAAGGACCTCACGAAGATGAGCTCGAAGAGCGCGGTGAAGACCGTCGCGGGCGATGGATCGTTGTTCCGTCTCGTTGCAATTCTCACCGGTTCGAAGAACGCGCTGAAGGGAGTCGGCTTCTTTCTCGGGGCGGCGCTCTTGGCGGGAGTCGGCTATGACGGCGCGCTGTGGTTGATGAGCGGCGCGCTCGCCGCGATGGTCGTTGTTCTTCTGGTGTTCCTGAACGAGGACATCGGCAAGTCGAAGAAGAAGCCGCCCCTGCGGTCGGTGCTGTCGAAGTCGACGGCGATCAACCGGTTGTCGGTCGCGCGTTTCTTTCTCTTCGGGTCGCGTGACATCTGGTTTGTTGTTGCCCTGCCCGTCTTTCTCTCTGACGTTCTCGGCTGGTCAGACCGAACCGTCGGCGCGTTTCTTGCGTTGTGGGTGATCGGTTACGGCGTCGTGCAGTCGTCGGCGCCGAGGATTCTCACGTTGAGACAAACTGCAGTCGACGAAGTGCGCTCGGCGCGCGAATGGGCCCTGGTCCTCGCCGTGGTTGCGGCGACGATTGCGAGCCTCGTTGCGTTCGACGTGGCGGTGAAGATCGCCATCGTCGCGGGCCTCATCGTCTTCGGTGTCGTGTTCGCGATGAACTCGTCCCTGCACTCGTTCCTCGTCCTTGCCTTCTCCGACGACGACGAGGTCGCCCTCGACGTCGGCTTTTATTACTCGGCGAACGCGGCCGGGCGCCTCGTCGGCACGCTGCTCTCGGGACTCCTCTATCTGTGGGGTGGCCTGGCCCTGGCGATGTGGGGTGCGACGGCGTTCGTGGTCTTGACGTGGCTCTTCGCCCTGCGCCTGCCCCCGATGCCTTCGAATGTCCGTGTTTCCTTGGCCGATCTCGACGGTGGCGACTGACACCCACCCGGATTGCGGCGACTAACGTCGAAGCGAAGAAGACGGCCGGGGGGCCGACCAGGGGGAAGCAACATGGCTGAGAAAGACGTCGACGTCGTTGTCGTCGGGGCGGGGTTCGCCGGCATGTACCTGCTGCACGAGTTGCGCAAGCACGGGTTCTCCTCGCGGGTGCTCGAGGCCGGCGACGACGTGGGTGGCACGTGGTACTGGAACCGCTACCCGGGTGCGCGTTGCGACATCGCGACTACGGACTACCAATACACGTGGGATCCCGAACTGCTCGACGAATGGCAGTGGTCGGAAAAGCACGCGGCGCAACCCGAGATCCTGCGCTACGCGCAGCACGTGGCGAAGAAACACGATCTCTACTCGGGTATCGACTTCGAGGTTCGTGTCGACAAAGCCGCATGGGACGACTCGGCAAAGAAGTGGACGATCCACACCTCGACGGGCGAGACCATCAACTGCCGTCACTACGTGATGGCCACCGGCTGTCTCTCCGTACCCAAAGACCCCGACATCCCGGGTACGGATCGTTTCAAGGGCAACGTCTACGTGACCGGTCGCTGGCCCCACGAAGGCGTCGACTTCACCGGGCAGCGCGTCGCCGTCATCGGTACCGGATCGTCGGCCATCCAATCGATGCCCCACATTGCCGCGCAGGCGAAACAACTCGTCGTCTTCCAACGCACACCGAACTTCTCGATGCCGGCCTACAACGGTCCGCAGCCCCCCGACCGTGTCGCGCGCCTGAAGGCCGACCGCATCGCCTACCAGAACGAAGCGCGGATGTCGCCGACCGGGGTGCCGATGGAGATGGCAACCGTCTCGGCACTCGCGGTCTCGCGCGAGGAAGCTTTCGCGATGCTCGAGAAGTCCTGGCGCAAGGGTGAACTGCTGCAAATCGGCGCGACCTTCACAGACGTCGGCATCAACCGCGCGGCCAACGAGGTTGTCTGCGATTTCATGCGCTCGAAGATCCATGAGGTGGTGAAGGACCCCGAAACCGCCGAGACTCTCAGCCCCCGCGGTCACGCGTACGGCACGAAGCGCCCGTGCATGGACACGAATTACTTCGAAGTCTTCAACATGCCGCACGTTCGGCTCGTCGACATCCGCAAGAAGGCAATCACGTCGATCACCGAGACGGGGATCGACTTCGACGGCGAATCGATCGAGTTCGACTCGATCGTCTACGCCACCGGCTTCGACGCAATGACCGGCGCAATCGTCAATGTCGACATCACCGGCAAGAACGGTCTCACGCT
>SXGQ01179381.1_pt1 | contig 35885 bp, 30 predicted proteins | sample 3178371 | NCBI WGS metagenome assembly SXGQ01 (sample SAMN11356859, study PRJNA531348) | freshwater metagenome | isolation source: freshwater sample F1-20 | place: China: Fuxian Lake, Yuxi | collected 2017-12-25 | reverse complement strand
GACAAGGCCGCCAGCTCCTATCTTTTTGACCATTCTTCAGTTAAATTGCCTGGTAGCTCAGTGGTAGAGCAGGTGACTGTTAATCACTTGGTCGCTGGTTCGATCCCAGCCCGGGCAGCCATTTTAGGCCAACGACTTACCCTCGTTGGCTTTTTTGCTTAAAACGTGCTCCGCCATTCTTCCGCCAATTATTGAGTTCCCACCTTGATTCTAACGGCGTCTGTTATTTACCTATGAGGCAGATCTCTGGTTGTCGCTTTGGTTGTATGTTTTTAGGGCTAATAATTGAGAGTTCTTCGATTTCTGTAGACTGGCACAGCTGCCGCCTATGCCGCCGAGCGTATCTATTGACCGCTCGCAGACTGCGGGTCATATGAAGCTGCCGGATGGAAACTAACGCCATGAACCCTATCCTTAAATCGCTACTCGTGTTCGTCTTTCTCGCTGCTGCTGGATTTGCTGCAGATACGCCGATGGTTGCTGAGTGGCGGAAAAAGGCGGAGGCAGGTGATGCTAAATTTTAAGAACTGATGGGCGAGTGTTATGCTGATAACGCTAGCTCAGATGGCGTCCAGATCTCGCTGAAAATTGGCGAGGTTCGCGTTCACGACTTCGCGGATTTCATCCACGATTAAGTATCCTTCCACGTTGGCTTCAGCTATACTCTTCCCGGCGATCCTAGGGCTTAGGCCGCAGACTAACAGGACAAGTGGCCTAGTTTTCGGGTGATCACCGCACTTCCTTCGTTTCCTGCTTTGATGCCGTCGCCTTGCTCCTTTGGTTTGGGTTTAACTTTTTTTACTTAAGATAAAAAACTTCCTCTAATTGTAAAAATCCTGCATCTGGTCGCTTGCCTTCAAGGGCTGCAAAAAATGGCTCCATATCTGCCTGCCATTTTGCATTAATCTCCTTTTTCTCCATACCAGCTTTCGCATCTGCCAATGATGGGGTTTCAAAGTATCCAATCAGCATGCCATCTGATCGATCTAAATGCAGTGAATAATTATGCCAACCAGTTTCAGATAATGCATTTAACATCTCTGGCCATACATCGGCGTGACGTCGAACATACTCATCCATCATCTCTTTTCGCACGTGTAATCTAAAGCAAACTCTTTTCATCGATCTGGTGATCTAATAAACGACTTTCTCTTAAACTAACAACTGATAAAAAAACTGGATTTGAGTGGGTCCTAAAACTGGGCCAGGTGGAGTGTTAGTCTGCAGCCCTAACTGATAGGAAACTGGATTGGCATGGGGGAGGGGGTTATTGCCGGATTTTTTCCAGCCGCCAAAGCCGCCCGTCTCCACCCTATCCAAGCCCTCCGCTACGATTAACAAGCTTACTCCGGAGTCCTCGGGCCAGAATCCAGTTGTGGAGGGTTAGGTTGAAGTTTTCGAATGCGTGCTGAAGCTTCAGTCACTGCGGTCGCGTCCTCCAATATTTTGAATCCCAAAGAAAAAGTGCGACTCTGGCCGGGAGGTAATTTGGGTACTCGCCCCGCTAGTCGTTCTCGACGCCGATCGTAGGGGAAACCGGTTCCCGGTTCCAACCCCGTCACATAGCCTTCTTCTCGGGCATTTGTATTCTTCCAAAGCGTGAAAAACGGCAAGGTTGCCGTATCAAAACTCATCGCAATTCCACGATCCGATCGAGCGTTATGCAGCATTACATGTCCCCTGCCCTGAGCATCCGGCACCGGATAAAGGCAGTAAACCTGTTCAACAAACCCGAGTACTGGGCCCGAATAGTCCGAGTATTGCGCGGTGGATTTGGCTGCATGCGGGTTGAATGGAGTGACCCGTGAGACGGCACCGACAAACTTGGAACCGGCCTCCAACAACGGAGGCCCATAATTGGCATGGTAGATCACCTGATACTCTTGATCATAGGCACCATGGTTCCGCAGCGTGTCGCGAATATGAAACTCATTGGAGCCAGGTTCTGTGGCAATTTCTGTCCACAACTCAAGTTTAGGACCGTAAAACATGCGTTCATCCACACGACCGCGCACGCGCAGTGTGTAAGGAGGAGTTCGATCCACGCTGATCTCAACTTCGGAGGCAGGAATATTGCCAATTTTTCCGTGCAGGGTAATGTCCATTTCTGCTTTTTCGCCAACATTATTGATGAATTTATCTTTTCCAGGATGCCCTGCATATTCGACCCCGCAACGAACCATAAACTCATTAAACCCTTCGAGCCAGCCAAGGCCGCCACGACTGGAAAGGTTCATAAACTGAGGATGAACAATCTCTTTGACGGGCGATTCCCAGCCTAACCTTATTTCACCCAACTGGACTCGGAATAAGCTCATACCCCGCGTCGGAATGATGGACAACTGAAGACGACCATTGTCGATTGTAACGAGGTCCACACCTTCCTGCTTTCCTCCGTGGAGCGTTGCCTTAGTAATCGACCAAGGAGCGGTTGCCGGAACCTGTGCGGTCTGCGGAGTGATCGTCGCCGACACCTCATTCAAGCCTTGATCAACACTTGTGAGAGTTCGTCGATAAGGCTCCGCGAATAGGTCAAACAAAGCCGCCGAAGCCATCATGAAAGTCACTAAGAATTGGTTAAATTGCACAGATTCAAGAAAACAAAACTATTTTTAAGTACTATAAAACGCCCCTTAAATTAAACGTCAAATAAACTTTTCGCGTTCATTCGACACCAAAAAATTACTGATAGAAAACTGAATTGGCATGGGGGTAGAATACATGTCACCGAGTCAGTGGCCAGCTTTTTTGCCCAGCGGCCCCTTTGCCCTATTTTTTAAAAAATTAAAGTGGGTTATGGATGAATCTTAATCATCACCCCCGCGCACGTGTCCTACCCCCACCCGCTCGCTTAAGATCGATGTCAAAGTCTGTAAAACTAACGGGCATCTCGTCCACGCGTAACGAAAAAGCCTGAATACCGGTCCGGCCTTGGCCGAAGTAATATGGACTTCGTGCCCGTAATTTTAAGCCAGGAATTCTTAGCGCTTCTCCTGTTCGATCGACGCGACTTTGCCCACCGCATCGAAGACAACGCTCAACTGCTCGCGCGTACGCCGCGACGAATAATACATGTAGTAGGGATAGAGCGGATCACCCCAGCAATAGTAACGGTGGTACGAACCTCGGTAGAGAGTATAACCGTCGTCTTTATCATAGGTGGCATAACTCCAGACCTCCGTCGTGCCCTGCGCATCGGTGCGGGCGCGCACGCGGTCCGGCTCACCAAGCGACAGCTTCACCATCTCTTGGTCGAAGCCCACGCCGACCTGCCCTTTCTTAATCATTTCCTGCTGTGTCGGCGAAAGGAGCGCAAACGCCGCCGGACTTTTCCGGATGCGCGCTTCAGGCGTTGCACAACCCAACAGCCCCACCGCCAAAAGCAGCGCATTAAAAACGAGATGTAATTTTGAAGTTACCACACTTAATATACATTTAATCGTTCATTTCAGATTTGCAAACCGGTGACGCTCCGCCGCCCGTTTTGTTTCACGTGAAAATTCTTCTGCTCTGGGACATCGCCGACTCCCTTATCACTTGGGCCGTTGGGGGGTCCAGTTGCCTTTAGTAGGGAAAATTGTTGCCGACGGGATTGTGCTGCGGCGGGAAGTAGTAGGATTCGGGTTTGCCTTCTTGGCCGACGAGCTTCGCCTGCGCGGCGCTTTGGTGCATGTGGTGCGGGATCGGCCCCATGTTATCGAAGAACTTCGAGTAGACGGGCCACTTTTTGTATTTTTTCCAAATCGCGGACCCGACGAGTTTGGCGCCGGTGTCGGCCACGGCTTGCTGCAGCGTAAACTTTTTGTTGCCGACCACGCACCAGCTGAGGCCTTCGTCCCAGGCGCGACCCTCGTTGGCCGTCACGGTGGTCGAGGCAAACCAACGTTCATCGATGCCGCCGCGGTTCAGTCCGTAGGCGTAAGTATCGTCGGGGTGGAGCTTGATGCGTAGGCCGGGCTGAAGGAACGAGCGCGGCACCCAAGCGGGCGCGAGGCGCAGCAGCCCCCCGGTGGCGGCCAGCTCGGCTTCAACGAGGCTTTGCGAGGATTTTTTAACGATTTTGAGATCGAGGACGGAGGGAATGGCCATAGAATGGAGTTTGAGTGGAAAAAGTAAGTTTAAGAGTTTCGGGAAGGTGCGAAAAGACTACGGGGTGCGTTGTTGGATGAAGGCGAAGACGCCGCGCTTGTTGCCAACGGCGACATCGGGCCGGCCGTCGCCGTCCAAGTCCGTCACCACAAACTGCGTGCCGACACCTGAATCGTTGTCGATCTGGTGCGGCGTGTAGGTGACCGCTTTGGTCGCGGGATCGCGGTTGAGCTTGAACCAATAGAGCACGGCGGGCGCGTTGGGCTCGGGGTCGCCTTTTGGGCCGTGGGCCCAATGCCGTTTGCCCGTGACGAGGTCGAGCAAGCCGTCGCCATCGATGTCCGCTAGCGCCGTGGCATGGGGCTGGGAAAATTGGACGCCGCCGAGTTTTTCGGCGGGATCGCGGCTCAAGATCGCGTGCTCGCGCCACGTCGGCCCGGTGGCGCCGGCGACGGGTGGCAGCTGTTCGAACCAGCTCACGCCGTATTTGTGGGCCTCGATACTGGTGATGACGTCGGCGCGGCCGTCGGCGTTTACATCGTAAACATACATTTGGGCGCCGCCTTTACCGAAGTCGGTGGCGTGAAACGTCCACAGCGGGTCGCCTACCAGAGACGCAGGTTGCTCCCACCAACCGTTAAACGTGAGTAAATCAGACCGACCATCACCATTAATGTCGCCGGCGCCGATGCCATGGGTGTAACGTTGCCACTCGCCTTCAGGCGAAATCGCCCGGAACGACCACGGGGTCCCGGGCTGGCCGGGCTGCCGCGTGGCATATCCGATTTTTTTGTAAGCGGAGAAAATCAGCACGTCAGGCTGGCCGGCCAAGAGCTTCACGAAGTGGGGCGACTCGGTGCCGACGTAAGGATGGATCAGAAAACGGGGCCAATCGCCCCCGACCTTACCCGGATTCCTCAACCAGTGCGCGGGGCGGCCGGGCCAGCCGATTTGGATCGCATCGGGCAAGCCATCGCCGTCCACATCGCCCGCGTCGGAGACGAAGGTATCGGAATAACTTTCTTTGTCGTAGGCGTGGGGGGCACGGAGCTCGGTCCGTTTGGTGAAGCCCGGCCCGGCCCACCACAAAGGCCCGACGATCAGGTCGGGCTTACCATCTTGGTTAACATCGGCGGCGGCGATACTCTCGGCGTAGAATCTGCCGTCAATGATCTGCTTTTTAAAAGTAATCGGCGGTGGCGGCGCGGCTTGAGCCAGCAAGGGCCAGACCGCACAGGCAAAGCTGGCAACTACGACGCGGCAAGAGGAGGAGTTAAACATGGGGATAATCCGGGACAGACGTGGGGTGACGCGCATGAGGAAGGACGGGAGACACTAAATTACTGATAGTAAACTGAATTTACAGGGCCCGAACGGCCCATTAGGACCACTTCATACCGGAATGCACCTTACGAAACTACCAGATCATATCCGAATCCGGGGCGGTCGGACGGCCTAATGTAGATTCCCTCCGGTCCCCGCGTGATATGAAGGTCCTCTTCGTACCGTCTGTATACTTCGGATGGCCCGCCGGGGGCGGGCATGGCGCACTCGGCCCAAGGGGAATTGACAGTAGCCATGATGAAGTGCCGGCCAGGTTGACTTGCGCCGCCCGCGTGAGGTATGACAGGTATATCGTATGTTGACGCAAGAGCCGCGATACGCCGGATCTCCGTGAGTCCTCCGCACCAGTGAATGTCCGGCTGCCAGATGTGGGCGCCGCAGTGGTGCAATAACTGGCGGAACCCGTATCGGGTATACTCGTGTTCGCCTGTTGTAATTAGCGTTGTCTTGATTTGTGCCTTTAGCCTGCCATAGCCCTCGTAATCATCCGGTATCAGGGGTTCTTCAATCCAGTAGACGCGGTACGGCTCCACGGCCTTAGCCAGCTCAACCGTATAACCCTCGGTCAGCGACATGATACAGTCCAGCATGATTTCGCCGTCCTGACCAACCAACTCACGGGTCTCTTTCACCAAGTCCACGTTCTTTCTCAGGCCGTCACGGCCGTCCTCCGGCCCGAAGGGGAGCGCAAGCTTGAGCTTCTTGTATCCGAATTGTACGTGCTGTTTCGTATCGTTGTGTGTGCAATAGGCTGGAATCCGCGGTTTCGTCTCACCTCCCAAAAGCTTGTAAACCGGCAGGCCGGTGGCGTTGCCAATAAGGTCCCACAAGGCCAGATCGATCGCGCTGATTGCCTGGATGGCGATGCCCTTCCTGCCGTAGCGCATCGTGGACCGCCACATGATGTCCCAAAGCTTCTCAACATTGAAGGGGTCTTCGCCGATCACGAGCTTGGCGATGTCATTGACAATTGGGTTGGTGGTTCCGTGCCCGATGCCCGAGACCCCCTGATTCGTCGTGATCTGAACCCCCACGCCGGCTCCGTCCGCGTCGTAGGTGTAGAACTCCTGGCCGTCCCCTTGCTTCCCGGGCAGATACCGGTTCATCAGCAACGCCTTTGGGTCAATGTTTCTCGCTGCCGGCTCGTGGACCGCTCTGTATCGAAACGACGCGGGCAGCCGATTTCTCGGCGTGGCCCGGACCAATTTCGCGCCCGTGATTTTGAGGCCGCTTCGGCCGGCCTGGAGCGGCTCGGCTGCGATACCTTCCCGCGAAGCAAGCACGGACGCGCCGGCAAGCGACCCCAAACGCAAGAAGGTCCTTCGATTCATGTTTGAGATCTCCGAGTGCTAACAGGAACTTGAATTTGATTGCGCGGCCCCGTTGTCGTCCCTTCTTGAGGAGCGATTCTAACATGATAGTCCATTTTATCTTACATTATAGTCTTTATTTGGTCTGTACTTGCAAGACTAACCCCCTTGTGGATGAACCTCTAGAATGGGGCCCGCGCGCGTTTGTCTGACCCCCGCCGGAAGGGAAAAATCAAAGGGCTCTTGGTATTGGGGCGGCCAGTGCATTTGAGTAACAAACGAAAAAAGCGCCGGCGGGTGAGGCGGGCGCCGATGGATTGAATCGAGACTGGCGGTTACTTCGCAGCTATCTTTGAAGGGGTGATAACCTGCTTGTCGCCTTCTTGCTTAACGCTGCCGGTCACGGTGACGTCGTCAAGTGTGCCTTGGCAGATTTTACCGTGAAAATCTCTGCTAACTTGGTTGTGGACGAGGGTATAGGTGGTGATTCTGCCGTCTTTGCCGGCTACCTGCAGGGCGTTGGTGCATTTTTCGGCCTGCTGGAGTTCGCATTTGGCGCACATGGCTTTACCAGTGAACATTTGTTCGGCTTCTGCAGCCCAAAGGGTGGTGGCACCGAACGTGGCGATGAGGGCGAGGGGGATAAGGCGAGAGTTTTTCATAGTTGATTGTGGCATGAGTTAGAGGTTTCGAGATAACAGACGGTGGCGTTGGAACGGATAGGTAAAATCAAACGAGGTCAAGCAAGGCAGGCGTGGAAGCCGGCGTTGAGGGCGGTGCGGTCGAGGTTGCGGCCGATGAAGACGAGGGTGTTACTGATAGGAAACTGGAAGATTAAAATGAGAGTCTTGGGTTATTTATTTAAGGGGATGGTTTCGAGTGCAAGTGAAGGGTTGGCCGGGTTAGATCATGCACCGACTCTTTACAAATTTTAAAGCTGACTCGAAAAACGGCACTACGTCAATTCGGGATTCGTGACTCGAAATATTTTATAAGATACTGCGGTGCGGTGGAGATCGAAGTCGTTCGCGCAATGCTCAAGACGCTGGCTAATAAATTGGACTTGCGGCAAAAGCTAGAGGTTGAGCTAGGGCTGCGGATGGTCGGCAAGAATCACGCTGAGATCGCGATTGAGGGGCGGCTGATCCACGATGAAATCCGTGAAGTCCTCGATAACAACATCGCGACCTACCAGAGCGAGGAGTTGCCGGTTGAAGCTGAGGAGCAGCAGGCCTCAGACTAATATTACAAGTGGCCTAGTTTTCGGGGGATCACCGCAGTTTCTTAACCAGTTTCACGCGCGTGACATCATAGGAGCTCACATGCACTTCGGCCGGTTCGTATCCTTTTACGCCTACCATAAGTGAATATGATTTATCGGGTGAGCGGTTCATCACAAAAAGCAGCCCTTCTCCTGATTCTTGGTCCACGAGCGCCCGCGATTCCAAGTAAGGGCGAAATTCCTCGTCGGCCCCATTTAGTACAAAATCGGGCTCAATCTTAGTCCCGAGGAAAGACTGCACTACTTGACGGGTTCGAGGATGCAGCGTCACGTGATATGTGTAGAAGAGCTGGCAGCCCGTAATCAATAACCTACCCTGGTACTTTGCGGGCGTGACTGCCGCTGGAATCCCATTATCGTCATACTTCAACACCGCATCTGTCTCCTCAAGGAGCAGACGTCCGTTATAACAATATCCAGCAAAGGCGTTATCAGCTAGATTTAAGCCCTTACCCGTTCCCCGTAGACTCCATCCCGAATACAGTAGATAGCGCAATTTTCTGGATGCGGTCACTTTAATGCCAAAAGCTTTCGCGAAGCGGGCCGCTGTAGCGGGATCCTGCGGGGGCAGATCGATTATTGCCGAGCCGCCATTGGCTACATAGGCTTCTATGTCGGCTACTTCCTTGTCTGAAAGATCTGCGACATGCGGGAAAACGACGACCTTGTACTTGGAGAGATCTTTCGTGCCATGGACTATGCACGCGGCTTCATATCCACTATCGCTGAGCAACTGATATGCTCCTCTGGTTGCCTTCACTAGGGTTAATCCCGAGCCCACAAAATCACCCGCGTCGTCCTCCCTTGAACGCATTACCTGGTTTCTTGTGAAATAGATTCCGACTGAAGGCGACAGTGGTTGTGCTTTTGCAATAAAGGGAAGGTTTGGCTTCAACGCATCAATCGTTCTTTTCATACCAAGTCGGCGATCAGTGTCGTAGCTATCCGGCTCGATCATTCCGTTCACCATGGGCTCAGCGCCGTTCAGCAGTGGATCCCAACGATAGAAATAAATCCCTTTCATTCCGTGGCTCAAAAGATTGTTCACCTCTATTTCGATCTGCTTACCGCTGTAAAGTATGTTCGGGCCCGGCGCAGGAAACTGGCCGCCTTGAAACTCGGTGACCCAAGCCGGCTTCCCGGGGTTCATCGCCTTGAGCACTTCAAAACCCATGCTTACTCCTACGGTTTTCTCGTTAGTGCCCAAGTATCGACTCATGGTTAGAAGATTATAATCCCCTTCTTTGAACAACCACCAGTCTTGTCCCCTTGATTGAAGGCTATTAGAAAAGGTCACGTTGTGCGTAATCAGCGCATCTGGAACATGTCGCCTAAAGATATCTCGGCCTTCCAAAAGAAATTCATTAACGTCGGATGCGATAAATTCCCGCCAGTGAATATAAAATTCTTCCTCTGCCTCGGTTCTCTTCGCGGGTGGCCTCACGGAATCGAAATTCTTGAAGGTATGACCAAAGATGTTGTTGAACGTCTGGATATCTTTAAACTCTCTCTCCAAGGCGACTCGGTACTTGCCCAGCGTATTGTCGCAAAAGCATGCGTTTTCTATGGGCGCTATCCAAGGCTCATTATGTACATCCCAAACAATTACCGCAGGGTGATTCTTAAAGCGAGATACGCACTCTTCCAGGATTCTATTACGATCCTGCCGATAAAAAGGATGATCGATACACGCCCGCTGCCACCTGACATCATACTTATCAATAGGGAGGACCGAGCCATCCCCGCCAATAATTTTTGAATCCGGATATTTTTCAACAAACTCGTCATTAACGTAGAATGTGGCCGTGCCGAAAATAACCGTCAGCCCGTTTTTATGGGCTATATCCAACAGTTTTCCTACGTCGTCCATATTGGAATCCATACCAATCCGAATTCGGATACTGTTAAATCCAGTATCGGCGATCTTTGCGAGGTCCCTGCGCCAATCGGCTTCCCCTTTGGGCATCCACTCTGGTCGGGTCGACATCCCCCCAAAAGGATATTCGTAATGGGTTCCGAACCAGATGGGATCGACAGTCGATGTTTTCTGAAAACTATTCGGGGCGTTTACCGACGCTTTATTAGAAGTCGCATGCAGCCTTGTGAAGAGCGAAAAGAAAAAGATGAATGAAAAGCCACTGAACCTAGCAAAGATCTGAAGCGTTTTTTTATATGCCATAACTTAACTTTTTAATGAGTTATACTTTTTGTCAATGTCTTTTGATATTCCACTCTTTTTCGCAAACTTCCTTTAATCTTAAGTCCAGTGATCGAAAAAACAAAACAGTGGGTCGAACCCATGCGTATCGTCCAACGGCACGCAGAAATGGAAAGTGCCCTAGACAACGCTAAGCTCTCATGAATAAATTTCTTGGTGAACAGATCGACGTCGATAACTTAGCTCCTTCGGGCATACCTAATCGAGTTGCCGAAACTTGCTTCGCGCGAATTTGCTGCGCCAGGTCACGACTAGGCTGGTTTCCATAGTTTTTATGAAAACGAGGTCGGGGACGGGCGGTTTGAAGCCATAATACTTTTGTCATTGCCTTTTGTCATTTTTCGCGCAATCATTTACTATACATGAAAATAATCGTAGCTTTACGCGCCCTCGTACAGGTTGGTGACAATCAGGGGGCCGACTACCATGCCAAGCCTGACGGACACTGGATCAACAGCACGGACATCGCCACACCGATGAGCAAATATCCGGAGTACCGTAGGACGCGCCGTTCCTTTGGCATCGATGTGCTTGGCTCGGTGCTAGTGGAAGTGGAGGCTGACGATGGGACGATCGGCTTTGCCATGACCACGGGCGGCATTCCGGCTGCTTACCTTATCGAGAAGCATTTCCAGCGATTTGTCGTCGGCCAGACGGTACACAATTTGGAGGTAATGTTCGACCAAATGTACCACGCTTCCCTCTATTACGGGCGAAAAGGTCTGACGTTAAATGCCATCTCAGCCGTGGACTGTGCCGTTTGGGATCTACTTGGCAAAATCCGGCAGGAGCCGGTCTGGGCGATGATCGGCGGCAAGATGCGGCATAAGCAACCGATGTATGCTACCGGACCACGACCGGATCTGGCGAAGCAAATGGGCTTCATTGGCGGTAAGATGCCCCTTCCCCATGGCCCGGCGGACGGCGAGAAAGGGTTGCGCAAAAATGTCGAGCTCGCCGCCCGGATGCGCGAAGCTTGTGGCCCCGATTTTTTCCTGGCCTTCGATTGCTGGATGGCACTCACCCCGGCGTACACGCTGCGGCTGATTGACGCTCTGCGACCTTATAATCTTTGCTGGATTGAGGAGTGCCTCCCTCCCGATGATTACGCCGGCTACCGCCAGCTGGTCGAGCAGCGCAGCCACCCGATCATGATTGCAACCGGGGAACATGAATACAGCCGCTGGGGTTTTGAAAATCTGCTGACAACCGGGGTGGACATAGTACAACCCGATATCCACTGGTGCGGCGGATTAACCGAGTTGCTTAAAATCAAGGCGCTCGCGTCCGCGAAAAGTCGTCTTTGCATACCGCATGCATCGTCGGTTTACAGCTATCATTTTGCCATCGCGAGCGACGCCACACCGTTCTCGGAATTTCTCATGATGGCGCCGCAAGCCGACCGCGTGGTGCCAATGTTTGACCCACTGTTCACCGATGAACCAGTGCCAGTCGATGGCCAGGTCGAACCCGGGGAACAGCCCGGTTTCGGAGTCACCTTGAACCCGGCGCTCAAATGGCATCGGCCTTTCCAGCCATGAATCGCTTCTCCGGGCAGGCAGCGCTTATCAGGGCGGCCTCTCCGGACTCGCCATCACGCGCGACTGGCAGCTCCAACACGGCGGCGGTGAATGGTGTCGCGGCAAGTTTTTTGACACCTTTGCCCCGTTTAGTCCACACCTAGTAACTTGCGACGAGATACCTGATCCCGACAACTTGAAGATCGCCACTATTTTGAACGGAGAACGCGTACAGGATTGGACTACCAGCGACATGATCTTCGATGTCCCCTCGCTGATCGAATTCCTCAGCGGCAGCACCACGTTGGTACCAGGCAGAGTGATTCTAACCGAAAATCCACACGGTGTTGGTATGGCGTCAAGGCCTCCGCGCTGGCTCAAACCCGGCGATATCGTGACCGTCGAAATCGAAAAAATAGGGGCCCTGAAAAACTCGGTCGCGAATGAAGTCGGGAAATAGAACATGCAGACGTTTAATTAATATATGGATAAAGGCATCAAAGTCACCGCCGCTGGGGCTTCGCTCTTGGACAGCGCACTCAAAAAGGCGACCCAGCGGCTTCTTCCTTTCCTCCTTTTGCTTTATGTCCTCGCTTTTCTGGACCGTGTAAACGTGGGGTACGCAAAGCAGGCGCTAATGCGTGACATCGGCCTGAGCGAAAGCGTCTATGCGTTTGGTGCCGGCGTCTTTTTCCTCGGTTACGCGCTCTTTGAAGTGCCGAGTAATCTTATCATGCATCGGGTTGGCGCCCGGGCCTGGATGTGTCGGATCATGGTCACGTGGGGGTTTTTATCCGCCTGCATGATGTTCGTTAGCAGCGCACCAATCTATTATATATTGCGATTCTTGGTTGGAGTAGCCGAAGCCGGTTTTTTTCCGGGGGTAATTCTTTACCTCACCTACTGGTTTCCGGCGAAGAATCGCGGTCCCATCATGGGGCTGTTTTATTTCGGCGCCCCACTGGCCCAAATCATAGGCGGGCCGCTTTCAGGGTTGTTGCTGGACATGGACGGTTTTGGCAATCTGCATGGCTGGCAGTGGATGTTTCTTGTGGAAGGGTTGCTGGCCTCGGTCGTCGGCGTCTGGACCTTCTGGTACCTCACCAACCGGCCCGCCAACGCCCGCTGGTTGTCGGAGGATGAGCGAATCGCACTTCAATCTGCTATCGACGCAGAGGATCGCGCAAAAACCCATCATGGCGGCGAATCCGTGCTGGCAACACTCTGTCAGCCTCGGATCCTCTATTTTGGTCTGATCTATTGCCTGATCCAGATCAGTGTTTACGGGGTGACATTTTACCTGCCCTCGCACGTCGCGGGGCTGCTCAACCGAGAGACCGGGTTTATCGTAGGTTTGGTCAGCGCCATTCCTTGGATCTTTGGGCTGATCGCCGCCTACGCCATGCCACGACTGGTCGGGTATCTCGGAACAAGAAACAGCATTTCGGCCGGCGCCCTTATTTTTTCTGGAATTGGAATCGCGATTTCCTCAGTCGATATTCCGTCCATTGCTTTGGTTGCGTTGTGTATCGCCACGGCCGGATTTATCGGCGCGCAGCCCATATTCTGGACCTTTCCTACCAACGAACTCACTGGCGCAAGCGCCGCCGGCGGTATCGCACTTATCAATTCAATGGGAGCCATCGGAGGTTTCATTGCACCTAACCTGAAGACAACCGCAGAAAACATCTGGGGGACGGCAAGCGCGGGACAATATGCCTTGGCCGCCACCACGGTTGCCGGGGCGGCCCTGATTCTATTTTGCCGGCCGCGGCCGGATCACACTCGTGCTCATTTGGCTTAGGGCGCCCCGGTTGTTGTCGCGTTGAGGTATGTGCCGTATCCGACAATCACCGTGGAGAAAATGAGCACGACGATGCCGGCGGCGATCAATCCGTGCGTTCGGCGGCTGGTGCCGCGCCACTCTCTGAGAGCCAGGCCCCAAATCGCACTGAAGATGATGATGCTCGCCATGTGCAGCGTCCATGAACTGAAGCCGTAATCCCCCATCTGCGTTTCGCCCATGGTGTAGAAGAAGAACTGGAAAGACCAGGTGACACCCGCAAACGCGCACAGGCACAGGTTCGCAAAGCGCGGGGCGACAGTTCCATCGGAAGCAAATCGCGCCAGGTATTCGCCTCCGCTGCCGCGACGCCGGTGCAAATAGATACACCAAACCGCATTGCTCGTGAACCCGCCGCCAAGAATGACCACCAATTTGGGCAGGCCGGTCCACAGCAGTGGCGTGCCAGCCGCCGCCGACAACGCGGCCAGCGGCGCCGCCGCCTCAAGTCCGAAGGCAAAACACGCGCTCATCAAGCCGCAGAATATCGCCACTGCGATGCCTTTCCTGAAATTGAACTCCCGCACCGATTTCTGCTTCGCTGCCGCGGGCATCTCGCGCTCCTTGCTTAGTCCGGCAAGCGCCGTCAGCGTGATTCCGATCACGCACACGCCAATGCCCAGCAAAGACACTTGGCCGGACTGACTGCTGGCGATAGCCCCGAAGCTGCCCTTTAAGACCGAGGGAATGAGCGTGCCGCACACCGCACAGATTCCGAGCGCCACGCCATATCCCAGCGACATGCCCAGGTAGCGCACGGCCAGGCCGAAAGTAAGACCTCCAATGCCCCAAAGCAGACCGAAAAACCAAGCCCAAAAGAGGGCCCGGCCGGGCGTTCGCGCAAGCACCCCGATCAGGTCGCTGGTCATAATCGATGCGCAAACCCATGGCGCCACAAGCCAGCTGAAAAACCCTCCTGCTAGCCAGTAAGTCTCCCACGACCATTTCCTCACCTTCTTGTAAGGGACATAAAAGCTGCCGGCCGCCAGGCCCCCAAGCCAGTGGAACAGCACGCCAAGGAGAGGACTGGAGGTCATGGATGCGAAAATTAGCAGACACGCATCGTATCCAGGCCAAGCAACAGGCCGAACTTGGCTATTTTTTCTCCGAGGTGTCCCACTCCGACCGCGCAATGATGCGCCGGACCATGGCTGTTCCAGCGATTGACGAACTCGCGCGCGCCGCACGCGAACCGATAGCGGCTGTTGGTGTTGCCGATCTCGAGAATCGGACCAGGCACCGACTCGGCTTCGGCATAAAGCAGCGCTAGCCGGCCGCCGGACTCGATGACTGAAAGCAGGGTGACCGGACCGTGGCGCACCGCCATCTCGACGGAAACCCCCCGCCCGACCTTACCGTGATAAACCTTCAACGGGCGCACCTTGGTGCGACCTTGCGCGATAGCGATGTGGCCGGGACCGTCATGGCCCATCAGGACGACGTCATCATTGAAGTCTATTGCGTAGTACTCGGTAAACGAACCGCCCGCGCCGAACAAATCCATAATCTTCATCGCTTGGGCGTTCTTCACCTCGTACTCCCCGGCGACCGGCACGCCGCGCGCTGTAAGTTGCGAGGTGCCTAGGATGATCGATGCCATAGTAGTTTCGTTTTCCTCCACGCCCGTACCCTTGTAGTAATAGGCAAGCGAACCCAGCCGGTAGTCCCGCACCAGCCCATCGAGCGCGATCGCCGTGCGGGCAGCCTCCGCCAGATCGTCCTCGTAGCAATCCGGCTGCACCTCGAAAACTTGTTGAAATTCATCCACACGCGCCGCCACCGCGGCGACCGGAACGCCGCGACGGCGGGCGGAAAGTTCGTCCACCTCAATATGCTCAATGTGCGTGCCGAAGATCGCGCTCTGCAGGGTCACATCGGACTGGATGTCGATCATGCCGCTGTAGTAATGCCCCATAAGCCCGAGCCGGTTGCCGAACATACCGGCCACCACACGCGCCGCGTCGATCCAGGCGTCAACCTCCTGCCAACACACCGGATCGTCCTTAAGCACCCCCGTGACTTGGTGAAAGCGCACGCCTGCCCGCTTGAAGACGTTGGCTATCTCCGGCACTGGGCAGGCCGCGCAATGCGCCAGCCATTCGCCCGTCATCCCCGTCAGCTCACCCAACGCGTTGAACCCCCGATAATCGATGGCCGCCACCGGTGAGAGGTTGAGCACCAACACGGGCACCTTTGCCCTCAATACAACCGGCAGCACCGTCGAAGAAAGCGCGTACGTCGTGACGTGCAGCACGATGAGATCAACATCCTGCCGGCGGAACTCGCGGCCGGCCTCAAAGGCCCTTTCGGCATTGTCGACGAGGCCGGCACTGTATATCTCGACCCCGGGTCGCTTCAGTTTCTTTGCGACGAGACTCATATAGCCCTCTAGCCGTTCCTTGAGTCCGCCAAACTGAGGCCAATAGGCATCGAGCCCAATGCCGAACAAGCCGACCCGAAGTGGAGTGCTCATCGTTTTATATTAAGACATTGCCAACTGCAACGGCATGGATCTGCCATTCTATACAATCGGCATGCGCTCACACTTTACTCAACATTTTCGGGGCGCACCGTCACGGCTGGCACAAGAGCCGCAATATGCGCGATCTCGCCACGGAAGGCTGTTTTGAAGAAGTTGTGGCGCGATCGATGCTGAATCAACTTTGTGTTGGGAACGGCAGGCGCTTTTCTTCGGGCAGGTCCAGGCAAGAGCCCGCTCGCCCTCACCGAAAAGAAATCGCGGTTGGCGCACAACTAGGCAAGGTGCCCAGCTTAGAGCCAACCGCGATTGAAGTTAGGAGTTAGAATTTTGCATCAAATGACACTAATACCAATCTACCGCTTTCTGTATTTTGATTACCGAATGTATGTACAGAAGCATCTGGATTAAGCGCGTTGGTCACATCTAAACCTATACGATATCTCCCTCCTTTGAGACCATAAGAAAAGCCGATATCAGTAACAGTCTCGGTCTTGGGATAACTCATGCTGCCTGTTTTTAAAGGAGTTGAGCCATAATGGTAGGTCCAACCCTTGAAGTAAGTTTTGAATCCAACATTCAACGTGAGTCCAACATCGGGTGAAGAGCCGAATGAATACTTGAGGCGCGCGAAGAGGGCATCTCCTGGATCATTGTTAAAGGTAATCACATTCGCTTTTCCCGTCACATCGGGCTGACCGGGAGCGGTAGCAGTTCCATCCTGAATTCCACCACCTGCCATAAAGGTAAGATTTTTGTTTATTTTTCCAAATATCTCGAATTCCCAGCCCTCTGATGCGAGTAGGTTCTCGTAACTGACACTGGCATGAACAATAATACCATCAACAACTACCTTCGGCAGAAGCTGATATGCCCTTGAACCAGTATTGGCTACTTTGTAGCGACCGACGGTATATATAATTCTCTCCTCCAGTAACGATCCCTTTATACCAAACTCATCCAAAGTTGTTGTTGGCTGAATTAGCACCGTCTCGAGCGACCTCTTATCACCAACAGGCAGGTTAGCATATAGGCCAGTAAACGAAGCAGGATCCTCATATTGTGACTTCGTCGCGTAGAGGGATAATCGCGGTGTCACTTTGTACAGCACAGAATACGATCCGAATAAAGGCGTGTCGTTCTTGGCTACAGACGATACGATTTGAGTAGCAACACTACGAGTTTTCAGATCGAAATAATTTTTGCGCTGGGCTACTGTTAGGCGGAGTTTATTATCTAGCAAGCTAGCGGTGACCTGTGCGTAGACGCTCTTGTTAACGCCCGAGGTAACAGTACCATTTTTTGTTACATCTACAGGAAAAGAGTAAGTTGCCAAGGCGGGGTTCCAGGGGAATAGTGGCGTAGGCGCAGAATTCGTAACTGGACGAAAACTTTGGTTTGAACTATCTGAATAGTCGGCACCAAACAATGTGGTAAAGTTGCTATTCGTGGCTACATTCTCATGCTTCCAAACGAAATCGCTGTTATATGTAAATGATCTACGAGCGTTGTAGTACCTAAAAACGAAGGCTCTACCCAATCCTGTTACTGGATCGTACACTTCAGCTGCGGGTCCACTCCATGTACCATCAATATTCCTATCAACGATGTTGATAGCTTGTCTGGTACTCAAATTTTCTGTAAGATTTAAGTCCAAAGCAGCGCTTGAGATCATGCCTCTGTCTAGAACCCCGATATCATTAGGAACACGGGATGTGTCGGCATCAGGAAAAAGTTTGTGGCTAGGAAGAGTTCCTGGTGCGTAGAAAAAGTATAAATAGTTCTCATAGGTGTCGGCGTTTGAAAGATCTGCTCCGACAATAGACGGATTATGATTATGATAAAGATTTACTGTTGCCGATAGTTTTCCTTTTTTAAGATTATGTGCAACAGCTAGTTGCAATCCTGATCTTTCGAAATCACTCGCATCTTTAGTGGCACTCCCGCGCGAATAAACTGAAACGACTCGATATGCTGTCTTGCCATCTGATGTAACCAAACCGTTGTTATCCAGCACTACTCTCTGATTAGGAACAGGACCCCCAGTTCCAAATGTTGTCCCAATTTCGGTGCTATTCTGAAAGGTGGGCATCTTTGATACAAAGTTCAGAAAGCCCGCTGGATTCCCTCGCCCATATCCAGCGGTAGCGGGCCCTTTGATTACTTCAATACGATCAAAAAATGCCGTGTCCATTACAGCGTTCCCGCCAATACCAAACCCATCGTAGAATATAGATCCCGTACTTATACCACGAATGTTGTATCCTGGGTTATGTCCAGATTGCGTCTGCGAAACATTAGCCACAAACTTTACCGCCGTGAAGGTGCTCACAAGCTTAGCATCCTTCAAAAGCTCGCTCGTCACGACTGAGACCGCCTGGGGGGTGTCGATATAGGACTGACCCAAGCGCCCAGACGAGGCCTGCATCGCGCCGTACCCAACATCTTTTGATGCAGTAACAGTGAATGGCGTCAGCGATATTGTTTCCTGGTCTTTCGTGGCAGCACCGGATGGTTGTGACTTTTCCGCTGAGGTTTGCGCGAACAAGCTTGCGGTACTTACGATCGCTAAAGCGGCAAAAAGCCGCGTTTCTCTTACCAGGGTAGTTATATTTTTCATTTTTGGTGGGTAGTAACAAAAGCTTATTAATTAGTATTTGTTAATGACAACCGCTATTTTTTTTAATGTCAACAAAGAATGTATGAAATAAACTCAATTTCTTCGGCCTAACAAGAATAGGGGGTTGGCGATAGGACGCACAGAAGTGCTGCGGTTAGGATTACCGTTGGGTTCTTTGTCCTTGATTTGCAGATGTTTAGATATTTAGGGAATGCGGCATAGGGCGGCTTGATCATTTTTTTGTTCTTTCTGTAATCACCATATGGTTATTTCTGCGCCTTGAAGGTTCACTGGCGCGCCGAGGTATGCGCCTCCATCACCAGCACCCAATCCTGGGGCGACGGCACATTTGGCGTGTTCCATGACGTGGACGTGGGAGTCACGACTCCCTTGTCAAAACGCCGCCCGGTGGCCGGGTCGAAGAAGAAGGCCGTATACGGCACGCCGGGCACGAGGTTGTTCACCGTAAACCCGCTCCAATCATAGATGCCCTTTCTCGGACGGTAGATGATGCGCGTCCCGTCGGGAATGCCGGCGGCAAAACAGCCCGGTGCCCATTCCGGATGCGGCTCGAATTTCTGCCACGGGTACTGCTCCAGCAGTTTCTTGCCAATGCCGAGCTGGGTGGCGCCGGGGTAGTTCATCCCTTCCTTCCAGGTCGTCCAGTCATAGGGTTGGCGAGCCCACGCGCCCCAGTTGCCGTGGTCGCCTTCCACGCCGGCATGCCAGATTCCGGCCGCGCCGTAGGTGTGGCCCGCTGCGCCGCTCAGGATGCTCTGCCAGAATATGCGGCGCTGCACATCTCCGAACCCCTGCTGCATGTGCCCCTCATAACAAGTCTCGCCGACCAGTACGGGCATGGGCGGCTTGGTCGAGTATGCCGAGGAAACGATCGCCACGGATTGCGGCGCCACGGCAGCATGCTCATCGTGGTTCCCGCCGACCATGTCGAAATCGATCACAGGGATGTCGTCCTTGGCAGGTTTCCGCCCATGGCCCGTATGGCCGGTGAGCGGGTGATGGTAGGGATCGATGCTCCGGAGATAGGTGGCCACTTCGGCCCAGGGACCCTTGCCCGCTTTGGTTTCCTCCGGAATTTCGCCAGCCAGGATCCATATCACCGGATAGGCGCCGTAGCGCGCAATCAGGTAGCGCCAGTGCCGCTTGATGTTGGCCGCCCCGAATTTTTCCATGCTGTTGCAGTCGCCCCGCCCCCAGGCACCGACAATCGCCGGAACGATGCCGGCGTCCGCGAGATGCTTGAGCCGCCGGTCCGCATAGTCAAAATACCTTGGATTGACCACGCTTATATCCTGCGCCAGGTACGGCTGTCCGCCTTCATTCTCCAGACTCGGTGCGAAGAAGTTTTCGTCGGGATAGGGTCCGCAGACGATTTGCACAACGGAGAAACCCTTGGCCTTGCGGTCGGCTGTTAGTTCCTGAAATCCCTCCCACGGCAGTCGCTTGCAAAGCGCCTTCCACCAAGTATCGCCGAGCCAAAAAAACGGCGTGCCATCCGCGTGCTCGAAGTGGCGCTTGTTCTCCGATACCCGCAACGGCCCGTGCTTGTAGAGCGGGTTGTCGCCCGTGTAGGCCGCAACCGAAAGAGTTTGCTCGTTTCCATTGAGGCCGGTGTTCGCCTTGTCTGTGCATTCAACCCGATAGGCAAATTTCCCCTGTACCGGCGGCGCGAATCGCACCGTCCATTTCTTGTCGCCCGCCCAGAAGGCCGGAACCTTCCATTGCTGGTTACCATGTTGGAAGACCACATTGACTTCCAGATCGGTGAAAGGATTGGCATACTGCTTCGTGGTGGTATAGGAGGTCTCAAATACTTCCCATTGACCAATCTCTGCTGCGCAGATGGCTAACTGATTCAATAAATAAAATACCAATAATATTATTTTGGTTTTCATAAATTTCTTTGTTATCTGTATTAAAAAGCTCGATTTCTAATTTTGATAAACTGGATTATTTTGAGAAAAATATTTTATCAAACTGCTCAACGATTAAAGTGTGGAGCTGATTAAATTCATGCGATTTAGCATACTACACCATGTCCGGAAAAAAATAGCGTTTGTCAATATCAAATGTTTTTCAATTTTATCATCCTCATGTTGATAGGTAGCACTACCTCATTTGATATAAAATCCAGAAAAGATCCGCAGATAGCCGCATTATGCCAAGTTCGCTAAGCTTTATTTAAACCCGCATTGCCGGGAATGGCGCAGGATGCGCAGGCGTGGATCAGGACGCATCCGCAGAAACACTCAGTGTAAGTTGAGCGTGGAAGGTTTTGGGTCGCCTGGGGCGACAAGTCGAAAATGCCGCTCAGATGCCAGACGAGGAAGAATCCGGCTAGGGCGAGCAGTTACCCGCCTTGTGGACGGAGCGCGTGAAAGATCCCAAAAAGACACTGCTCTGCCTTGCGGGTTAGTCACACTCACACCCCACTTCAAAAATCCCAGACTTTGGTCCTCTCCATGCTGTCTTCCGACCTGAGCGCCGCTCATTCCCAGATTGAGTTCATCTGCCAAGCATCCAGCTTCTTGAGCACTGCGTCCTGTCCTTGGGCGCGCAGTGAAACTCCGACGCTGTCTTTGCGGTCTGGATAGACGCGCATGGCAAGGTATAGCTTCTCGTTTACAAAGACTTCCACCACGCTGCGATCGACGAATACCCGCAACTTCAGCGACTCATCCCCTCGGTCCATGTCGGCCCGCTCCGGCGGCCTTATCCAAGTATTCGGATTGTTGCTCGAACGCGTGCCGTCAAGGCAAACGACACCTTTCGTCTGATACCACACGCTCAGTTTCCGATCGAAGTTGTAGAACGTGATGGTGGTCTGCTCCTCGGCATTCGGTGAGCGCAGGACGCTGAGTTGCACCCAGCGCGACAATTTCGGGTCGATCTCCACTGCCAGTTCCATCGTGTTGCCCTTGATCGAATCCAGCAGGACATCCTGGTTGGCGCGCAGAACGGTCTCGCCGATGTGCTCGTGAGCGCCCCGCAGTGAAGCCACGGCTTCCATTGGTGCGATCCGCAGCCGTGAGTCCGGCCCCAAGGTCAACCGCTGCGCAAGCGACATGACTTGGTCCCACTCCTTGCTGCTTTCTCCATCGTTGATGTTGAAGATGTTGATCACCCCTCCCTTCCCATCCGCCGCCGCGGACGGCGCATGAACACCGCCCGGGGAAACCGCGCCATGATTAAATCTCCCCTGCGCATACGGCTTGAATTTATGGCGTTGCCTGTCGTAGTCGCCGAGTAGGTACTGACCGCCAGTGGCATGGCTGAAAGAAAGAAGGATATGCTTGTTGCCGATGGGCACAAAATTGGGACAGGCCGTGGCATCCACCCAGGCATTGGAGCCACTCAAGGGAACCAAAGGGAACGGATTATCCTCTACAAACTCACCGTGGGAAACCCAATCGACCAGATTCCCCGACGAGAGAAGATGGTTGGCCTTCATCAGGCCGTAGTAGGTGTCGCCTTCCTTCCAGATATAAGAATCGCCTGTCGTTGGGCGTACCGGATTTGCCCCGAGCTTCTCCCAATTCAAAAGCAGAGGATCCTTTGCGACGGCAACCATCTGGCCGGCGGAAATCCCGGGATAAAAGGCGACCGCTTGATGCTCCTCGACAACTACCCCGCCGGAGAAACACATCTTTTCCATTCCCGGATATAGGGCGTAAGGCAAATCGCGCCAATGAACCAGATCCTCGCTGACCGCATGTCCCCAGTGCTGGCGGCGCTTGGCTAGATCCGCCGGGTCAGGAAATTCGTCGGGAGGATACCCTTGATAAAAAAGATGCCAGCGTCCCTGCCAAAGACAAAGTCCGTTCGGGTCATTCAATTGACTCTCGGGGCTGACGAAATGATAGAGTGGACGGTAGCGATCGGCCGCCAGCCTTTTCCGTGAGGCCGCAAAACGCAGCATCTGCACATCGGTTTCCAGTTCCTTTTCCTGTTCCAAAAGGGTTTCCGAAAACTTTTGGCGGGGCACGAGAGAAGCGTACGGCTCGGAGCCCGCTTGGAGCTTGGCCCAGAAAGCCGCTAGACTCATCAAGAAAAGCAATCCAAGCAGCGAGGTGCACCGATTCGCGCACGGCCCTGCCGGAAAAGCTGCTGGGAGTCTTTTCGCGTCTTCTTCCAGAAATCGTGACCTTTCCTGACTGCAGTGTCCAGTCTTGGGGGTCGGGTAGGTTTGCCCGCGTCTCATTTGTGGTGATAGATTGTGAAGTCCTTGCTGCTTCATGAAGTATTACACAAGCATGAAAGCACCTGTTCACCTTGCGACCGGCTCGCTCAGGGCTCGGTTAAATATTTGGGCGCACAATGCCGCATAGTATCCGTTTGGTTTGATCTGCTTCGGCCTCCCTGCTTTTTATGCGAAATCGGGCGGAAACAAATTCCGGGTAATCTCCGAGTAAAACGCAACGGAACGCCGCAACTTGTCAGGAAGGTCATCCTTCCAAAGGTGACCTTGGACGATGACATCACCCGAGTAGCTTCCTGCAGCGAGGGCGGAGAAAACGGGAGCAAGCGGCAGATCCCCTTCGTCCAGCGGCAGGCTGACGGGCTTCGCGCGCGGGCCGGGCGTCGCCCGTCGGCAGCCACATACATTGAAGCTGGATATGGCGGAGGCATGGACCGAGAGCTGAGTGGCAACTTCCATTGGTTCATGAACAGCAAAAACATGGTTGGTCGGAAAAAGGTAGGAAAGCCGTGGATGCCTGACCAGCTGCACGAGTCGCGCAGCCTCGGCGGGAGTCTCCAATGGATAAAACGAATGGGGGTAAAGCGCCACATCGACGCTCCGCTGTTCCGCAATTTTAAGCAGTGGCTCCAAGCGGGAGAGAATCGCCGTCCACACCTGCGCAGGCAGGCGGGCGGGATCAGAACATTTGAAGCTCAATTCGATGCGCGGCGCGCCCTCGGTTTCCCGGAACAACCGCTCGACACGGCGATGGAAGTCGGACTCGACGGGCAGAGCAAGGTCGACATTCACGTAAACGCTGGTGAGCCGCAGTCCGTGCCGAGCGGGTTCCCTTCCCAGTTGGCGCAAACGGACAAAATCGTCGTCTTCCAATGGGTAAGGTACCGCGTGGACCCCGGCAAATCCGGCCTCCGCGATGGTGGCACAGCGCTCCGCCCAATCAAGCGAAGGGTCCAGGAACAAAGTATTCTCCATGGCAATGAGCGGCCATGGTCGCCGGCTTCGACCGCGACCGGCTGCCGGGCGAACGCCTTCCATGGGTTGCTGCTGACCAATGTCGCGCCGAGACGCTGATTCCGGATTGGATGAATTCGTTTGTGTCATTATCAATAGTTGCGCGCCGCCTTAAGCCGACGCAGGAATGGGACTACCACATCTCCCCGCGATGCCGGATGGAATCGAGGGCGATGGCGAAAAAGATGACGAGGCCCTTGGCGATGGTGTAGGTGAACGGCGATGCATTCATCATCGCCAAGCCGTTCATGATTGTGGTGATCAGGATGATTCCGATCACCGCGCCGGGAAAGATGCTCCCCTTGCCCCCGAACAAGCTGGTTCCGCCGAGGACGGCAGCGGAGATGACGATGAACTCGTTGCCTTCACCAAAGCCGGCCGCGACGCTGCCGATCTGTCCGGCCGACAATATGCCGCCAACCGCCCCCAGCACACCGCACACAACGTAAGCAATGATGATGTTGCGATTCACCTTAATTCCGGCGCGCTTCGCATTTTTAGCAGAAGCACCGATCGCCATCAGGTGCCGGCCATACTGCGTAAGCCGCAGCACATAATCGGAGATCACCACGACCACGACGAAGAGAATGACCCCAATCGGAATGAAGCCCACGTGCCCGTTGGCCAGCGCCACGAGTGTCGGCGGCACATTGAGGGAAGCCGATCCGGACAGCTCCAACCCGACACCACGCATAATGCTGCCTGTGGCCAGAGTGACAATAAACGGGAGCATGTGCCATCGCGTGACCAACACCCCGTTGAGCAACCCGATAATGCCACCCATGAGCGCGACCAAGCCGAGGATCAGACTAAGGCCCCAGCTGTGATTCAGCCATGCCCCCGGAAGGCCATTACCGGTCGTGCCCAAAAAGCCGACCAAGGTGGAAACCAGGAACATGCTCCGGCCAACCGAAATGTCTATCCCGGCAACCAGCAGCACGAACACCATGCCGACGACGGCGATCCCCAACGGTGAAGCTTGCTGCAGGATTAGGAGAAGATTGTCGAACGTGCAAAACTGCCGGTTGGCCAGGGAAAATAAGATAACTAGGATCAGGAGTGCGGCGTAGACGCCATGCTTCGTCAGAAGCAGCGCATTCCCTGGATGGTGATTGGCCTTCACGTGGATTAGCTGCGTTAAAGGGCGAGCCCAAGAATTTTCTCCCGATCGAACCCAGACTTGGGCAGGTCGCCGGTGATCACACCGTGTTTCATCACCAGCATGCGGTCACAGGTTCCGATCAACTCCTCGATCTCCGATGAGATGATCAGGATCGCCGATCCGGACTTAGCCAGATTGAGAACGATTGTGTAGATTTCGAACTTCGCCCCGACATCCACGCCCCGGGTCGGTTCATCGAGGATCAATATCCTCGGCTTTTTCATGGCCCACTTGCCAAACACAACCTTCTGCTGGTTACCTCCAGACAAGCTGTTCACCAACTGGCGCTTGCTGTCCGACACCTTTATCTGCAGATCCTTGATGGCTTGTTGATTGAGCCTGTTCCGCTCGTAGAGATTCACCACGCCCATCCAATTCTGCAAATCAGGCATAATGACCAGGTCGAGGTTGTCATCAACCGGCTTGGTGGACAGCAGGCCCTCGTTGAACCGATCCTCGGTAATGAACGCAGCCTGCTCCCTGATACAGATTTCGGGGCTCAATCGCGCCAGCTTGACGCCATTCATCGTGACTTCCCCTTCGTCCAACTGCTCAACGCCAAACAAAGCCTTAGCCAGTTCCGTCCTCCCGGCCCCCATGAGCCCATAAAGCCCGACAATCTCGCCCTCTCTGATTTTCAGGGACACATCTTTGACGATTCCCTGCCAGCTGATCCCGCTGGCCTCCAGCAGGACGGTGGAGCCGATGGTCTTCTCGGCGACGGGATAAATGCGCGTCATTTCCCGCCCTACCATGGCCTTGATGAGTTCGGATTCGGAAAAATCCGCCGCCGGCGCGGTGGCGATGATCTTCCCGTCGCGCAAAACCGTGATGCGGTCACACAGCCGAAAGACGTCCTCCAGGATGTGGGAAATATATACGATCGATATGCCGCGTGCTTTCAGCTCGTTGATCGTTTTGAATAGCTTTTCCTTCTCCCGCTTTGAGAGGGACGTCGTCGGCTCATCAAAGATCATGATCCGGGTATTCCTCATCAATGCCCGGGATATCTCGATCATCTGCCGGATCCCGGCCGAAAGGGATTCCACCTTCGTCTCGGGCGTCACGGGCAGTGAAAAACGGGCGATACACTCGCTGGCGGTCCGCCGCATCGCCCGACGGTCAATCGCGCCAAACCATGTCTTAGGAAACCCCGCGATAAAAAGGTTTTCGGCCACGGTCAGGTTCGGAAACAAGTTCAGCTCCTGATGAACGAAGGCGATGCCCTGTTCCGTCGCCGACAGGGGACTGCGCGGGTCATACGGTTCGCCGAACAGCGACATGCGTCCCGAATCCATGGCGCTGACACCGCCGATGATGTTCATCAGGGTCGACTTGCCCGCCCCGTTTTCCCCCACAAGCCCGAGCACCTCGCCTGCCCTCAGGTCGAGGTTGATTCCATGCAGTACCTGCACCCCGGTGAAGGCCTTGCGGACATCCGACAATTGGAGTGCGACGTTTGCCATGGTTTGAGCTTCGCGTTCAATCCCTTCCCTGCCGGTGATTGAGGAGATATCCTCCCGCGGCCGAGACCACAATGAGCACGCCCAACACGATCATGATCGCCTCCCAGCCCACCCCGAGAAGGTTCATTGCGTTGTTGAGCAGCGTAATGAACAACACCCCAAGAAGCGTTTTGCCCACACCGCCAAAGCCGCCCGAAGTGCTCGTGCCCCCGACAATGACGCTGGCAATCGTCGTCAGGAACATCTTGTCGCCGAGCGATGGCATGCCGACCTGATTTCTGGCCGTGGCGACAATACTGGCGATGCCCGCAAAAAGTCCGGAAATGATCATCAACTGGACAATGGTTCTTTTCACCGGGACGCCGGAAATGAAGGAGGCCTTCGGATTCACGCCGATAGCATAAACGCGTTTCCCAAAGACCGTGCGCGCAAGCAACCAGTGCGAAAACAGCCAGACGGAGAATGCGATCAGGATCGGCACGAAAAAATACCGGCCTTCGCCTCCAAGCACAAAAAAGGCTTCCGGTAGGCCCGCAATCGAAGCGGTATCGCTTACCAGACTGGCGAACTGAACCGCCAGCCCCAGCACGATCAGCTGGGTTGCCAGGGTGGCCACGAACGAGGGCATTCTCAAAAGTGTCACGGACAAGCCATTGACCAGGCCGACCAATAACCCAACCACCATCATCGCCAGAATGGCCGCAGGAATGGACAAGCCCGGCGAGCCCGCCAGTGGGGACAACGCCATGATATAAGCGCCCAACACGCTGCCCAGGGCCAAAACCGAGGTCACCGAAAAATCAATACCCCCGTTGAGCACCACGAATGTGAGTCCACACGAGATGATCAACAGATCGGCGGACTGCAGCAGATAATTCTTGAGATTGTAGATTGTGCAGAAATGCGGGACAAAAGCGACGGCCAGCAGAAACGACCCCACCAGCAGGGGCAGAATCGGGATATCGCGCAGCATCCACAAAAGCTTGCGCGCGTAATTTTCTTCAGGGTTGCGCATGCCGCGATTAACGGAGAAGCGGATAACTCCAGACTTTGGGAGCCACCTCGTTGAAATTATCGGCCGTGATGATCTGACCTTCGTCGTAGATGACCCGCTGGGGCGGCTGCCTGCCCGCGATCAGGTTGAAGGCCCATTCCACCGCCAGCTTGGCCTCCAAGTGCGCATCCTGGGCGGCGTTGCCCCAGCTATATCCGTCCTTCAAATACTGCATGCCGACTTCATCGCCATCGAAGCTGACAATCGGAAAATGCCCGGGCTCCCCCCGCTTGGCCCAGCGCCCCCGCTGCTGCAGCACCGCTTTGATCGGCGGCAACAGGTAATCGGAAGGGGTCACAATCAAGCTCGCTTCCGGATTCGCCTGCAGCGCGTTTTGCAGTCCCTTCAAAGCCGTGTCCTGATTCCATTCCGTCGGCACCGCGGTTACCAGCGAGAGCACATCGGGATTCTCCGCCAATGCACGCTGATGACCGGCCTTGCGCAGCACTGCGTTCTCATCGCTGAGATTTCCGACGAGCATTACGACCTTGTAGGTCGCTCCCTGAGCGCGCGCCAAGTCGGCAAAGGACTTGAGAACCTTGTAGGCCATGTCCTGGTTGTTGGCGATGATCTGGACGTCAGGCTGGGTCGCACCGGAAACCGGCCGGTTGATCATCACAATGGGGACCCCAGCGGCCCGGCAGTTTTTGATCGATTTGACGATCGCCGCGCTGTCCTTGGGAAAGCAGATGATCGCGTCCACCTGACGGGCGAGCAAGTTTTCGATCTGAACGTTTTGCTTCGCCGCATCACCTTCAGCCATGACGGAAATAACCTTCGCCCCTCGCCGTTGCGCTTCCTCGGTGACGGCCTGGTGATTGACCACCAGCCACGCCGATTCCAAGGAATCGTAAGACAGCCCCAGGGTAATGGTTTTGCCAGCTCCCGCGTCCTTGCTGTCACCGCAACCGCCCAATACCGCCACCGCGAAAAGCAGGGCCGCATATGTGGCCAAACGCTTACTCATTTTTTATTTCCTCCTGTGATTAATTGAACTTTGCGGATCGCCCCCAGCACCCCCGCCCGGTCACCCAGTTCGGAACAAACCACCTCGCAATGCGTCAGGCCCTTAGTGATTAACCAGCAGCCCTCCCGCATCGTTTGATTTATTTTCCCGAGTACTGGTCCAGTGCGTTCGGCCAGGCCGCCGACGATCACGATTTTCTCCGGTTGAACCGTCAGGACGATGTTGGCGCAAAGTCTTCCGAGCAGGACGGAAACCCGCTCAACAATGGCCTTGGCGGCCGCATCACCCTGATCCGCGGCCTCAAAAACCATCGGCGCGGTCACTAGTGCCGGGTCCTGGCCGCATAAATCCCGGAGCCGCGTTGGGCCACCGGCCTCAACCGCGAGGCGCCCGTGCTTGGCAATCCCAACCCCGCAGACCAAAGCGTTCACGCATCCGCGAGATCCGCAGGCACAGGGCCAGTCGTCATCGCTGACCCGCGAATGGCCGAACTCGGGAAAAAGATTGTCTGGAAATTCCTGCACCTTGCCGTCCAGCACGAGACCGGCACCCAGGCCAGTACCCCAGGTCAGAATGGCAAATCGCCGGCAGCTTTTCCCCACCCCGGCCCAGTGTTCGGCCCAAGTGGGCGTGATGGTATCAACGTCGGCCACCACCGGTACGCCGTAGCGCTGCGCGACCGGCTGGGTCAGTGAAGCCCCGGCCATGAAGTCCCAATCCGGCCCCCAGAGCACGACGCCGGTTTCCCTGTTCACCACAGCGGGGACATCGATGCCAATCCCTTGAAGCTCCCCTCGCTCGTAACCCGCTTCCTTGAGGGTCTCGTCGATTCCTGAAAAAATCTGCCGCTGCATCGCTTTCCACGACCCGCGTTCGTATCGTCGTTTTGTGAAATACTTCAGCTCGGGTTGATCTCCAGCCAGGGCAAAGCGAACGTTGGTTTTCCCAAAATCGATGCCAATAAAACACGATCTCCCCTCACGCACAGGCTCAACCCAACCGGCTCGCTTCAACTGGGTGTGGACAGCAGTGTGGTTGGATTTCATTCAAAGGGATTTCGCTCGGGCGGTGCTATCCCGCTTGTAGTATGGCGCGGATTTGCTCGGCCATCTCCTGATCGATAAAAATCGCGGAGATTAACCCGGTGCGCAAGGCCCCCAAAACAGCCACGGCTTTCCCCTCACCGCAGGCCACACCCACCACACGGTCGACTGCCCTGAGTTGGGAGAGGCTGATCGCGATGCTCCGGTCTTCGAGCCCGGTCTTGATGATCTTGCCTTCGCGGTTGAAATAGATTCCGCAGACATCCCCCACGGCCCCCTCTTGCAGCAGGCGCGGCAGATGCTTTTCACCGATGTAAGCGACCATTCCCGGAACCGGCGGCACCGTGCCGATGCCAAAGCAGGCAATGTCGACGCTATCCCAGGCCTCGATGACATCCCGGCACCCATCTTCCTTGGACAAGGCGTTGCGCAGGCTGGCCGAGCTTACGACCATCGGTAGCGAAAGAAAGTGGGCTTTGGCCCGCAAGCGCTGCGCGGCCTGCATAATCATCTGGCTCATCTGACTGTGGAGCCCAGAGTGACTCGTATCACCCATCAGCGGCAAAACATCGAGTTGCTGGGTCTGCGGCAGACTGAAGTGATCCACCACCTCACTGGTCGTCCGGCCCCAGGCTAGGCCCAGGGTGCTGCCGTCCTTGAGCGAATCGGAAATAAACTCGGCCGCAGCCATTGTCACCGCCCTGACCATTAGCAACTCGGACCCGCGCGGGTTCGGAATGATCGTGATGTGCGCCACTCCCGTCGCCTTCCGCAACCAAGATTCAAGCTCCGAGCATGTATTGGTGGGATCGACTATCTGAATCCGCACAATACCTAAATCACGAGCGTGCTGAAGATATTGGGCGATAAGCGAACGCGAAACCCCCAACTGAGTGGCGATTTCCTGCTGAGAGAGATTCTTGTCAAAATAAAGGTGTGCGACCTGAACAAGGGCACTTACCGTTTTCGTATTGGTAGATTTTGTTTTCTTTCGTTCCATAATACTATGCTCATGAAAGCCGAGAGAAACTCCATCCTTTATTCTATCAAGGCTAGCAGAGCGTTGACTGCTGCGGTCTCGCCTTCGGGAACGATTATCTTCTTAAGCACTCCAGTCGCCGTGGACTCCACCTCCATGATGGCCTTATCAGTCTCGACATCGATGAGCTTCTCGCCGCGTTCGACGGTATCACCTTCTTTCTTGAACCAAGTCACGATCCGGCCTTCTTCCATGACTTCTCCCAACATGGGCATTTTAAATTCAGTCGCCATTGTTTAGATTATGTTAGCTTTTTGCGGTTCGCATTTTGCCGACCATACTAAGCGGACGGGACCTGCTTCATGAGTCCTCGCGCCGCCTCGGCGATTGACTCCGCGCTGGGAATACACTGTCGCTCCAGAGTCGGACCGTACGGCATGCCGGTCCGCATTCCGCAGTGGCGCCTGACAGGCTTTTTCAGAGAAGTAAAGCAATGCTCATGGACCACGGAAGACGCTTCACCACTCCAGCCACCTTCAGTCGATGCCTCGGTGACCACAAGGCAGTGGCCGGTTTTGCGCACAGAGCGAATGATTGTTGCTTTGTCCAGTGGCCAGAGCGTTCGTGGATCTATGACTTCACATGAGATGTTATCTTGTGCGAGTTGCTCGGCCGCCTTTAGTGCGAATGTGACCATCCAAGAAGTCGCGATGATCGTGAGATCGTTGCCCGAACGCTTTACATCGGCCTGACCAAGGGGAATGAGGTACTCAGCTTCCGGCACCTCGCCTTTCTCAAAATAGAGCGCCTTGTGTTCGATGAACATAACCGGGTTGTCATTGCGAATGGCGGACTTGAGCAGTCCCTTCACGTCGTAAGGGGTCGAGGGCATCACCGTGATCAGCCCGGGGATGTTAACAAACCAGTTCTCTAGGCTTTGAGAATGCTGCGAGGAATTTCGGCGGCCGGCGCCACCCTGAGTCTTAAAGACAATTGGCAGCTTCATTCTGCCGTTTGACAACTGATGCCACTTGGCGCCGTGATTCACTATCTGATCCATGCAGATGGTGATGAAGTCAATATACATGATTTCCACGATGGGCCGCATGCCCATCATAGCTGCCCCGAGGCCGCACCCAGCTATGGCAGCTTCCGAGATGGGGGCATCTTTGACCTGCTTGGTTCCAAATTCCTCCAGCAGACCCCGGGACGAACGGTAGAGGCTTCCCCACCGACCAACATCTTCTCCAACGAGAAAGACATTTTTATCACGGCGCATTTCTTCTGCGTAGGCTTGACGAATGGCTTCTCCAAAAGTGACGGTGGGCATATTTCCTTGATGTGAATAAATAGGTTGGGAATTTTTGTAAGCCTAAAGCGCGAAAGACTGGGGGCCCCGAACTTCAGGTGCATTATCAAGGGCAATGCCCACATGGTCGATTGCCTGCTGCAGTGTGGGGAACTCTTGCTTAAGCGCCCATTGCTCCAAAGCAGCCAGCTTTTGATTAATTTCTTGTAGCATAGCCTTGAGTTCGGTTTCCGGTGCGCCTCCTTGCAGCAATTTTTTTTTCGCCCGCTTGAGCGGTTCTTTTTCCCGCATGCCCCCGATTTCATCCATATTCCGATAAGTTGATTCAGGGTCGCCCACATAGTGCCCCCGAATGCGGTAAGTCAGCGCTTCAATAAAGACTGGGCCTTCGCCTCGGCGGCAGCGTTCTATGGCCTCGTTCGCTGCCTTGCGTGAGGCTTCAACATCGTTCCCGTCCACCGTGATCTCCTCCAAGCCATAGCTGCGCGCCCGCATCGAGATCCGCTCGCAGGCCACGAATTCCTTAACTGGCATCGCTTCGGCGAATTGATTGTTCTCGCAGAGGAACACGACCGGCAACTTCCAGATCGCTGCCAAGTTCAAAGCCTCGTGGAACGAACCGGTGTTTGAAGCTCCATCGCCAAATACGCACATGCAAACACGGTCGCCACCCTGCTGCTTAAAGGCTGTCCCGATTCCAGTGGCAATGGGCAGGTTGCTCCCCACCACAGATCCGCAGTAGAAGTTGTGGTCGATATCTAGAAATTGCATGGCACCTCCCAAACCTCCGCTGCAACCGGTTACTCGCCCCATCATTTCAGTAAGGACCGATTCCAGCGTACAGCCCTTCGCCACCGCATGGCAATGCGGACGATGAGTTGAAAGGAGGGCATCGTCTCGACGGAGTGCAGCGCAGAATCCAACGGCCACAGCCTCTTGTCCTTCGTAGGGATGATAGCCCGAATAAATAAGATCCTTTTTCTTGAGATCCAGGCAAAGCTGGTCGAATTGTCTCAACAGTAGCATTTCCGCGTAGAATTTAGTAAGCTCGTTCATTTTTATTTTTAGTTTTCGATGGCTAGCACCCGCACCGGGCAGGAATCCATGCCTTCAATCGGCAAAGGGAGCATAACGATCTGGAATCGGGATGAGCCGATTTGGTCCAGATTGGTGAGAGACTCGACCATGGCGACATTGTGCATGAAAAGCATCACATGCACCGGCTGGTCGTCGCGACCACGGATCTCCAATCCGGTCGCATCGGTGGCAATCGTATGGATTCCGACGTTTTGCACCAGATGGCGGGTAGCGTCGAGGGAAAGCACCGGACGGTCATGCGCCTGAGGGGTCTTCCACAGTTTATGCATATCGGTACGAATCACCGCGATGTCGCCTTTTCGGATTTCTACCCCGCAACTGAGAATCTCCTGCAGGGTGATCTCCTCGTCCTTCTTCTTGTGGGAAAAGTCTAGCAGCACGGCATCACCGTTAAGACGTTCAAGTGGATAATCAGCGGCACTCATGCCCTCCTTGAGATGGTGAAATGGGAATTCAACGTGTGTGCCGACATGCGAACTCATCTTTACCTCCTGGATAATGTACCAAATGTCCTTGCGGCGCTGGATTGTATGTGTGCTTGACCGGGCGGTCTTCGCCATGACCTCATCGGCATTGAATGTCTCAATCTCAAGCGGAAACTCCTCCTTTCCCGGCACCATCCGATGGCTCAATTCGATGACTCGTCCTGATTTTAAGATGCTCATGATTATCTGGGCTTCGATAGTTTGGTGTTCATCCCCTTTACAAGGCGGCCGATTTTGGAAATAAGGTCGGATCAGTTAAAAAAGGCAGCTGGGAAAGCCGGTCGCGAATGGCCTGGTAGGTAACTTTGTCGTCGAGCTCCGGGAGCTGACAAAGATCGGCAGCTCTCAAAATGCGAAGAGGTAAACGATCAGGGTAGTTAGTGTTAAAAATATATTCACCACCGCGTTCCGCCATCTCGTAATAAATTGCCCCCTGCCGTTGCTTAAAGGGATCGTAGCGACCCTTCATTTCGTCCATTACGGCATAGGAAAATACCAGCGGCTCGGGACTAGGATTGATCTGGAGATGGCCGTAATCGGGCGGCACGACGAAAGTCTCTCCAGCTTGTACCTCCACAACAACTGCTTCATCGATTTGGTCAAAAGGAGGACTTGCCTTCTGGAGCAAGAAATGGCCAACGCCGGACAGAACGGTGTAGATTTCCGGCGTACCCATATTGCAGGGCTGCACTGGCGGGTGGAATTGGCCAGAGCTCTTGACGTATTCCCCGCTGAAAATGCCCGGAACAAAAATCACGATGCCATAGGCCACATTAGCCTTCTTCCAGACTGCGGCATCATCCTGAAAGTGCAGCGCGGAAGTATAGCGATAAATCACCTGATCTTCCTCTTGAATCGGGTTGGCCCACACCGCCTTGAGATCATGCAGCCTTCTCACGCAATAAGCGGGCTGATTTAAGCCGACTCCCAAGATGAGCTCACACGTGATCGAGTCGAATGACACCGGCAACCCACATATTTCTTTTAGATCCTTGATCATGTTCTTATTTATTCTCTGATTAGTTGGTTGCTGATTCTTGAATGGTCTCAACTAGGGTCTGTAAGAAGCGCGCCACTTCTGCTCCGTCCAGAACGCGATGGTCAGCCGTAATGGTGACTTCCATGATTTTCACTGGGGCTGGTTTGTCCGTCTCATCGAGCACGACCGAAATGCGTGGCCCGCTCACACCCATGATGGCCGCCTGCGGAGGGTTGACCATCGGTCTGAAACTCGTAACCCCCATCATCCCGAGGTTACTGATCGTGAAAGTGGCATTGGCAAAATCACTTATCGAAAGCCGCTTTGCCATCGCCCGGGCCGCCAGATTCTTCAATGTTTGGGCGATTTCGGACATAGAGAGCGTCTCGACCTCGCGGATCACCGGCACCACCAAGCCAGAAGGTGTTTCCATAGCCACCGCCACGTTGACATTCTGATAATGAATTATGGCGTCCTCATCAAACCGACTGTTCAGACGCGGATGCTTGCGCAAGGCCTGCGCCGCCAGCCAAATCATCAAGACCGTCATGCTCACCCGTTGTTTATGGTCTACCAACTCAGCGTTAATCCGAGCCCGCCAAGCTGTCAGCTGAGTGGCATTCAAATCCCGACTAACCGAAAACTGCGGAATATCCCGGGCGCTTTGTTGCGTACGCCGCGCCATCGTTTTCTGTGCGATACTTAATGGCATTCGGCACGTTCGTGATTCTTTACAGAAAGTCGAATTCATAAACGGTGACATCTTGATGCTTTATTTAATCGACACATAATTCACCTACAAATACCATACGTCAATCACATTTGATATTTTTATATCATTTTCAGTCAAATACTCCAAAAATTGCTTCGGGGTATCTTTACTTTTGTTCCGCGCAACCGCTCAAGAGTTCACGATCGCAAAAAATACGGTGAGCGCAGTGACGGCAAGCGCCACCTCACCCATGCCCCCCGCCTTTGAGAGCGTGCTTCCGAAAAAAGATTTCTTCGATTTATTGGCTTACTCGCTCACGCCACCTAAATCGTAATCTAGACGGCGCCAATTTCACCCATGAACTGGCACGAGCTCATGCCGGCGTAACCGCCGGGTGAACGAGCGCAAAAAAGCCCACCTATTTTAGGTGGGCCCCGGCATCACGAGCGCGCCACACGGAGCGGCTCGACGATTAGAATTTAGCGCAAGTCACTGGCAAGCCAGTGCTTAATGACCCGGCCTTCGCGAAAGACAATAAATAGGGTGTCACTCGGGAGATCGGGAATCGTAGCGGAGGTCTGCACGGCGCCCTTTGTACTGGTATCGCTGAGACTCTTGTTCGCCCCGGGCGCATTGGCCGATACATAATCATTCGCTCCAGAGCGACCAGCGGTGTGCGCCGAATCGAACGTG
>SXGQ01592265.1_pt1 | contig 35896 bp, 22 predicted proteins | sample 3178371 | NCBI WGS metagenome assembly SXGQ01 (sample SAMN11356859, study PRJNA531348) | freshwater metagenome | isolation source: freshwater sample F1-20 | place: China: Fuxian Lake, Yuxi | collected 2017-12-25 | reverse complement strand
ACGGGCTGCCGATTGACTTCAAGGTGGTGAAGGAGCAGCGCGGCTTGGAGCCCGCGGAAATCCGCCGCCGCGCGGAGGCGTTCGCGCGCAAATACATTGAGATCCAGCGCGGGCAGTTCAAGCGGCTCGGCGTGTTCGGCTCGTGGAGCGACCCGTATCTCACGCTCGCCCCCAGCTACGAGGCGGACATCATCCGGGCGTTCGGGAAGTTCGTGGAGAAGGGCCTCGTGTATCAGTCGAAAAAGCCGGTCTATTGGAGCACCGGCGCGCAGACCGCGCTCGCGGAGGCGGAGGTGGAATACGCGCAGCGGACGGACCCGGCGATTTTTGTGAAGTTCGCCGCGGCGGGTGGAAAAGATGCGCTGGCTGGTGCTTCGTTCGTCATTTGGACAACGACACCTTGGACGTTGCCTGCAAACGTCGCCATCGCAGTGCATCCGAAGGCGAAATACAGCGTCGCGGAATTCGGCGGACAGAAGCTCGTCGTCGCGAGTGAACTGCTGAACTCCTTCGCGAAGGAAGTCGGACTCGAACTCGGCGCAGTCAGCGCGGAATTCGTTGGCGAAGAACTCGTCGGCCTTGAAGCGAAGCATCCATTTTTGCCGCGGACATCGAAGGTCATCGGCGCTGATTTCGTCACGCTCGACACCGGTACCGGCCAAGTCCATATCGCGCCCGGCCACGGCAAGGACGACTATATCGCCGGCCAGCAAAACGGCCTGCCCGTGCTCTCGCCCGTGGACGACTACGGCAAGCTCACCGAGGACTGCGGCATGCCGCAATGGGTCGGCAAATACGTCTTCGATGCCAACGCGGAAATCGTCACTTTCCTCCGCGAAAGCGGCGCGCTGCTCGCCGAGCAGAAATACGTCCACGATTACCCGCATTGCTGGCGCAGCAAGACCCCCATCGTCTTCCGCGCGGTGGAGCAGTTTTTCATCAAGGTGGACGCCATCCGCGGTGCGGCGCTCGAGGCCATCGACAAGACGACGTGGATTCCGCATTGGGGCCGCAACCGCATCTACGGCACCGTCGAGGCACGGCCCGACTGGTGCATCTCGCGCCTGCGCACTTGGGGCGTGCCGCTGCCTGTTTTTTACGACGAGAAAGGCACGCCCATCGTGCGAGCTGACATCGCCGCGAAAGTCGCCGACCTCGTCGAGAACGGCGGCACGAATCTTTGGTTTGAAAAGGACGACGCGTGGTGGGCCGCGCAGCTCGGCCTGCCCGCGGGCACTTCGCGCCGCAACGACACGCTCGACGTGTGGATTGATTCCGGCGTCTCGCATCAGGCCGTGACGAAGCGCCACCCGGAACTTGCCGCGACCGGTGGCGTCGCCGACGTGTATCTCGAAGCGACCGACCAGCATCGCGGCTGGTTCCAGTCATCGCTCATGACCTCCGTCGCGCTCACCGGTGCAGCGCCCTACAAGACGGTCATCACGCACGGCTTCGTCGTGGACAAGGACACGAAGAAGAAAGTCAGCAAGAGCGACCAAGGCCAGGGCGGCTACAAGAAGCCGATGGAGGCCGACTACTTCGTCGGCAAATACGGCGCGGACATCGTGCGCCTGTGGGCCGCGAGCGTGGAGTTCACGAATGACGTGCCGTTTTCCGAGGACGGCTTCGCGCGCACGAGTGAGGCGTATCGCAGTTTCCGCAACGTGCTGCGCATTCTGCTGGCGAACATCGCCGACTACGATGGCGGCGGAACCGCCGGAGCCACCACCGTGGACCGCTGGATTCTCAGCAAACTCCAGGGCGTCATCTCGACGTGCCGCGCGGCTTACGAAGCGTACGACTTCCGCCGTGTGTTTGAGACGCTGAATCAATTTTGCACCGTGGACCTCAGCGCCCTGTACGTGGATATCACAAAGGACCGCATGTATTGCGACGCCGCCAAATCCCCGCGCCGTCGCGCGACGCAGGCGGTGATGCAGGCTTGCTTTGAGTCCGTCGCAAAACTCCTCGCTCCCATCCTCGCCTACACCGCGGATGAAGCGTGGGAATTCTCCGGCAAGACCACCAGCATCCACATCGAGAAGCTTCCCGAGGCGAATTCCTCACTGCGCGACGAAGCGCTCGAAGCCAAAGTGGACGAGTGGCTGAAGCTGCGCGCCGCCATTTACCAGCAAGCCATCGAGCCCGCGCGGCAATCGAAGACCATTGCGAAATCGCTCGAAGCCGCAGTGGTGCTGGAGTTGGACGATGCGTCGCATGGAACCTACAGCGCGTATTCGCCGAACGAACACGCCGAGTTGGAGGAGTTCCTGATCATCAGCGAACTCTCACTTTCCAAATCCGCATCAATCGGCGCTCGCGTCGCAAAAAGCGCACAAGCCCAATGCCCGCGCTGCTGGCGTCACCAACCGCTCACATCCAAGGGCGTGTGCGGACGGTGCGACGAGGCGCTGGGCTAAACACCCGCCCGGCTCAAACTAAGATAAAGTCGATATCCGCGATTGTCGGAGCGGCGTTGGGGCCCTCGAACAGCGCGAGAAGTTCGTCGTTTGCTGCTGTGTCGGTGAGGTCGAGAATACCGTCGCCATCGACGTCGAAATATAGGCCGGTGCCGGTAACGCTTTTGCCTGCCACCATAAGCTGGGTCGCCCCAAACAAGACGCGGCCACTCATTCCGCCCGTCATGGTGATGCGGTCGCCCTCTGACGCTTTGAAGTCTTTGATCCACGCAAAGTCCCCGGTGCCGGTAGTTGCGGCGATGCCGTCATCGTAGAACGTATCCGCGCCAGAAGTGAGTTGGAAGTGATCGGCGCCGGCTCCGCCAACGAGCACGTCGATTTCCAGTATGCCCTGCGCGTCCGTGCCGGTTAGATAATCGTCGCCAGTGCCGCCATTCAGGGTGTCACTGCCGCCGCCGCCGTTCAGTCCGTTGCCGAAATTGTTGGCGGTGATGATGTTTGCGAGGTTGTTGCCGCTTGCCGAGAGAACCGTCGCGACGGCGGCGACTTGCACTTCCTCCACAAACGCGCCGGGATTGAGAACGAAATTATTCACCTGCACGATTGCCTTGTCGTAGCCACCGAGGATTCCCTCATGGATGACGGTGTCGCGGTCTTGGATAATGAACACGTCATTGCCGTTGCCGCCATCGAGCGTGTCTGCGCCGCCGCCGCCGGTCAGTGTGTCGTTACCGCCCATTCCCCGCAGGACGTTCAAGCCACCGCTGCCGATGATCTCGGTCGCGAGGTCATTGCCCGTTCCGTCGTTTGTGCCTGCGCCAGCGACGAGCATGACGTTTAGATTTTCGACGTTGTCGCCCAATGTGTAGCTCGTGCCAAACGAGAATACGCGGTCTTTTCCTTCGCCGGGATTTTCGGAAACGATATCGGCAAGTTCGTCCACAAAATATGTATCGTCGCCCTTGCCGCCGAAGAGGGTCTCGATGCCCGACCCGCCGCTGGTAGCGGAGGGATTTAGCACATCGTTTTTCGGGCCACCGAAAATGCGGTTCGGTCCTCCGGCCCCGTTGAGAGTGACGCCCACCGTGCCGGTGTAGATGAGTTCCTCCACACCGAGCGGCGCCGTGTATCCGACGCTCGTGCGGATAGTGTCGAAGCCCTGCCCAGGCTGATCGGTAACGGTGTCGCCAAGCGAGTCCACGATGTAGGTGTCATTGCCAAAGCCGCCGCTCATCACGTCGTTGCCAGCGCCTCCGTCGAGGTAATCGTCTCCGCTGCCGGTGAAGCCGGGGATATCGCCGAAGAGCGCGTCGTCGCCATCGCCTCCGAAAAGACTGTCGCTTCCGTTGCCGCCTTCCAGAGTGTCTGCTCCACCAAGAGCAGTGATGACATTATTGCCTGCATTTCCGACGAGGCGCTCGGCATTCTTCGAGCCGGTGGCATTGATATTTGCGACGCCCGTAAGCAGGAGCGTCTCGACATTCTTGGGGATCGTGAACGTCACGCTCGACCGGACGGAATCAATGCCGGCGTTCTCGATCTCGAAAACAACGTCGCCGGGCGAATTGACATAATACGAGTCGTTGCCCGTGCCGCCGCTCATGCCATCGTTGCCATCGCCGCCATCGAGCGTATCGTCGCCACCGAATCCGACGAGCGTGTCATTTCCGTCATCTCCAAAAAGCATATCGGCTGCTCCATCGTCGGTGTAATCATCACCGCCTGAGTTGAATTCAGCCTGGCCGTAAATTCTGTCGTTTCCACCGCCGCCACGCAGGGTATCGGCACCGTCGTTGCCCGTGATCATGTCGTCGCCGCCACCGCCAAGGATGGAGTCGTTTCCCGCCTGGCCGTGCAGTTCGTCTTTCCCTTCGCCGCCGGAGATCGTGTCGCCGCCGCCTCCACCGAAAACAGAGTCGTTTCCAAGGAGCGCATCGAGCACGTTCGGTTGGTCGTTTCCGCGAATCAGGTTGTCGCTGCGATTCCCTACTCCGTTGATCGCAGTGCCGCTGAGGAATAAGTCCTCAACGTGGGTGCCGAGGGTGAAGTTTACCGAGGATTCCACGCGGTCGCGGCCTTCATTGATGTTCTCGATGACCGCGTCGAGAACGTCATCCACGAGGAAAACGTCGTCGCCCCTGCCGCCATACAATTCATCCCGCGCAGCGGTACCGCCGTCGCGACCGTCGAGCGTGTCCTTTCCATCGCCGCCAAAAATCGTGTCCGCACCACCGCGACCATCGAGCACGTTATTGTTGCTCTGGCCAAAGATGACGTTCGCAATCCCGTCGCCACGCGCCGTGATCGCGGTGCCAGCCAACTCAATGACTTCAATGCTGCCGATCACCACCGTCCCGCCTCCGACTCGCGTCATCAGCAAGTCCGCATCCACGTAACTCACGATGGTATCCTTCCCGCCGCCGCCCGTTGCTTCATCGATGAGCAGAACATTAAAAATACCGCCATTTGCGATTTCATAAGTGTCATCGCCAAGGCCACCGCGCAACGTGGAGACTTCTTTTGCCAGCGTATGAATGTAGTCATTTCCAGCGCCCGCATCCACGAAATCGCGGCCTTTCCCGGTAAAAATCGTGTCGTTGCCGAGACCACTCTCGATTGAATCGTCGTCGGGGAAGGTGTCGTTCGGCGCGATGAAAACGTCGCCACCAAAGATCAGGTCGTCGTAGTTCGAGCCGCCGATCGAATCGTTTCCAGAACCACCGTAGATCGTTGTGTTCAAGGACGAAGAAATGCCGAGGAAATTTGCGATGACGATGTCGTTTCCGCCTGCCGCCGAGACCGTCGCCTTCCCCTGGTGGCCTACGACGATTCCGTTGGCCTGGTCGTTGCCGGTGATGACCTCGTATTTATCCGAGCCATAGAGCAGGAACGATTCGACGTTGAGCGGAATTTTGATCCCGACCGTTGACTGAATCGCGTCATCCGCGCCGTTAGCGGCGCCCTCATTTTCGACGACCGTCACTTTGTTGCTCGTGATTCGGTATAGATCATTTCCCGTGCCGCCTTCGAGCGTATCACCCTTGCCGCCTTCGAGTGTGTCCTGGCCCGCGTTCCCCACGAGTTTGTTTTTGCCTGCATTGCCGACGAGCCGATTGTTCTGACCATTGCCAATTGCGTTGGAGTTTTTCGTTCCGAAAAGAAATACGCCTTCGATTCCGCCAGCTCCCGACAAGGTGAGGTCCACGGTATCCTCGCTGGCAACCAAGTCATTCGCGCCACCGGAATCTATAATCGTGTCGCCAGCATCAATGACGTAGGAATCACTGCCGTTTCCGCCTTCGAGAACGTCCACGCCCAATCCACCGTTTAGGAAATCGTCGCCCTCGCCGCCGATGAGCGAATCGTCTCCATCGCCGCCGGAGAGCGTGTCATTTCCATCGCCGCCTTTCAGCGTATCGTTGCCGATTCCGCCATTCACGTCGTCGTCGCCGAGGCCCGCAATGACACTATCCGCCCCGCCTTGACCGGAGATGAAATTGTCTCCCTCGTTACCAATGATCGTATTGTCCAACTCGTTGCCGACTCCTGCGATAGGCTTATGGATGAGTTCGGTTCCGTCTTCACTGAGGTCCGGTTCGAGCACGAGACCGATCACGCCATCAGGCAGCGTGTAATAACTCGCGCGGCTGAAAATCCGGGAATTTGCGCCTGGGTTTTTGATGACGTCGAACTGCGTATCCACGAAGAAATTGTCGAGACCACCTCCACCGCCATCCATCGTGTCGGTGCCAATGCCGCCATCCAGCACATCGTCACCTTGCGAGCCGAAAAGCGAGTCATTCCCGGCACCGCCTTGAAGGGTGTCGTCGCCGGTGTCGAACGTGATGCCCTGCGCCGCGCCATACAGCACATCATTTCCATCATCGCCGAAAAGCTGATCGTTGCCGCTTCCGCCCTCGAGGGTGTCCTTCCCTTCGCCGCCGTAGAGTTCGTCGTCGTTTTCGATTCCCGCGAGCTTGTCGTTTCCTTTACCACCGAAGATCTGGTCGTTGTCGAGGCCACCGTGCAGCGTGTCATTCCCCGCGCCCCCTTGCATGAAATCCTTCCCCGCTCCGCCGATAAGAAAGAGCGGGAGCTTCACGTCGTCCGAGACGCGGAAGACATCCGCGCCGCCACCGCCGTTTGCGAGCAAATCCTTCCCGGAAAGTGTGATGTCCCCGCCGAGCAAACCAAGCGGTGTTCCATCAAGCGCCGTCGTGGTCGCACTCGAAATGACCACTTTCCCAGGCACCAACACGCCCTTGTCATTGAACACTGGGCGAATGCGGATGCTTTCGCCCTGCTCACCATCTGCGCCAGCAGTGCGGAAGCGGGCATCATCACCGATGAAAATGCGGATGCGATTCGCGGTGAAAGGATCGGCTCCGGCAAGCACCGGCACCGGCGTATTTGCAGCAGCCGCTTTTTCCGCCTCGAAGTCAAAAATTGTGAACGAGCCGAGGTCGAAGCGCTTCGTGTAGAACAGGAATTCCAGATATGCCGCAAGATACGCCTCGATGCGCCCGCTGATGTCGAAAAGGTTCAAAGGGTTGGCACTCGATTGGAAGGCAGACGCGATTTCCTGGTAGCTCAGCTTCCCGTCGTTCGCCAGTTCGGGGTGGCCCGCGACGTTGAAGTTGTCTTTGAAGTCCGCATTGATGGTTCCACGGATGCCGCCCTCCACGCCGCCCTCGGCAATCGCCGGGATACCGATGCTCGCAGTCGCACCGATTCGCATTTCGAAAAACGCTTCAGGCGTCCCGGCAAAGTCGGTGAGGAACAGCCCGTTCAAAAGCTGCGACGCATCGGAAAACCCACCAGCCGCGTAATCGGAAATACCCCGCGTATCGAAGCCAAAGCCGAGGTTAAACCCGACCGACGCACCGATTGCGACGCCCACATTCACGCCCGGAAAGACAGGGAACGACTGGCTAAAATCCGGCAGCTCCGCCACCACCGCGCCCGGATTGTAAGTGATGAGATTCGCGGGCTGCCCGAGCACAAATTTGAATATCTCGCCGGAATCCTGCAAAATCGGGAACGCGACACCGTTTCCCGCCAGACTGTCGCCGAGTTTTTTTAAAGTCGCACTGGCAGACGCTCCAGGGCCGAGTGTTGTCACATGCGGCGTCACATTTCCGAGCGAAAAAGCATCGCTGCGAATATCCGCACCGTTGCCATCCGTCGTGAAACTGATGCTGCCAAAATCCACGGCCGTTCCACCGTTCTTCGCGATGTTGTTCACCGCCGAAACGATGTCGCCCAGACCGGCGACTTTTTTGACCGCTTCGGCTGTGGGTGAACCCGGCCCGGCGATGATGTCGATGAACGTCCCACCGAGACCCAGCTTATTGAGAATCGGCCCGATGCCGGGAATCGGCGCGGAAACTTTTTGCGCAATCGAAATGACCGGTCCTAGCGCAGAAACGATGTTGGAAAGCGCCTGTGCCGCCACGCCCGACGCGAACGAACCCGGATCGAGCCCTATATTGTTAAACGCCACCTGAGGGACCGCGCCAAAGCCTACATTGTTCGGGTCCGCATCCAGCGTCGCGCCCGCGAGGTCCCATCCGACATCCAGCGTGGAACCCACGCCCGGCATGGCTGCACCCGCGCCGAAGTTTGTGAAAAGCTGGAACTTGGGCGTCGCCGCACCGCTCTGTACTTTTGCGGATGAAACATTGCCGCTTCCATCCAGTTCCACCGCGAAATTTGCTGCGAGCAAATCCGGGGACGCAGCGCTGACGAGGTAGGGCAGATTTCCCATCTTCGCGCTCACTTTGGAAAAGGCCCCCGCATTCACGTCCAGGGCCACTCCCAACTCCGCTCCCTCACTCTGCTGGAGGAAGAACGCATCGCCGGAAGTCAGCCCGGCCTGGAAATTCATGTCGTAATTCACCGTGCCTTTGGTCGTCGCTGTTCCGTTCAGCGCGATGTCGAGACCTGGCATCCCAAGGTCGTTCGCGACGTTGGCGTTAAATGTTCCCGAGCCCGTCACCGCAGAAAAATCGATCATCAACGAGCCGCCGTTGATCAGCTTCGCAGTGGGCGTGAATCCCTGCTCCTTGAGTGCGTCGTTCACTGCCTTTAGCACCGCGGTATCGGAGGTTCCGGCGCTAAGCGCAGCGAGCTTGCCGCCCAGAGCATCTTTGAGTGCGGCGATCTTTTTCAGTCCGGCGTTGGACGCGGTCGTAGAGTCTGCGCTCGCAAGTTCGCCAAGATTTGCCCCGACTACCGGCAGCGTTTCGGCGAAAACGTTCGCGCCGAGTTGGGTCTGAATCTTCCCGAGCGCAGAGTTGATTCCTGCGCGGAAATTTGAAAGTTGGGTCGCGTTGAGATTCATAGTTGAGAAAAATTCCAATCAGAGATGCCGACGTATGGAACGCCGCTTACATGGTTTTGCCATTCCGGTGACCCGAGTTGCAAAAAAGTTCGCTTTTTCCGCAGCGAACTCTCGTTTCTACGGGGAAAAAGTCACCTTGGCAGGCAAGTGACGCGGGTTGAAGGGAGGCTTTGGTGCATTCCAATCGAGAGCTTTCTCGGAGAGGCTCTGCCGCAAATCGTTGATGTCCCAAATCTGCGCGGACGATGGAATTCCTGTTGCGAGAAGAAGTCCTCCATCATTGCTGAGCGCCAGCGCTCCGAACGGGCGCAAATCGGGGTGACGCAGTAGGGCGAGTTTCTTTCCGCTCGCGGCATCTACGAGAGCGATTCCGTTTGGTGCGGCGGCGGCCGCCAGCAGTTGGCCGTCACCCGAAATCGCGAGAAGGCTGAGAGAGAAGCTGTTTCCCCCACGAGGCACCGACCACCGCGTGCCCCAGCTTCCGGTGTTCAATGCGCAAAGACGTTGTTGTGAATGGACGTAAAGCACGGTGCTGTCTGGTGAAAATGCGAATCCGCAGGTCATGGAAAATCCCGACAGCTTCGCCGGTGGCGCTTCGGGAGCCGTCGTATCCCACACAGCAATCCACTCGGTCGGCGACGCGGTGCCGGAGCTGACGGCAAGCCAGCGACCGTCCGGACTCAGCGCCGATGTGCCCGGGAAAAATGTCCCGGTCAGCGGCGGTAGCGCTTTTAGCGATACAAGATTCTTCTTCTCGCTGTCGGCGTTGAAAAAGATGAGGCCTTGCCCTGCTTCCAGAGCGAGGGCGCGCCCACTTTGAGTGCTCGAAAAGCCGACCGCGCTGCGCGATCCCGACTGGTCTTTCTTTACGATGATCTCGTCCGCGCTTTTGGTGAGATGATACTTCGTAAGCGTTGCGGTTTCACCGCCCACGGAGCCAAGCGCCAGAAGGTATCGGCCGGGAGTTGCGACCTTCCAAAACGCTCCGTCCGGCCCGCGCTGAATTGATTTTGCGGTCGCCGTATCGATCCATTCGAGGCCGAGTTGCCCCGTGACTATTCCGACAGCGGCATCCTCGAGAATCGCACATCCCCACGGAGGAGACGGTGTTTCGCGACCATCCGCAGAGGTTGATTTGCGAGGCAGCAGTGCCTGACGCACGCACGTTGGCGCAGAAAAATTGTAGAGCGCCAGCCGGGGCGAATATCGCTCCCGAACTGCGAGGAGCGAGCCATCGTCCGAAAACTCCAACTGTGCGGCCAGAATCGGAACACGCAGAATTTCACGCCTCCCGATCGTTTCCCAAATGCGCAGCGTTCCATCGCCATTCACTGCTCCAATCCATTCGCCCGAAGGATGCCACCCGACATCGAGCGCGCCATAGCCCGAGAGCGTTTCAATGAGCGGACCGTCGCCATCGATATACACGACGAAAACCTCCATCCGACCGTTCACAACGGCGAACGCTTTGCTGTCGGAGCGCCATTTAATTACGGTTCCATTACTGCCGGGCGGTGGGAGCGGGATGCGATGGAGGAGCTTCCGGGATTCCAGATCATATAGCTCTATCGACTGCATATCCTCAACTGCGAGCAGCGCACCGTCCGGGCTGAACGCATTTGGCCGGCATGTGTCCGTGCCGAACGGAATCTGCTGCCCATTTGCGTAAACCGTCGTTCGTTTCGCGACTGTATCAAACGCGGCGTAGCGCGAAACATCCCGCCAGACGAGCGTGGTTCCGGGGTTGTCGTGTTTGAAAAGCCGCGTCCATTTTTCAGCCGAGCGATCGTATTCCCAAAAGGTCGCCGTGGAATCCCACGCGGTCGCCTTCTTTCCGTCATTGTCGAGCTTCACGATCGCGCGAAACTCCACACCTCCGGGATTCGCTGGCCGATGTTCGGGCTGCCCATTTGTTGAAGCAAAAACCACTGCTCCGTTTTGAACCGACGCGATCCAATGGAGACTTCGGGCGAAGAACAGCGCTTCACTTCCCGGAATACTCACGTTGCCTGATTCGCTCCACCCCGGCGTCGCGAGGAGCGTGATTGCATCGTCGCGAATGTCGTCGGTAACCCGCAGACTCGCGAGCGCGCGGGCGGCTTCGAGTGCGGCATCGCGCTGGTCGATCCGCCCGCCAATCCGCGCCGCTGCGATTTGCGCGGCCAGTGCATCGGCTTGGGCGGAAACAGCTGCCTGCTTTTCATTGCGAAGCTCACGTCCCATGCGCGCTTGGAGCAGAATGACTCCGACCGTCGCCACTGTGACGATGAGCATCGATGCAGCGAGCGCCGGATTTCGCCGCACCCACGTGCGAAAGCGTTCCGGGATGGTCGCTCGCCTCGCGGAGATGGTTCTTCCGTCGAGCCACGCTTGGAGATCGCGCGCGAGCTCCGCAGCCGTTCCGTAGCGTTCCTGCGGATTCTTTCGCAAACATTTCCGGGCAATCGTAGCAAGGTCACGCGGCACCGCGGGGAGCGCATCCGGTTCGCTCTCGACGATTTTGCGCAGCAGCGCGGGAATCCCATCGGCCTCAAATGGGAGCCGCCCCGCCAGTAACTCATAGAGCATCGCGCCGAGACTCCAGATATCGCTTGCGACACTCGCCGCGCGGGCGTCGCGGGAAGCGACTTCCGGCGCGAGGTAATGCGGCGTCCCGAGCATCGCTACGGTGCGCGTGAGGTCGCCATCATCGCCTGCGATTTTAACCAGACCGAAATCGCTGACGTAGCTGCGGCCTTCGTCATCGAATAGAATGTTCGCAGGCTTCAAATCCCGATGGAGGAGACCGTGGCGGTGGGCGTGGTCCACGGCATCCGCGATTTCTGCAAGCAGCGCTGCGATTTCGCGCCAGCGGCCGCCAAGCCGCGCGCGCCTTGCCGCGAGCGTGCCGCCGCCCGCGAGCTTCATTGTGAAATACGGAAGGCCGTTCTGCTCTCCCACGTGATACACCGGAAGAATTCCCGGGTGGTCCATCGCCCCGACTGCACGTGCCTCCTGCGCAAACCGTTCGCGGGCTCCCGGTGTTTCGGCGAGTGAGGTGAGCATCATTTTCACCGCGACCTCGCGACCGGCCCCACGTTCTTTTGCACGGTAAACCACCCCCATTCCGCCGCGCGCGAGCTCGCCGACTACTTCCAGTCCCGGCAGTAAAAGCGTGCCTTCCACGGAATCGAGCCCCGCCCAAAGGCACGCCGGACAAAGCCCGGAACTCCCCGCATATTCGCTACCGCAATCGGGACAACTGCTTTGTTTCTCGGTTGGTTCGGCCATGGATCCTATTCGAGCAATACGCGCCGCAGGTGCGCGATTTCCTCTTCGACTTCCTGCGGAGTGGAAACCGTGCGCCCGACTTCACCGCGAACGACTTCTCCGAGCCGCCGCCTCCATCGCATAATCTCTGACTTCACCGCTGGAAGCGAAAGCCCGAGCAGCGTTGCCGCAGTATCGTAGGTCTGCGGCTCCTGGCCGACTCCGAGAAACCGCTTCAATACATCAAACGCCTCTTCCCCGCGCTCACGCTGGATTTCATCGCCCACCTTCGCAGCCGCCGTATCCATCACCGCGACCGCCCACTCCTTATCAAAAAGCAACGCAGATTCGGTGTCCGCCTCGGGCTCATTCTCAATTTGATCGAGGGAAAGAATCTCAACGCTTCCGCCGCGCTTTTCCGCGAGCAGCGCCCGCTCGTAGTGAATCAAAAAGCGGTTTAGAACAGTGAGCAGGAACGTGCGGAATTTGCCGCGGAGCCGATTCGCATTTCGAACGATTCCTTTCTCCAACAAGTGGAAGAAAAATGCCTGCGTGACATCCTCGGCGTCCTGCCATCCTCGCTTCCAACCCACAAACCGCCGGACTGGTGCGTAGTAGTTTTTGCAAAGCGTATCCATCGCGGCGCGTCCCTCGCCATTCAGCGAGGCCGCTGCGATTTGCGTCCATTGCGTGGTGGGAAATTCCATCGCGGAACCATACATGCGGACGCATTTCGCGACAGACGAAATTCCCCGGTGCAGCTTTCGCAACCATTGATGCAAGAGCTTGCATTTCTGGAGCGTTAAAGCTCTGTCGGCTGCGCTATGAGCCAAAAAAATACTTTGCCGGCATCGCAGGAAAACAGAAACGCTTGAGCCATGCGATTTCTCGCCGCCATCGTGGTCCCGACCTACATCATTGATCAGATCTCCAAATGGTGGATCTACACGCATTACGCGCTCGATCCAAACGAGCACAATTTCATGCGATTTCCCGATGTCGTGGAGAAGACTGCACATCTGCCTCTGCACACGGATGTGATTCCCGGATGGTTCCAAATTGTGCATTGGGCGAACACAGGCGCCGCATTCAGCATCGGCTCCGGTAACAATTGGTTCTTCATCGTCCTGTCTGCAGTTGCATTCGTCGGCCTGTTGATCGCATGGAAGAAGAATATCTTTACCGATATTCCTTCGCGACTCGGCGTAGCGCTGCTCCTCGGTGGAATTCTGGGGAATGTAACGGACCGCATCGTCCATGGTTACGTCGTGGATTTCCTTCTATTCTGGCTGCACGTCCCGTTTGCGAATCCTTGGCCTGCATTCAACGTGGCCGACTCGTGCATCTTCATCGCGGCGGCTTGCTTTATTCTCTCGGGAATTCTCGACGCTCGTAAAAAGAAACCCGCCGCAGATACGGGAGCGTAGCCGATGGCGGTGAATCGCCCGCGTGCACGTCGCTACAAAATGTGCACTGGCATTTCCGGCGCCTGCGGCTGTGCCGTCGTTGCGTCAGTAGGCGTCGTGCGAAGGGTTGGAGGGACGCCGGCCTTTTCCAAACGGGTGGGGGATGCGTCGGTGAGCAAAGCGCCTACTTCCGTCCATGGCACGAGGAAGTGGGGGGCGGTTCGGTCCAGTTTCGAGGAATCGAGACAGAAAGCGTTTCGCTGACTTCTGCGCATCACAGCTTTCTGCTGCTCCACGATTTCCTGCTGCGAATTCCACAATCCCGCAGCCGTCATCCCTTCTGCGGAGAGAAATGCGAGGTCGAAGCTCCAAAACTCCACGCTCCGTTTCGCTGTTTCGCCGAGGAGTGTGGACTGATGGTGGAATAGTTGCCCCGCAAGCAGGAAGACCTGAATGCCCGGAATCATGGCGAGAATTTCTGCCACTGGGAGGTTTGAAGTAACAATTCGCACGTCGCCGACCGGTTGTTCGCGGAATGCCTCGGCGAGCGCAAAGAGTGTCGTTCCCGAGTCGAAAAAATATGTTCCGCCCGGTTGGATAAGCGGAAGCGCCAGCCTCGCGATTCGCGACTTTGCTGCGGAGCCCTGGCTGCGTCGCTCGCGGAACGAGGGAAAGCGGTCGTTGAACTCGGATAACGCTCCGCCGTAGGTCCGGGTGATGCGTTTATCCTGAACAAGGGCGGCGAGGTCGCGCCGTGCAGTTGCCTCCGAGACCCCGAGCCGCTTGCACAACTCCTTAACCGGAAGATACCGTTCCTGTTCGATGAGCTTTGCCAGCCGGTCGCGACGGGCAAGAACGATATGGAGCGGTACTTTCACTCCAGTGAGGATCCGCTATTTTATGACAAAAGGCAATCGTAAAACTCGGCGGTTATGAAACCGGAGTTCGGTTTTATGAATTGGCGTCTGCCTTCGGCTGCGAACCTTCACGCAAATTGGCGACTTCCTTCTGGGTAAGGAGCCGCCAGGTTCCCGGCGCAATTTCACCGGTCACAATCGGGCCGATGCGCACGCGGACGAGTCGTTCGACTTCGTAGCCGAGTTCATAAAACATGAGGCGAATCTGGCGCTTGAGCCCTTGCCGTAGAACGACCCGAAGTTTCTCGCGCCGGACTGATTCGATGGCTTCGCATTTTGCAAATCCCGGCTCGATACGGAATCCGCGTAGCAGCTTTTCGCGATGGGCCGCGATGTCGAATGGCTTGTCCAGCCACACTTCGTATTCCTTCTCTACCTCGTGCCGCGGATGCGTGAGGACGTTGGTGAGGTCGCCATCGTTGGTGATGATTAGAAGACCTTCACTGTCCTTGTCCAGACGACCCACGTAGTGGACGCGGGGCCAATCGAAAGGGAGCAACGAGAATATGGTCTTTCGCTCCTCGGGATCATTCGCAGTGCAAAGGTAGCCGCGCGGCTTGTTCAAAACGGCGTGGATGATTCGCTCCGGGCGCAACAGTTTTCCACCGACTTTTACGGCGTCCGTCGGCGCGACCTGCGTTGCAAGGTTCGTTACAACCTGACCGTTGATTCGCACCACGCCTCCGCGAATGAGATCCTCGACATTCCGTCGAGAACCGAGACCGGCTGCAGCTAAAAATTTGTTCAAACGCATAATCCCCCAGCAGAAATCAATGTGCGCCGGGAAAGAAGAAAAAAGTGAACTGATTGGCGTGAATACTGGAATAATCAGCGTTTCCGCATCGATTCACGCTCGGCGTCCCGCATGGATCGATACTTTTCGATCATCGCCTGGAAAGCTGCGGGACGTTCTTCCATCGGCAATGACTGAAGATGGCGGGTGGCTTCCGTGAGAAATTTTTCGCTCGGTAGTTTCACGATCAACGGACGCGGGGCTTGGGAGGCTGCGGTGGCACGGCGCGTTTCGCCGCGGTCCTCAGCGAGGATCGCGGCTACTTCCGCTGCGAGTTCCTCCGCCTCGCGATCGGTGGTCGATGAGGCACTGTCAAGGTGCGGTGCTTTCTGACGACTTGATGTCGACGGAACGGACGGCGCGAGTTGTTCGTTGACCGGCGATGGATTTCCACCGGCCGGCCCGCGAATGCGCTGTTGCGGCACGGGCGTAGGTTCAGGGATGTTGTCCGGGTCCCCTGATGGTCGGTGGTTTTGAGCGCCTGTTCCCGGCGATAAAGTCGGCTCGGGAGTAGGCTTGGGTGTGGGTTTTGGAGTCGGCTCGGGAGTAGGCTTGGGTGTGGGTTTTGGAGTCGGCTCGGGAGTAGGCTTGGGTGTGGGTTTTGGAGTCGGCCCGGGAGTAGGCTTGGGTGTGGGTTTTGGAGTCGGCTCGGGAGCAGGCTTGGGCGTGGGTTTTGGAGTCGGCTCGGATTCCTGCTTTGGAATGCTCGGAGGCACATCAGGTGGAGGAATTGGGCGCGGTCGAGCCGGGATGATTGAGCTCGTCGCCTGGGGCGGTAGCAGGCGCGAAACGGCTCCGGGACTGGCGGAGCCCGCATTAGGCACCGGATTTCCGGCTGGGATTGAAACCGGGGGTGGGCCGGCCGATTTCGCCGGAATGAGGGAACTCGTAGCTTCCCGTTTCGCTGGGGGCGACTGAGCGTGCAGTGAAGCGGCAGCAACCAGTGCTGCCAGTCGAATCAATGCAGTGCGGAGAGCCATGGAGAGCGATAACACGTGAACAGAAGAGCGCTTTCCAGCAAATACTCGAGACTTTCGCAAATCACACGGCGACGGAACGGAAGTGGATCGTGTAGGACTCGAACCTACAACCTAGTGATTAAGAGTCACTTGCTCTACCCTTGAGCAAACGATCCTTTCCCGATTGGGGACATGGAGAGTAGCGGGACTGTCCCGGCGCTCAAGATTATTCCTGCGAAATATGAAACTTTTTGCGGATTCGCCGATTACCAGACTCCCTGTGCTTTGCGCTTGAGTTCCCAGACTCGCAGCGCTGCGCGCAGGAGGCGCATGTTCTTTCCGCTCCAGGGCGAACGTTTGGTATGACGCTTTTCCCGTGTCGAATTGCTGTTTTTCATATGGATGAATCAGGTTCGGCTTGAAATGTAGCATCGAACGTTCCAAGCGGCACAATTGTTCATTACCGACGCGGGTAACAGAGTGAAACCGAATATGGTCGACCTTCGCCGGTTGAGGGGATTTCGCGTTATTTCGTTCGGCAACGGGCACGCTCCGTGCAACGGATCGGAACATGAAATGCCAACCGACCACCGTATGAGTAGCAAGCGCATCCTTTTTATTCACGAAGATCGAATCGTTTCGAACCTCTACAGGGAAAAACTTGAAGGCAGCGGATTTGCTGTCGATGTCTGCAAAACAGTGGACTACGCTCTTCGTATAGCCGACCTGAAGCGCCCGGACGCCGCGATTATCGACCTTGTGAACTCATCCGGTGATGCCAACGCTTTCATCGGCTCGATCCGTGCGAACGCCGCGCTGGCGTCGATTCCGATTCTTGCCCTCCCGAATTGCTCTGCAAACGTGTGTGCATCGGCTATACAGGCCGGGGTCACCGCGGTGATTCCCAAGGGCCCGCGTCAGATCGGAATTGTCATCGATTCCGCCAAGACTGCGCTTGGACTCGAGGGACTCGGCCACGCACTGCGGACGAATCTTTTCGATCCTGATGAGGAGTGGCATGCGACGATTGCGTCCTCGATTGTAGAGAGTGTAAACCAAATGCGGCACTGCCTTCCAGGAATCGCCACCCATCCGCCCGACCCAAGTGCTCTGCAGGCGCTTTGGGCGAACGCCCACGCATTCGCTTCCCGTGTTGCGTTCCTTCCGGAAGCGGCATTGGGACAGGTGGCCGGGGCTTTCGAAGTACTCCTGTCCGACCTCAATCTCATACCCGACGAAATCAATCCGTCCACGCTCCGCACCATTGGGCAGGCAATTGACTTCATTGGCATGCTCGGCTCGAAGCCGGCGGATTCGACTACTGCGGACTCTCGGAATGCGAAGATCCTCGTCGTGGACGATGAGGAAAGTGCAAGACAGTTCATCTCCGAAGCAATGAAGCTTTCCGGTTTGACTGCCGACACTGCGGAGTCGCCGTCCGTGGCGATGAAAAAGCTGGGAGGAAGGCTGGTCGATTTGATCTTCCTCGATGTTGGCATGCCCGAGATGAGCGGCTTTGAACTTTGTCAGAAAATCCGCACATTGCCGGAGCATCAAAAAACCCCGATCGTCTTTCTCACCGGGATGGCGACATTTCAGAATAAGGCGCAGGCCAGCCTGAGCGGAGGTAATGACTTCGTCGGGAAGCCGTTCAACCTTGCGGAACTGGCGCTCAAGGCGCTCATGTGGGTATTCCGCGGGCGGATGGGGATGGTCTGACCGGCCGATTGCAGATCGCTACGAGGGCGGAAGCTGCGGGATGATAAAAGGGCCTACTTCGGTCTCTCGGGCGTGAACTTCCATTGCTCGTCGAAGAATCCCGCATCGACGACTTTGCCGGGAAATTTGTCATCGGGCTGAATGGAAATGTCCAAGATGGCCCAGTCGGGGAGCTTGGGCGTTTGCAGGGAGTTTGTTCCGCTCGCCGCCGCACGACTGAACGTGAACCCGCTGTTGAGCACGACGTAGCGCTGCGGGTTGAGAGGGTTGGGAAAGATGAGTATGGGAACGTGATTCGCATCGTACTTATTTCCGCCAAACTCCACTCCGTTCGCAGTCCATTTCACCGGCAGTTTATCTGCGATTCGTCTGAGCACGGCATTCGATGACGGGTCGCCCCAAAGAACCAGATTGCTGTTCTTAACCTGAACATCCGTGACTTTCGTGTCGTCGACCGTCGGCGCATCGCCGCGGAAAATCGCGCGCCACTGTTTCGTCGCATGCGTGATTTCGCTTTTCGCCCATTCGCCGAGCGCGGGCGTGAGCGGCGCGGTTGTGGGTTTTACGAAAATGAAGCTGTTCATGAATGCGTGGTCGATCGGGCCGCACAGTTCCGGCCTTTTGCGAATTGCCCCATCCGGGTTTCCATTTGTCCATCGACCTTCGACTTTTACGAACTGCGCGCCTGCTTTATTCCACGATGCGCTGAGAGGCTGACCATCAAGTACAGCGCGGGTGATGCGTTCGCTGGCCGGTGGGCCATCGGGGACTGGTGACGTGAAGTTGAGCGCCCGAACGTTGCTTGTGGTCGCGATGATTTCAGCTCCGGAAACCGATGCACGCACCTCCGTCCTCTGCCATTCGCGCTCAAGGTTCGGCACTCGCACCCAATCGACGATCTGATAGCGGGAGGAATACGCAATCAGCGTCACCGGCTTTGCAGCGGGAGTCTTCCCGGTCAGGATATGGTCAATTCTTGCGGCCAACTCTTTCTTTACCCCCGCCTCGTATTTATGCCCGACGCCCGGCCCCACGAATTCCTCGATTTTCACGCCCTCTTTCTCCGCGAAACGCTTCATGATCTGCGTCGATTGGCCCTGTTTGTCCTGCTCACCGTGGTAAGCGAGCATCGGATGATTCGCGAGATTGCCCGCGCAGATTGTCGCATCGTACCAACGGTAAAGAATCACCTCCCACCATGGCGGCGGCGTTTTTCCCGCGGCGAAGACGCCCGCGTATTCGGCAGTCTCAGCAAACCCCGCGCCCGCGTGACTCGCGGCCCACAGGCCGGAGTGATGGACTGCGAGATGCCACGCACTCGCGCCGCCCATGGAAAATCCGGCGTTCACGAGCCGCTTTGAATCGACCGGATACGATTTTCTCGCGGATTCCAAAGCCTCGAATACATCGACTTCACCCGCGAATTTCGTCGCGTTGCAGTAGCGACCGTAAGGATGAACAACAAACGTATCCGTCGGGGTGAATTCGCCTGCGCTTTTCATTCGCTGCGCGATGAATGCGAGTTCCGTGAGCGTCTCGCTACGACCGTGGTTCCAAATCCACGTCGCCCGCGGAGTCTTGTCTTCAGCGCCTTTCCATGTCGTTGGAACGACAACGCCAAACGGCTGAACGCTGCCGTCGATTTTTGAACGGTAGCCGCGTACGACGAGCCCGGTCTGTGTCGTCCATGGTGCATTTCCCGCCTTGAGTGCGGCGACACGCGCACGTCCTTCCTTCAGCAATTCGCGCGCGGTCGCGACTTCCTTTGCGTTGTAAAACTCGTCGTATAGCAACGCCCAATCGACCGCTTTGTGAAATACCGCCGCATCTGCGTAGAGCGGATGCGCAGTGAGCGGCGCGAGGTCCTTTTCCAACTCGGCGACCGCCGCAGTAAGCTCTGCGCGGTCGGCGTCAGGAATCTTCACGCCAGGCGGCGGGAGTTGTTTCGGCTGACGGTTCTGCGCTGGAGAGGCGGCCGGCGCATTGGCGTCCGGATCGGTGGCTGGAGTTTGTGCGATGACCGGGACGGAGAGCGCGAGAAGGGCGACGAGGCGTTTCATGGTAGGATGAAGGCGAACATCGACCGCGACATGCAAGCCCGATTCCGTGCATCTTCGGGATTGTTTTTCACCGAGCTGCGCAGTCACTCTGCGGGCATGTCGGACACCATCATTAATAAAGCGCTGGAAGTCGCCATTTCAGCCGCCCGCGAGGCGGGAGCGAGTTTACGAAGTCATTTCGGGAATGCAGCCGAGGTCAACGAGATGCTCGCCCATGATATCAAGCTCGCCCTTGATGTGGAAACGCAGGAACTCATCACACAGCGCATCCTCGCAGCGTTCCCGGAGCACGCCATCTATGGCGAGGAGGGCCTTGCTGGAAATCAGTCGAGCGAATGGCAATGGATCGTCGATCCCATCGATGGAACGGTGAACTTCTTTTACGGAATTCCGCACTATTGCATCAGCATCGCGTTGCGAATTGCCGGCGAGATTCAACTCGGCGTGATTTACGATCCGCAGCGCGACGAATTGTGGCAGACGGTCAAAGGCGGGCCGTCGCTCTTGAATGGAAAGGCGATCTCGGTGAGTCCCCGGACTCAACTTTCCGACGCTGTTGTCTCCGTCGGGTTTTCCAAGACGAAGGAGACAATTAATGCCGGACTCTCGTTGCTGCCGAAGTATGTTCAAAGTGTGCGCAAATGCCGCCTCATGGGCAGCGCAGCGCTCGACCTTGCGTACGTCGCGGCAGGTCGCTTCGACGCTTACATCGAGCAGAGCGTCAGTCTTTGGGATGTCGCAGCCGGCAAGCTTCTCGTTGAGAACGCGGGCGGGAAATTCGAGATGACCCCGCGCCCCGACAACCCGGACAAAATCTCCGTTCGCGCGTGGAACGGAAAAATCACCCTGCTCGAATGATCACGCTTGTTGGAATCGGCTACGACGTCCACCGCTTTGCGGAAGGCCGCAAGTGCGTGCTTGGCGGAGTGGAAATCGCGTATCCGCTGGGTCTCGACGGTCACAGTGATGCGGATGTCCTCTGCCACGCCATTGCGGATGCGATTCTCGGGGCGATTGGCGAGGCGGACATCGGTCATCATTTTCCGAATACCGACCCGGCCTGCAAGGGGATGAATTCGCTGGAAATCGTCCGTCGCTCGGTGGAGCTTGTGAAAGCGCAAGGTGGACGCGTGGTGAACATCGACTGCTCGCTCATCGCCGAGGCGCCGAAGATTGCACCGCACCTCATGGCGATGAAAGCGAACCTTTCCACAGTTCTCGGGCTGCCCGAGCGGCGCGTGGGAATCAAGGCGACAACGAACGAGAAGATGGGATTCCTCGGTCGCAAGGAAGGCATTGCGGCGATGGCGGTGGCGTCGGTGGAAATGCCGGAGTGAGCCATGTATCGCGGCCGCATCGCACCGTCGCCCACGGGCCTGCTGCACCTCGGTCATGCGCGCACTTTTACGACAGCGCAGGAACGTTGCCGGGCTGCGGGTGGCGTGCTGATTTACCGCAATGACGATCTCGATGGTCCGCGCTGCAAACCTGAGTTTGCGCAGGCCGCTGTGGAGGACTTGCGGTGGTTCGGCCTTCGGTGGGACGAGGGGCCGTATTCTCAAAGCGAGCGGATGCCGCTTTATATCGAAGCGTTTGAGAAGCTCCGCTCGGGTGGCTGGCTGTTTCCGTGCAAATGTTCGCGAAAGGAAATCGCCGCTGCGCTTTCCGCGCCCCACGCGGGCGACGAGGAACCGCCGTATCCGGGAACATGCCGCGCTTGCAGCCCCAACGTGGCGAGGGCCGGCGTGAACTGGCGTTTCCGCGTTCCGGTGGGGCGGGAGGTTCGCTTTGTCGATGGACACTTCGGGCCGCAATCCGCAGTGGCGGGGCGCGATTTCGGCGATATCCTTGTCTGGCGAAAGGACGATTTCCCCAGTTATCAACTAGCGTGTGTGGTGGACGACGCACTCATGCGAATCACAGAGGTCGTGCGCGGCGCGGACCTCATCACAAGCACGTTCCGGCAAATCCTTATCTTCGAGGCGCTCGGCTATCCGGTTCCGGCGTTCTATCACTGCCCGCTCGTCACTGACGAGAACGGCGTGCGGCTTGCAAAGCGGAACGATGCTTTGAGCCTCCGCACGCTGCGGGAATCGGGGAATCCGCCGGGCGAATTCCCGGGAGGGCTTTGAGGGTGAAAAAGAAAACCCCGGACTCCTTTGCAGAAGCCCGGGGCTTGGTTTGGTTAAAGTTGTGTTCGACGATTAGGCGGCTTTGGCCAGCGTCGCACCCTTCTTGCCCTTGAGGGCTTCGGATGATTTCGCTGCAAGCGCCTTGAACGCGGCCTCGTCATGGATGGCGAGGTCTGCCAGCACTTTGCGGTCGAGCGTGATTCCGGCGGCTTTGAGGCCCTCCATGAATCGGCTGTAGTTGAGACCATTGGCGCGGGCAGCGGCGTTGATGCGCTGGTTCCAGAGTTTTCCAAACATGCGCTTGCGCGTTTTGCGGTCGCGGTAGGCCCAATACTGGGCTTTCATGATGGCGTTCTTCGCGTAGCGGAAGAGTTTGCTGCGGCGTCCGCGGAACCCTCTGGCTTTATCTACCAGGCGTTTCCGACGCTCGCGTGAAGCGGGAGCATTTGTAGCTCGAGGCATTGTGTATTAGTTTTTGGTTTCTCTCGGCAGGCTGTTTGTTCAGTGAGTGGAGCGGGTGACCTCGTCTGCCGATTAGCCCTTCTTCATCGAAGGGCAGGTCCCCGGTCCTGAGCGCTCTTTCGCCTTAGGCGAAAGGCAGGCAATCCTTGATGCGATCGACCATGGTCTCGTGGACCTGGCCGGTCTTGCCAAGCTTGCGTTTACGCTTCGAGCTCTTGCTCGACGCGAGGTGACGCAGACCCGGCTTGCGGCGAAGGATCTTGCCCGTGGCGGTTACTTTGAACCGCCGCGCAACGGATTTTTTTGTCTTACGACGTGCTATGCTTCTAGGCATGGGGCGGCGGACAATAGGGAGCGAATCGGTTTTGGCAATAGTTTTTCAGGGAAATTTAAACCGGCGGCGGTGGGGAACGTGACGGAAATCCGGTTCCGCATGCCACACTGCCCGGGGCGTAGAGACGGGAGGCCGCGATGCGGCACTTCGCCTTGGTAGTTGGAGAACGCATTTCAATCACGCGTGGGACGGGATGCGGTGCACATCGGGCTTGCCGCGCACTCGCGTGCCCGCAAACCTCGCGGGATGAAATATTCTTTGTTCGATAAATCCGAGGCGGGTGGCGGGGCGACTCCTTTGCGTTCCGAGACGCGCATCGAGGATACGTGGGACTTGTCGCCGCTGTTCAAGGAGCCGAAGGATTGGGACCATGATTTCGCGGTGCTCGGCCGGCTTTATCCGGTGATTGAGCAGTTCCGCGGGAGGACGGGGGAGTCCGCAAAGACGCTTGCGGAGGCGCTGAATTGCGACCGGAAGCTGAGCCAGTTGATCGAGAAGCTGTACCACTACGCGTCGCTGCGCGTGGCGGAGGATAGCTCGGATTCCGCGAATCTCGCGAGGGAGGCGCAGTTGCAAAATCTGCTGACGAAGATCGGCGAGGTGTCGTCTTTCCTCATGCCGGAAATCATGGCGATCGATGACGCGACCTTCGCCGGCTATCTCGCAGCGCCGGAGCTTGCGGAATGGGCGTGCCGTTTGGAGAAGATGCGGCGCTTGAAAAAGCACACGCTCTCGGCGGCGGAGGAGCGGCTGCTGGCGCTCGGGCACAGCGCGGTTGCGGGGCACGACGAGGCGTTCTCGCAGCTCACGAATGTGGACATGAAGTTTGGCCGGCTGGCCGACGACAAGGGCGTGGAGCGGGACCTGACTCAGTCGAGCTACTCGTCCTTTTTGCAGAAGCGTGATGCAGCTTTGCGTCACCGCGCGTTCACGCAGTTCTACGCCGAGTTCGATGATCACAAGTTCACGCTCGCTGCGACGCTCTCCAATTCGGTGAAGGCGGATGTCTTCCGCGCCCGTGCGCGCAATTACGGAAGTGCGCGGGAGGCGGCGTTGTATCAGGACGATGTGCCGGTGGATGTGTACGAGAATCTGATCGGCAGCGTGCGCGCAAATCTACAACCGCTGTTCCGCTACTACGCGCTGCGCAAGCGGGTGCTGGGTTTGAGTGAAATCCGGCAGTGCGATACGTATGTGCCGATCGTTCCAAACTTCGAGAAGGTGACGACGTTTGATGAAGCGGTGGAGCTTTGCCTCGCGTCGTTCGCGCCGCTCGGGACGGAGTATGTCTCCGCGCTGAGCGATGGTTTTAAAAAGCACCGCTGGTGTGATCGCTATGAAAACAAAGGCAAGCGCAGCGGGGCATTCAGTAGTTCCACATACAGCGCGCCGCCGTACATCCTGATGAACTACAAGGACGATGTGTTCAGCGATGTGTTCACGCTGGCCCACGAAGCCGGGCACTCGATGCATTCGTTTTACTCGAACCGCACGCAGAAGTGGCAGGACGCCGATTACCCAATTTTCCTCGCTGAAGTGGCGAGCACGTTTAACGAAGAGCTGCTCACGCATCATCTGCTGGAGCACACAAACGACAAGGCGATGCGCGCGTATCTTATCAATCGTCAGCTCGATGACATCCGCGGCACCGTTTATCGACAGACGATGTTCGCGGAGTTCGAGCGCGACATCCACGCGATGGAGGAAGCCGGCGAACCGGTGACGCTCGACACGATCCGCCAGACGTATCGTCGGCTGCTCGACGCGTACTTCGGCCCGGACTTCACGATCGATTCGCAGCTCGAACTCGAGTGCCTGCGCATCCCGCACTTCTACTCCGCGTTTTACGTATACAAATACGCGACGGGCCTGAGCGCAGCCGTGGCGCTCTCGCAGCAGGTGCTCTCGACCGGCGACGCGACGAAGTATCTCGGCTTCCTCAAGAGCGGCGGCAGTCGCTTCCCGATTCCCACGCTGCGCGCGGCGGGCGTGGATATGTCCACCCCGAAACCGGTCGAGGACACGCTGGCGCTCTTTGCGCGACGCGTGGATGAACTGGAATCGCTGCTCGCGTAACCGCTGTCCTTTTTCACCATGAGATTCGCACTTCCGCTGCTCGCGCTGCTCATTCCTTCCGCCGCGTTCGCGGAGTTGCGCCCCGCCGCGCTCCGCACCGAATGGCTCCAGGATCCGCTGGGAATCGATTCCGCAAAGCCGCGCATCTCGTGGAGGGTGGTGGAGAGCGATCCGGCTATTCGCGGGCAGAAGCAAACGGCGTATCGGGTGCTCGCGGCCTCTTCGCCGGAGCTGCTCGCGGAGGACAAAGGCGACCTTTGGGACAGCGCGAAAGTGAACGACGGCGAGACGCTGGGAATCGAATACGCGGGGCGTCCGCTCACAAGCGGGCAGCCGGTTTTCTGGAAAGTGCGCGTGTGGGACAAGGACGGGCGGGAGAGCGGCTGGAGCGAGGCCGCGCGGTGGAGCATGGGTTTGCTGAATCCGGAAGATTGGAAGGCGCAGTGGATTTCCTTTCCGGACGAGACGCCTTTGCACAAGGACCGGAAGACGCTGCATCTGCCGCCCGCGCGTCATTACCTGAAGCGGTTCACGCTGCGCGCCGAGGTGAAGCGTGCGACGCTCTATGGAACCGCGCTGGGAATTGCGGAATGGCATTTGAACAGCGAGCGCGTGGGCGATGCATACTTCGAGCCGGGATGGAGTGACTATCGCGAGCGGCTCCACTACCGCACGCATGATGTGACGAAGCTCGTCCAGAAAGGCCCGAACGCGCTCGGCGCAATGGTCGCGGACGGCTGGTATGCAGGCTACCTCGGCTATGCATTGCTGGTCGGCTACGGCCCGGAGGGAAGCGGGCGCAACATTTACGGCAAGACGCCGGCATTGCTCGGGCAGCTCGAAGTCGAATACGCGGATGGAACCCGCGAGACCATCGTGACCGATCCGAGCTGGCAGACCACGGACGACGGGCCAATCCGTGAGGCGGACTTTTTGATGGGCGAGAGCTTCGATGCGCGCCGGCGTTTTCCATGGACCCGCCCCGTCCCGCCAACCGACGCGGGTGACTGGAAATGGAGCCCGGCGATTCCGGCCGAGAAGAACGGAAGCGTCAAGGCGACGTTCATCGAGCCCGGCGTGAAAAAGGAAGTGGAGCTGGGATTTCAAAAGCCCAAGCGTCTTGTCGCATACGCGGCGCAGCCTGTGCGAATCACCGAGGAGATACCGGCGAAGAAGATTACGGAGCCGAAGCCGGGAACCTACATCTTCGACCTCGGCGAGAACATTGCGGGAGTCATCCGCCTTCGAGTGAAGGGCGCGGCCGGAACCCGCGTGACGATTCGCTACGGCGAAATGCTGCACAAGGACGGGCGATTGATGACCGAGAATCTGCGCAAGGCGCGGGCGACGGATTTTTACACACTGAGGGGCGATTCCAACGGCGAGACGTGGCAGCCGCGGTTCACGTATCACGGCTTTCAGTTCGTCGAGATTTCCGGCCTGACGGAGAAACCGGGGCTCGAAGCGGTGACCGGACTTGTGATGAATAACGACACGCCGTTCACGGGAACGTTTGCGTGCAGCGACGACGTGATGACGCGCTTTTGGAAGAACACCGTGCGGACGCAGAAGGCGAATTTTCTGGAGGTGCCGACCGATTGCCCTCAGCGGGACGAGCGGCTCGGCTGGATGGGCGATGCGCAGATTTACGCACGCACCGCCAGCTACAACGCGGACGTTGCGGCGTTCTTTACCAAATGGGTGGATGACGTCCGCGAGGCCCAGCGGGACTCCGGGGCGTATCCGGATTACGCGCCGTATCCGTATGCGCACGGCGCTCCGGGCGCGACACACGGAACGGCGTGGACGGATGCGGGTGTGATTGTCCCGTACACGATGTGGAAGGTGTACGGCGACATGCGCATCGTGGAACGGCACTGGGAGTCGATGGTGAAATTCATGGACTGGCGCGCAAAGGCGGACCCGCAGCTCAAGGGAGTAAAGCTCGGGAACACGTGGGGCGACTGGCTTAACGTGAACGAGGACACGCCGATCGAGTATGTTGATTTGTGCTACCACCGGATCAGCTCGCTGCTCATGGCGCAGCTCGGAGGCGCACTCGGCAGACTCGACGACGCGGCGCGATTCGCGAAGACCGCGGAGGCGATTCAGCGTTCGTTCGACGCGCAATTCGTGAAGCCGGACGGCAGTCTTTCGGTGAATACCCAGACGGCCTACGTGCTCGCGCTGGAGTCGCGCCTGATCTCAGATCCCGACGCGATGAAGGCGGCCGCATCGCGTTTGCGCGACCGTGTTGCGAAGAATGACTACCGGATGGCGACGGGCTTCCTCGGAACGAAGCCGCTGTTGCTCGCGCTGACAAAAGGCGGGCAGCTCGATCTGGCGGCGCGGCTTTTCCAAAGCCGCAAGTTCCCGAGCTGGGGATACGAGGTCGAGCAGGGAGCGACGAGCGTATGGGAACGTTGGGACAGCTTCACGAAGGAGCACGGATTCGATGGAGCGAACGGCACGAACAACGCGTCGATGAATTCATTCAGCCACTACGCGTTTGGAGCGGTGATGCAGTGGGGATACCAGACGCTGGCCGGCATCGACACCGATGGCGAAGGCTTTCGGAAACTGCTGATTCATCCGCACGTTCCCTCCGCAGGAAGCAATCCCGACGGACGTCCGCTCGACTGGGTGCAAGCCGCTTACGTGCATCCGCGCGGCCGTATCGAGAGCGGATGGAAGCGGGAAGGGGATGCCGTAATTTACGAAATCGCGATTCCTGCAAACACAACGGCGACCGTCGTTTTACCGGCAGCCGGCAAGCTCACCGAACGCGGAGCGGAGATTCCAGCGGAGTGGATGCTGAAGCAATCGCCGGAAGGCACGCGGTCAATTTGCGTAGGGTCGGGCAGCTATCGATTCGAATTGAGACCGTAGAAGACTAAATGTCCTCGCCTTTCTGGTCCTCCATTTTCCGGAGGATGTCGCTGCGATCCTCGACCTCCTCCCACACTTCGCTGGCGACGTAAATCGGAGCGCCCTGCTGGATGGCGAGCGCGATGCTGTCGCTGGGTCGGCCGTCGAGTTCGATGATTTTTTTCGCGTGAAGCTCGTTCTCCGCGCTGATGATGAGTCGCGCGAAATACGTCTCGCTCTTCATATCGTTAATGATCACCCGCTCGACCTTTGCGCCGAGCGCGGCCATGAGGTGTCCCATGAGATCGTGCGTGAGCGGGCGTTCCTTCGGTGTCTTGTTGATGAACATCGCGATCGCAGCGCCGACGTTTTCATCGACGTAAATGATGAAAACCTTCCGGTCCGTGCCGATGAATACGGCGCGTCCGTTGTTGTATGGCAGGATGGACCGCACGGTGACGGGGATGACCTGTTTGCTCATGCGCGCCACCGTACGAATCGCCGGAAAAAATGCGAGCCCGAGTTCCGATGATGTGGATTTTTTGGCGCGCGGCCGGTCGGCGCGGAGTGTGACACGAAAATATTTCAAAGCAGCGGTTGCAGTGCGGGGCAGATTGCCTTAATCGCGCGCGCTCAATTCACAAAATGCAGCAACAGCAGCCTTGGGACATTCCCGCAGCCATATCACTCTACAACATTGATCGTTGGGGAGGCGGGTATTTTGGCGTCAACGAATCGGGGAACGTGCAGATTTTTCCGACGCAGGATACGAGCACGCCGATCGACATCATGGATCTTGTCGCAGAGGCGAAGGCGCACGGACTGAGCTTTCCGATGGTGCTGCGGTTTCAGGATCTGCTGCGGCATCGTGTGCAGACAATCAACAAGGCGTTCGCGTCGGCGATTGAGGAATTCAAATACGGCAACGTTTATCGCGGCGTATTCCCGATCAAAGTGAACCAGCTTCAGGAGGTCGTGGAGGAAATCATGTCCGCGGGTGAGGCGTTCCATTTCGGGATCGAAGCGGGCAGCAAGCCTGAGTTGCTCGCCGCGATGGCGATTCATCGCGATCCGGAGTCGCTGATCATTTGCAACGGCTACAAGGACGTTCAGTTCATCCAGAATGCGCTGCTCGGAACGCGGCTCGGCAAACGTGTGATTCTCGTTGTGGAAAAGCTCGAGGAGTTGCAGCAGATCCTGACCGTGGCCCGTGAAGTGGGTGTGGAGCCGTGGGTCGGCGTCCGCGTTCGACTGATGGCGAAGGGCGCGGGAAAATGGGCGCTGAGTGGTGGTGAGAACGCAAAGTTCGGTCTCAGCACTGCGGACCTGGTTGCTGCCAGCGATATGCTCAAGGCCGCGAACCTTGCGCACTGCCTGAAGCTCGTGCACTTCCATGTTGGGTCCCAGGTGCCGGATATCGGGACCATCAAACGTGCAGTCCGCGAAGGTGCGCGATTCTACACGAAGCTGGTGAAGATGGGCCATGAGCTCGGCTATATCGATTGCGGTGGCGGGCTCGGCGTGGACTACGATGGATCGCGAACGGCTTTCGATAGCTCTACGAACTACTCGTTGCAGGAATACGCGCGGGATGTGGTCTGGAACATCATGGAGGTGTGCGAGGACGAGAAGATCGCGCATCCGATCATCGTCAGTGAGAGCGGACGGGCCATTGTCGCGCATCACAGCGTTCTGCTGGTCGAGGCGTTTGGCTCGATTGAAAAGGAGCGCGAGATTGTCGTCGTCGAGCCGCAGGCCGCAGATCCGAAGCTTGTCACCGAGATGCTCGATTTGAAGAAGGCTCTCACGAAGCAGAACCGGATGGAGAGCCTGCACGACGCGCAGGAGTTGAAGGAAAAGTCGCAAGCGATGTTTGATCTCGGGCTGCTGGAACTGGAGGCGAAGGCGCGGATCGAGACGATCTTCTGGCAGATTGCCCGCGAAGTCGTGCAGCATAGCGAGGGCATGAAGTACGTTCCCGAGGAAGTGCGGGACCTCGAGATTGCTCTCGCCGACCAGTACGTATGCAATTTCTCCGTTTTCCAAAGCATGCTTGATCACTGGGCTCTCGGTCAGTTGTTCCCGATCATGCCGGTGCATCATCTCGACACAGCGCCTGATCGCGCTGCCACGCTCGTGGATATCACGTGCGATTCGGACGGGAAGGTGAGCAAGTTCATCGATCTGCAGGATGTCCGCGACACGCTGCCGCTGCATCGCTTGAAAGCCGGCGAGCCTTATTACGTCGGCTGCTTCCTGATGGGTGCGTATCAGGACATCATGGGCGATTTCCACAATCTCTTCGGTCGCGTGAACGAGGCGCATGTGTTCCTCGACAAGGACGAAGAGTGCGGCTGGTACATTGAGGAAACGCTTGAAGGCAGCACAATCGCGAGCGTTTTGAGCATGACGCAGTGGGACGAAGCCGAACTCAACCGACTGATGAAGGCGCAGGTGGATGCGGCAATCAAGAGCGACCGCCTTCGTCCAGCCGAGGCCATCCGCCTGTTGAACAGCTACGAGAAGGCGCTCAAAGGCTACACGTATCTGTCGTTCAACGGCGGCTCGAAATGAAGCCGTCAATCCCGATCTTCCGGAACATTTTCGCCCGCGGCACCACGCCCGCTTGACGCCCTTCAATCGCCGCCCTTATCTGCGGCCCTGCTTCGCACTGCCTTGAGTTACACCACGTCTGAAAAGCCAAAACACGAGTGCGGCGTCTTCGCCGTTCATGGACATCCAAACGCCGCGTTGATGACCTACTACGGGCTGTTCGCGCTCCAGCATCGCGGACAGGAAAGTGCGGGCATCGTCACGGCGAACGGCTCCGGATCGAGTTTCAAACGGCACGTGTCCATGGGGCTGGTTTCGCAGGCTTTCAAGGATGTGGACTTTGACAAGATCGCCGGGACGCGGGCGATCGGCCACGTGCGCTACTCGACAACGGGAAGCTCGGTCATCACGAATGCCCAGCCGCTGATGGTTGATTGTGTGCGCGGTCAGATTGCGATTGGCCACAACGGCAATCTCGTAAATGCCGCGCACCTCCGGCGGGAACTCGAGCAGAGGGGGTCCATTTTTCAAACGACGGTGGATAGCGAGATCATCCTTCACCTACTCGCCCAGCCTTCCGAGGGTAGCAACGTCCTCTCCGCACTCCGTCGGATTCATGGCGCGTTTTCGCTGGTGATGATGACGGAGAACGAGATCATCGGCGTTCGCGATCCGCACGGCTTCCGTCCGCTTTCGCTCGGGCGTTTGGATAATGGTGGCTACGTACTCACCAGCGAGACCTGTGCGCTCGACCTCGTGGACGCAAAATTTGTCCGCGATATCGAGCCGGGCGAGGTTGTCATTATCAATGACGAGGGCATTCGCTCCGAGTTCCCATTCAACGATTCGCGCGAAGCGTTCTGTGTTTTTGAATACGTCTATTTCGCACGGCCCGACTCCATCGTTAACGGTGTCAATGTCGCGAAAGTTCGCACGGAAATGGGCCGCCAGCTTGCGCTCGAAACCCGGGTTGAAGCCGATATCGTCGTTCCTGTTCCCGATAGTGGAATCTACGCAGCGCTCGGTTTTGCGGAGGAGCTTGGCATTCGTTACGAGCAGGCCTTTGTCCGCAATCACTACATCGGTCGCACGTTCCTTCAGCCGTCACAGCTCATTCGCGACTTCAACGTCCGCGTGAAGCTCAATCTCATCCGCGAACTCATTGAAGGAAAGCGGGTCGTGGTGGTGGATGACAGCATTGTCCGTGGGACGACCGCTCTAGCTCGCGTTAAGCACCTGCGCGACGCGGGTGCGAAGGAAGTGCACGTCCGCGTGAGTTGCCCGCCGCACAAGCATGCGTGTCATTACGGCATCGACTTTCCCGACCCGAAGAAGCTGATTGCCAATCAGTATACCAATGCGCAAATCGCGGGTTACCTGGGCGCTGACAGCGTCGGCTATTTGAGCATCGACGGAATGGTCAAAGCCACAGGGCGCGCGTTGAACAAGTTCTGCCTCGCATGTTTCAATAAGGATTATCCGGTGGAGATTCCCGATGGTGCCGGAAAGGAAGTCATGTCCGGCAGTCGGCACAGCCTGATTCCTGACCCGGACCCACAGGCCGAACTCTTCGGCAAGCTCAAATAGCCTGCGGCCCTTCGCTCTTCTGCTCCTCCGCACGGGCAATCACGGAAATGGCATCGCCGACTGCCAATTCTCCATCGTCGAGAATCTCCGCGTATAGCCCGCCGCGATGGACGAGCCCGGCGAGTATGGGAACGCCCGTCACGCGTTCGAGGTGTGTACACGGCTCGCACAGTCGAACGCCGCGCATTCGCACTGTGCCGACCATGAACTCGTGTCCGACCAAGTCATTCAGCCTTACTCCGAACGTAAGCAGGTTTCGCCTGCTCATCGCCGCATCGAATGGCTGCATTGATTCGCGCGAGAACCGTTCGATTTCCTCCGCCTCGATGAGCGTGACATCGCGCCGTTCCGGGCGATTGGAAAATGTACCGCACCCCATCGCGTAGCGGTCGCCATCGAGTCCTCGCCCCGAAAGTGCACGGACAGAACCCACCGCAGTTGGCAGCGCTGTGGCGGTTGGTGAAATGTAGATTCCTGCGAGAAATGCGTTCATTGTGAAACGGGCTGGGCGACTTGAGCGGTGAAGAAGCCGAGCGCGAAAAAGCGCGTCATAATTGCGGCGATGGCGAGGCCCAACACAAAGAGCACCCAGCGCCACTCAATCCAGGTCGTTCGAAATGCAGAATACTGCGCAAAGATGTCCGCAACATACGCAGCGCAGTAACAGCCGTTTGCAAGCACTGCCAGAAGGAACAAAGTTAGAACTCCGTCCATGGAAAAAGCCGCCTTGGAACCGGGAAGATTCGACGCAAAATATCCGCAAACGATTGCAGCTAGCACGACGTTGTACGCGATGCGCCGCGGCTCCCAATACCGAATTGCGTCGGTGATTATTTCGCGCATTGGGGTTCGGCTGGAAGGTTTCGTTTCGGATGGATTCATTCGCTCTCGTTTTCGGTAGCACCGGCAGTTCTCGAAATCGAGAGGAAGAAGCGGACTGATGTGCAGATTTCGGTTACCCAAAATGAATTGGGTCGTAACGAGGATGGAGGAACTCCGGCCGGGTGGTCATCTTCGAAAGCGCCTGTCCTGCATTGACTTCACGGCGTTCCGCGCCAGAGTTTATCCTGCTGTGAGAACTTTCATTGCCACCGTCTCCATCGCATTGCTCTTCCCGTTTGCATCGTCGGCGGGGATTGCCCTTCCAAACGGTTCGCTGCTCGGGATGCCGGATGGCTCGTTCATCGGCACGACGAATGGCGGCGGGCCGGAGGGCATCGGGACGGCATTCCGGATTACGCAGTACAGCGAGCTCACGGGGATCGGTCAGTATGTGAGCGGGTCGGCGGAGAATCCGACGTCGGGCTTCATCGCCGACGGGGCGGGGAAGTTGTGGGGGACGTCGCAGTTTGGCGGGGCGAATGATTTGGGGACAATCTATCGCTGCGACCCGGCGACGGGCGCGCTGTCGGTGCAGTTTTCATTCTCCGGCACAAACGGGCGGATGCCCTCGGGGCCGCTGGTAATGGGCGCGCCGGGAGTTTTTTACGGAACGACGAGCCGAGGGGGAGCATCCGACGCGGGGACGGTGTTCAGCTTTGACTCGGCGACGGGAACATTGACGACGCTGGTGGAATTCACGGGGCTGAATGGCGCGGCTGTGGGCAGCGAGCCGGAGACGGGTTTGTTAAAGGACGCGGGCGGTGTGCTTTGGGGGACGACGTCGCGGGGCGGCACGCTGGGGCAGGGGACGGTTTTCAAAATCGACGCGGGAGTGTTTACGTCCGTCGCGAGTTTCACCGGCACAAATGGCGTAGCACTCGGAAGCGCGCCGCGCGGGGAGCTAATCGATGCGGGAGCGGGGGAATTGCTCGGCACGACGAGTGCCGGCGGCGCGAATGGGCTGGGCACGATTTTCCGCGTGAACAAAACGACGGGCGCGGTGACGACGCTGCATGGTTTTTCCGGCTCGGACGGTGCCGTTCCGCTGGGCCCGCTGGTGAGCGATGGCGCGGGATTTTTCTGGGGGACGACGTCGGAAGGCGGTGCGTCGAATCTCGGCACAGTGTTCAAGATCAACGCAGCGGGCTCGCTGACGAAAGTCGTGGATTTCACGGGCCAGACGGGCGCATTTCGCGGAGCGTATCCGCGCGGCGGCATGACGGCGGACCTCGCAGGCAATCTGTGGGGCACGTGCCGGCAGGGAGGTCGCGAAGACGATGGCACGATCTGGCGGGTGACTCCGGCCACGGGGGCGTTCACATTTATCCTCGAAAGCGAAGCGGCACCGCAGGCACCGCTGGCGGCGATTGTGGTGCCATCGAAGACTGAGACGATCGGAAATGCGGGCGATCCGCTGACGCTGCGCGGCGTGACGAGCGACGGCGTGGAGGTGTTGCAGGTGCTGATTTCGCTGAACGGCGGGACATTTGTGCCGGCGCAATTGTCCCCGGGACCGAAGCCCGGCACGTATAACTGGCAGCTCGCAGTGATCCCCGAGAATGGCGTGAACGAAGTGCTCGTGCGCTCGGTGGACAGCGGTGGATCGAGCTCCAGCGTGGTGAAGCTGGTCTTCAATTACACCGTAAACCGTCCCGAGAACGAAGGCGGCTACACGGGACTCGTCACCGCAGTGTCGCTAAGCCCGGTCGCCAGCCCGGCGGCTTTTTCCGGAATGTTCACACTGAAGGCACGCAAAGACGGGAGATTTACGGGCAAGCTTTCCGTGAGCCTGCTGCCGCAACCGGTGGCGTTCACGGGGGCATTTGGAAACGACGGAACTCTGCGCTTTGGAAAGAAGGGGACGCCGGTGCTGATCATCCCGCGAAAGAACCTTCCGCCGCTGGAACTCGCGCTCGCTGTGGATGTCACCGCGCCGCTCACACGGCAGATCACAGGCACGTTGAAAGAAGGCACGTCGACGCACGCGACGCTGCTTGGAGATCAGGCGATTTACTCGGCGAAAAAGGTGCCCGTGCCGCCTTACATCAACGTGCCGGTTTCCATCCTGAACCCGGCGACCGACCGCGGTCGCTACACCGCGGCGTTGCTCCCGCTGGATTCAGCGACGCAGGGCCTGCCGGCGAACCAGTATCCACAAGGCGCGGGCTTTGCCGCGGTTTCCGTGAAATCAAACGGCGTCGCGACATTCACCGGCAAGACTGCTGATGGAGTGCCTTTCGCGGCGGCGGCCCCATTGTCGCGCGATAATGTGTTTCCGCTCTACGCAAAGCTGGCCGCGGTCAAAGGCGCGCTGACCGGTTGGGCGACGTTCCGCGATCTGGCCGGCGCGAGCGATATCGATGGCTCGAACATCCGGTGGTTCCGTGCTGCAAACGCGAAGGCGAAGCTTTACCCCGCAGGATGGCCCGACGGAATTTTCACCGACCTGGTCGGCTCGAAGTTTGTGAAAGACATCACCAAAACGCCGCTCGGAGTTCCCACTGCGGCGGTCAACGCCACGGTGAGGCTCGACGCGGGTTTGCTGCCGTCGGCGTTGGAAAACGAGCTGTCCGTTGCTCTGAACGGAAGCACCGTTGTGCTCGGTCCACCAGTAGGTGCGACAGGCGCGACCGGCCTGCAGATCAAGTTCACCACAAGCGGCGCGTTCAGCGGGACGTTCTCGCATACCGTCGACTCAAAGGTCGCTACGTTCGGTGGCGTGATTTTCCAGAAGACCGGTTCTGCCTACGGATTCTTCCTCCGCGCGCCTGAGTCTGGCTACGTGGAAGTAACGAAAAAATAAAAACGGCGGCCTCGGAGAAGGCGCGAGCGGGGAGTGAACGGTGGTCCGAGGACTAGCTTACGCTGCGTCTTTATCCTGCTTCCGGCGAATCGCGGGCGCTTTCTTGCCTTCGACAACCGCACGATTGATCGTGACCTCCGCGATGTCTTCCCGTCCGGGAACGTCATACATGACGTCGCGCATGATTCGCTCGAAAAGTGAACGCAGCGCACGGGCACCGGTTCCGCGCTTTACCGCGGCCTCGGCGAATGCACGCAGGGCGTCCTTCGTGACGGTGAGGCTTACGCCTTCCATGGAGAGAAGCTTCTGGAATTGCTTCACCAGCGCGTTTTT